>Ga0080006_1104086_pt1 | contig 301615 bp, 262 predicted proteins | sample RS3BMetagenome_FD_69209 | JGI IMG/M metagenome (GOLD analysis project Ga0080006, IMG submission 69209) | Ferric oxide microbial mat and aquatic microbial communities from Rainbow Spring, Yellowstone National Park, USA - RS3B (SPADES... ...
CGGCCGCCTGCTTCTCGATCAACGTGGCGAACTCGTACTTGGTGGCAAGCCGCTCGCCGGCGGCGAAGGGAATGCTCGTCTGCCGGGCGACGCGGGCCATCTCCTCGACCATCTCGGGCGGGACCGGCTCTTCGAACCACATCGGCTGGTACTCTTCGAAGACCTTCGCCGCCCGTATGGCGCCGGCCGTACTGAACTGGCCGTGGGTGCCAATCCCGACCTCCAGTTCATCGCCCACGGCATCCCGAATGTACCGAAAGATGAGGGCCGCGTGCTTCAGATCCTTGAGCGGGATGTCCCGGGGCAGCGGGAACAACGGCATGAAGGGATCAATTTTACAGGCAGTAAACCCTTGGTCAAGGATCTTACGCGCGACCTCGCCGGCCTTCTCCGGGTTTTCCCAAATCCCTTCTGCCGGCATGTAGGCGTACGCGCGCAGCTTCTCGTGGTACTGTCCGCCGAGAAGGTTGTAAATGGGCTGATTGGTCGCCTTTCCGATGATGTCCCAGAGAGCCATCTCGATCGCGGAGATGGCCGGTGTCCGATCCATCCCCGGGTGCCGGTAGTCGTGCAGCGCTGCGAACATCCGCTGCCAGATCCGCTCGACGTGGAAGGGGTTCTCTCCGATCACGAACTGCTCGGCCAGGTGCCCGAGCAGCGCGACCTGGGGGACGAGATCGGTGACGCCACCGCTGACGCGCTCGCCCAGGCCGACGATCCCCTCATCGGTCGCGAGTTTGATAAACAGCCACTTGCGGCCGCCGCGATAGTTCGGCACGTTGTCGAGCAGGAGGGTCTCGATGCCGGTCACTTTCATGTGCTCTCCTCTGGCGATCATTGGCTTTCCTCCGAGGCCCCGCGGGTAGCGTCTCTGCCGAAGGGGGAAGCCGAGAGGAGTCTTTCACCTGGCACGTTGGCTGTCTACACCGCGAATTCCCGGTCACCGGCTCGTTCGGTAACCCGACCAACGACGACCTCGGTGGGGGCTTATGGCCGGGAGAGAAAGCGGTGTCCGGCACTTTCTCCGACCGCGATTAGCTACCGAAGACAGACTCTTTAGCGATGACCGGCGCTCAGCCTCCCTCCGGTAACGTCACTGGCCCCCAGGCCGCCGCTTTAGACCGACAGACCCCCGTCGACCATGATCGTGGCGCCGGTCACGTAGGACGACTCGTCACCGGCGAGGAACAGGATTCCGTTCGCAATCTCACGAGGCTCCGCCTGGCGCTTGAGTAAGGTTGCTGGCGCACCGGCCGCGCGCATCTCCACTTCGGCCTGCTCCAAGGAGATGTTCTTCGCCTTCGCGCGTCGACGAACGTGATACATTGTCAGCGTTGGGCCCGGACAAATCGCGTTGACCCGGATGTTCTGCTCGGCGTGATCGCAGGCCATCGAGCGGGTCAGGGAAAGGACCGCGTTCTTGGTTGCGTCGTATTGCGCCATTCCCTTGCGGCCTACGATCGCATTTGCCGACGAGACGTTCACGATGCTGCCCCCACCGTTTTTCGTCATTTCGGGAACCGCGAACTTTGCGCAGTAGGCGACGGCGAGGAGGTTGACGCCGATCACAAAGTTCCAGGACTCCGGGGTCGCCTCGGTGATCGGTCCCCAAACTCGAACGCCAGCGACGTTCGCGAGAACGTCAAGGCGACCAAAGCGCGCGACCGTCTCTCCGACCGCTCGCGCCGCTTCCCCTTCCCTGGTCAGGTCAGCGCTAACGGCCAGCACCCGCTCGCCATCCGGATTGGCGCTTTCAGCAACCTCCCGCGCCGCACTCAGGTCACTGTCGACGATCGCGACCCGGGCGCCTTCCTGCAAGAACAGCCGCACCGTTGCCTCACCGATGCCGCCGCCGCCACCGGTCACCAGCGCTACCTTGCCGGCCAGTCTTCCACTCATTGCGAATCCCTCCGAAAGCATTGATCTGGCGCTGTTGATTGCGTATCTGCCGCATCCTTATACCAGTTCGCCCTGGCAAAGTCACGTGACCGACGAGCCTTGTCTGAGAAAGCCGTTTGCCCTTCGCCACCGATCCTGTGACGGTGAGCCCGTCAGGGAATTTCCAGGGATGTGACGGCGTTGTTACGGACTTTTTCAGGCAGGCCAGTGGATCATCGCTGCAGGGCGACACGTCGCCTCGGCATACCCTTGGGAGACGCTCTCGCATGGACCGATTATTCCTGTCCGCGCCCGGTCCACGCCCACGTCCATCGGACGGGGGGGGCTACGCCGAGCGATGGCCGCGTCTGGGGCTTGGCCGGCGCATCCTCTTGAGCGTCAGCATCAGCCTCGTCTTCCTCATCGCTCTCTTCGGCTTGCTCGCCTTGCTGACGGTGAATCAGGTCGTCGACGCCGCCGGGGCGGAGCAGGTGCGGGTCGCGCAAACCTTCGCGCAAACCGTGGAGGAGAACCTTGCTGAGCGAAGTTCGGGAGCGGCGGGCGCCGAGAGTGAGGACCCCCTCCTCTCGACTGACGATGTTCCGGCCTCGCTCAGCGTGCAAGTCGTCTCCGCAAACGGACAGGTACTCATCGCGACACGCCCGGCGCCGATGGCAATGGACGCGGCGACCAAAGCCGCGCTTAACCGCTTGGAGAGCACGGCGACGGAGGGATACCTGATTCACCGTCCCGGTCCGTTTGAGTCGTTTCCCTCACACGTCATCGCCTACGCTCCGGTACCGGGGTCTCCGGAAATGGGGGTCGTCGTCCAGCAGTCGCAATCCCTCGTCATGGGGGCTTCGAATGTTCTACTGTGGCGGCTCGCGGCTGGCGGCTTCGTGGCGATCATTCTGTTTGTCAGCGTTGCCTGGAATGATGTTCAACAGGTTGTTCGGCCACTCCAAACCCTGACCGCCGCGGCCGAACAGTTTGCCTCCGGCGAACTGACCGAGCCAATCGAGATCAAGCGCGCGGATGAGATCGGCATCCTGGCCAGCAGCTTTGAAATTATGCGCCAACGCTTACAGCACCTGCTCGCCGAGACGGCCACCTGGAACCAGCAACTCGAGAGTCGCGTAGCCGAACGTACGGCCGAACTGGAGCGGCGCAACCAGCAGCTTTCCGGCATAAATCGCGTGACCGAGCCGCTCACCGATAACCTGGACGTGGCGGCGCTCTTAGACCGTACCTTGGACCGGATCCACGAAATCGTCGATTTCGACATCGCCTCCTATCGCCTCGCGACGTCGGGTCAAGCGTTGTCGCTGGTCGCCTCGCGCAACCTCCCGACTGAGCTGCGACTCGAATCACTCGCGATCGGAGAATGCCTCTGTGGGCAGGCTGCCGAACGCAAGCTCTGCCAAACCGCCAGCCGTCTCCGCGAGGTTTCGAGTACATCTCTCTGTTCCCTGGCCGGCATCATCTCCGCGGTCGCGATCCCCCTGGGGGGGGCTGACCGAGTCGAGGGAACGCTCTTCCTGGGCTTTCGCCGGGAGAGACGATTTGAATCCGGAGAGCTTGCGACCCTTCAGGCCATTGGTCGACAAGTCGGGATGACCGTGGCAAACGCGCGCCTATTCGCCGCGCTGGAGCGGCGCGAGCGCGAGCGCGCCCAACTCTTAGAGCAAGTCATCGTGGCGCAAGAGGAAGAGCGGCGGCGCATTGCCATTGATCTCCACGACGATGTGGCTCAAGGGCTGGCCTCGATTCTTCTTGGCGTGGAGTCCGCGTTGCAGACTGACGAGCAGGGAAACCCGGCCACGAGCAATGTCGATCACCTCAAGCAGCTCATCACCCACACGCTCGAAGACGTGCATTCGCTGGCTGCCGAGCTGCGGCCGAGTCTCCTGGACGACATCGGCCTGGTCGCCGCGCTCTCCAGGTTGGTCGACGACGTTCAGGGTCAATCTCCATTGGTTGTCGATTTCCAGACCGTCAACATCGCTGGACTGCGTCTACTCTCGGCCGCCGAAACGGCGCTGTTCCGCATTGCCCAGGCCGCGCTGAACAACGTCGTCCGGCACGCCTCGGCGCATTCGGTTAGCGTTCTCCTACAGCGACGAGGAGACCGGCTGATCCTGGTTGTCGAGGACGACGGCAAGGGGTTTGACGTTCCGTCGGTGCTCGCCGCGCCCTTGCGCGACCGACTGGGATTGGCCGGGATCGAGGAGCGGGCGCGACTGATCGGCGCACAGACGACGATCGAATCGAGTAATGGCCACGGGACGACGCTATACGTCGACCTTTCGGTGAGCGAGAACCTTTGGAGGGAGAATACGGATGCCAAAGAAGCGCGTCCTACTGGCGGATGATCACGGAGTGCTCCGAGCGGGCGTCGGCGCACTCCTCGAGAGTCAGGGCGACTTTGTCGTGGTCGCCGAGGCCGCCAACGCGGACGAGGCCGTGGCCCGGACGCGGAGCGCCCATCCGGACATCGCCCTCGTCGACGTCCACATGCCGGGAGGGGGACTGGAGGCAACCCGGCGTCTCAAGCGGGAGTTTCCTAACCTGGCCGTCCTCATTTTGAGCCAGTACGATGACCCCGCGTACCTGAAGCAGGGTTTAGAGGCTGGCGCGGCCGGCTATGCCCTCAAGCAGGCGGGAGCGCAGGAGCTCGTGGAGGCGGTGCGCGCGGTCGCGGCGGGAGACTCTTACCTTCACCCTTCGCTCACCCGGGTGCTGGTCGAACAGGCGCGCGGGGGCGCGGAAGTCGCTCCGAATCTCGCGCGGGAAGCGCTCAGCGAACGCGAGGCCGAGGTCCTCCGACTGGTCGCCCTGGGCTACACCACGGAAGAGATCGCCGGGCGTTTGTTTCTCAGTATTCGGACGGTTGAGACCTACAAGTCGCGGGGACTGGATAAGCTCAACCTGCGGGGAAGGGCAGCCCTGGTTCGCTACGCAATTGAACAAGGCTGGATGACCGAGGAGGTGTTCTAGAGCGAGGGTTGGGGATTGGGGGTGCGAAGCATTCCTGAGAGGCACCAACTCGCCAATGACCTTCGCTGACCACGGTAAGTGCGACCATTCTCCGAGTCCACAGGCCCCGACTGCTAGCCTCAGCAATCGGGGCCTGTGGACTCGGAGGCGAAGACGACTAGACGACGTGTAGGGTGCCAATCATCTGGCCGTCTTCGGTCATCGCCCCACCCATCCCATTGGGGTCGGAGCCGCAGGGAGCCATACACTGGAAATTGTAGGTTCCGGCCTTGTCCGTCTTGAATGAGAACGTTACCGTCGAACTGACCGGAATCGGGACATTGAGCTTGAGCGCGCTGATCGTGAAGGTGTGGGCGACGTCCTTAAGCGCCAACTCGCTGTAGGTTGTCTTCGCGCCCGGCTTGTTGGGGTCGCTCATCGTCAGCGCCGTGCTGGTGACCGTATTGCCGATCACTCCGGTGACTTTGCCGTAAGGTGACCCGTCCGCGAGTGCCGCGGTGCCATCGTCGAAGTCAACGATCTGAACAGTCACGGTGCTGTTGGCGGGAACCGTCACGTTGGAGGGGACGAAGGTCGGCTGATCCTTGGTATTGAGTTGACCTCCGGTGAGAATCGACAGGTAAAGATTGACCGGCTTATCGGGGCTCGCCGCCGAGGCTCCACTACAGGCGCTGAGGACAACGGCTCCCGCGAGGGATCCTACGCCGAGCCCCAGAACCTTGCGCCGATTGAGACTGCTGGTATTCAACATCTAACTAGCCTCCTCATGCAATTTGCCGAATCTTGCCCAGAGGTTCCGTCCTCTTGTTTACAGCCGGGTTTCGTGCTTCGTGGTGAGCTTTGTTCGGGTCTTCGTTCACGTCCTGATCATCGCGCTTGCGCCAGCTTCCCGTGAGCGGAGTTTTCCGTCGAATTCGCACTCATCGTGTCGTGGAAAACCTGCAATCCTGGCGCGGAGGTGCCGCCTGCCGATTTCGCTTGGTCCGCCGGGACGACGACAATTTCGCCGTGCATCATAAAATGGGAGGGGCTACACATCACCGTACAAATGAAGCGGTAGGTGCCCGGCTTGGCTGGCGTGAAGTCAACGGTGGTGAACTTACCGGGATAGATGTCGGTGACATTGATCCCCAGCTCCGGCTGGTAGAGGCCGTGGCTCACGTCACCGCTGGTGAGCCGTAACCGGACGTGCTCTCCCTGGACGACGGTGATTTGGTCCGGCACATATCCCCCGTCTTCGACAGTATTGGCGACGATGGTGTAGGTGTGGACCGGTGCGTTGAGATAGCGCTGGCCGGCGAAGACCGCGGCTGGGGTTCCCAAAAGGACCACCACCGCCAGGACGATTCCCAGAATTTCCAGACGTTTCATGACGACACCTCCCGCGAATTCGCCGGCAGATTTCGCAGGTACCGGTGGATGTCGGCCGCGGCTCGACGCCCGGCCACCATCGCCCGTACGACGGTATCCGGTCCGTTCACGAGGTCGCCTCCCGCCCAGATCCCCGATTTGCTCGTCCGTCCGGTTGATTGATCGATGATGACGGTTCCCATCCGCTCGACCTTCAGCCCTGGCGTGGCCTGCAGCAACGCGACGTCACTCTGGTAGCCGAGCGCGAGCACGACAGTATCCACCTCCACGAGGAACTCGGTCCCCGGTTTGGGGACCGGTGAGCGGCGGCCACGCCCGTCGGGTTGACCCAGGGTCATCTCGATGCACTCCATGGCCCGCACCCGACCCTCGCCGTCGCCGTCGCCGTCGCCGATAAAGCGCACCGGCGCGGTGAGGAAGCGGAACTTTACCCCCTCTTCTTTCGCGCTCTCGATCTCCTCCCGGCGCGCCGGCATCTCTGCCTCGGATCGCCGATAGACCACTGTCACCGACCGAAAGCCCAGTCGCATGCCGGTTTCGGCGACGTCCATCGTGGTCTGGGACGCCACCAACTCCTGCGCCTCCGCGTGCGCCAAGCGCACCGCGGTCTGCGCAACATCCATAGCGGTGTTGCCAGCGCCGATCACCGCCAGGCGCTCACCGATGACCGGCGACTGCCAGGAGTTTTCGGACGTGACTCGCGAAAGCTTGGCGAGGGTCAGGAACTTGGTCGCGCTGTACACCCCGTTGAGATCCTCGCCGGGTAACCCCGGCGTCGTAGCGACGTCCGCCCCGGCGCCCAGAAAGACGGCATCGAAGCCGTTCTTCCGCAATTGGTCGACGGTCAGATCCGGGCCGACGCGGGTGTTCAGACGAAACTCGACCCCGAGCGAGCGAAGCGTCTCGATCTCGGCGCCCAGTACTGGTTGGGGGAGGCGAAAGGTTGGGATACCCCAGGCCAGGGCCCCGCCAACGATCGGTAGCGCTTCGAAGACGGTCACCGCGTGGCCCTTCTGGGCCAGTTCCTGGGCCAGGGTGAGGCCCGACGGACCCGATCCAACGACCGCCACACTTCGACCGGTGGCGGGCGCCCGTTCGTTCAGGCGCGCAAGCCGAGCCCCGCCCTGGAGCTCCCAGTCCGCCAGGTGTCGTTCGAGGAGGCCGATGGCGATCGGATCCCCGCCCTCCCGGGCCAGGATGCAGGCGCCTTCACACTGTCGCGCTTTGTCACAGACCCGGCCGCAGATGCCTGGAAGGTCGGTTGTCTGGCGTAGGATGTCGATGCCGCCCTGGTAGTCACCAGCCTTGAGCGCGGCGATGAAGTCGGGAATCTGGTTGTGAGCCGGACACCCCCGCACGCAGGGCGGATCCGGGCAGCGCAGGCAACGGTCGGCTTCCGCGATGGCTTTGTCCGGGGGATAGCCGGGCTCGACCTCGTCGAAGGTCCACACCCGGACCTGTGGGGGGATAACCGGCGTCTCGACCCGGTAGCCGGCGATGGCCGGGCCCCAGGAGGAGGCGGGAAACTCGCGGCCCATCGGGAGCTTCAGATCGTGATCTTCCCGAACGCCCGGGTGGGGAGCCTGCCCGTACGCGGAAGGTAACGCGGTCGCGGCGGTCACGAGGCTCGCGCCCAGCCCGACCAGGCGCGTATCAACCTCGTGCTCGCGGTCGGCGTGCCCGACGACCGTCAAGAGATAGATCCCCTCGGGGCGAATCGCGACGCCGAGGAGATCCTCGGCGTACCCGTCGTGGATCAACGCGAGAATCGCATTTTCGAGACGCTTTTCGTCAGGGAACGCCGCGGTGCGGAATCGGTTCTGTGGGGAACGCTCCACGATCGGGCTCACTGTGGCTTCACTCATATCTTTCTCACCCCAGATACAGCCAGAGAAACAGGCCGGTTAGCGCGGTCAACAAGGTTGCCAGGGGGACGAGGGCTACGCGTGCCCGGGCAGCGCTCCCCAACGTTTCGCGGGCCACCTGGAACCCTAGACGAATCGAGAGAATCAACCCACCCAGAAGCAGGGGAACCTGGAGATACGGCAGGATGATGGGAATGTAGGGTGTCCAGGGGTAACTGCTGGTCCCGAAGAGGTTCCAGCCCCAGCCAAACGGATCCGAGATGACCGGAATCGCGTACGAGATGTTGATGAAGACGAAAGACAGGCTGAAGGCGATCCACCCCATCAATCCGAGGGGAACCGTGGTGTAGCCGAAGGCGACGAACAGTTTGCGAACCGGCGTGGAGTGGCTTCCCGAGACCTGCCTGGCGACCCAGCTCGTCAGCAGGAAGAGACCGGGCACAGCCAGGAGCATCGTCGTCACGAGGCCGAGCGCGTACACCACGAAGTCGGCCGGATTGCCGCTGCCGAGGTTTGCCCACGACTTGAGCATCCCCCACGGTCCGAGCATGACCGTCGAGTAGATCAGCGCGGCGGCGAGCATGATGAAGCCTTTGTAGGCCTCGTCGAGGTGGCGGACTGGTTCGAGCAAGTCGGTGCCGAATGGACGCACGTTGAGGCTCACGTTCCCGATCGGGCAGGTCTTGATGCACTCGGTGCACATGCCGCAGTAGGCGTTACGCTTCAGCGATCCGGGGTATTCCATCCATGGGCACCCATAGCCGTTCGCGGAGCCCCGAATACATTCGGCGGCGCAGTGCTTTAAGCAGACGTCCGGGTCCTTGACTCGGATCTCCACCGGGGCGGTCATCGCGTACAGGCCGATGAAGCCACCTACCGGACAGAGGTAGCGGCAGAAGACGCGGCGTTGGAAGACCATCATGGAGCCGAGGGCCAGCAAGATGAAGGCGGTCAGCACCCAGGCGGTGACGACCGGGCGGGTGAGGATGATGGCGCTGAACATCGCCACCGCGACGAAGCTAAAGTTCTGCAGCCAGATGTTCCGCAGCGCGCGTGGCCAGGGGAGATTCAGACCGAAGGGCTTGCCGATCCTTCGGCGAATGATCGCCCCCCGCTGGAGCCATTCGCCGAAGGCCGGGATCGGGCAGATGGTGCACCAGAGGCGCGACGCGAAGGGAATCAGAATCATTATGAGCAGGGCCCACCAAATGATCCAGACGAAGATGATCGAGAAGTTCGAGTTCCCGACCGGAGTTCCAACAAGGCCGCTGAGGATGACGATCATGAAGAAGAAGGTGTTGACCAGGATGAGACTCGATTGGAATGCCCGATGGCGCAGAACGTTGCGAACGAGTGGGACTTGGAGCAGGTCGTAGCGGTTGGGTGTCTTGGGACGAAGGGGAATCGTTCCCCGTGGCAACCCAGAGGTCTTTGGAGTGATCGTTGCGTTAGCCATTCTGTGCCTCCAGGCGATAAGCTGATCGCCAGGTCCAGACCATGGTGCCGATGGCGATTACGATGGCAAGGATGCCACTCGCCGCGAACGGCCCCGGGTTCGCTCGCGAGGCAGGGGTGATCGTGAGCTGGCCGATCATAAACGGGTGCAGCGGCCCACAGGTGTGCGAGCAGCGGAAACGAAAGGTCCCGACGCGGTCAGCGACAAACTGAACCATGTTGGGATGCCCGGGGGGCGCGACGGTCGACACGCCGTAGCTATCCAGGTAGAACCCGTGGGTCACGTCGTCGGAGACGAGTTGAATCTGGACGACGTCACCCTGGTTGACGGTAATCGTCGAGGGGCTGTACTCGAACTGGCTCGCGTCGATGGTGATGTGACGAACGGTCGGGTGGAGGGCAACCATCCCGCTCGCCGAGGTTATGAAGAGCACGAGCGTCGTTAGAGCGACCAGGCCGATCGCGACGAAAGCCCAGCGCGGCAGTTTGGCCATGCGGTCTTACCTCTTTTCGGGCCGGAGTGGAAAATCCGTGGCTGTTTTCATCGGCGTTCCTCGCTCGCTGAGGAATCTCGTTTGAGGATTCAGCGATCACCGGTATCGTCGCGCTTTCCGGGCGTGACCGTGAGCGGAGTTTTCCGCAGGGTTACCGGGGATGCTGTCGTGGAAAATCCGCAAGAACTGCGATGCAATCGTTCAGGGGGTGGAAAGAAGTTGCGCCGCGTCTCTCCGTCGCATCGAGTCATGAATCCCCTGGCGACTCTTGTGGTCAAGGTGGGCGGGAACGACAAAGGCGGGACGGGCGTCGGGTTTAGCTGAGGTGAAGTCTTGACAAGCAAACGTACTGCCGCATACAGTGGCCCCACCACTATTGGCGGCGTCACTTCTCATCGAGACCGTGGGGGGGCCGCGGGAGACGACCACGCTGACCTCGCCGGACAGTTGAGACATCGGACGATCCATCGGTAGACGAGAAAAACCGAGAGCATACAAGCAAGGAGCCAAGGGGGTGACGTGGAACGATACCGGGTGGCGCTAATCGGGCTTGGTCGAATCGCCTCGACCATCGACGACGAGGTCGCGGACTACTCGGCGGTGATGCTGCCCTACGCCCACATGGCCTGCTATCGCGAAGTGCCGGCGGTCGAGGTCGTCGCCGCGGTCGATCCCTACGCTGAGCCGATCCGTCGGGTCTTCCCTCGCCCCCAGCGCATCCAGAGTCCGGGGGTGCGGGCGATCCAAGATCTGATCGCGTGTCTGGAAACCGGGAAGGAGCCGAACTGCTCGGGCGAAGATGGACGCGCGGCGCTGGAGGTGGCGATCGCGCTGCGAGAATCCTATCGGCGAGGCGGCACGCGCGTTGATCTCCCTCTCGCCGACCGCACGCCGCGCATCCTCTCCGCGGAGACGTTACACGGCGACGTGCCGGTGGCCCTCCGTCAGGCCCATAAATCAGCTTAAATCTCTGACGGAGGATCGCTACCTTGGCGACAACAACGTACCGCGCGGCGATCGTGGGCTATTCAGCGGCCGGAAAGTGCTCTTGGGGTGATTCTAACTTAGGATTAGTCAGATCCAGTGACAAGCGATTTGATTTGATGTAAGGAGGATGAATGAAACTGGTGACGTTTGCTACGAATGGCCAGGAACGTTTCGGGGTGCTGACCGCGGAGGGAATCGTCGATCTGGTGGCGGCAGCGGAAGCCAGCGGGAACGGTAAGTCCGTCCTGGTGGCCGACGCGTTGGCTTTCCTGGAAGCGGGAGTCGCGGGGCGCGACCTGGCGGCGACCCTGGTTGATTGGGCGCTGCCTCGTGGCGACGTGGCGTTCCTGCGGAGCCCATCCAGCGTCCGGTTACTCGCGCCGGTCCCCCGGCCGCCGAAGATTCTCTGCCTGGCCGGCAACTACGCCGAGCACTGGCGCGAAGGCGGTCACGAAGCTCCTCCCAAGATGAACCATACCCCGGAGGTTTTCGTCAAGCCCGTTACAACGATCGTGGGTCCAGATGAGCCAATCGTGCTGCCCGGCGCCATCTGCACCGCGGTGGATTACGAGGGCGAGCTGGCGGTGGTCATCGGAAGACGAGCGAAGAACGTAGCCGCCGAGAACGCTCTGGAGTACGTCGCCGGCTACGCCAATTTCAACGATATCTCCGGCCGCCGGTTGACGCTCGACGTCCACCGCGAGCCAACCGCCCGCACCGGCTGGTTCGACTGGCTGAACGGGAAGTGGTTCGACACCTTTGGGCCGCTGGGACCGTATCTCGTCGTGGACGAGGTCGCGGATCCCCAGGTGCTGGCAATCCAGACCCGGGTGAATGACGCGGTGCGCCAGAGCGCGTCGACCGGAGACATGATCTTTACGATCGTCGAGACGATCGCCTGGATCAGCAGTTTCCTGGCCCTGCAGCCCGGCGACGTCATCGCGACCGGTACCCCGTCGGGAGTTGGCGCAACCACTGGGACCTTTTTGCGAGCCGGCGACGTCGTCGAAGTCGAGACGAGCGGGTTGGGCATCCTCCGCAACGTGGTGGCCGAAGGCTAGGCGGACCAATAGCCGTGGTGGCAGTGTTGCGTCAGGCGCAACACTGCCACCAATCGATGTCGACGGCGTCGGGATCCCCCGGCGAAGTCATGGCGAATGGTTGACACGGTCATGCGGCGCGCGAACGTCGACCTCCACAGTTCGGGAACGCAAATCGCGATGCCCCTGGGGTCGGATTCGACCTGACCGAAGACGAGGCTGGTCATCGCCCCGAGTGAACGCGGGAAGCGCAACTTCAGCGCTGCCGTCTCGCTACGTAAGGGTTTTGTCGCTGCTCGCACGGGACGGCGACGCGGCGACCGGTGAGGTGCGACTCGTGGACGCCGAAGATCATCTCCATCGCCCAGCGCCCATCCAAGCCACTGGCAATCGGCGGACGATTGTCTTCGATCGCCGCGATCAGGTCACGCGCTAATTCGTGGTTCAGCGCGACCAGATCGAGTCCCTGGCGACCCCCCATCCCGGAATCGTCGTCCCAGCCGAGCACCGGTACACGCCGCAGGTCCTGGGCGAAGCCGCCATCCGACGCTTTCCAGCGAAACAGTCCACGCCCGGTCTCGGTCGAACGCATCGCGACGACGCCTTCGGTACCCCAAACCTCGACCGCGAGTGATCCCTCGGGAACGGTGGGAGCGTAGTAGGAGTCACAGAATCCGGTGACGCCGTTGGGGAAGCCGTACATAGCTCCGACGGCATCTCCGGCGAGGAGTCCGTACCCCTCGGCGGCTTCTTGCGCGTCCCCGACGTCCGCCTCGCGCCCCTCGCGCGTCGTAATGCGACCGAACGCCCAGGCGGGATCACCCGCGACGTACCGCATGAGGTCCAGCACGTGGGTGCCCAGCACGGTAAGCAAGAACGAGCCGCCGCGCGGACCGATCGTCGGGCGGCCCCGCACCTCGCGGATTTCGCCGAGCTCGCCGCTCTGGACGATCCGTCGTAGCTCCTGGACCACCTTCATGACGCGGTGCTGCAGGGCAACGGCGATCTTCGCGCCGGCCCGGTCCGCCGCGGCGAGCATCGCGTCGGCTTCGGCGAGCGTGGTGGCGAAAGGCTTCTCGCAAAAGATGCCTAGCGCGCCCGCCTCGATCGCCGCGATGACCATCTCGGCGTGGCAATCCGGCCAGCGCGGACCCACGCTGACCAGGTCGAGGTGCTCCTTCTCAAGCATCTCGTGAAAATCGGCGTAGTCGCGTTGCGCGCCGTTGCGGGCTCGGGCAGCCGCGCGCCCGTCGGCGTCAGGATCCGCCACCGCGATAACCTCGACGTTCTCCAAATCGTTCCAAGCGAGATCCAGTCCGTGACCGTAATTCCCCTGGCCGGTGCGCCCGATGACACCGGCCCGATACTTTGTTGGCATATTGTCCTCCTCGGTTCCCCAGCCCCGAATCCCCCACCCCCGCTTCAGATTCTCGTGCCCTTCCAATGGTTCGGATCCGCGATGACGTCGACGACGTTGCCGTTCGGATCCGCGACCTTGAACGAGTGGGAGGGAATCACCCCGGGTAGGACCGGATCGCGGCCGATGCTGCCGGCCAGGATCGGGGCGCCGAGTTCCTGGCAGGCTTGAAATGTCTCGGCGAGATCGGAGACGACGAATCCCAGGTGAATCGGCTCGCTGCCCTCGACGAACGGGCCAGCGGTAATGGGTTCTTCGACGATTGGTACGATGGTCACGTTCATCACGCCATCGCTGAGCACGGCACCCTGGCCACTTAGCGGTGCGTCGACGACGGTGAGGCCAAAGACTTTGGCGTAAAAGTCGGCAGTGCGGGGAATGTCTCGTGAACGGATCCCCACGTGTCGGAGGTGTCCGGCAGTTCCCATTGCGTCTCCCTTCGCCCCTACCGGTCCTGGATCGGAAACTTGATCGGCGCTCCACCGGCCGCGTTCGATTGAAGGATCCCGAGCAGGATCGAGAGAACGCGGCGACCGTCCTCGCCGGTCGAGGAGCCAGTGCCCCCGTGCTCGATCAAGCCAATGATTTCCGCGATCGCCGCCACCATATCACCGCGCGTCGTGTGTGGGACATGGATCTGGCTGACCGCCGGCTGACCATTCTCCAGCGTCTGCCACACCTCGGCCACGTGCGTGCCAATGCGGAGGCGGCCGGTCTCACCGACGAGATCCAGCTCGAAGTTGCCCATTGTCCCCTTCGATGCGTTGACCAGGGCGCGCACGCCGCTCTTAAAGTGAATCAAGGCGCTGGCGCCAGGGTCGGTCGCCGGATCCCGTCCGCCGTCCCCGGCGTAGCGCGGAGGATACGCGCGGTGTTCGTCGTCCAATTCGCCGACGAGCCATTCGGGGTCGGATTCGGCGAAGAAACAGACCGCGTCGATCAGGTGGGTGCCGTTGCGGAAGAGCATCGCCCGTGGCCCCCCGAGGTGCGCGACGATCCGACGCAGTGGACCAATCGCACCGGACCGAACCAGCCGACGCGCCTCGACGAACTCCGGGTACCAGCGACGGGTGTGGTCGATCGAGAGCGGAACGTTACCCGCGGCGCAAGCTTCGATGATGCGTTCCGCGTCGGCCAGCGTCGTCGCGATTGGTTTCTCACAGAAAATGCCCTTCGCCCCGGCCTCGACGGCGTCAACCGCGATCTGGGCGTGGCGGTGGTCCGAGGTAACGATGCTGAGCAAGTCGATATTCTCCTTTGCCAGCATCTCACGGTAATCGGTGTAGGTACGGGCTTCCGGGAAGACGCTTCCCCAATCCGCGCGAAACTTCTCCAACAGACCGGGAACGAGGTCACAGACCGCGACGACAGTCGTGCTCGGTACCGCCGCGTAGGCGCTGACGTGGGAATGGGGCATGATCAGGCCAAGTATGGGATCGGGCGCCGGGCGCGGTGGCGTCATTCCGATGCCGGTCAGTCCCACCACGGCCGCGCGATAGTTTGCCATAACTCCTCCATGTGCTTCCGGCTCCGTTGAGGGGCTTGCCGTTCAACTCTTGAGTCCGGTTAAGGCGATTCCCTGGATAAACAGCTTTTGGGTGAAGAAAAAGACGACGACGATTGGGACTACTGCTCCGGTGGCAGCGGCCATGAGCAGGTTCCAGTCCGATGCCTCCTGCCCTTTGAAGAACTGCAGCCCGACCGCGATCGTCATCTTGTCTAAGTCGTTGAGGTAGATCAATGGACCGAGAAAGTCATTCCAGTGCGCAATGAATGAGAACAGGGCGACCGTCGCGATCGCCGGTACGGAGAGCGGCGCGATGATCCGCCAGAGGATGCCAAATGAGCTGCAGCCATCGAGGCGGGCAGCCTCGTCCAGTTCGATCGGCAACGTTAGGTAGAACTGACGCAGCAGGAAAATGTAGAAGGCGCTCCCAAAGATCGTCGGCACGATCAATGGCTTCAACGTGTTGATCCAGCCCAGGTACTTAAAGAGGATGAAGAGCGGAATCAAGGTGACCTGATTCGGCAACATCATGGTGGAGAGCACGACGACGAACAGGGCGTCGCGATAACGGAATCGCAATCGGGCGAATCCAAAGGCGACGATACAGGAGGAAAAAGTTGACGCGAGGGTCGCGGTGACGCTTACGGTTAGCGAGTTCACGACGAAGGCGCCGAAAGGTAACGCATTCCAGGCGTCGACGTAGTTCCGCCAGCGCGGCTGGAATTGCAGGTACGGTAGGTACTTCGGCGGTTGAATGAAGATATCGCCGGGTGCCTTGATCGAACTCGTTGCCATCCAGAGAAAGGGAACGACGAAGAAGACGGATCCTCCGACGATGAGCAGGTAGATGAGCACGCGTGCCACGATTTTGCGGAGCGTCCACTTCGGTACGTCGCGGTGGGCGGGATTCGCCAGGGTAAGCGTGCTCATCGCTGCTCTCCCTCGTAATAGACCCAGCGCCGGGAAAGCCAGACCTGGAACAACGTGAATGACATAATAATCACGAAGAGAATCCACGCCAGGGCCGAGGCATAACCCATCCGAAAGTTCTGGAAGGCGGACTGGTACAGGTAGAGGACGTAAAACAACGTTGCGTTGCCGGGACCGCCGTTGGTCAGGATAAATGCCGAGGTGAATACCTGGAACGAGCCGATGATCTGAAGAAGCAGGGTCAAAAAGATGGCCGGGGTCATCATCGGGATCGTGACGTGGCGGAGCCGCATCCACCGACCGGCGCCATCGATCGCCGACGCCTCGTAGAGGTTTTGCGGGACGCCCTGAAGCGCCGCGAGGTAAATCACCATCATGTCGCCGATGCTCCAGAGGCTCATGAGGATGAACGCCGGCATCGCCCAGGTTGTCACGCCGAGCCAGTTCGGCCCTTTGATCCCGATTAACGCTAGTCCTTGATCGATGAGCCCGAAGGTCGGGTCAAAAAGCCAGGCCCAGAGGATGGCGGTGGCCACGCTCGCGGTGACGGCCGGCAAATAATACACGGTGCGAAAGAAAGGCATCCCCCAGACCTGTTGATTCAACAGCAGCGCGACCGCGAAGGCCAGCGCCATCGCCAGCGGGATGTGGCCGACCATATAATACAGGGTGACGAGGATGCTGGTAGAGAACGACGGGTCGTTGGTCAGGATCTGCTGGTAGTTTTGTAGCCCCACGAGCTTGGGGGCGCCGAAGAGCCCCCAAGACGTAAAGCTGAGCACCAGCGACGCGATGAATGGCCCAAGGGTGAAGAGTACGAAGCCGACAAAAAACGGCGCGACGAAGAAGTAACCTTCGACGTGCGACCATTTCAATCGGCGACGCCGCGCGACCTGGGCGCGGGGAAACGAATCTACCTGTACCGTCATTGTCCTCTCCACTACCGGCCGATCCCGCGGCTAATCCGTGCTTCCCGGGAAGTGCGCGTGGCCGTATCCAGTTCGTCCGGTAGATCGAGTTGGTCTTGGTGCTCTACTCCTGCGCCAGGATCCGGTCACCGGCCGCGTCGGCGCCTTTCGCAGCGTCCGCCACCGACTTCTCGCCGCTGAAAGCCAGCAGCATGTCCTTGGTGATCTCGTTGTACCAGTCGAGCCACAACTTGTGGAACTCGTCATCGTGTCCGATCTTCAAATCCTCGTTCACGTACGAAACGTGCGCTGGCGGGGGCTTCAGGTAGTTGTTGGTATCCGTCGCGACCGAAATGAGGGTGGGCACGGCGATCTTCATCTGGCCGATCAGATTCTGCGTGAAGGGACTGGCGAGGTGCTTGAGGAACAACCACGCCTGGTCCGGGGCCTTGGTGTCGGTAGTCATCAGGTACGGGTTGCCGTTCGAGCTGCACACCCGCTTATTGGTCTTTGGATCCAACGGCACGTAGAACAAATCCCACTCGAAATCCTTGATCCCGCTGATCCAATTCCCAAGCGAGCCCGACCCCTGCGACTCCATCGCCACTTTGCCGGTCATAAAGTCGTCCCCGGTGCCCAGCGACGTGTCGCCCTCGGCTGGCGAGACCTTGTATTTCTGCTTCAGGTCGACCAGCCACTGGAATGCCTCCAGCGTCTCCGGCATCTCCAGCGTCGTCTTCTTCATGTCGGCTGAGAGGGTGTCTCCGCCGTGTGACCAGATAAATGTCCACCAGTTGAACTCGAAGCCATCGTGGATGATGAGACCGTATTGTCCGGGCGTGGTGAGCTTCTGCGCCGCCAACAGCATGTCGTCCCAGGTCCACTTGTCATTGGGCTCGGCAACTCCCGCGTTCTTGAAGAGTGTCTTGTTGTACAGGAAGAGGGTTACGTTCTCCATGAATGGCATGCCGTAGGTCTTGCCCTGCCAATTGAAGATCTTGGGCTGCTGATAGTAGCCGTCGAGATTGATCTTGTCGGACGCGATATAGTTGTCAACCGTGTGCCAGCCGCCCTTTTCGGCGAAATTGAGGAAGGTGGCACCGCTGCCCAAAAGAACGTCCGGCGCGGTACCGCTCGCCAGGCGAACCTGCATCTTGTCCCAGTACTGGGCGCCGGGCACCGGTTGGAACTTGACCGTGACGTTCGGATTGTCTTTGTGAAACTGGTCGAGAACCCGATTCATGAAATCGAGGCGTGGCCCTCCATTGAAGTAACTTCCGCACTCGATCTCCGCCTTGACGTTGCCCGCGGCCGCGGTCTGCGCTGGCTGGGCAGTTGGCGCGGCGGTCGGCTTCGCCGCGGTGCTCGCGGTCGGATTCGCCGCCGGGCTGGAGGTGGTCGCGGGAGCTGCCGACTGACAGCCGGCGACCGCCACGCCCAGCAAGAGGCTGGCTCCCACCCCGAACGCACTCCCCAACATGCTCCGCCGACTGAGCCGGCTCGTCGCAAGGATCGGTCTCGCCTGCCGTTCATCCATCTCAATCACCTCGGTAGTAAGAAAGGTTTGTGGCGAATATAATGAACCCTGGGTACAGGAGACAAGACCTCCAGTCGCAGATTGGTCCGATCATGGTCTCACATTGTCGGCGATGCCCGAGCCAGCGAGGTCCTCATTATGGATCTGGTCCAACGCAAGGGTTCAATTGATCCACCCGAGGAGTTTGTCGAGCAGATCCGCGAGGCCCTCCTCGCCCTGTACGTCCCGTCGGCGCTGCAGGCGAACCCCTTATTCGTGGAAGTGGATCGAGGAGGGGGAACGATTGCGCGGATTCAAAACTTCCGGCGGGCGCTTCTCGATGCCATTGAGGTCTTCCATCCCCGACCGGACCTTCCGGATACCTCCCGCGCCTGGCGGATCTACCGCATCCTCGAACTGCGCTACATCGAGTGCAACGACGTAAGCGATGTCATCCAGCAAATCGCCCTGAGCAAGAGCCAGTATCACCGGGAGCACCATTACGCCCTCCAAGCGGTAGCTCGGATCCTTTGGAGCGATCTGCGGCAAGGGAGCACGGAGTTGGTGCCGACCACCATGCGCCGGGAGAGCGGGCCCGCCCTGCTTGAACCGCTCCAGCACGAAGTGGCTTCGCTCCAGCGCGCCGTGGGATCTGTCCGCGCCGCTCCGAGCGAGGTTCTTCAGGGTATCGCCGACCTGCTCCGGCCGCTTTGCGAGAGAAACGCGGTGACCCTCCAACTCGAACTGCAAGATAATCTGCCGGCGCTGGCCTGCGATCGAGTCGCGCTCCGCCAGGCGCTGCTGCCAATTTTCGTGCGGGTAATCAACGCGATGACGCGCGGCATTCTCCGGGTATCGGTCCGCGCGCGGTCAAGAATTATCGACATATCGATGACCGAAGTGGGCGAGGTCCTTCACGCGGACTGTGACGCGCTGCTGCGAGAGTGTGGTTCACTCGTCGCCGCGATCCAGGGAGAGTTGTCGTTCCCGGACCAGTCCGCGGCGCCCGAAGCACGGACTATTCAGTTAACCTTTCCCTCGGATGACCGTCCTACCCTGCTCGTCGTCGACAACCACGCCGATTTCCACTCGTTGGTGGAGCGATTACTGGCCGGACTCAATTGGGACATCATTGGTGCAACCGACGTCGATCAGGCATACCAACTCTTTGCCGCGCGTCAGCCAGAGGCGATCATCCTGGACGTGATGATTCCGGGACACGACGGTTGGGATTTACTCGCGCGCTTGCGGGAGTCTCCCTCGGCCCGAGCCGTCCCGGTCGTTATTTGCTCGGTCCTTGACGAGCCCGAAATGGCTATCGCGCTAGGCGCCGCGGCCTACCTGCACAAGCCGATCGATCGGGAGCGCCTTGTCGATACGCTTCGACGACTTCCCCTCCCCTTCGGGTGATGCGTTCCTCAGTCCCGCGTGACGATCGACGCGGCCAGGTAGCGGTGCGGTGGGGCCAAACTGCCAAGAATGGTTTCGACGGTACTGATCAGTTCCTCGAACTCGAAGCCGTCCGGCTTGGCGATTGACAGCGGTCCGTGCAGCGCCGTTAGTCGCGCGTCTTGTCCCGAGACCACGACAACCGGCACGTTTGCTAGGTGTGGCATCGCAGCCATCAGGTGCAGAATGTCGCGCCCCGGCAGATCCGGCATGGCGAGGTCGAGCAGCACGAGATCCGGCTTAGATGCTTCCATCAGGCGCAATGCCTCGTGCCCGCTCTGGGCCAGCAGCGTGTCGACGCGCGTTTCCTGGGAAGGGGCTTGGAGGAACCGCGCCATGAGGCGAGCGAAGCGAGGGTCGTCGTCGACCACCAGCACCGTGCGCAACCGGATGCCCAGCCGGGCGATCGTTGCGCGGAGTTTAGCGCGCGTCACCGGCTTGGCCAGGTAGGCTGCGACCCCAAGAGCCGAGGCTAGCGGCTCGTCGTGGGGTAGAGGAAGGCCAACCACGGGAACCGGCGCATCCGCGGAACGGAGTTCGTCGGCGACATCGCGGTCGGCGAGAATCGCGAGCGCGCGTAACTCTGAAGCGACCTGTACCGCTTCACGGGCATCAACGGCGGTGATCAATTGAAGACCACGCAGATGACGCTGGAGGAGTTGTGCTAACTCCTCCTCTACGCCGGCCAGCACGACCAGCGGGGTGCCTCCGACCGAGGTGCTGACGAGGCGCAACGGCCGCCAATTGTCGCTCGAAGACGTTCCTTCGACGGCATTCACGGGCAGGCTGAACCAGAAGGTTGTGCCAATCCCGACCGCGCTCTCGACTCCCATGCACCCGCCATGCAGTTCAACCAGTCGCTTGGTGAGTGGTAGGCCCAGGCCAACGCCCTCGAATCGTTCACCGCGGATGGTCTCGTGAGCATCGACGTGGTAATAGGGGTCGAAGACCTTCGGAAGATCGTCTGGCTGGATCCCCTTACCAGTGTCGCTGACTTTTACGATGACCTGCCCCTCGCCCTCGACGATAATCGAAACCGTGATCCCTCCGGTCTCCGTGAAGCGGGCGGCGTTTGTCAGGAGATTGAGCAGAATCTGACGGACGCGCAGCCGGTCGATGAAGAGATACGGCAAATCCTCGGGCGCCTCGACGCGAAGCCAGAGCCCCTTCGCGCCGACGTACCCGCTGACGATGTCGCAGGCGTCGCCGACGACCCGCTTCACGTCGACCGGTTCACGGAGGAGCGCGAGCCGTCCCATTCCGACGCGCGCGAGGTCGAGCACATCCTCCGTCAGATTCAGCAAGTGCTGCGCGCCGCGGTAAATCGCGTTCAGGTCCCCGCGATACGCCGCCGGAAGCGGGTCGCCGTAGCTCTCGGGCGACGTGACGATCAACTCGCTGAAGCCGACGATCAGGTTCAGGGGTGTTCGCAACTCGTGGCTGACATTCGTGACGAACTCGGACTTCGTCCGCTCGGCGCTCTCCGCCGCTTTCCAGGCGAGCTCAAGGGCAGCGTTCGCTCGTTCGAGCCGATAGTACGCGTTGTCGAGTTGGCGCAGCGCCTGAACCAGTTCCGCTCGGTGTCGTTGGGCTTCTCCGGCTTTCTGCGACGCCTGGGCATAGGCGTTGAGCGACCACTCCACGGCGATATGGACATTGCGGCTGAGTGTCCACGCCGCGAGCACCGCCAGCAGCATCGCGACGCCGGTACCGATTAGTCGATCCGGGGGGAGCAATGCCAGCGGACCCATCCGCCACAGTGCGCCGAGCAAAAGCAGCGAGCTAGCACCCGATAGAAGCCCAGCCAGAGGATCGAGTAGAAATGTCGCGACGAGCGCAACGAACGGAAAGAGCAGGAGCGGAGCGTCGGTCCGCAGGATGAGGGTCGCGGCGGCGAGCGAGATGATCGACGTCATCAGAAAGCACGGCGCCGCGACAAATGACCGACGGTGCAGAAGCCCGCCGGTGATGCCCAGTCCGACGGCGACTATTGGGAAGAGCTCCCAGTAGTGGGTGGCCTCATCGGTCGACAGCAGAGCGGTCGCGGCGCAATGCCAGATCAGATAACCCGCCGTTGATACCGAGAACACGAGTCGGAGCGTTTCCTCACGGAGGTCCCCCACTTCTTCCGTAATCCGCGCATCGTTCTTGAGCTGCCAGATGAACGCGTGCCACATACGTCCTCCAGTGGCGACGATTCGTTACCTCCACAAGGTTGACGGTCAATCGCAATGCTCAATGCTTGACCGGATCGCGGCTGGGCAGTTCGACGAAAGGACAATGCCCATCGGCCCACCTTATCGGACAAAACTGCCGCGAAGTGGCCACGGGTGGGTTCGCTTGGGTCGCCGCCTTGATGAAACTTAACAAAATAGTCTGGTATCAGGCGCAGGCCGGGATCGGACCTAACCCCCTCGCCCCTTCCCGCATCGGGAAGGGGCGAGGGGGTTAGGTCTGGTCCCCGGTCGCCGTTGTACCCGATTTATTTGTTAAATTGCATAAGCGCCCGGTCCGGGGGGCTTCAGCCCCACTGGGCCTACGCCCGCCTTTCAAGGCGGCGGTGGTCACAACCATTCATCACCACCGGCTTGACGAAGCACTGGTGGCCCAGCGTTTCTTTCACTTCTTCGTCTCGTATCGGTCAAGGGGCATTATACGTCGTGGCGCTGGACCGTCCAGATCACCCAGACGACGGAATCCGGGTCATCCGCGGTCTCCTTGATGACCCGGACGAACCGACTGTCGGGACGTCCACTTGCATCGGTTGACCAACGCTACCCGTCCGGGCCGCTCGGCGAGTTACCCATTCGGAAGGCTGTGCTTTGACCAGTCATTAGAATCCGATAGGACATCTGGAACTGGATCGCGCGGCCGGTGTAGACTGCGGCCAACCGAAACGACGGCCACGAGCGAACTCCGTGCATCTCAGTCCAGTGGGCTCCGTGCGAGGAGCCCGCCGGGCGTTCTGGAGGTGTCGCGATTGTGAGATGGGTTCGTTGGGCCGGTGTCCTATTCGTCGTTCTGACGGCCACCGCCTTGATGCGACCGGCTGCCGTCAGCGCCGCCGGGGGCCGCTATTACGCGGAAACCGGCTTTTCGATTGACGACCCACGGTTTCTCGACTTCTTCGATAGACGGGGCGGCGTTCGCAGCTTCGGATATCCGGTGTCGCGCGAGTTCACCCTTCTTGGCTTTCCAACTCAGATCTTTCAGCGCGCGATCATGCAGAAAGCTGCCAACGGTCAGGTTCAACTCATGAACCTTCTCGATCCCGGCCTGTTCCCCTACACCCAGGTGAATGGCGCGGTCTTTCCCGGGGTCGATGCCGCGCTCGTCGCCTCGGCCCCGCCGGTCGGCTCGCCGGACTACAGCGCGGCGATTCTCCAGTGGATCTCGGGCGCGTCACCGGATCGCTGGCAGGGGCTGCCGGTCGATTTTCACCAGGACTTCATTGCAACCGTGCCGGCCGACGTTGCCTTCCCGTCGGGGAAGGCGAACCTGGCGCTCCTGACTGGCTTCGACCTCGAAGTTTGGGGCGCGCCGACCAGTCCCCCGGCGTTCGATCCACACAACCACGACGTCGTGTACCAACGCTTCCAGCGGGGAATCCTCCAGTACGACGCCCAATGTGGCTGCACCGAGGGCGTCCTCCTCGCCGACTATTTCAAAGACATCTTACTGGGGAAGAATCTGCCGGCCGATCTGCTCGCCGCCGCGAAGACGAGTCCCTACTTTGGCCAGTATGCCCCGGCTTCGCCGGGCTGGGTGGCGCGCCCCGACCAGCTTCCAAATACAGATCTGACTCGGGCATTCGAGCCGGTCGCGGCGAGCGCGGTGCGGGCGCCAGTCGCGCCCGGCGCGCCGGTCGAGACCGGCACGGCACCCCCGCCAACCGTTAACGCGAGGGCAATCGCCGTGCTCGACGAAGGGTCCGGCGCGGTACTCTACGGCAAGAACCCGCACGAGGAGCTAGCACCGGCCAGCGTGACAAAGATCTTTACCACCCTGGTGGCGTTACACTACGGAACGCTCTCCGAGCCAATCACGGTGCAGTTCGATCCGAGTCAACTGACCGATAGCACCCTGATGGGCATTCATCCCGGTGAGACCTACACCCTGGAGGATCTCCTCTACGGATTGATGCTCCCCTCGGGCAACGACGCGGCGCTGGCGATTGCCAACGGCGTCGGTGGCTCGGTCGACCACTTCGTCGCGCTGATGAACGCCCAGGCGGCGGACCTGGGTTTGCGCGATTCCCACTTTGAGAATCCGCACGGGCTCGACGCGCCGGGCCACTACACCAGCGCCTACGACCTGGCGATCGCCGCGCGCTACGGCATGACCCACTACCCCGAGTTTCGCAAGCTGGTCATCGCCCGGACCTGGACCGTTCACGGCACCCGGACCTTCCCGGTCTACAATCTCAATCGCTTTCTCTGGAGCTATCCCGGCGCGGACGGCGTCAAGATTGGTTATACCGACGCGGCCGGCCACACCATCGTCGCCTCGGCAACGCGGAACGGCCACCGAGTCTACGTCGTGCTGCTGAATTGCGGCGACATCGTGAACGATTCGGTGCCACTGTTCAACTGGGTCTTCGACAATTTCACCTGGCCGAGTCAGAACTAATGGGTCACGGCGCACCGACCGGTTCCGCGCGCGGCCCGGCGCGGGGATACGGCCTCCTCAGGGACCAGAGTCATCCGGCAAACCTCTGCGATCGCCAGCGAAGGCGCCGGGAAGCGATGAGCGAGTCTTCGGAATTCGAGAGCGCTTCTGACAACTCCCGGAATTGTTCGCCGTCCAACAATTCGCGCAAGCGCTCCGAGAACACCAGGGCCAGGGGATCGTATCGGTCGAGCGCGACTTTCTCGATCGCGGCAAACGTTGCCAGGCGCATCAATTGGTTCTGTCGGCTCGACCACCACGGTAACTCAAGATTGGTTGCTTGCTGGGCCAACCAGTCGGCGGCATCCCGCGCATCCTGTTCGGTCCTCCACATGGCTATCTCCCTTTCACCCCACCTCGATGGGGAGACTAGCTGAGAGCATTGTGCCATGAGAGGATTCCTACGTCGTTAGCCTAAGGCCATAGAGATGGTATTCATATGCGTATAGTCGGGGTCCTATCTCCGTCCAATTGGGTACATTGTGACTGGTGAGTCTTATACGGGATGTCTTATTAATCTCGACCGCGACCAGGAGATCTGCCTCGCTTCGGCCGAGCCGACGCTGCAGCAGTTGGAGGCGTTCATTCTGGATGAGCTCGGGCCGATCGAGTGCTGAACCAGCTCGCCCACCCGAAGCCGTAGACGAGCGTCGCGCTCCCAAACAGCGCGATGATCGCGCCTCCGAGGGCCGGCCCCACCACCGCGGCAAGCTGAGTCGAGCTACTCGACCACGTCGCCGAGTTCTCGAACGCCTCTTCCGCTCATCGATGGGCCGCGAGGCGCGCCCGATGGCCAGGACGGGCGGGCAAATTCCCCCTTGAATCCGGTGTAGCGTCGGTACAGAATCCGGTCGACGGAAATGGTCGCTGGCTGGCCTCTCCGTGCGGCTGTCGGCGGACTGCTCGGCGTTTGCCGTCTAGCGGTTATCATTCTCCGCGCGTCGACGAGACCTTTGTCCAGATGGGTTGACTTCGCGACCAGGAGAAGTCGATGAGTTCTTCGCCGCAACACGAACCGCGCTACTGCGGAAAATGCGGGGTTCCCAGTTTCGTTCCAGACGACCTCTTCTGCCGAAAGTGCGGCGCGCGGCTCGCCGTTCGCTCGGTCGCCGATGGGCTCGACGATCACCCCAACGGCATTCCAATCGCTCGGAGTTCGGCTTCGGTCGTGGCGACCGCGCCAAGGCAACGGCCAATCTGGTTGGTTAGCCTGCTGACCTTTTGCACGTTGGGGTTATACCTTGTCGTCTGGGCGGGCCTGAGCTGGGCCGAAATCAAGCGCGAGCGGAACGATCCCCGGATGCACCCGTTCTGGCATAGCCTCACCCTCGTTGTCCCGGTGTATAACCTGTTTCGAATTCACGCGCATTTCCGCGCCATTCAGGAACTGCGAGCCCAGCAGGCTTTGCCGCCGGTGATCGCACCGGCTATCGCGGTCATCTGCTGGGCGCTTGCGAATGGCGTCGACTCGCAAGTCTCTCGGGTGGACACCTTTTCAGTGCCGCTGGGTATCGCCATGGACTTCCTCGGGAGTCTCTTGTGTCTCGTCGTCGTCGTTGGCGGCCAGATGGCGCTCAACGGGTATTGGCAGAGTTGGCGAGCGGAGGGGCGCGAAATCCCGGAACGTCGCGCCAATTGGGCGGAGTGGACGACCATGATCCTCGGCGGGGTGTTCGTGATGCTGGTCGTGATTGGCGTTTTCGTGTCCTGACCCGCCGCCGGCGCGCTACGGCCACTCCTCGCACGGTTTCAATCCCCTAATCGGGATTCCGGTCTTTTCTACTTGCGGTAGATCATGCGCTGGTTGACCTCCGGGATGTTTCAATCCCCTAATCGGGATTCCGGTCTTTTCTACTCGACGCGACGCTGGCCAACGATCAAGCGGCGATGTTTCAATCCCCTAATCGGGATTCCGGTCTTTTCTACACCGCAAGACCTACACTCAGAGCAAAGATGCTCTTTCGTTTCAATCCCCTAATCGGGATTCCGGTCTTTTCTACGCGGCCGCGTTCCTCGCCCAGGCCGCCCAGAGAGACGTTTCAATCCCCTAATCGGGATTCCGGTCTTTTCTACTCGGCCGCGGTAGCCCTGGTGTTTTGGCTGTTCCACGTTTCAATCCCCTAATCGGGATTCCGGTCTTTTCTACGCGACACCGAGAATCGCGTGTGCCTGCTCTTCGGAGAGTTTCAATCCCCTAATCGGGATTCCGGTCTTTTCTACCAGTAGCGAGCGCGCCCACCCGGGCAGGAACACGCCATGTTTCAATCCCCTAATCGGGATTCCGGTCTTTTCTACGAAGAAAGAGCGGTGGTCGCGCGCACCGGCGCCGGGGGTTTCAATCCCCTAATCGGGATTCCGGTCTTTTCTACAAAGTCGACCGGGGGAGTCGCAGTCTTTTTCCTCGTGTTTCAATCCCCTAATCGGGATTCCGGTCTTTTCTACCGATACGTAATGAACCGGGGATCGAGAGTCCTGGTGTGTTTCAATCCCCTAATCGGGATTCCGGTCTTTTCTACCCAGTAGGCGAGGTCGGAGAGGCTGTAAACGTAGCAGTTTCAATCCCCTAATCGGGATTCCGGTCTTTTCTACGTCCGGCAACGGGACGACCCGCGCGCCCTCGTTCAGGGTTTCAATCCCCTAATCGGGATTCCGGTCTTTTCTACACGTGATAACGTGGGCGTCATCGCGGACAATTAAGTGTTTCAATCCCCTAATCGGGATTCCGGTCTTTTCTACCACCGCTCCAGCCAGCCGCGAACCTCCGGCGGAGTCGGGTTTCAATCCCCTAATCGGGATTCCGGTCTTTTCTACCGAACTATCACAAGAGCGGCTGGAAGGATTGCGGGGTTTCAATCCCCTAATCGGGATTCCGGTCTTTTCTACATCCGGGGCCGCTGAATCGCCCCTGCCGGAAGTGTTCCGTTTCAATCCCCTAATCGGGATTCCGGTCTTTTCTACTTTCCGGTGCTTCCATACCATTGTGTCTACTGTGGCGGCGTTTCAATCCCCTAATCGGGATTCCGGTCTTTTCTACTTCAGGCCGCACCGATTGCTCGAGTGCGAGCTGCTGCGTTTCAATCCCCTAATCGGGATTCCGGTCTTTTCTACGGTTGTCGTTGGCGCGGAGCGTTTGCCCTTGCCCGGCGTAGGTTATTCTACCACGCCTTCACGGTTTCCGAGCACGACGCTCAAAAGGGCTCGATCGCGCCCTGCGTCCGCCCGCCTGCTGGAGAGTTTGCCCAGACGGGACCAGGGAATTCGCGCCGCGAGCGCGTCCCGTGAATTCTCCGAGTGCTTCGGTGCTCGCATGATCACACGACGGGGCACGGAGCCGAGGCTGCGCTTAAACCAGGAAAGCCTTCGGATCCTCGGGTTTGGGCCCACCAAGAACCTCAACCCGGTGCTCGCAGCCCTGACAGAGTTGATATAGCCTGATGTGATCCTCGGCTGGCTTGAGTAGCTTCGCCAGCTTTGCCTGGAGCAGCAGGTATTGCTTGCGCGTCAGGTAGCACTCAAAGAGGCTGTATTGGCGCCACGCGCCGAAGCCGCTCAGCGCCTTGTGGACGCGGGTCCGGCGGTGATCGTCCGATATGTCGTAACAGATAACGTACAGGTCGGTTTCCTGGCGACCGCGCGATCTTGGCATGCTAACGAGTCAGGAACGGTGGGTAGGTTGGAATTTCGTCCGCGAGGGTCTTCGCCAGCAACCGCACTTGCAGCTCCAGACAGCGGCGATAGGTTGCTTTGTACTCGAACGTGGGATGGGTGATCTCGTCGTTGAGCCGTTCCTCGTACGACTGAAGGAATCGCTTTCGCGCCCCATCGCTCAGCCGAACCGCACCCAATTCGGCCTCGAAGTCCGACGGGGTAAACTCGCGATTATTCAGCGCGCGCAAGACCACCGAGTCCACGATCAGCGGGCGAAACTCCTCCATCAAGTCAAGGGCGAGCGACGGCCGGCCGTACCGCGCCGCGTGGAGGTACCCGACGTACGGGTCGAGGCCGACAATACTCACTGCCGTACTCACTTCGGCCGCCAACAGAGCGTAGCCGAAGCTCAGCAGAGCATTCACCGGATCGGTTGGAGGACGACGAGCCCGGCCCGGAAAAGAGAACTCGTCATTCCGAAGCAAGTGATCAAACACCTCGAAGTACGCCGCGCTTCCCGCCCCTTCCATCCCGCGCAAGCGGTCCAGATCCGCCGCCTGCTGGGCGGACTCGAACGCACTTTTAATCTGCGCGGCAGCTCTCCCTAGCGCCGGGTCCGCCAACTTGCGGTTGTAGCGCAGCACGCTGGTTCGCAGATTCGTTAGCTTGCCCACGACAAACCCTCGCGCCAGGTCGGTCGTCCGCTGAGGGTCCAAGCCAGCGCGATGTTGGGCAATCCGGAGCGGGGCATTCTTGCTCATCTCACCCCACAGTCGGCCGCGAAAGCGCCCGTAATACGAGAGTAAGCTCACCTCGATCTCGTTCTCCAACAAGGTATGGATGACCGGCATCGTCAAGGTGACGTCGCCAATAACGACGACTCGCTCGACTTTGTGCAGCGGCACTTCGACCTTGCGCGCCTTCTGGCCGCTCTTCGGGTTGTCGGGGACGCGAACCACCAGAACGTCGCCGTCTTTCTGGACGAGCGCCCGCTGCTCGGTCAGGTATAGAGTAGACATCCGTTTCCACGCTCCTTCCCGGTTGGCTGTAATTGGCTCCAACCCAGGAGTGGCTTCCCCACCTTGACTTGGAGCCGACCACGCGACATCTCGTTCACGGTTGCTGGCTCGTTAGCCGGCGTACCTCGCGAGGCAGGCAGAGCGGTTCGAGGCTACAGTCGCGGCAGCGGTGGTCGTCCGCGACCGGGGGTGGAATCCGGTTGGCACGAGCAACCGCGCGGGCGGCCTCCACCATCTCCTCGGTCGCTCGGCGCAGTTGATCGGTCAGTGGGACCTGAACACGCCGTCGCGGACCAAAATAGAAGATGTAGCCGTGGGTCAGCGTACGGTCCAGACGCTCCTCCAGACACAGCGAAGCGGCGCACAGCTGAACCTGATCGTTCAGCCATTGCCCGCCGCGTCCCTTCTTATACTCCACCGGCACGAGGCCATCCGGACCTTCCTCAACCACGTCAACCACGCCGGTCAGGCGGAGCCGATCGGAGTACACCCGCACGCTGCGCAAGGTCAGATCGTCAGCTCTCCGCTCGGAATGTCCGGCGTCGACCCGCTCGTGACGGAGGCGCCCTTCCAGGACGTGCTCATTGACCACCATCTCGCCGAGCACGTGCTCGTAATAAAAGCGGCGCGAGCAGTAGGCAAACGCGTTTAGCATCGAGAGAGGGAGGTACTCATCATCCATCATTGCCGCCTTTCGGTGGCCGGGGCAACCCGCCGACAACGCGGCGTGCTTGTCCCATGCCCATCGTCGTTTTCCGGCCAATCCCGGCGTAAAAGGCAAAATCAGCCAGGGCGTTTAGCGAGCGGATTGCCGACTCGTCAGGTTTCCCTTTGATCTCCACGGTACAGTGGCCGACAAAGCCAACCTGCGGCGCGTCCGAGGAACGCAAAACCTCGGTTCGGATCGCGTGGCGGGCTACGACAACCGACTTTTCAACTACGTCCACCACGTTCGGGGAGATTGGCACCGAAGAAAAGGCGTTCCACTTCGCCAGCAGGTTTCGGAAGATCAGGGTTGGCTCGGGGAGGACGACCACCTGGGTGCCCCAGGGGCGGTCGCCAAAGCCAAAAGCGGTCGGCGAAGCGAACTCGAATGACAGTTCCCGCCGGGTCGCCGCGTTGGCCAACAGCGCTCCGAACGAGGTGAAGCCCGCCCAGGCGTGACTCCCCGGCGTTACCAGTGCCTCGGAGAGCGCGAAGTGGCTGGCGCCAATTCGGTACTCCTCGCTTGACGGTGCGCCGACAAGTCGATTCGCGATGCTATTGAACAGCTTGCCGTTGAGAAGCGTCACCCGGAGCCGATACACCTGCCCTTCCAGGTGAGAGGTCGGCTCCGGCGCCGGGGCGCCGAGAGCGAGAACTTGCGAAAGCGTGAACGGGCGCACTCCGGACGTCTCGTGCAGCTGAGCGGCGAGCGCCGGGTCGCGCTCGGCAACCAATGCGTGGAATAAGCCGTGAGCCTGGCGCCCCGAGCCAGCCACGTCCGCCCCTCCCGCCGAGCGGAAGTGAAGGACCATCGCGAAGAGGTTCGGCGCCGCTGCCGTTTCAGTCATCGGATGTTATACCGGAGGTCGGCTGGAAGCCTGACTTCCTGGCCAGCGATCTCCACTTCATACCGTGGACCCTCGACGAGGGCGTTGTTGACGAGGCTAACCGGTGGCATCGCGATCAGATCGAAGGCGATCAAACGGCCGGTCACGTCAAGAGGGTTTAAAGGTGACGACGCCGTATACGATGTGGCCGGCTTAGGTTCGGCCTCGACCGGTCGTTCCCACGCTACCTCTGCTTTGCTCGCCCACTTCCCCAGGCGAATCCAGCGCGGCAGGTGCTCTCCTACTTCGCGACTCGCCGAAACGAGAAAGAACTCGAAGCGGCTCCCCGGTGCCAGCTCCTTGGCGCGGCCGTAGTTGAGCGGAAAGTTGCGAGGGGATTTGGTACTCCCGAATCGTTCGGGGCGCCGGTAGTAGGTCACCTGTGCCATCTTCCAGGTCACGAGAAGATACTCCCATTGAAGAGGCCGGGCCGGGGTCACGTAGATCCCGAGATCATTGAGCTTGCCGAGATCTTCGCGATAGCGCGGCTCGTACGATTGGGTGAAATATGGGACCTGGATGACCGCGTCGTTGAAGAGCGCGTAGGAGAGCGCGTAGTTGTGGATGAAGCGCTCTGTCTCATAGAGCGTCCCCATCTCTCGGGTAGCAAAGAAAAGGCTGTCGTGTAAGGTTAGCCGCGCCTGGATCAGCCACATGGTTCCTCCCCGAAACCGGCTTACCGCCTTGCTCCGTAGGTCTGGGCGTACGCCCGTGTCTTCCGATCCAACGCCGTCAGGAGTTCCCGGGTTCGCCCGTCGTCCTGCAGCAGCGCGGTTACGTCGGCGATCGCCTCGCTCGCTTCCGCGCCAACCAACTCCTTCTCGCGGAAGACCGGCTCGGAATTCATCAGATCAGTGTAGGCCACCTCCGCGGCTCGCAGCACGTTGTCACGGTCCAACGGGCCGGTGTGCTGATCGCTCTTCTTCAGCTCGTCATAAATCCGCTGAGTGAAACGCAGGTTGCTGAAGATCTCGCCATTGGCAAAGAGAATCGCCACGACGTGGTTGTGGACCCGGCCGGTTCGGGTCTCCTGAGCGCCGTAGCGATCGCAGCGCAAGATGTTTCCCAGGACGTAGAGGAGCCCCTCGTAGGTCGGGTCCCGCAGGGTCACGACCGATGGGAAGAAGACCTGCGGGACGACGTGGTCCTGCTCGCCAAAGCTCGTCCGGGTTTGGCCGGCTTGGGTCATCGTCCCATGCTCGTAGAGGGCGTTAAAGGTAAAGGACTTGTGCGACTCGTCGTATCGGGTGATCGAGAATGCCGAGTCCACCAGCACCTTCGACTTCTCGGCACCGGCGTCCCCGATCGCGTAGCCGTAGTGAATGCAGTCGGGACAATGCTTGCAAAAGTTCTCGCTGTTATACTCGCACTGGCGTTCTTTGTCCCCGTCCGCGATGACGCCGTAGCGGCGCAGCAGCTCTCGGCCGGTGAGCCGTTCCGGGGCGGTTTGCTTGCGCTTGAACATTATGAGTCGCGAGATAACGTCTCCTGCCTCCAGACCGGCGCGAACTCGGACGACGTTCAGTGTGCCATCCGTCTGAAAGACCGGAAAAGACTCGGTTTCGCGGACAAGGACGACGTGCGCGTACCGTCCTTGCGGCCGCTGCGGAATCGCGTCGAGATAGACCCCATTACCTTGAAGACTCGACAGATCGCTCATCTTTCCCCTCGCTGTCTTGTTCTCTGGTTGCGCTGCGGAATTCGGCAAGATAGACGAACCGGGCGGCGGAGCGTAGCCGATTCGCTTGCTCGCGGAGAACGGCCCGATCGGCTTGGCAGTAATCGGAAAATGCGCGTTTGACGAAGACTCGCGCGAAATCGGCCACGGCGCTCCGCGACGCCTGCATGCGGTTGGCAAAATCCCCGACGCTTCCGTCGGAAAGAATGGGATTCGTTCCTTTGACTTGGTGGTTGCGAACTCTCTCCATAAAGTCGTCCACGGCCCCCGCCACCAGTTGCTGAAGCAGCTCTGGGTCATTTTCATCCGTGGCCTCGGTTGTCACGTCAATGGCAATCGAAAGCGGTCTGATCAGCTCATAGGCGGAGTAGCCCCACGGCTGATAAAACTTGGCGTATGCCCGGACCAACTCCTCCACGACCGTCATGTCCTTGTCTCCCCTCATCTCGCTGAATATGCGCATGTAACGATCGACGTCCCACGAGGGCAGCCCCGTAGAGCTTGCGTTTTGTCGCCCATCGCCCTTAGCCGGCTTGCGCTTGCGCCGGTCATAATAGGAGAACACAGCATACGGGTCGCTCGTGACGTCTCGAGCGATGCCGCTGATTAGCGGCCAGTGCGGATCGGTTGGCTCGGCGAATACGTCGACGTGAAGATCGTATAAATTGAGCAGGCGACGCAAGGCGCTGGGAATGGCGTCGAGATGGAAACGGTCTCCGCCGAGCGTCCGGGTCAGGAAGACGGGCGCCCCGTCCAGGACAACCGTCTCGCGGAAGTCGGATCCGGACTCAAAGGCCGGAACGTATGACGCGCTGACGACAGCCTTCACGTTGAGCAAGTACGGGGCGCAGAGCGCGACGAGCGCGGGAAGAATCCAGGAATCGGTGTCCGTGGGCTTCTGACCCCCGGGCGTCATGGAGAAGAACACCAGCCCGGAACCGTGCCGGGTGTCGTACGCGGGCGGGTGGACAAAAAGGGTGCGCGGCCCGCCGGTCGCTAACAGAAAACCCGGGAAGTCCGCGACCGCGGCGGGAGCAAAGCCGCGGCCGGCGAGGTGGTTGCGCAGCTTCCAGATATTGAGATCTGCCAACTGGTGAACAAAAGATTGCACCAGACGCTCGGTCTCGCGGGTGAAGAAGTAGGTTGGGTAGAGGAAAATCTGAATTGGCAGGCTGTCCTCGCGTACTCGCTCCTGGGCTACTCGGCGCAAGATGTATTCAACGCGGCAGATCGGGCAGATGCCCCGAATCACCTTTCGGCTGTCGAGGCGCCGGCGGTTGCTATAGGCCTGAGGTCCAAAAGGCACCTCGGTCGCCTCTTCTTCCACCGCGTCGTAACGAGCCGCGCAGAGGGTACAGAGGGGCCGGTTCGCGGCCTTCGTCTCGACGTAACGTTGGAGCTCGGCGGCGAAGTCGTGAGTGGTGTCCTGCCCAACCCGCCGCCCGTCAATTTCCAGGTGCTGAACGACATATTCGGTGAAGGTGGCGGACAGGCTCGCCCGGCCCGATCGGGGTCGCCGACCTTTGCCCTCCAGAAGCGGGAGCGCCGCGGTGCCCAGCTGCTCCAGTGCCGCCGCGAGCTGTCCCTCGTCCAGCCCGGGGTGGGACTGCAAGAACCGAGCGGCCGCGTAGTACCATCCGTAGCGCGTGCCCCCCTTCTCACGTAGCGCCTCCGCCGGGCTCACCGTGCCGTCGATCGCGAGCGTGCGTAGCAGCAGCCCGGTCGCTTCGCCCTCGCCCAGACCGCTTTCCAGAAGAGAGCGAAAGAGGAAGATGAGAAATTCCGCGAGCTGATCCACCCGCTGGTCCGACGGCGCCGCGAGCGGCGCGACCGACTCGGTAACCACGCGCTTGCGTTCGTCTTCGTCGGGATAGAGCCGCTTCAGATCGTTGTCCGACTGCCCGGTGAGGTAGCCGTGAAGTCTCGTCTTGGCCCGAGCCTGACGCGGCCCAATCCGCAGGCTCGCCCGCCGGGCGACGTTCAGGATACCCTGCCAGCCCACGATTTCGCCGAGAGCGGACGATGCGCGCATGCCGGTCGCCCCCCGCGTCACGCCAAATGAACCGCTGTCGGCGATTTGCTGGACCACGGCTTCCCAGGCTTTCGCGGCGAGTGTTGCCGGGTCGACCTCGGCGGGGCGCTCGCTGGGGGCGAGGTAGACGACGCCATTGGGAAAGAAAAGGAACGCCTCGTATCCGGCCGTTTCGACCGCTTCGGCAACCGCGTTGTGAATAAGGTTTGACAGTAACCCGCGGACATCGGCGAGTTTGTGGTACGCCAACCGAGGGGCGCGGCCGGAGCCGAACACGCCCCGCAACGTTTCCCGCAGGTTCTCAGAGAGCGGGCGGCCGTCACTGGTGCGTAACGCCACGTCCGAGGGTGAGCGGGCGTGGACGAGCAGGTCGGCGAACGATGCAAGCTGGCGCAGGCGTTCGCGACGGCGGTGATCGAACAATCGCGCGAAGCCGTAATCGCGCAGGTTCAGGTTGCTTCCGGAAACCTTCTCGGCGTTCTGCGCGACGAATAGCACATCGTCGAGGCTGCTGAGCCACTCCGGCCAGAACTCATGGAAGCCAAGGATTTCGCCCAATTGGCGAATCGCCTCACGGCCTAGATCGAGCCGAGCCGGCTCGGCCCGGATTCCCCAGGCTTTGTTGTAGTCGTGACTGGTGAACCCCAGCAACCAGATTCGCCATTCGTCTTCTGTCAATGCCTGATCGTCGGTAAGGCGAAGACCGACGCGCCGACCGGCGAAGAGTCCGTTAAGCAGGTGGGCCGCCAGACTCTGGTCCGGGTGACCGACTGCCAATCTCCGGATGTCCGTCGACGTTAGGAGCGTGGCGCTGGGCAGCGGGCACGGTAGCGCGAGACCCGCCCAGCTACCGCTGCCGCCGAGGGCTGGCACGGTGGCCAACTTCACCACAAGCCGGAGTCCAACGGTTTCGAGGAATCGGCGGAGTAATTTGTCGTCGTCCGCCGCGCGGTAGAGCAGTCGTGCGATCGGACGGATGTCCTCTTCGTCGTCGTCTGCCAATTCTCGGGTATCCTCGTCATTCGTCATTATCCCTGCCTCCTACGCGCGGGCTCATTGGGCTACCCGAGCTGCCCGTTCGCAGCCAGGCTATCCGCGACCATGCGCTCTTCACAGAATAATCGGCTCGCCGTCCGGATCGCGGTTGCGCAGGCGAATCCCTATCGCGTCCAGAATGAGAGCCTCCTTTCCGAAAGCGACCGTTCGTTCCCGCCCGGCCACATCGCGCACCGGATACAGGCTAAAGAGCGGGGGAAGGCGCAGTCGCAAGGCTAGTTCGTCCGGCCGCTCAGCCCGTGCGCAGCAGACAACCTTCTCTCTAGCGAGAACTTCGTTGACCTGGGCGATCTGGGGGCTTTGGCGCGGCTCCTCCACCCGGAAGCCCGAGAGAACGACCGCTCGATCCAGGAATCCGTCCTGGGTCCGCAGTTCCTCGTTTACCCGCAAGCGGAGAGAGCCGCGCTCGCCCGCGAAGCCGGTCAGTTTGAGGCAAAGTGGTTCGCCCCGTCGGCTGCCCAGGAGGTAGCGAAACTCCGTCTGCCACCGATGATCCGCCTTGACCGAACCTTGCTGCGCAGCCAGAGCACGCCGAAAGTCAGCTTCGGACAGGACGACGTACTCGGCGCTCGTCAGCAGGGCGAAGAGGTTGTAGGTGACAAACGAAGGTGGATTGACCGTGACGTCCCAGATCGCAGCCTGGAATGGAGAACTTCCCCGAAACGCGACCACTTCATCCGAGATCGGGCGGGCAGACCTTTCGACGGCGTAGTAGCGCCGAATGGCGCCGTCAAGGTTCTTAAGGTCCAAGAAGCCGGCAAGTTGGCCGGCAAGAGGTTCGGCAACGCTCGCCATGGTCGGGAGCTTTCGGAGGTGAGTGACGACGTGCGCTGCTTGCAGACTGCCCCAGCGACTGGCGTAGGGCAGGAAGGCGCTCGGTTGCGGATAGACGGCTTGAACGATCTCCCGCAGCGTGGTGGCCCGGTCGATCGCGTCTCCGTTTGCTAGGCCACGATTTGCCACTTCGTTTTCCCAGCGCTCGGACAGCCAGCGCGCCTGTCCTGGCAAAAGGGCGTGCGCGGTGAAGCGCTGGAATCGGGTGCCCTGCCACGGCTGGCGGGCCAGACGCCCGAGGCGCTGAAGGAAGTCGCCGGCCGTGCTCGCCTCGAAGAACAAGAGGTCGATCTGGAAGTCTACCCCCACGTCGATGGTCGAGGTGCCAACGATCACGTCCTTGGCCCACGCCTCCGCCCGGCGCGCCCGATCGGTTAGGCCAGTGATCTCGCCGACGCTCAGCCCCGCGGGCGCGAGGGCTACCGCCAGCAGTTTGGCTAGACGACGTGCCCGGAGCACGCTGTTGACGACGATCAACGCCTGGTGCGGGCCGGGCAGCCCGAAGTGCTCCGTGAGGAGTCTGACGTTTTGAGCCAGCCACTCCTCGACACCGCCGAGAGGCAGAAGGTGGAGCAACAACTCGGTTGGGTGAAGGACGAGGGCCCATCCTTCGGCCGGCTCACTACTATAGTCGCCAGCCACGTCGAGGGTCGAGAGACCGGTCCGCGCGATCATGGCGCTCAACGTCGGATCCGGGGTGGCCGAGCTGAAAAGAAACGTCGGCCGACTGGCCGGGTTCATTTCACGAATCGCGAGGACGGCGACGACGGCGGCCACGAACTGCGGAATCGAGAACACGTGAAACTCGTCCAATAGGAAGAGGTCGTAGCCGCCGACGAGGCTGTAGGGAAGCTCCTGGTCGCTGTAAATGAGCGTCTTGCGGCGGTCGTAGTTGTAATTGAGGATGAGCGAGAAGATATCCGGATTGGTCAGCACCGCGTCATTGTGCTGGAGCAGATCGAGGAGGACGGCCCCCCGACTTTTGAAGTCACCGCTACTTTGCAGGTCGGTGAGTTTCTCCCCCCAGATCGCGGCAAAACTGATCGATCGGCCAAGCAATTCGCGATACGCCGCGAATTGGCGCTCCTGATCCTGGAGTAGTTCGTTGGTTGGGTACGTTGCGAAAAGGTGCCGCGGTGCCGGTCCGAGAAGGGACGGCAAGTAGCCGGCAAGGCTCTTTCCGTCTCCGGTGATGGCCGAGTTGAAGATCACGTCCACTGACGGGTCATTGACCGCGCGCCAGGTATCAAGCTGATGCGAACGCAGAGCGATACCGCGCTCGGTCAGGTGCCCGAGGCCCGCATCGCGTAACTCGTCCGCTGTCGCCAGGCGCGAATAGACCGGCCGAAGAGCCAGCCGCAATGGCTCCCCGAATGCCTCCATGCCCTCTGCCTCCAGAAAAGCGATGTCGTCATCCCCTTGTCGGGATTCTCATCGCCACGGACAGCAACGATTCTGTCACCCACAAATCGCCACTAGTTTCAATCCCCGGATCGGGCGTGCGTGTGGTTCGGGTGGTCCACGAATCGTACTAAACTACGGAGCCCGAGAACCTGCAAGAACCAATGCGTATCTCCGCTGGATGGAGCCCCGGCCAGCCGGTAAGACCCGGTTCGTCTCTCTCGGAAAACTGACCCCCGATGCCGCGAGCCACTGCGAGCAAGCATGCGTTAGTATAAACGATCAAATGATCTAGACACAATTTGTCGCGTGAAACTCTGATCCTACGGCAGGAGGTTTGACAGAGTTGCCAGCAATAACGCGTTGAAGCCAGGGGTCCGTTTTTGTTAGGATCGCAGCCGGTGCGGAAAATCCTTCCGTTGGGAGATAACCAAAGTTGGGTGCAGCAACGATCATTTTGCGGCCGGACGATCCGAGGTTAACCTGGGCGGGCGCGATTTCGCTCCAGCGGACCGACGAGTGGGTCATGCCGTGGCGCATTCCCTACGCGGAGCGCGCGCTCTTTCCGCCGGACGCTCTTCGCGAACGCGCGTCGATGCCGGCGGGAGTTCGGATCGCTTTTCGCAGTGATACGACCTGGCTTCGCGGAGCGGTCGTTCCGTTTCCGGAGGCCAGCAACCTGGACCTTTGCTGCGACGGGCAACTGATCGGCTCGGCGTCGCTCGATAATCAGGACCGATTCGCCTTTGACGGCCTGCCGGCTGGCGATAAGCTTGTCGAGCTCTGGCTTCCCCAGTTTGGCGATTTCCGCCTGGCCAGCCTGGAGATCGCGGCCGGCGCGTCGATCGCGCCGGCCGTTGACAATCGTCCGCGCTGGATTACCTACGGCAGCTCGATCACTCAGTGTCGCACCGCCGCGAGTCCGACCCGCACCTGGCCCGCCATCGTCGCCCGGGCGCGAAACTACAACCTGACCTGCCTAGGCTACGGCGGGCAGTGCCATCTCGATCCGATGATTGCGCGCATGATCCGCGACTTGCCCGCCGACTACTTATCGATCTGTGCCGGGATCAACATCTACGGCGCGGCGAGCCTTGGACCGCGGGCCTTCGTCCCGGCGCTGATCGGCTTCGTCCAGATTCTCCGGGAACGGCACCCGGCGACGCCACTGGCGATCCTCTCGCCGATTTACTCGCCGCCCCGCGAGACCACGCCAAACGCGGTCGGCTTCACCTTGCAGGCGATGCGCGATGCGGTGGCCGAAGCGGTAGCGCTGCTCCAGTCCCGGGGAGACCAGTACGTGCACTACGTCGACGGCTTGCGCGTTTTTGGCACGGATCTCGGCCACCTTTTGCCGGATGACCTTCATCCCAGCGCCGAGGGCTATCAAATCATGGGGCAGAACTTTCTCAAAGAAGTCGCGGACGTGGTTTTTATGGGGAGGTAGGCGGCCGGAGATAGGAGACGGAAGAGTCCGTCAATTCGGCTCAACCACCGACATTTACTGATCGTAGCGTAAACAGCTAAAGCAATTGATCTGGCTGAGCCTAGGCTCTGGACTGAAGTCCAGGAGAAGAGACGGGACACTAAAGTGTCTGGGTGGTGATGCAACAACGAGCGGCAACCAATGACCACGTACTATCAACGGGCACCCGAGGACTTCAGTCCTCCGTCTCTCCTACTGGACCTCGGTCCAGAGCTTTAGCCACCAACGCTCGGATCAGTAGTGATTGCCACTTGCAAGGTGTTCGATTTCTGGAGCGCTGCGTAAGATCGGATTTCTGTGCGGGTGAGCCGATTGTTAGGTGCACGGTACAGGAGAAGAAGAACTTCATCGGGGGCTGAGATGCCCTTCACGATTCCACGGCACACTCCTACTTGATTGCTTGCCACGGATGTACGATACTGCGGTCGAACGCCGATGCTGATCGCGCGAGTGCGAAACTCCGTCCATTGGTTAGCTTGCGGTCGAGGGTGGAGCGATGTCGGACCACTTGGTAGACAGCGAAGGCAACGTCTATCAGCGCGGACTACTGGGAGACTGGCAGCGTAAAGAAGGGGTCTTCGGTCCGCAGAAGGACGTCGACTGGCTGGGCAACCCAAAGGTGAAGCAGAACCTTGTAGGACAGAGGGTCGTCGCGCGCGACTTCCTGGGGCAGCCGGTTCAGAACGCGAGCGGCCAGGGGCTGTTCGAGGCATCGTCGTCGAGTGGCGGCGACCAGTTCGGCGACATCGGTGGCGCGATCGGAGCGGTCATCGCGATTGTCGTTCTCTGGGCAGCCGTGTTGCTCTTCATTGCCGCCTTCCGTCTGCTGGCTTACCTTGTCAAAGCCTGGATTGGGCTGACGCGCCGCTACCCGCGGGTGATGCTGGTCGTGCATCTCGCGCTGGGCATGGGTGGGACCTACGCCGGTCTCAACGCGGCGGGCTTTGCTATTGAAGTCTGTGTCGCCGGATCGCTCCTCGTTCCGGTTCTCTGGGCGTGGCTCTGGCTGACAAGTAAACTCCCACTCGTCTTCATGCCGATCAACGCGGCAATCCTTGGTGGTGGCCTTTGGTGGGCGAGCCGGGCGACGGAACCCCTCTGGCAGTCCCGGTGGAGTCTTTTGACGACTGGCCTTCCGCTGGTCGGCAACCTGTCAGCGGTACTGGCGGGGCTGCCGATGTTCCTCTGGGTTTGGCGGCTTGCTGGGAGGCGCTGGCCACGCAGTGTTGCACCCACCACTTGCCTCGTCAGCGGCGTCGTGCTCTGGTTCGGGCTCACCCGGGTCTGGCCGGATTGGCTTCCCTACTGGAACGCCTTCGTGTCACCGCTGCCCGTCGTTCCACCCATCGGCGACCTTTTGCTGATCGGTCCGCTTTGGGCTTGGCTCTGGGGTAAGGGGATGGCTCGCTACCCGGTGGTATTCACCGGGCTGAATCTTGTCGTCTTTGGATGCCTGCTTAGCCTCAGCGCTCGCCACACCCCAAACCTCTGGCTGGGCCCATGGCAATACGTCGCGCGCGGTCTCCCCTTCGTCGGCGTGCCGATTCTCTCGGTTGGCGCCGCGCCATTTTCAGTTTGGACATGGGGGCGACTCGCGAATCGCTACCCTCGCGTTTTTGCGTTGCCGAATCTCGCGCTCACCGGCGCTGTTCTCTGGTTACTTCTCAATCGAACGCGACCGCTCTGGAACGATGCCTGGGAGCAGATCCGGGGGCCGGTGCCGATAAACGTTGACCCGGCGCTCGTCGTGCTCGGCCTGCCGCTCGCCTTCTGGGCCTGGAGACAGGGACGGAAGCGTTGGCCAACATTGTGGTGGATGCCCCGCTGCATCCTTTTGGGAGTCATTTTCTGGTTGCTGGCCAGCCGCACGATTGCCCTATGGCAGACTGACTGGTTAATCTACGCTGGGCCGCGCGCCCCAGACTTTGCGGTACTCCTGGGTGTTTTCCCACTTGTGGTCGGCGCGTGGGGATATCTCCATGCGCGACGACCGACCGGCGCCGACTCGCTTTTGGCGATCAGTCTGTGCGCGCTGTTCGTCTGGACGACCGGTCGGTCCTTTCCGATGTCGACAACGCTGGTTCGTCTCATCGTCGGCGTCATTCCGCTCCTCGTTCTTGGATGGTCGGCCCTGCTCCGTCGAAGGCCAGTCGTCGCCTGGGCAATCGCGGTGGTTCCCTGGCTGGTCGCGGCGCTACTGTTCTGGGCCTTCCCCGCGCCTGGCGGCAGTCTCGTCGAGACGGTGCGAGATTGGTTTCTCGGGCAAGGCATCCTACTCCCTTAGCAGGACCAGATTACTTGCCAGGGAAGTCAACGCGGGCTCTCGGCGCGACCGGTTCATAGTCTCCCAGCGTCGTAGCCTGAGGCGCGTTATCCTCAGGGCTACGCCTGGACCGAGGCGATAGCGCTGGCGTCGCCAACCGCCGTCTGACGGTCCCGCCCGACCCACCGGTAGCCGATCATGCCGACCGCGCCGGCCGCCAGCAGCGCCAGCGGGGTGATCAAGAGAGCGTGTTGGAGGCTTCCCAGGCTATCCGAGAGGGCGCCAATCGCCGAGGGCGCGAGCGCGTCGCCGAAGAGATGGGCAAATAGGAGGGTCACCGCGATGGCGCGTGCCCGGCGCGCCGGCACCACGATGTCCTGGACGAGCGCGAGGAGTGGACCGTTGCCGGACTGGAGGAAGCCGGTCGCGAGAAAGGTCATGGCGAGAAACACCGGCAGCGCGCTGGTCAGCACCGCGAGCAGCATGAGCGGCGCGGCGACCAGAAACCCGATCGCCGGCACGAAGAGGCGCGCGCCCGCGAGGCCCCGGGCCAGCAGTCCGTCGGAACTATAGCCGCCGATCACCGTTCCGATGCCCCCGCCGACGACGATCATGCCCCCGGCCAGGACTCCGGCGGTTGCCGCGTCCTCGTTGAAGCGCTGGCTCATGTAGTAGGGGACCCAGAAGCCAACGCCGCCGATGATGAAATAGGCGAGCACCTGGGCCACGATCGACGCGCGCAGGCTGGGGATGCCCAGTAGATAGCGGATCGTGGCGCCCAAAGAGAGTTGGTCGCCCGCGTTTTTCAGGTTCTCGTTGGCGCCGCGCATCGGCTCGCGGAGCAGGCGAGCGAGACCGGCGACGATCAGACCGGGAATCGCGGTGCAGAAAAAGGCGGCGCGCCAGCCGAATTGCTCCCCGACGATTCCGCCGATCGCGAAGCCGAGAAACACCCCGACCAACGACGCGGTTCCCCACCAGCTCATCATCCGCCCCCGTCGTTCGATTGGATAGGAATCGGCGATGAGGGTCGTCGACGCTGGCGAGTAGGTCGATTCGCCGATGCCGAGCAGCGCCCGGGCGGCGAAGATCTGGCCGAACGATTGGGTGAAGCCGGTCAACAGCGTGGCCAGGCTCCAGAAGGCGATCCCGCCACTCAACAGGCCGGTGCGCCGCGAGCGGTCGGCGAAGGTCCCCGCCGGCAAGACGGCGATTGCGTAGACGAGCAAGAAAGCGGTACCGAGGAGGCCAAGCTGGGTGTCGCTGAGGTGAAGATCCGGCTGGATCAGGCTGGCGACCGCCGGAAGGACGTAGCGATCGGTGTAGTTCAACGCGTTGATACAAAAGAGAACGGCAAACAAAACGCCGGGTGCCGAACGCCAGCCAGCCTTCGTGGTCGCGCGCAGATCCATCGTGAGGTCTTCTCCAATCTGGTGAACGGCCAAGACACCTGACCCCAATGTCGGGATTCCCCCGTGCCTCGGCTTCCCGCGCTTTCCCGGAGAGTATCCTAACCGGCAACCGAAAGGTTGTAAATGCTGCACAGTGTCGTGGACGCGCAACGGCTGGCCTTGGGCCAACGTGACATTCCTGGTCAGTGCCATTCCGCCGTTCCCATCGGGGGGCCGTCGACGCTGGAGCAGGTTGGAGCGGAAGACTGAGCGCTCGGCGCGTGCGGAGATGGTGTAAAGTGATCGGAACGACAACTTGGAGGTTGGCGATGCGAACGATCACTCTGGAAGAGCACTACGCGAGTCCGGGTTATCTGGATGGGCCGGGCAAGGATCTCCGGGATCGGGTGAGCGGGACCGGCGCAACCGGTCTACTTGAGCGACTGAGCGACCTCGACGACGCCCGAATCGCGGAGATGGACGCCGCGGGCATCGACGTGCAGGTTCTCTCGCTCACCGCGCCCGGCGTCGAGCAACTCGACCCCGATGAGGCAGTCGCGTTCGCCCGCGAAGCAAACAATGTCCTCGTCAGCGCGGTGCGGCGCCACCCGACCCGCTTCGCCGGACTCGCCGCGCTGCCAACCCCGGCCCCAACCGACGCGGCGGCTGAACTGGAGCGCACCGTCCGTGATCTCGGCTTCAAGGGAGCGCTGATCAACGGGCATAGCCGGGGCCGTTACCTGGACGACCCGTTTTTCTCGCCGATCCTCGAGCGAGCCGAGGCGCTCCAGGTTCCGATCTACCTGCACCCCACGGCGCCGCCCGCGCCGGTGATCGCGGCCTCCTACGCCGGTTTTGATCCGCGGCTGACCTACATCCTCGCGAATGCCGGCTGGGGATGGCACATCGAAACCGCGGTCCACGTCCTCCGGATGGTCGTGGGCGGGGTTTTTGACCGCTACCCGCGCCTGCAACTGGTGATCGGCCACCTGGGCGAGGCTCTTCCCTTTATGCTGCCCCGCATTGAGCGGAACTTCAGCGCCGGTCGGCCCGGCAGTCTGCATACCGACGTGGCGAAGCTAGAGCGGCCGATTGGCGCCTACTTCCGCGAGAACCTGCACTACACGATTAGCGGCTTCAATTTCCTCCCGCCGTTCCTCGACCTGCTCCTTCAGGTTGGGGTTGACCGGATCATGTTCTCCGCCGACTATCCCTACGCTTCGATGGCCGAGGCCCGCGCCTTCCTTGACGCGATTCCGGTGAGCCCCGCCGACCGGGAACGGATCGCCCACCGCAACGCGGAGCGCTTGTTCGGCCTGTAGCCCGGGCTGTCGGCCGAACTGATCCTGGGCGAACAGCAGGATTCCGACGGCAAAGGCAAGGATCGCGTGTCGGTCAAATCGCACTCATCGCCTCCACCGGACCGACCGTCCCTCACTTCGAAACGCCGGAGATCTTCATGAGATCCAGCAAACGCGTGGTTAGTTCGGCGGTCAGCCGCGCATCTTCGTTGAGCTGGTTGGCTTGCTCGGCCTCGTCCTGGGCGAGGTTGTACAGTTGAAGCTGGCCGTTGGCGTCGTTGCGAATCATTTTCCAATTGCCATAGGTGAGGATGGAAACGAAGGATTCATCGGCAATCTCGGTGAACGCCACGCGCGTCGAACCGGTCGCGCTACTGGCGATAACCGGCAGCATTGAGGTGCCCTGAATCAGCTGTGTCGCTTTGACGTCGGTGAGATCCTGGAAGGTGGGCAGCAGGTCGATCAGCTGAACCGGCGCGGTGACCGCGAGGCCCGCCGGAAGACGCGGCGGGTAGCGCAGGATGAGGGGAACGCGAATCTCCGTCTCGTACGCCTTCCAACCGTGGGTCCAGTCGCCGTGTTCGCCAAAGCTTTCGCCGTGATCGCCGGTGACGGCGATGATCGTGGTGTCTTTGACCCCGAGCGCTGTCAGGTGATCGAGCAAATCGCCAAACTGGGCGTCGACAAAGGCGATCTCGCCCTGGTAGAGTTCTTCGAGCCGCGCGAGGTCGGCCGGGTTGGGGGTTAACTGCCCCAGCTGCAGCTTGTGGATCGTGTCGAGCGAGCCGTCGATACTTCCCCGGTAGTCGAGGCCGAGGATGTGATCGTAGCCGACCGGGGGAGCGTAGGGATAGTGCGGATCGAAATAATGAACCCAGAGGAAGAAGGGGCCTTGCCCGACGTGGGAGTCGAGCCAGTCAAACACCGCCTGGTTGGTGACGTCGGCACGACCATCGAGCGTCGCTTCGTAGTCCTCGCTGGCGCCCAGGGCCACGTCGGCGGTGTTGAGGATGGGGACCTGATCCTTGAGCTGTCGATAGCTGGCCGCCAGTTGTTCGAGACCCGGATTGGAGAAGACGGCGCCGCGATTGATAACGTAGCCTTCGTAGGTCTCGAAGCCTCGATTGAGGCCACAGAACGGCGGATCCAGGCTCACCCAGCTGTAGATGCCCGCGGTCTGGTAGCCGGCCGTTTGAAAAATCGTAGCCATGGTCTGGGCGTCCGGACGGATCTTGTCGATCATGTGGACCTTGACGCCGTTTGTGCTCGCGTACTGTCCGGTCATGAGGGCGGCGTGCGACGGATTGGTCTGGGGAAGTTGGCAGATGGCGTGGTCGAAGCGAACGCTCTCCCGGGCAAATTGATCGAGGACCGGGGTGTGCGCCGAGGCAAAGCCGTAAGCGCCGAGACGGTCGGCGCGGAGCGTATCGATGGTTAGGAGTAGGACGTTCGGCGTTCGCGATCTGGTCGCGCGAGCGGACGAGGAAGCGATGGTGTCCGACGCGGGAGCCAGGTTGGCTGATTGGGCAAGTACGCCAGGGGACGGCGATGGCCCAAGGTTGGCGTAGCGATGCGTATCGGTCGAGCTGACCAGAGCGAATAGTCCGAACGCGGCCGAGCTTGCCAGGAATGCCCGCCGGGTCCATCGTGCAGATCCGACATGAGCCATCGCGATACCTCCGATGCCCGCGTCTGACGGTCTACCGCGAATCGCTCGGTTTGCGCGGGCTGCTACACGGGGAATTCCGCCCTAATTCAAATAGTCTCGCCCCCTCCACCTGACAATCAACCGAAAACGCCATCGGTCGCTCTGAAGAATCCCAGAACATTCAGCGCGTGCGCCCTCGCGATGGTCGGGCCTCGGCCGGTCCGTCCGCGGGCATGGGGGCAAATTGCGCGGCGTGCAGCCGGCGGTAGAGGCCGGAACGGTGGAGCAGTTCCTCGTGGGTCCCGCGTTCGACGATCCGCCCGCCGTCGACGACCAGGATCTGGTCGGCCCGCTGGATCGTCGAGAGGCGATGGGCGATGGCGATCACCGTCCGCCCGTGAATGAGGCGTCCCAGCGCGACTTGGATCCGACGTTCGGCCTCGGAGTCCAGCGAACTGGTTGCCTCGTCCAGCAGTAAGTAGGGAGCCCGCAGCAGGAGGGCCCGGGCGATGGCGACCCGCTGCTTCTCGCCGCCCGACAAACGGAACCCGCGCTCACCCACGATGGTCTCCATTCCGTCCGGCAACCGTTCGATCACGTCGGCGAGTTGCGCCGCTTCGATCGCCTCGGCAACTTCCTCCGGTCGCGCGTCGGGTCGGCCGTAGACGACGTTCTCGCGCATGCTGGCGTGGAAGAGGAACACGTCCTGGGTGACAACCGCGATGCGCCGACGCAGATCCTGGCGGCTCAGCTCGGTCAGGGGAATGCCGTCGAGTCGGACGACTCCGGGCGAAGGGTCGTAGAAGCGGGCGGCGAGCGAGAGAATCGTCGACTTGCCGGCCCCACTTGGGCCGACGAGGGCGGTGAGTTCGCCCAGTGGCGCGGTAAACGAGACGTCGTGGAGGACTTCTCGCGCCTCGTGCTCGTTACCGGGATAACGGAAGCTGACCTGTTCGAAACTGATCCCGTCGCTTGGGACAGCCGGGAGCGGGTGCGGCACGGCTGGCTCGCGAAGACTTGGGACCACGTCAAGGACCTGGAAGATGCGGTCGAAAAGGGCGAGACCGCCCAGGAGCGTCGCGTTGGCTCCGGCGAGCGACGACGCGGGTGAATACAGTTGGGCCAGGTAGGTAGCAAAGGCGATCACCGTTCCGAGGGCAGCCTGCTGGTTGATCACCAGGTACGCCCCGTAGGTGTAGAGAGCGGCGGGTCCGAGCGCGGCGAGGCCCTGGACCACCACCGACAGCCACTGGCCGACCAGGGTTTGCTCCACCTGGGCCCGCTCAACCGCGCGATTGGTCGCCTCGAAGCGCGCCGCCTCGCGATCCTCGGTCCCGAAGCTCTTGACGACGAGCGCCCCGGACAGGCTGAGCGTCTCTTCGAGGACGACCGAAAGCTGGCCGAGGGCGATTTGCGCCTGTTGGACCGCGGCGTAGCGCTTGCGGCCGAAGTGCAGGACAGGTAGGGCAAAGGCTGGCAGCGCGACGAGCGCCGCGAGGGCGAGCCGCCAGTCGAGCACGGCCATCACCGCCAACGTTCCGACGACGGTGAGGAGATTGGCGAGCGTTCCCAGAAAAGACTGGGTGAGCACGTTCTGCAGACCACCGGCATCGTTGAAGAAGCGAGTGTGAATCTCGCCGGCTCGGGTCCAGGTGAAGAATTCGAGCCCCAGCGACTGGACCTGAGAGTACAATCGAGACCGCAGGTCCGCGATGACGCCCTGGGCGACCTGCGCGCTGATGATGTTCTGGCCGAGAGCCAGGAGGGCCGCGCCCAGCGGCAGCAGGAAAATGCCGCTGCCGAGCAGAACCGCGAGGTGGAAATTGTGGGTGGGAATCGCGACGTCGATCAATGTGCGGATGAGCAGCGGTGGGATGAGGCCCAGGCCCACCCCAATGAGCATGAGTACGGTTCCCAGACCGAGCCGCGCGCTATACGGGCGCAGGCAGCCCCAGACTCGCGCGAGGGTGCGCCGGACGTTGGGAGGCGTCCCCTCTTCTAAGTAGCGGAGGGACCGCTGTTGCTGGCGAAGCCCCCCCATCCCCCCGAACTCGCCCAAACCGCCCAGGCCGCCACCTTGCCGCATCATGGTTCTCGTCCTCCCACCGCCGGAGGCGGGGAGTTGGGGGCTAGCTCGGTTCCGTCGAGTACGCGTTCGAGCAGGTGGAGGAATTGCTGACGCTCCCGGTCGCTGAGCCGAGCAAGGAGTCCGCTGAGAAAGACGCGTCGCTCGTCTTGCCAGGCTTCGAGTTGCTCTAACCCGCGCGTGGTGAGCGAAACGAGGACAACCCGCTCATCCACCGATTCGGGTTGGCGCTCCCGGCGCACGAGCCCCGCCTTCTCCAGACGTTTGCAGGCGACGGTGACCGACGCGCTGGTCAGTCCCAGTTCTTGCGAGAGCCTTCCCACGCTGATCGGCCCCACTCGGTTCACCCGCTTGAGAAGCCAGTACTGCTCGGGCGTGATCTCGGAGCGGCGCACCGGATGGGTCGCCCGTCGGATCAGACGCGATAGTTGCAAAAGCGCTTCCACCAGACGATCGTCAGTCGGCACTCGATCCCTCTCCTCCACCGCCGCGGTTCATTTGACTAGCACATATATTGACTATCAATCTAATTGCTAGTCTAGCAATTAAGCGACGAGTCGTCAATTTCCGCGGCCGGAGACTCCGGTTACGGCGCGGCGAGGTGACTCGACGCGTTCGCTTCGTGGTCGCGAAAGTCCAACAAAAAGGTCCAGAGCGCGGCCGCGGCGGCGGAGGTGTGGCGTCCGGCGTGGCGAACGAGCGACCAGTGGCGGCGAATCGGGAAGCCGAGAACGTCGAGGACGACCAGGCGTCTTAGCGCAAGTTCGAGCTCCAGCGCGTCGAGCGGCATGACCGCGACCCCCAGGTCCGCCGCGACGGCCTGCTTGATCGCTCCCATGCTCCGAAGTTCCATCCCCACCCGGAGGGGAATTCCGGCTTTGGCGAAGATGCTCTCGGTGTCCGCGCGGGTGCCGGAGCCAACCTCGCGGAGCAAGAAGATTTCGTCGGCGAGGTGTTCCACCGGAACCCGGGGCGTACCGGCCAGTGGGTGGTGCGGCGACGCGCAGACGACGAGCTCGTTGGGCGTAAACGGAACAATCTCCAACCCCTGGCGGTCCTCGATGAGTCCCATGATCGCCAGGTCGACGGCGTTGGTTCGGACGAGCTGCTGCACTTCGAGGTGATTTTCCACGTCCAGCGAGAGCTGGAGCGTCGGATACTGGCGGTGGAAAGCGCCCAGCACGCGCGGCGCGAGATAAATCCCGGCGCTGGTGCTCGCCGCGACTTTCACGGTGCCTCGGCGTAACCCCCCGAGTTCTTCCAGGGCCAGGCTCGTCTCGTCCAGGAGAGCGGAGATGCGCTGACTGCACGCGAGAAGCTCGCGTCCGGCCGCGGTCAGTTGCAGGGATCGCCCGGTTTTTTGAAAAAGCGGCAGACCGACTGCCCGCTCCAGCGCCTTGATCTGCATGGTCACGCCTGGCTGGCTGATCAACAGCTTCTCGGCAACTCGCGAGTAACTCTGCTGCTCGGCGACGGCTTGAAAAATCCGCAATTGGTGAAGCGTGAAATCCATAAGTATTTCCTGATGACCAACATCAAATGTTGATATTGGACATTATAGTTCTCGCTTGCTAAGGTTTAATAGAGGGGCTGCTAACGGCTCCGCACGGCCGTTCGCGGGCATGCCCTAGCTCTCCGTCAGGCGAGGCTATATGGCATTCGAGGAACTGGTGGTAGCTGTCCCGGTTGGCCGTTCCCCCGCGATGAGCGTGGGAGATGAGGCGAAAATTCGCCGGGCAATCCGTCAAATCATCCACTGGTCGCGCGCGCCCGGTGAGCGAGCGGAGGTTCAGTACGTCTTTGACCTACTCGGCTATCTCTCTCCGGCGGCTCAGGTGATCGTCGAAGATGAGGTAGCCAGCGTCCTCGCCGAACTGGTCGGCAGCGTATAGCCTCCCGGATGGGAGATGGAGACGAGGCGGAGATGATCGTGTTCCTTGGCCCCCCCGGAGCCGGTAAGGGCACTCAAGCGCAACGACTAGCCGAGCAGCTCGCGCTGCCGCGGGTCGTCACCGGCGAGATCTTTCGCAACGCGGTGGCCCGCGGCGACGCGATTGGCAAAAAAGTGAAGCCTTACCTGGACGACGGCAAGCTGGTACCGGACGATCTGACCTGTAGTCTGGTCGTCGACCGGCTCGGCCAGCCCGATTGCCGCGGGGGAGCGATTTTGGACGGTTTTCCGCGGACCGTCAGTCAGGCGCGCTGGCTCGACCGCGACCTGAAAGCGCGCGGCAACGCCGTCAACCGGGTGATTCATCTCGTGGTGTCCGACGACGACGTTCTCGGACGACTCACCGGCCGACTGACCTGTTCGATTTGTCAGGCGTCCTATCACCGCGAGGCGCTGCCGCCGCGGACCTTCGGCATTTGCGATCGGTGCGGCGGCGAGCTGGTCCAGCGTAGCGACGATACCGACCGCGCGGTTCAGACGCGCTTGCGGGTCTATCGCGCCCAAACCGAGCCGCTGCTCGCGTACTACCGCGAAGCGGGCGTTCTGGTCGATGTCGACGGCGCGCAGCCGGCCGACGCTGTTTTCGCTCGCATCCTGGAGACGCTGCGTCAGCGCGAGACGCGGAACGCCGCGTCGGTGAACTGACGGACTGTCAGTCGACAGTTGATGAATATTATCTTGATATCGCCGTCCTGAAGGGCGGGCGTACGCTGGGTGGGGCTAAAGCCCTGGGACGGACGCTTTAGCGCCTCCCGCCCTACGCCCGCCTTTGAAGGCGGCGACGTCTCGCGCAGTTTGTCGGGATTGACCACGGTGTAGAGTCGGCGAATCTTTCCCCCCTCCAGATCGAAACAAAGGACGCCGTACGGTCGGCCAGGACCGGCCTGCGTCCGGCCGGCGCCTTCCCGTCGCTGTCCGCTACGAAGACGACGTCGTCGGCGAGCAGGTCGATGTGGCCTTGCTCGTCGTGCCATTCCATTAGTAAGAACCTCCGCATTCGGAATTGACGCAAAGGAGACGAAGTAGGGGCGCCGTTTGTGACAAACCAGGAGACAGGAGACAGGAGACAGGAGACAGGAGAGGACGCGTGCGCTCACCAGATGCGTCTCTCCCGGTCACGCTGACCAGCCGCGAAGCAAGCTACGGACTAGGTGGGTGCTCTAACGAGCCTCTATGGAAAGCCGACCGGGATTGTGTCACACTACTTGCAGAAGCGGTTAAGGAGTAATGGCGTGACGCGGCGAACCGGGGTGGGCATGACCGTAACCGTCGATCCGGACGTGCTGGAAGCGATCGACGCCTACATTGAGCAACACGCCGGGCTGGATCGGAGTCAGGTCGTAGACGAAGCCCTGCGCGCGTGGTACATGGGGGTCATTCATGAATCCCTGGTGCGGCAGCACGCCGCGCCCCGTTCGGTTGAGGAGCAGAACGAGCGCGCTGCCTGGAAGCGCATTCGTGCCGCGCAGGTGGGACCGACCGAGGGCAGGTTCCCGTGACCGCGATCCAGTGGACTCCCGAACAAGAGCAAACCCGCCGATTCCTGGTCGAACGAGCGCGCGAAGGGTCGCTGGTGCTCTTCGTCGGCGCCGGGGTTTCGGTCGGGGCGGGTCTGCCAACCTGGCGTGATTTGCTCTCGCCGCTCGCCGCGGAGGTTGGCGCCGACCCGAAAACCGATGATCCGCTCGACATCGCGCAGTGGTCCGTGATCCGGCACGGGAGGAGCACGCTCCTCGGCCACGTCCAAACCGCCATCGGCTGCGCGCGCCAGCCCGGGGCACTCCACTCCGCCCTCGCGCGGATTCCGGCGCCGGTGGTCTTCACGACGAACTACGACCAGCTTCTGGAACTGGCGATTGGCGCCGAGCAGGGAGTGCCACCAGACGCGATCGTCGAGGACGGACACGTCGGATTTATCGACGAGGCGCGCCGAACGACGGTCGTCAAGCTGCACGGTTGCTTATCTCTCCCCCGGACGATCGTGTTGACGCGCGACGACTACGAGGCGTACGCCGACGAGCACCGCGCGATGATCGCCTACCTCCAGTCGCTCCTGGCGACCCGGACGATTCTCTTCGTCGGGGCGAGTTTGTCGGATCCCAACTTCCTGGTGATTCACGCGGCGATTCGGCGAGCGCTCGGCCAGTACCAGCGAACGGCCTTCCTGCTGGACGCCGGTCCCCACAAGGAGATCCAGGTTCAGGACTGGGCTCGGCGCGGCATCGAGATGCTGTGGTTTGCCAACTTTGATGTCGAGTGCGACTTCGTCGCGGCGATTGGCCAGGACAGCATCAACGATCGCTCGATGCGCACCATCGCCGACACCCTCAGCAGCGAGACGCCGCCGCCAGCGATCCAGTCCGAAGGTCTTTTGCAGAGCACCGCCGACCTGGAACGAACCCTCTGGCAGATCGTCCAGCAGGCGCGCGACCGCGGTCTGATCGCCAAGGAAAGCGCCGCCCTGACCGAGGTTGCCGCGGTCGCGCCGGCTCGAGAGGGAACCGAGGCCGGGATGGGTTGGCGGGAAAAACTACGGGCGATCCTCGGTCTGGCCCAGGCGGTCGATCGCCTGCAGCCGCTCAGTCGTCCCGAGGTCTGGATGGAGCTCGGCGACATGATGTATGGCCTGGGCGATAGCGGCGGAGCGATCCAGGCGTACAACAATGCGTTGCGGCCGTTTCGCGGGCGCGACCAGGTCGACGAAACCCGCCTGCTGCGGATTCGGGGAAACCTCGCTCGCGCCTACGCCCGCGACGGGCACCACGACCGCGCGGAGTGGCTCCTCCGCCGTTGCGTCTTTCAGCCGGGGAGCGAACAGCCGACGGATTCGCTGGACCGGGCCACGACGTTGCGGCGCCTGAACCTGGATTACCTGGCTCGGCGTCCGACCGACGCGTCGGAGCTCGTCTCGGCGCTCAGTCGTCGCGCCGAGCGTTTGCGCGCCAGCGGCCACTTTGAGGAGGCGTTTCAGGTGCTCCGGGAAGCGCGTTACCTGCTAGAACCGCTCCTTGGCGTCGCGAAGAACTCGGCTCAGAACCACGACCTTTTCTCGCGGGGCTATGCCTCGCGCGCGGTGCGTCGGCAGTGGGATCGGAGCGCGGCCTCCTACCCCCGGGCGTACGCCTTCAGCTTTCTCGGCAAGTGCTACCGCTTGTCCTGCGCGCTGGCTCTGGACCAGCGTCTGGGCTACGACGACATCCTGTACTACCTCAAGGGCGCCGTTCGCAGCCTGCGGAAAGCGTCGTCCTTCGATCCCAGCTTACCCTATCCCTGGGCGCACCGGCTGCTCCTGCAAAGCGAGACCCGCCTGCCAATCGACGACCGCGACCGCCTCTTGCGGGAGATCGAATCCGACCTCCGTGCCAACCAGTCGGCCACCGGAAATCCGGAGTTGATCGACAATTTGCTGGCAAGGGTTGAGTTGAGTCCAGAAGCGCGGAGCGTGCTGCAAAACGTCCGGCTTGGAAACCAGGCGTAGAGCGGGGGTTGGGGGAAGATGCCGAGTCACTTCCCGTTACCCTGCCTTCGAAGCACCCTCAACCGAAAGCACTCGGCTTCATAAAAGCAACTGACTTGAACTCTTCTGCCAAGCGGGCTAGCCGCGCTCACGGTATCGCGTAACGGACTCGCGGCGGCTCTTGCCGGACGGGCACAGCTGTGCTCTGGTGGCTGCTTGCACTGAAGGGTCTTCACATTGCAGCCTTACGATAAGTCAGTATCTGGGCTCTTCTGAAATGGAGTTTACGGGGACAAGGGTGGCCAATAGCCATCGGTAACTCCTGGGTATGGCCTGAGAAGTCACCCCTCGAAGACGCCAATAGCTCCGCTCTTTCCCCTAATCACGGCTTAGATACGTATGGCAGAAACGCGAAACTGCCCGGCGAACCGCAGACTACAAATGCAGTCAGGACGTAATCTGCGGGCGGTACAGGATTGATGATTGCATAGCCGGACGCGGCTGTCCATGCCGTAGGTGGCGTACCGATCGGTGCGCTAGCCCGTAAGGCTGGAAGATAGTCGGCATTAGCGGTTTTGACCCTGATCGAACCTCCTCCGCTAAGGGCAACGGTTCCTGGTGGGCACGCTGCGGTAGTCGAAATATCCAGCTTGTCCGTTGTTTCTACCGACTGTGTGATTACTTGTACTCCCGCCGTCGATGTGTTTCTAGATGTTACGCCTGATGCTAGCGCAACCTGACGACCGGCAAAAAATGCTGCAAAAACGGCCAGTGTCGCTAGAAACGCGAGGCCACGCAAGCGATTCAGACCAATCATCACGCCCCTTACTCCTACTGATCGAGGATAAGCTTGGTTGATGGGGTAGGAGGTCAACACGGTACGCTAGGGAAGGCGACTTTCCAGTTCGTTGATCCGAATGTCGGTCGCAGTCCATCGAATATTGAACGGATACAGTCTGCCACGCAAGTGCTTCCGAGTCAAAGCGGTCTAGCAGTGAGCTAACCTCCTCAGGCACACTGCTAGCAACATGTGTCCGCTGACGCGCGCATATTAGGCTGGTAGAAACCATTGCTACCGGCATGAGATGGCCCGCGTCCTTCGCTACCTCTTGGTCAACTGGCACACATGCTGCCTCTACGTCCTTACTCTCCTACCGGCCCTCGCCACTGGCGGGCCGTCGGGAAAAAGGAGCGCCGGGCGTGGACGTCATTCAGGTCGAGCAGCTCGTCAAGTGCTTCGGGAATCTGGCCGCGGTCGACGATATTTCCTTTGAGGTGCGCTCGGGCGAGGTGTTCGGCTTTCTCGGGCCAAACGGCGCCGGTAAAAGCACGACGATCAGCATTCTCTGCACCCTCGTGCCGCTCACCAGCGGCCGGGTGCTCGTCAATGGCTTTGACGTCGTGCACCAGCCGAGCGAGGTCCGCCACTCCATCGGGATTGTCTTTCAGGATCCCAGTCTGGACATTCAGCTCACCGCGCTGGAGAACCTCGACTTCGCGGCTTATCTCTACGATGTGCCGGCGGCGGTGGGGCGAGAGCGCGAAGAGCAGCTCTTGCGGATGGTCGGGCTCTGGGACCGCCGCGACGACCTCGTCAGCGCGTTTTCCGGCGGGATGCGCCGCCGGCTGGAGATCGCGCGTGGACTGCTCCATCGGCCGGCGGTTCTCTTCCTGGACGAGCCGACCGTCGGATTGGATCCCCAGACTCGCGTTCTGATCTGGCACTACGTCCTGGAGCAGCGCCAGCGCGACAACCTGACGATCTTTCTCACCACCCACTATCTGGACGAGGCGGAATACTGCGATCGGATCGCGATCATCGATCGCGGCAAGATCATCGCGCTCGATACGCCAGCCCATCTGAAGTCGCGCGTCGGCGGCGATGTGATTACGCTGCGATCCAGCGAGCCGCGCCGCGCGGTCGACGAGATCAAGGAGCACTTCGGACTGACCGCGAGCAGCCAGGACGATTGTCTTCGGGTCGTCGTCCAGCATGGGGACGAGTTCATCCCCCGGCTGTGCCGCGAGCTGACCGTTCCGATCGGCGCGGTGGACCTGACCCGGCCGACCCTCGACGACGTTTTCCTCGCCTTGACCGGCCGAGAAATTCGCGAGGGCGGTCCGGCGGGACCGGGGGTGATGGAGCAGGCCGGATCGGGCGTGGCGCGACGACCATGATCTATTCGCCACGGGCCGACCTGCGCGGGGTGTACATCATTTGGTACCGCGACGTGTTGCGCTTCTGGCGCAATCGCTCGCGGTTCCTGTCGTCGTTGGGTCAGCCGGTCCTCTTTCTCCTGGTCTTCGGCACCGGCCTCTCCGCGGCTTTTCGGGGAGCCTCCGGCGGGAACTTCGGCGGAGCGGAAAGTTACGCCGACTTCCTCTACCCCGGAATCGTCGGCATGGCCGTTCTGTTCACCAGCGTCTTCTCCGCCATGAGCACGGTCTGGGACCGCGAGTTCGGCTTCTTGCGCGAGGTGCTGGTCGCGCCGGTCAGCCGGTGGAGCGTCGCGGTCGGCAAGGTTCTCGGTGGCAGCACCCAGGCGGTGTTTCAAGGCTGCATCGTTCTGCTGCTTGCTCCGCTGGTCGGGCTTCCGCTCTCCGTGCCCCTGATCCTGCAGATGCTGGTTCTCATGTTCGTGCTGGCGTTTGCCATGACCAGTTTAGGCATCGCCGTCGCCTCGCGAATCAAGACGCTGGAAGGATTCGGGGTCGTCGTCAACCTTCTGGTTATGCCCCTCTTCTTCCTCAGCGGCGCGCTCTTTCCGCTCTCGGCGATTCCCGCCTGGCTGACCGTTCTGACGCGACTCGATCCGGCGACGTACGGGGTCGACGCCTTGCGTCGGGTCGTCTTACTGTCGACCGGCAGCAGTCCGCAAGAGGTCGCGACGATTTCGGTTACTCTCTTCGGTCACGTCCTGACGATCTGGCAGGATCTGCTCATCCTGGTTGCCTTCGCCCTGGTGATGCTGCTGCTCGCGGCGCACTGGTTCGAGAAACTGCAGTAGCGGGAGTGAGCCAATGCGCCGGTTTCGGAGGATTCTCGTTGGGATAGAAGGCCAGGCAACCGAGTGGTTTCCCCTGGAGGAGGCGATCAAGCTCGCTCGCGATGGATCCGTCTGCCTGCGCGTCGTCGAGTTGGTCGACCTCTGGGCGTTAGAGGACGCCGAGGCAAGCGGCATCTACGCGCTGCCGGTCGAAAATGAGCTCGTCCAGAAGGCGTGGCGTGACCTGGCGAGGGTGGAGTCGCAAGCCCGCGGCGCGGGGGTGCGCGTCGAGACCGCGGTTCTGCCGATCTACGGCGCCCAAATCGGCGATGCCGTCGCCGACGCGGCCCGGCAATGGCGAGCGGACCTGATTGTCCTGGGCGCGAACGACCACCGCGGTCTGGCTGGCCTGACTTCTTCCAGCGTCGCCGAATCGATCGCCGGGGCGGCGAAGGTTCCGGTGTTGCTCGTTCCGGCTCCGTCCTTACGCGCTCACTGATGCTGTCGTGAGCCAGTGCGGGTTGTGGTCGGTGCCGTCGAAGCGGTCGGTGGTTTTGTAGCCTTCGAGCACGCCGCCCCGGTTCGCCGCGGCGGTTCGAGCGCGTAGCGCGGCCAGCTCGTCCGCGGTCATCGGGGTGAAGTTCTGCCAGACCCGAATCGCCTGCTCGGCGATCGGCAGGGAATCGCAGCCGGTGATCACCACCGATGTCGGAAGGCTCAGCGCGTAGCGCAAACACTCCTCGGCGGTGGCAACGCCTTCGCGGACCGCCGCGCCGGACGCGATGGGCTTCATGCCCAGCACGCCGATGTTGCGCTCGACGAGGACCGGCAAGACCTTGTCCTGAAAACTGCGATGATGCGAATCCAGGCAGTTGAGCGGCAGCTGCACGGTGTCCCACGGGAAGTTCATGCCGAGCATTTTCAGGTGAATCTCCGGATCCTTGTGACCGGTGAAGCCAATGTAGCGAATCTTGCCGGCCTGCCGCGCCGCCAGGAGCGCTTCCATCGTTCCGCCCGGCGCGAAGACGCGCTCCGGATCGTCCCACCGGATCACTTCGTGGATTTGCATCAGGTCGATCACGTCGGTTTGCAAACGCTGGAGGCACTGATCGATCTGCTGGCTCGCCGCCGAAGCGATGTGCGCGTCGATCTTGGTCATCAGGAAGACCCGCTGGCGATAGCCGTCGCGGAGAGCCTGACCCATGCGGACCTCGGCATCGCCGCCGGAGTAGTCCCAGCAGTTGTCCATGAAGGTGATTCCGCTGTCGATCGCGGTGCGGATGATCCGAGTCGTGTCGGCCGGATCGGCCGGACGCGCCGCGTGCGCTCCGCCGATGCCAATCGCGCTGACCCGCTCGCCGGTCTTGCCAAGAGTCCGATATTCCACCGTCGCTCCTTAATTCCTCATTAGGGTTAGGTCCGGCTCACCGCTTCCCGTGCCGCCCGATAGTTTGCCGCGGGCGAGCCGGGGTTGACCGAGCAGCCGGGACCGATCAAACAGTGCTGCCCGCCAGTCGCGCGGATCGCTTCGGTGACCTGATCGGCGACGTCGGCCGGGGTCAGGGCGGCGAAGCCCGGTTTGGGGCTCACGCCACCCAGCAAGGCCTTGTCGGTCTGGGCGCGAGCTTCCGAGAAATTGGGATTCCCGTTGCCGATTTCCCAGTTGATCGCCGCGGCCGGGTAGTCCTGAAAGGTGGCGAAGTAGATCTCCTCGCCGCAGACGTGCAGGACGTTAAAGGGCGCGGCGTCAACCGCGCCGAGGATGACCTGATCGAAGGGACGGGCAAACCGCCGGTGCTGTTCTGGCGTGAGCAGGCGCGGACCAACCCACTTGCTGGCGTAGAAAATGCCGTCGGCGCCGAGATCGAGGTAGCGCTGGCTGACCGCGGCGTAGGTCGCCGCGATGGTCTCCAGACCGGCGAGCAGCGCGGCCGGCTCGTCGCGCATCGCCGCTTGGATCGCTTCGTTGCCGCCGGGTAGCAAAGCCGCGGCGATGGTGAGCGGACAAAATACCGTCCAGATAATCGGAACGTCCGGACCAAGGTCCGCCCGGAGCATGCGAAGCGCCGCTTGCTGCTCGGCGAGAACCGGCTCGTCGAGGGAGAGCCGGGGCAAACGGGCCAGGTCGGCCGCGGCTTCGCAGCCGTGGGAAAGAAGGCGCGAACTAACCGTTGGCTCGCTCGAAAAGGCATAGCGATTGCCCCAGCCTTCCGCGAAGTAGCTCGCGCGGGACTGGGGTTTCACGAAGTCCCAGTCGTAGGTCCGAGCAAATCGCGCGGTTTCCTCGGCCAGGTCACTGGCGGTGTTCTCGCGCGCGAAGTTGTGAACCCAGAAGCCAACCGGAACCCGGTCGACCTCCCGGCCGGCTACCGCGGCCAACACGCGCTCTCGCTTGGTCATCTCCGCTGCCATCGTTGGACTCCCCTCGCGCTGGCGTCTCTTGGGCCGCGCTTGCACGCTCCAAGTATAGCGAGAACTCGCCAAACGCCAAAGCGAGCAGAGTCCGCCCGGGTCAGGCGCTGCGATGTCCGAAGCGTTCTTCGAGGAATTGCCGATTCGCGAGCAGGTGGTCGAGGTCGCGGCGCTGGAGATCCTGGGCAATCTCGTCCAGTTTGCCGTCCAGCAAGCTCAGCTGGTCCATCAACTCTTGTTGCGCGGTCTTGCCGGCGGCCATCTCGACCTGGCCGGCGCCGGCGACGTTGAGCGCCTGGTAGGCGTTAAGAGTGCGAGGCAGGTATTCGCTCGCGGTTTGTCGAACGAGATAGAGGTCCTGCGAGAAGACCGGGAACCGCGACGCGTAGCCGAGCAGCACTTCGACCTTCTTTTGGATTTGCTGAACCTTCACTTCCACGTCGATTGGCAGCGCCGGCGGCTGGGCCGGCTCGGCTGACTTCGGCGGAGTCGTCGGTAGCGTCGTCGGGCGCGGATTCGGATTCGCTCGCGCCGCTTTCTTCCAATCGCGCTCGCTATACCAGTCGCGGTTGGACCAGCGATGGCGCCGCGGTTCGTGGGTCATCCGCGAGAGCATCCAGATCCCCAGACCGATTGCCAGCCACGGTACCATCCACCGGGCCAGCCAGAAGCCGATCAGGGTCAGGCTAACCAGGGCCGGAATCACCACCGCCACCAGCACGGTGATCGCGATAAGCCAGAACAAGAACCGCACGATTTACGCTCCTTCCCCCTTCGGGGGCAGCGCCAGCTCGTTGCCGAAGTCCGCCGCGTTTGCCTGGGCAAGCTCGGAGGTTCGGGCCCGCTCGATGTACACCCGCGCCCGCGAGACCTCGGTCGAAAGGGTGTCGATGGACTTGCGCATCGAATCGAGCGCGGCGAGCTTGAATCCGTCGATCGTATCGATCGTCGCGTAGATATTGTTAAACGACGCCTGCAGCTTTTCAATACTTACCGTCGAGCCGGCCGCCTGGGTCTGAATCTCGCCGACCTGTTGGCGAAGGAGCTGCGACGTCGATTCGATGATGTTGCCGGTCGTCGCGTTCAAGGCGGTGATCTGATCCAGAACCAGGCGCTGGTTGCCCAGAGCGAGCGCGGCGATGACCGCGGTTCGGAGCGCGGCGACGGTCGTCGTCGTGGCTCGCTCGACGCCGCGGATCAGCTCCAGGTTGTTCTTCCGAATCAAGTCGAGCGCCAGGTACCCCTGAACGGTCACCGCGAGCTGGGTCAAAATGTCCTGACGCTTCTGCCGCACGTAGAACAGGGCGTCCTCTTTGATCGCTCGGGACTGGACCGGATCCCGCCCTTCGAGATCGAGAACCTTCTTCGAGAGTGCCTCGTCCAGCCGGTCGGCCATGTACGCGTACTGTTCGAGGCGGGACTTGACGGACCAGAGTTGGACCTTCTCCTGCTCGATCGCGACGTTGTCGCGAATCAACTCGTCTTGCCCGCGATAGAGCCCATTGATGATCGCCTCGATGGTGGACTGGGCGGACTGATAGCGGCGGAAGTAGTCGCTCACCTGATGTCCGAGCGGCAGGCGCTCGAAGAGGCCGCGCTTGCGGTTGAAATGATGCGAAGGGTCGAGCTGGTCGATTTGCTGGCGCAGCGACAGCAGCGCGTTCGAGACCTGCGACCCTTGCGCCATCGGCCCCTGGTTCAGGGCGATCATGGGACGATCTAAGAAGTGGCTCGAACTCTCCGCGGAACGGCGAATCTCCGGATTCCCCATGTGGCGGATCGACCGCACTTTGCGCTCGAACTCCGGCGACTGCGCGTCGAGGGTGAGCAACGAATCGACAAAGCTATCGACCGCTTCGGAGATGCGGCCGGCCGTTTCGTCGTCGACCCGAATCGTCCCCTTGGCCTGCTCTAGCGTAACGGCCTTCACCGGCTTCGGCGGCTCGAGAACCAGCTCATCCGCGTTGTTGTCTGTCTCTGGGACATTCGTCATGTGGGGTACACCTCCCGACATACATTAGACGCGCGAGCCACCGCTACTGTTGCAGAACGCAAGACACCTTTTGATTTTAACTCATTTTGTGTTAAGCCGGCATTTTTTGACTCCCCGGATTGCCGGCCAGGCCATCCGAGATCCGGATCGGTCGGGCCGGTATCCACGCATCGATCATGCCACGCGCATGGTGGAGGAGCAGCCAATTACGGGATGACCAATTGTTGGCCCGGCTCGATGTGGTTCGGGTCGGTCAGTCGGGGCGCGTTGGCGTCGGCGATCCGGTGCCAGCCGTTCGGGTCCCCGTAGAACTTTGCCGAGATGCTCGCCAGGGTGTCTCCGTTCTGGACGACGTAGACTCGCGACCCCGAACCGACCGACGGCGTCGAACCGGCCGGCGGGGTGACGTTTGGCGTCGCGGCAGCCGTCGCGGTTGGCGTTGGCAGGGTCGCGCCCGGCGCCGGAGGAATCGCCGCGGTATTCACCGCGCTCGGAGCGCGGTTGCTCAGCAACTTTCCCTGGAAGGTGCGCAGCAGCGCTTCTTTGCCGGCGTTGATCGTTTGCCAGTCATCTTCCAACAAGCCCCCGGTGTCTCCGGAGTTAGGGTTCAAGCACCAGTAGGTATAGCTGATGCTATTTTGCTTCAAATAGGCGACCAGACTGCGTTGCCAGGTGCCTTCGGGGTCGCTGCCGACGGTTGGTCCGCCGAACTCGCCCACCAGAACCGGCGCGATGCCTTGCTTTTGCAGGTAGCCCCAGTGCTTGTCCCAGAACGCCGGCATGTTATCCGGGAAGGTCGGATCGGTGAACCATTTCTGGCCGGACACCGACGGACCGTAATCGTGCGGGCTGTACACCACCCGATTCTTGACGTTCAGACGGATCGGCCGCTTTCCCGCGTCGATCAGCTCGCCGCCCATCCAGGTCCAGTCGAGGGGATTTCCATCCTTATCGACTTCCTTTTCCACGCCCTCGACGAGGATCAGCCAGTTGGGGTTGATCGCGAGGATTGCATTGCCGCAGCGTTCGGCAGCCATCGCCCAGTCGGTTTTCGGATCTCCGCTGCCCCAGGTCGCCGGGCCGGCCGGTTCGTTGTGGAGGTCGCCGCCGATCACCCCGTCGTTGCCGAGGTATCGGGCCGCCAGGGCTTCCCACTGAGCCATCCACACGGCTTCCGACAGATGATCGGTGTACCAGAGTTGTGACTGAGCATTCATGTCCGGTCGGTGCTGGTCGAGAATAACCTTGAGGTTGCGCTTCGTCGCGGCGGTGACAATCGTGTCGAGAATCGCCAGGCCGTCCAACCCTTGGAGATCCGGATTCTTGGCGAAGTCGATGCCGTTGGGTTTGATCGTGGGATTGAAGAGGTCCCCGGAATAGGGGAGGCGCAGGCAATTGAAGCCTTGCTGGACGATCTGGTCGAGCATGTCGCCGTAGTTGCGAACCCAGAGACCGTGCGGGCATAACGTACCGGTTTCCATGCCGAACCAGTTCAGGCCGGAAAGGATCACGTCGTTACCCTGCGCGTCGACGATCCGCGCACCGTCGGTCTTGAGGTAGTTAAGGGCCGTCGGGCTGGCGGTAGGGCGAAGGGCGGGCATGGTGGGTACGGCCGTCGCGCTGGCGCTGATCGGCGCGGGCGTCGCGGTCGCGAGGTCTTGCTGGGGCGACGGCAGCGGGCTCGGCATCGCCGGGGGCTCCCGAAGGGACGTTCCAGCCGTCGCGCCAATGACGCCGAGCGTCGCGAGAACGCCACCACCCGCCAGGAGATGGCGTCGAGTAAGTCGTAATCGGGGTCGTTCTGAAGACATGTCTCTCCCACCGAAGGCTGCGGAGCCTCACCGCCCGACCACATCTGGTCGGCACGCGTGGTGGTCCGCCGAGATTCACGACCCGCCGATTATCCGGAAGTGCGGAGAAGAAGTCAACATAATGCTAAATCTGTCTTAAAATCTGCTCTCGATCGGGGCTGCCCCACGGAATTGGATGTTCGTAAAATTCACGATTTCTCCCTGAATTTAGCCTCAGCTTAATACTTTTCCTGATTCCGATTAGGACTCAGTTTGTACACTGCACTCAACGGTCGGGTGGACAGCCCGACGACGCCCCGGAGGCCAGGCAAGGCGACAGCCGAGCACGTCCAACCCATGGGCAAGCGATGGAGGGAGGCTTAGAAATGGCGCGCGTAACCGCGTTTCCCCAACGGAAGTCATTTCCGGTTCGTCGGATTGGCATTGGAGCGGTCGTTCTCGTGGCGTTGCTCGTCTTGCTCGGCGTCACCGGTGTCCTGGCTCAGGTTCGGCCATTCATTCCGTGGCTGTCGCAGCCCGGGCCAAGCTTTCAGACGACACCGGCGCGGGTTGGCGACGTAACGGTTAGCGTGACCGCGACCGGACCGATTGCCGCGGTAGATACCGTTCCCCTGACCTTCAAGACGTCGGGCAAACTCGCTCAGTTGAAAGTTGACGTCGGCCAACCGGTGAAGAAAGGCCAGGTGCTCGCGGTACTGGACCCTACGGATTTGACCACCGCGCTCAATCAGGCGAAAGCTAACCTGGACCAGGCCCAGGCGAACTTGACCAAGGTCGAACGTGGGCCAACCGCTGACCAGCAGGCGGTCGCCCAGGCGTCGCTGAACTCGGCGAAGCTGAGCCAAGCCAACGCCGTGGCGAACGTCGCGACGACGCAGACGTCGGTCGCCGACGACGTTGCTACCGCGCAACAGAGCGTGCAAACCGCCCAGCAGGGGCTGGTCGCGGCGCAGCACAGCCTCCAGTCGGCCAACGATCAAGAGACCCGCGGCCTCGCCGCGGACCAGGCCGCGATTGTCAACGATCAAAAGAATCTCGACACGGTGAAAGCCTCGGTCGCCGCGAACGCTCCGACCCTCCTGCAGGGCGTGTCCAAGGCCAAGGATAGCCTGTGGGGGACCCAGATTAGCCGCGATGCCTCCTGCAGTCACGGCGGCGGGAACTCCTGCGACGCGGCGAACGCGTCGGTCGCGAGCGCCCAACTCGGCGTGGATACCGCGCAGGCCCAACTTGTCCAGGGCCAGATCCAGGGAAAGCAGCAGATCGACCAGGCCCAAACCACCCTTGATCAGGCGAACACCACGCTGGCGGACGATACCTCCAAGCTCGCCGCGGCGGTCGTCTCCGCCCAGGATCAGGTCAAGCAGGCGCAAAACGCGCTCGCCAACGCCCAGGCCGGCGTCGTCCAGGCCCAGCACAAGGCCGGGGCTTCCCTGCAAAGCGCGCAACAGCAAGCCGACACCGCCGCGCAGTCACTGCAATCGGCCCAGGCCAACTATAACGAGTCGACGGCGCCCCCGGACGCGGCGGACGTGGCCACCGCCAAGGCTCAGGTGTTGAACGCGCAATCGGCTCTGGATACCGCCCAGGCGAACTTCGACGCCGCGACGCTCACCTCCCCGATGGACGCGACGATTGGCGCCATCAACGGCTCCGCCGGGCAGTACGTCTCGGGAGGGCCAGTCGCGGTTGGCGACACCGCGCTGTTTACCCTCTTGGATCTGAACAATCTGAAAGTCACCTCTCTGGTCAACGAAGCCGACATCGGGCAGGTCAACGTTGGGGACCCGGTGACTTTCACCGTCAACGCCTATCCGAATACGATCTTTAATGGTAAGGTTCTGACGATTCAGCCGCAGGGAACGACGGTTCAAAACGTGGTGACCTACTCCGTCACCTGCTCGATCATCTCGACCAAGAGCGCGTCACTCTATCCCGGAATGACCGCTACCGCGTCGATCATCACCAACCAGCGGACCGGTGTCGTTCGGGTGCCGAACACCGCGCTGAGCCTTCCGCAAACCGCGATTCGGGACGGGCTGGTTAGCTTTGCCCGTCCAACGCGGACCGGTACTCCGTTCGCTCGCCCAACCGGGACTGTCGGTCGAGCGACTGGTACCCGCTCCGTCGGCGCCGGTGGCGGCGGCGCGAACGGCGGCTCCAACGGAGCGGTATTGGTACTGGAAAGCGGCAAGCCGTCCCTGGTAAGGGTTGGCCTTGGCATCACCGACGGGAGTTATACTGAGATCACGTCTGGACTTACCGCCGACCAGCCCGTGATCGTCAGCATCGTCGGCGCGACCGCGGCGAATCGCACCGTGGCCACGCCGGGTGCCAACGGTGGAGGCCCGCGACCGGGCGGTGGCAGTCCGTTTGGCGGCCTTCGCGGCTAGTGTCCCGACCGGGCGGGGGTTTGGGGTGTCCCCGGGCCGGGTGCCCGGTTTACGCATTAAGGGCCCGCTAAACAACAACTTCCCGATATGATGCGTCGCCCGGGGCTGCCTCACCCCTCGCCCCTCTCCACCTCGACGGTGGAGAGGGGAAAATGCCCTTGTCCTCCCCTCTCCATGGCGATGGAGAGGGGTCGGGGGTGAGGCATGCCGGTCCGGGCCTCCCGACAGTGCGGGAACTTGTTCCTTGACGACCCCTAAGCATCTGGAGTGATCAGGAAACGGAGCGGAACGATGGATCTGGGAGCATTGAGCGACATCTGTACCCCCTGGTGCATCCGCGTGGCGGCGACATTGCGAATCGCGGATCACCTCGCGGTCGGCACGACGGACATCGCAGACCTCGCCGCGGCGACGGGCTGCGATCCCTACAGTCTCCATCGCCTGCTCGGTTATCTGGTAAGCAAAGGCCTGTTCGAGGAGCCGTCGCCCGGTCGTTTCCAAATGAACGAGGCTGCCCGAGGGCTGACCGATCCGTCGTTACGGCAAAGTCTCGACCTGAATGGCCTCGGTGGCCGCATGGCCGGCGCGTGGGCGGGGCTGCTCCCCGCGGTTCGGACCGGCCAGGCCGGCTACTCAGAGGTTTTCGGCCGCTCCTTCTGGGACGACCTGGACGCTCGGCCGGACCTGGCCGAGGACTTCGACGCGCTGATGGGGCTGGTGGGCCACGGCATCCCGGATCCGAAGGTGCTGATCCGCGGCGACTGGGATGAGGTGCGAACGGTCGTGGACGTGGGTGGCGGTACCGGGGCGCTGCTCGCCCAGGTCTTGCGCGCCCATCCAACGGTCCGCGGCACCCTGGTGGATCTCCCCCGCACGGTGGCGCGGTCCGCCGACATGTTTCGAGCGGCCGGCGTAGCCGACCGGGTTACCACGATTAGCCAGAGCTTTTTCGATCCGCTGCCGGGCGGGGCGGACCTGTATCTGCTGAAGAACGTCCTGGGCGACTGGCCGGACCGCGAGGCGGTGGCGCTCTTGCGGCGTTGTGCTGACGCGGTACGACCCGGCGGTCGACTCGTCGTCCTTGGCGGGGTGTCCCCGGACACTCCGACCGGCCCGTCTCCGGAATTGCTGATGCTGGTTCTGGTGGGGGGCCGCGACCGTACCCTAACCCAGTTCCGCGAGCTCGCCGGTCCGGTGGGCCTCCAGGTAACCGTCGCTGGGCGGCTGTCCTCCGGACGCTTCGCGGTCGAATGCCGTTCTGCCTGACCGTCGCCTGACGGGAAAGGGCTGCGACCGTCGGCGGGGCGCTCGACAACTACCTGCGATCCTCGGGCGCCCCGCCTCTCGGCGTGGATTGAACGCGATTACGATTTCCGAACCGCGATGACCACTCGCGTTCCGCGAGGCACCTTTTCACCGGGGGCCGGCGACTGACTCAGGACGTGGCCGGGCGCGATTGACTCGAAGTAGCGACGATCGGCGACGTCTTTGCTCGTCTGGTAGTTTACGTAAGTGGTCATCAGTCCGGATCGATTGATCAGGCTCTGCGCGTCGGCCTCCGAAAGACCGATCAGGCTGGGCACGGCCACGATTGACGAGTCTCCGGACTGAGTGGTCGTCGTCGACGAGTCGGACGTCGACGTCGGAGTTGGGAGCGGCCGGACTTCGATCGGGCGCGGCGTCGGTCGGACGATCCGGGTCGGGACGAGTACCGGGGTCGGCGGCGGCGGTGTGTAGGGCCAGACGCCGAACTTGATCACCCCGACCGTGCTGTACGGCGCCGCGGTGTCGGTGGGGACGCTGACCGCGAGGTCGGCCTGGTCGCTGCCGAGTTCGAGGACGATGCCGGAGGTACCAAACGGACTCGTCGGATCCGGCGCCTCGGAAACGACCGGTACCGCGTTGAGTCCGAGATCGTGCTCTAACGCTTTGATCAGAGGCGTTGCCTTGCCACCGGTCCGATCGACGATCCGGGTCTGGGCTTGGACCGGTCCGGTGATCGGATCGTCAACTTGATAGCCAAGTTTGAGCAGGCTCGCGCTCACTCGACCGGCCAGGCCGCCAACGCCGTTCGCGTTTACGACGCGAACCGTCGTGTTCGCCATCGCAACTCCAGCGGCAGGATTGCTCCAGAGGTGGCGGGTGAAGGCGCGGATCTGCGCCCAGGAATGCGTCGGATCGCTTGGGACGGTGATGTAGGTTCCGTCGGGTCCGGTCCCATCCTGGAGGTAATTTGCCGTCGTCAGGGCGGTCTGGTAGATCGTGACGTCCTTCCAGGACAGGGCGAGCCGGGCAAGGCTGGCCACGCCAGGAATCGAATAGTTTGTGTCGGCGTGCTGGCTCGCGATCGCCAGCAGCTGCGGCAAGTGAATCATGCCGCCCGGCTGAAAGATGCGCGTCTTGAACGCTTCCATGATCAGGCGTTGGCGGCGCGAGCGCGCGAAGTCGGTTCCCTCGTTGGGGTTGTCGATGACCTCACGCGCGCGAGCGAACTCGATCGCCCGCGCGCCGTTCATGTGCTCCATCCCTTTGGTGAAGCTGACGTTCATCCAGGCCGCGTTGATCGACGGATCGTCGTTTACCGGATAGCGGGCGGTAAAACTGTCCGGAACGTTGACGTCCACGCCGCCGACCGCGTCGATCATTTGCCGGAAGCCGTCGAAGTCGAGGCCGAGGTAGTAGCGAACCGGCACTCCCACCAGGCGGGAAATCGTGTCCGCGGCGAAGGTGCCGGGGCCCTGGTTGCCGGTGTAGCGCGGGAGGCGATCGGTGAATTGTGTCTGGTCCTGGGCCAGAGCGTACGCGGTGTTGACCTTGTTATAGACGACGTCGTTCGCGCTGAACGCGATCGGCACCCAGGAGTCACGCGGAATCGAGAGTAGGGCGAGCGTCTTCTTCGTTGGATCGACGATGACGAGCATTAGCGAGTCGGTGAGATAGGCGCCCGGGTGGTTGCCCCCGCCGTAGCCCATAAGAAGGAACGCGTAGGGGCCGCCGCTGGTGGCCTCGGTAGGTAGGGGGGCCAGGTCGCTGGGCTGGCTCGTCGCCGACACCGACCCGACGTCGGCCCCGATGTTCGTCGCCGGGCGTACCGTTGGTCTGGCGCGCGGCGTGGCAAGGAAGGCATTACCGGATCCGGACTGGCCGCCGATGGTGGCCTGAATGATGTCTTGCAGGTTAGGACTGGCGAAGACCGCGACGAGACCAACCAAAGCCAAAATCACGGCGATGATGCTGAACGGTTTCCACGATCTGGATCGCTTTGGCGGCCGGCGATAGGCCATGCTGACGACCTCCGACGCGCGCTTCGAGAACACCAGAGTCGGGTGACACCCGGACCCGGACTCGCCTGCGCGCGTTATGTGGCGAGAAAATCCCGTCTAGTATAAGCTACCAGGCGGGACTTCGTCATATTGATTGCGTTGGGATTGGATCAGCGGCGTTCCGGCATATTCAAGCCGGTGCCGTTAATCCGCACATCGGCGTAGCCAACGCTTCGGCCAAGATAGGTAATTCGCGGGTCCACGGTTCCTGACCTCCTTGCTGCGGCCGACGACTCGCCGCGCGGTCCGACCGATTATAGCAATCGCGGCGCTACCGCCGTTACCCACGGCGCGCCCGTAAACCGAGATACATCGGGATTTCTCGCAGAGCGAACGTCTCGGCGGAGCGCCGCCCGGCGGTTTCCGCCTTCTGGCTGGGAATCTCGACCAGGCGGTCGATCGTGAAGCCGAAATCGGCGAGAGTTGTAACGTACTCGGCGAGCGGGCGATGGAATCGAGCGGTCGCCGAGTGAATCGGTCCGCCCCCGGTTTCCACCGGAACGACCAGCGGCGACAGATAGCGGTCGACCCGCCGGGACTGCAGTTGCCTTTCCTCGTCCCAGACCCACCCGCTCTGCCGGGGAACCCGAAAGCAGGGGTGGGTCATCAAGATGATCACTCGCCCGTTAGGCACGAGAACTCGAGCGAGCGAAGCGAAGATGGCCTCGAGGGGATCCATATCCTGAATGCTGAGCAAGAAGACCGCGGCGTCGAAGGGGACTTCGACGAGCGCGGGAACCTGGTGCATCGCGCGCGCGTCGGCGCGGATGAACTGGCCCTCCCGGCCGTGGTGCTTTTTCGCGAACCGCAAGAGGGTTGGGCTCACGTCGACTCCGACGTAGTCAGCGCGCGCCGCCCGAATTCGCGGAGCCAGGACGCCGGTACCGGCTCCGACGTCGAGCACGCGCTCGCCGGGTCGCGGGGCCAGGAGATCCAGCACGGCCGGAATCGTTACCGTCCGGTGGTGCTCCCCACCGTCTGGCCCGACCCACCCGAGATACCAGTCGGCGACGTGCTCCCAGCCGGCTTCCCCCGGGCCGATTGGGCGGCGGCCTTTCTGCGCGGAATGTCCCATCCGTTCCTCCACGACAATCTCGAAACTCGCAGCCAATTCGTTTGGGAAGCGCGCAGTCTTTGGCCATTCATGGTTTTCATTACCTCTCTGGTTTCTTCGAGTGCTCGGTAGACGCTTTTCGCTGCCGTCCGCGTGATCGGGGAAACAAGAAAGCCACGGACCCAGACGGATCCGTGGCTTTTGGCGGTCTGTAGTATCGGTCACGTACATCGAGATTCGGCGACGGGCAAGGGACCCCGACACCAAACTGGTGTCGTTCGATGGATCGACCTACAGACCGCCGAATCTAGTTTGTCACGAAGTACGCCACCCCTTACGTGCTACCGTTCGTCCAGTGTACCCGGGTGGCTTAGCCAACGCAAGCCTCACGTGCCGGTGTTACCGGTCAAAACCAAGTCGATGTTCAGGATTCCGAAAGCGTTATTCAGGTCGCATTCCGTCGAGCGAGCGCAAGATGATGGGCAGGTGGAGTGAGTCTGCCCGAGGGGTTGATCTACTCAATCGTGGGGCAGGATTAACCCCTCGATTTGGTTGCGCCAACTGCGCTGGAGGCGCCATGGTTGCCTCGCTTTCCGCGGATCGCCTGCGACGGCTCTGCGATTCGGCTAGTCTGGGGTTTGAAACGACCGCCGAGGTTTCGGCCTCGGACGATATCATCGGACAACCGCGAGCGCGGGCCGCGTTGCGCCTCGCGCTGGGCATGACGACCAGCGGTTACCACATCTTCATCGCCGGACCGGCCGGAACTGGCAAGATGACCGCGGTCAACGCGTTTCTCGACGAGGCCGCGCGCGGTCGTCCGTCAGCCAACGACACCTGCTACGTCTTCAACTTCGTCGACCCGGAGCATCCTCGGCTGCTGCGTCTGCCGCCGGGCGTGGGGCGGCAGCTTTCACGCGACCTGGACCAGTTGTTGACGGTGGTACGGCGTCAGCTTCCCCGGGCATTCGAAGCTGACGACTACGTCAACCGCCGTGACGCCCTCCTGAAGGAACTCGACGAAGATCAGCAGGCGCACTTCGCCGCCTTGAACGATCTGGCCCGCGCGCGCGGCATGGCGCTCGAAATGACGCCGGCGGGACTGGCGCTCGTTCCGCTTGTCAACGGTCGACCGATGCAGCGTGAGGAGTTCGACGCGCTGGGTTCGGCTGACCGGGCGTCCTGGCAGTTGAAGCAGGCCGAGTTGGATGGAGAGATCAGCCGCGCGATGAAGGAGCTTCGGCAGCGCGAGGCAGCAGCCCGAGAGAAACTCACCCAACTGGATCGCGACGTAGCCCTCCACACCGTCGGCGGGTTGATCGAAGACGTCGCCGAGCGATACGCCGGATTTCCCTCGGTTGGCGACTATCTGAGCGCGGTGCTCCAGGATCTCGTCACACAAGCCGATGCTTTTCGCGAGACGCCGAACACACCCGGAGCGGCGGATCCTCTCCAGGCTCTGCAACGCGAGCGAACCTGGCGCCGCTATCGGGTGAACGTTCTCGTCGACGGGAGCGCCACGGCCGGGGCACCAGTCGTTCTCGAAACGAATCCGACGTATTCAAATCTTCTGGGTCGGGTCGAGCACGAAGCGCAACTTGGCGTCATGCTCACCGACTTCACCCTGATTCGCGCCGGTGCCTTGCACCGGGCGAATGGCGGATACCTGGTGCTACGGGCGGAAGATCTCTTGCGCCAGCCCCTCGCCTGGGAGGGCCTCAAACGTGCCCTACGTAACCGAGAAATCGTCGTCGAGGATCCGACCGAGACTCTTGGCATTTCGACGGTTCGGACATTGCATCCGGAGGCCGTTCCCCTCGACGTGAAGGTGGTTCTCACCGGTGATCCCTCGCTCTTTCAGCTTCTCCATGGCCTGGATCCGGACTTTCCCGAACTCTTCCGGGTCCATTCCGACTTCAGCGAGCACATTCCCCGCACGCTGGAAAATGAGAATGCCCTCGCGCGCTTCGTCAGTCGACTCTGTCGGGACGATGGTCTTCTCGCCTTCAGTAGCGACGGCGTGGCCGCGGTGATCGAGTACGCCGCCCGGCTTGCCGAGGACGCCGAGAAACTCTCCGTCCGATTCGGCACCCTGGCAAACCTCGTGCGGGAAGCCAGTTACTGGGCCAAGCAGGCGGAGTTTAAGACGGTCTCTCGAGAGCACGTCCGCAAGGCCCTCGCCGAGCAAGCGTACCGATCGGGCTTGATCGAAGAAAATCTTCAGGAGATGATCGCCGACGGCACCTTACTCGTGGATACCTCCGGCGCGGTTATCGGGCAGGTCAACGGACTCGGCGTCTATAGCTACGCGGACTACCGGTTTGCCTTGCCCAGTCGCATCACCGCGACGGTTGGCGTGGGACGCGATGGAGTCGTCGACGTCGAAAGGGAGGCTAATCTCGGCGGCCGGATTCACAGCAAAGGAGTTCTCATTCTCGTCGGCTTTCTGATGGACCGTTTCGCGCAAAACCAGCCGCTGGCGCTGGCAGCCCGCCTAACCTTCGAGCAAAGCTACGGCGAGGTCGACGGCGATAGCGCGTCGAGCACGGAGTTGTACGCTTTGCTCTCTCGTCTGGCCGACGCGCCGATCAAACAGGGGCTAGCGGTGACCGGATCGGTGAATCAGCGCGGGGAAGTTCAGGCCATCGGAGGGGTGAACGAAAAGATCGAAGGCTTCTTCGCCACTTGCCGGGCCCGAGGTCTGACCGGCGAGCAGGGCGTCCTCATTCCGGCCGCTAACGTCCGTAATCTGATGCTGAGCGAAGAGGTTGTCGCGGCGGTTCGCGACCGGCAGTTTAAGATCTACCCGATCACCACGATCGACGAGGGGATCGAGATTCTGACCGGGGTCTCGGCCGGGCGGCCCGACGAGAACGGTCATTTCCCGGACGAAACGATCAACGGCCGCGTCGAGAGTCGCCTCGCGACGATGGGAACGGCATTTCGGGTGACGCCCGGCTCGACGAACGGTCACGATCGAGCCGGTTCACAACCGGCGATCGCTAATCCCCGACCGGTCCCTCCGCATCCGACGCGCGCTCGGACCGGCGATCCGAAAATCGACTAACAGGTTGATCTCTGGTGGGTTCGAACCACGAGACCGAGGCAAAGGCTCCGACAGGCTTTCGTGCCACCCTCGGTCTCTTTGACTTTACCTTGCTGGTCGTCGGCGCGGTCATTGGTGCCGACGTCTACGTCGTTGCCGCGCTGGGAGCCACCTATCTGGGGCCGGCGCAACTCGTCGCATGGCTGTTCGGCGGCGTCCTGGCCGCGTTGATCGCGCTTGCCTTCGTCCAGTGCGCCGCGGTCTGTCCCCGGGTCGGCGGCACCTACGCCTACACGCGCGCCGCGTTCGGACCGCTCGTCGGCTTCCTCGCCGGTTGGGCGCTCTACGTGGGCGAGTGGATCGCCCTGCCCATCTTTCCGATCGCGTTTACGAACTACCTGCTCTATTTCCTACCGGGGCTTGGTTCCCTCGGAATCCTTTCCGTCAAGTTCCTCTTCGTCAGTTCAGTGACCGCGCTCAATATCCGGGGAGTGCGAGCCAGTGGCCGAATCAACGACGTGCTCACGGTGGCGAAATTGCTACCGCTCGCGCTGCTCATCCTCGGCGGCGTGGTATTTCTCGCCGGTCGCCCCGCGCTGGCCCACTCGCACCTGACCCCGTTCGCTCCACTGGGTTGGGGCGGCTTTGGAACGGCGGTTTTACTGATCTTTTGGGCCTACGCTGGATTCGAGCTGGCGGTGCTTCCGGCCGCCGAAGTGCAAGACCCCCAACGGACCCTTCCGCGCGGATTGATCCTGGGCATGGCGATCGCAACCTCGTTCTACCTGCTAACTAGCCTGGCGGTAGTCGTCGCGCTTCCCTGGCAAACCGCCGCCGCGTCTCCCCGCCCCCTCGCCGACGCTTCCGGAGCAATCCTAGCCGGTTTCGGCCTGCCACCGGCGATTGGCGACGTGGTTATGAGTCTGGGCGCGCTCGTCTCGATCCTGGGAGTATTCGTCGTCTTGACCCTCAGCGTCGCCCGCTTGAGCTACGCCATGGCTGCCGATGGCCTCTTTCCGACGTTCTTCGCCCGGTTGGATCGTCGTACCCGCACCCCCTACCTCGGCCTGGTTTTTCAGGGAGTCTCGGCTCTGGTCATTTCGTTATTCTTCAACTTGACGAACCTCATCGCCATCTCGGTGTTCTTCCTCGGCCTGTGCTATCTTGCCACCGGCCTCGCGGCACTGCGCATGATCGCGCGGTCGCCGGAAGGCCGCTTACACGTTCCTTACCTCCGGCTCCTCCTGGTGCTTGCCGTTGTCTCTGGCGCGTACCTCAGTCTTCAGGCCCCACCGGTTCTGATCGGTATCGGAGTCATTACGATGTTGGCCGGTCTCGGGTTATACATCGCGCGGGCTCACGCCTGGCAGAATCGGACCCGACTCGCCGCCGCGATCGCGCGGGACGAGCAATCTGCGATGCACTGGGTGCACGCGCAGGAGTCCTGGCTGCTGCGCTCGACCCACCGGTTGCGCCGGTCCGGTCCGCGCGACTGAGCGTGTCCATCTTCGATTCCCTCGTGAAAATTGGTTGACGTCCACTTCATAAAATTGATAATGAAGACTGGGTTTATCAAGAATAGCTGGACCGTCACACCAAGAAAGGAATGACCATGAGCGTTCTACCGGAGTTTCGCGCGGCGAACGATCGCTACGCCGAGCAGTTTTCGAAGGGTGATTTGCCGATGCCGCCGGGGCGAAAGGTGGCGATTGTCACCTGCATGGATGCTCGGTTGGATCCCGCCAAGTTTCTCGGCCTGGAGGAAGGCGATGCCCACGTCATTCGCAATGCCGGTGGGCGCGTAAGTGACGATGCCGTGCGCTCGCTGATCATTTCTCAGCGTCTGCTGGGTACGAACGAGGTCGTGGTGATTCACCATACCGACTGCGGGATGCGGACCTTCACCAACGATCAGCTACGGAAGCGGCTGCGGGAGGAGACCGGCGTCGACGCGTCGGCGATTGACTTCTTGCCGTTCGGCGATCTGGAAGCGAGCGTTCGTGAGGACGTGGCGACGATTCGCTCCGCGCCGTTCATCCCCAAGGATATTCCGGTCAGCGGCTTCATCTACGACGTCCGAACCGGGCGCCTCCACGAGGTCTCCTGACTCGCGGACGCGCCGACTGCCCGCTGAGATTCGGAACGTGATATCCTGTCCGGGCACGCGGCGGCCCGGGACGACTGTCACCGTTTCGCGCCGCGGAACACATCAAAATGAGGAGCAATGACGGCGATGTCCGCATCCGAAGTCGAGCGTTTCCAACTCGGCGCCATGACAATTCCCTACGCGCGCTATCCATTCGACCGGGCCCTCGAAGGAATCGCCCGGGCCGGTTTGCGGCAGGTGGGGATCAGCCACGCCAGCGCCGACGGACCGATTCTTCCCGACGTCCCAACCCTTTCGGACGTTCGTGCCGTTCGCCGGCGGATCGAGAGTCACGGTCTAACTCCGGCTCTCATGTTTGCGCGGCGCCCGTCGGGAGATCCGGCGGAGAGTTTGCGACGTGACGTGGACGTCGTCGCCGAACTCGAAATCCCCTTTCTCCTGCATATTCCGGTCTCTCCGGCTCCGACGTTTTCCGAAAAGCGCATCGGTGAGATGGTCTGGTTTCGGCGGGTCGAGGAGTGGTTTCGGATGCTGGTGCCGGCCATTCGCCGCGCCGAGCGCCGAGGCGTGACGATTGTGCTCAAGACCCACGGGGGCATCGCCGGAACCGGCGAGGATCTGGCACTGATCGTCGAGCGTTTGGGGTCACCGTCGGTGCGGGTGTGCTATGACCCGGGCAACGTCGTCTACTACGAAGGCGTTCGCCCGGAACCGGACCTGTCGGGAGTCGCCGACCTTGTTCGGGCGGTGTGCATCAAGGATCACCGGGGGGGCAAGGCCGACCTGGACTTTCCGACGCCCGGCGATGGCGATGTCGACCACGTCGCGATCTTCCGTACCCTGGCCCAGAGCGGATTCTCCGGTCCCTGCCTGATCGAACGCATCGACGGACTGCAAACGCCGGAGGACGTCGACCGCGAGTTGGCTCGGGGACGCGCTTATCTCGAACGAGTCGTCGCCGAGGTTTCGGGAGCGTAGAGGCTGGAGGGCGGCCAAGGACGCGAACGATCACCCCGTCACACACCCTCCTCGTCCGCCGTTACCGAAAGGTTCCGTGGGAATGGCACTGCTGTCATGCCTTTCCCACGGAACAGGGGAGGCGGTTAGCTTCCGTTGACATTCTTGCCCCAGGAGTAGGTCTTGAGTTAGGGGTCCGGCTGAAGCCAGTCGCCAACGCAGAATCCAGAATCCAGAATCCAGGAGCCAGAATCCCGACCCTGATCGTCCCGTTGGTTGCCGTTGTCGCGGACCACCGCTCCCGGCCCTGGCACGGCGCTCCCGGCGGAGACTGCGGCGACCGTCCCGCCTCATGCTAGGTAACGAGGGAAGCGCAAACTACGGTTAGCCCAACGGAGTGCTTATCGAGTATTCGTGCGAGCTACCCAAATACCAGCTCTTCGGGAAGCAAAGTGGGTTGTCGGGGCTAGCGGCTTCGTCGCCATTGCAGCGCTCGGTCCTACCAATCGGCGTGACGCTCGGTAGTTAGAGATGTTTCGTACAATTCTGGACGTTTCGTCAGCAAATGTTGAGTTCAGTGCTCCTGGAGAAAATCGACGCCTCGGCCGTGTGACTGCGAAACAGGTAAGCTATACTCCATCATACATGAGGCGGACTGCCCAAAGAGTGCGCGGTGACCTTCGGCGAGACTCCAAGCGAGTTGCCGATGTCCGGCGCGCCAACTCGGCCGGAGGGAGCCATGCGTCGAGACCGCGCTGTCGTCCGATACGGCGTGACTGTCCTTGCGATGGCGGCTGCCGTACTCCTCGCCATTTCTCTCCGCGCGCTCGGCATCCGGAGTACCCTATCGGTTTTTGTTCTTGCCGTGACAGTCGGCGCCCTGTATGGGGGACTTGGTCCCGGCCTCCTCGCGATCGCTCTGAGCATTATTGCCATCGACGTGATGTACAGCGCGCCGTTCCCGACACCAGTCGTGGCTGTCCCCGAGTTGACGATTCTCCTGGTTGAATTCATAGTCATCACCTTGATCATCGTCGCGCTCACCGAGCGCTCGCGAAACTCCGCCGAGCGCGCCACGGAAAGTCTAGCTCGCCTCGATGCCCTTTTTGACACCGTGCCAATTGGGTTGGCGTTTCTCGACGGTGACCTGCGCTACCAACAAGTGAACCGAGCCCTCATGGAACTGTCGGGCGTGCCGGAGTCGGCCTATCTCGGGCAGGCGGTGGCGAATTTGCCGCCCATGGTGGAAGCGTTTCGGGAGTCCTTCCTCGGGCAGATCCTCGCCACTGGAGAGCCGGTTTTGAATCAGGAAGAAGTCGTCGAATCCGCGCGTGGCCCGATCGATGTCCTGGTTAGTTCCTATCCAGTTCGCACGCCGACCGGCAAGGTGCTTGGGGTCGGGGTCGTTCTCCTGGACGTTAGCGCGCAAAAGCAGGCCGAGGTGGCGCGGGAGCGATTGATCAAGGAACAGGCTGCCCGAGCCTCAACCGAAAACGAGCGAGCGCGCTTGCAGGCGATCCTTGAACAATCGCCGCTCGGAATCACCTACGTCGACGCGGCAACCGGAGAGATCCTGACTAATCGAGCGATTGCCGAGATTCTCGGGATTTCCCTAACTCCCGCTCTCGGACTCAGTCAGTACGTTGGGCAGGTTCGTCATCTGAATGGGAAACCGTATACCATCGAAGAGTTGCCCCTCTCGCGCGCCCTCCGGGGGGAAATCATCCAGCGGGTTGAGATGCAAATCCATAAGTCAACCGGGCAGTTGATACCGGTGCAGGTGAACGCGGTGCCAATCTACGATGCCCAGGGACGAATCGTTGGAGCGGTAGGAAGCTGGGAGGACGTGTCGGAGCTGCGCGACTGGGAGCGTCGACGCGAGGAGTGGATTTCGGTCATCGCGCACGACTTGCGTCAGCCGGTCACCGTCATTCTTGGTTATTCCGACCTGCTCGTGCACCAGATTGGGCGGGTTGGCCCCGCGCTGATCCCGGAAGTCGAGCACATTCGCGCGAGCGCCCGCCAATTGAATCGTCTGGTCAGCGACTTACTCGACGTCTCACGCATTGAAGCAGCCCGTCTCGCGCTCCAGTGCACGGAGACGAACCTGGTTGCCCTGGTGCGCGACGTCGTCCAGCGCGATGCCGAGATCACCCGGGGGCATCCGGTCTTCGTCGACGTCCAGGAGGTAGTTCCGGACGTCAACGTCGACCCGCAGCGCATCGAGCAGGTACTCACGAATCTCCTGTCCAATGCCGCTAAGTACGGAGACCCGGGCACGGAGATTATTGTCCGGGTCGCGCCGACGGGAGTCGGCGCCCGAGTGGACGTCACCAATCGCGGACCGGGCATCGCCCCGGCGGAAATGCCCCAACTGTTCAGTCGCTTCTTTCGGACGAAAGCCGTCGGAGACGAGAAAATTGCTGGCCTGGGCCTTGGGCTGTACATCTGTCGCGGTCTGGTCGAGGCTCACGGCGGTCAGATGAATGTGAGTAGCGTTCCCGGGGAGACGACGACGTTCAGCTTTACCCTTCCCCGGTCCGGTCGACCGGAGTAGCACCCGGTCTGATAGGCCACTTTCGCGGTCCTGGCCTTCGGACCTGGCTACCCACCGACGCGGATTCGGTTGCGCTGGCCCTACGCACCGCTTACCATGATTCAGAAATTAGGGGAATTCGCACTGTGGAAGGAGCGACCAATCATGGAATACCGACGGTTGGGGAAATCTGGACTGAAGGTGTCGGTCGTCGGCCTGGGCGGGAACAATTTCGGTAATGCCTGCGACGAGGAGCGGAGCATCGCGGTGATTCACCGCGCTCTGGACGTTGGCATTAACCTGATCGATACGTCGGATAGCTACAGCCGGGGAGTCTCCGAGGAGCACGTCGGCAAAGCCGTCGCCGGGCGACGCCACGAGGCGATTGTCGCCACCAAGGTCGTCAGCCCAATGGGACAGCTTCCAAACGACAAAGGCGCCTCGCGCAAGCACATCATGGATGGCTGTGAGGCCAGCCTTCGCCGACTGAACACCGACTATATCGACCTTTACCAGCTTCACCGCTGGGATGCCGAAACGCCCTTGGAAGAGTCGCTGCGCGCGTTGGACGATCTCGTTCGCCAGGGCAAGGTCCGCTACATCGGTTGCTCGAACTTTTCGTCGTGGCAGCTGACCTACGGCCTTTGGCTCTCGGAAAAGCTCAACCTCGCCGCGTTTGTATCGGTGCAGCCCCATTACAACATGTTCGTCCGCGACGTGGAGGCGGAGTTACTTCCCGCCAGCGGGCAGTTCGGGATAGGCGTTATTCCCTACTTCCCGCTGGCGAGCGGCTTGCTGACCGGGAAGTACGAAGCGGGCAAGGAACCACCGCCGGACACCCGCGCTGCTCGTAATCCACGCATGCTGCAGCAAAGCGCCGAGCGACTGGCGGTTGTCGAGAAACTCAAGGATTTCACGCGGGAAAAGGGCTGCGGGGTTGCCCAGTTGGCGATTGCCTGGCTTGCCGCTCATCCGGAAGTCAGCACGGTGATCGCCGGAGCAACTCGCCCGGATCAGGTCGAGCAAAACGCCGGTGCTGCCGACGTCAAGCTTTCCGCTGAAGACATGACGGCACTGGAAGCGATCCTGACCAGCCAGGCCTAGAGCGGGGGCTGGGGATTGGGGACTGGGGGTTGGGGAGGGAACCGCGCAGATTAACGCCTCTGACCTCACCCCCCAGACTGACAATTCCGCTCACCGCTGTCGGCTCGGCCGTTCTCTCTGGAGAAGGCTCGCAACTCTCTCCAGAGGCTTCTCATAAGTTCAGAGGCATCCGGAAGTTTGCTACGGGAAGAATTGAGCGGAAAGCCGGCGGTTGGTTTCGAGGCGGTCTCCGGTGGTCAGGAAACTTTCAGGGACTAATTCTCTCTTTTCAGGGGATGGTCCGGTTGCATCGGCTATTCTTTCTACGTCGGGAACGTGAATGGGTTCCGTGAAGGGAGCGAAAGAAAGATGGCACAAGGAGCAGTTGGGCATCGGGTGACCATTCAAGATCCCCCGATCGCGCAAACCTTATTCGCGGATACGCGCTTTGCCTGGTTCTGGTTGATCATCCGCATCTACACTGGCTACGAATGGCTGGTGGCTGGCCTGGAGAAGTTTGGCTCGCCTGCCTGGACCGGTAGCCAGGCCGGCACGGGTCTGGCCGGTTTCGTCAAGGGGGCCGTCGGCAAGACCACCGGCGCTCATCCGGACGTCTTTGGCTGGTACGGGACGTTCCTGAACACCCTGGTTCTGCCCCACGCCGCGATCTGGTCGTACCTGGTCACCTTTGGTGAAATCGCGGTCGGCGTGGCCTTGATCGTCGGCTGTCTGACCGGTATCGCCGCCTTCTTCGGCGGCCTGATGAACGCCAACTACCTGCTCTCGGGCACCGTGTCGAGCAATCCGTTACTCTTCATCTTCGCCACCTGGCTCGTCCTGGCCTGGAAGGTCGCGGGCTATTACGGAGTCGACTACGTGTTGCTCCCAGCCCTCGGGGTGCCGGGTCATCCGGGCAAGCTCTTCAGCCAGAGCAGCCAGCCTACCCCCAGCCCCAAGGCAACTTCGGGATAACTGGCAGGGGGTCACCGTCGAGTAGATTCCAAACGCTCGGGCAGGGGCCGCCAACTGGCGGCCCTTTCTTTATTCGCGCGATTATAATTTACGTTTCGTTAACCGCCCGATACACACTTGTTTACTCAGGATTGCAAGCATGTTTCTGCCGCTAGGAGGAAAGCTCGGGGAGGGTCGTGATGATAAGTGAATCCGGTCTGATCCTGGTCGTCGAAGACGATCGGGACTTCGCGGAGATTTTGGCTGTTAATTTGAGTAACGCCGGATATGACGTGGCAGTTGCTTCGGATGGATTGAGCGCCTTACGGGCCTTTGAGACCGAATCGCCCGCCCTCATTACGCTGGATCTTTCGCTGCCAATCGTGTCAGGTTTCCGACTGATTCATTTGTTCAAGCGCCAGCGGCCGGACGTTCCGGTGATCGTCGTCACGGCGCTCGATTTCGAGGAGGCCGAAGACGCGGCGTGGGCTGGGGCCGACGATTTCGTGACCAAACCGCTCGATCCACTGCTTCTGGTCGAGAAGGCTAACCACTTCCTGACGACGAAGTCCCTACCTCTGGCAGTTGCCGGGCAAGCAGCGGCCGGCGCGCTCAGCACTCCGGTCGGCGCGCCCCGCTAAAGTGGTCGCCAATGTTAAGGTGTGGTTCAGGCGCGATTGGGGATTCTTCAGGTCATGGTAAGGGGTGATCGCTAGGATTGGGGTGACGGGCGATCCCAGCGGAGGACAGCGATGTATCAGACGATCCTTGTTCCGCTTGATGGTTCCCAACGTGCCGAGCGGGTCATTCCCTACGTCGACTACCTGGCAAAGGCGCACCAAGCGCGAATCATCCTCGTGCACGCGGTTCAACCGCCGGTGTTCTATACCAGCGAGGGCCGGCTGGACCAGACCCAGCACATCAACGAAGCGAGTGACTATCTGAATCAGGTTGCCAAGCGCCTCGACTTGACCGCGGACGTTCAAACCGTCGTCGCCTCGGGCGATCCGGCTAGCGTCATCCAGTGGGAGGCGTTGACAGTCGGTGTCGATCTGGTTGTCATGACCACCCACGGGCGAACCGGCATTGGACGATTTGTCTATGGGAGCGTCGCGGATACGGTGATTCGCCACGTTGCAATTCCCGTGTTACTGGTTCCGGCCCATAGCCCGCCGCATGGAACTTGGCCGAAGGATCGACCGTTGCGGGTTCTGATTTCCCTCGACGGTTCTGAATTTTCGCGGTCGATCTTGTCGCCAACCTGCGATCTGGCCGCGCGACCCGGCCTGGAGATCCACCTGGCGCGCGCGATTCCTCCGCTTGTGTCAACCTACGCCGAAGGGGCGGTTCTGGTGGCCTACGACCAATCAGACGAACTGACGGAAGTAAAGCGTGACCTCGACCGCGTGGCGCGCGACCCTCGTCTTGCCACTTACCCGGTGGTCGTCCACCCGGTCTTCGGTCCGGCCGCCGAAACAATCGTGGGAACCGCGACTACGGTCGGCGCTGACGTCATCGCGATGTCGACTCACGGTAGTGGGGGCATGGTTCGCCTGGTCGCCGGAAGCGTCGCGACGACGGTGATTCAGCACGCCGCCGTGCCGGTTCTTGTTCTCCACGCGTTGGCGCACGCAACCGACCTTTCGCCAGTCGGGGCCCCGGGGGACCGGCGCATCAACGCTCCGCGCGTCTAGACGATGCCCTCCGGGCCGGTGGGCCTCGGCTTCCTCCGTTAACCTGTCGGTTTACCTTCGCGCGCTAAGCTAGTAAGCGTTATATGCCGAAAGCGTCCCGCGCTCTGCGCGAAGTGGGGGAGGTGGGCAATGGTTGCCCTAACCGTGGAGCAACAGTCCACAATTCAGGAAATCGTTACGCCGGATCACGCTCGTTTCGACGTTCGCGAGCGTCGTCTCTATAGTCACGACACCGGTGTGTTGCCGAGCATGTTTCAACCGCTCGCCGGGCCGAGCCTTGCCGACGGGGTGGCTCAGCCGCAGAGTGAGGATCAAGTAGCCAGAATTGCCCGATTCGCGGCAAGTCAAGGAATTCCGTTGGTGCCGCGTGGTAAAGGCACGGCGGGCTACGGGGGAGCAATTCCCGCGCACGGTGGATTGGTCCTTGACCTGACCCACCTCAAAGGGTTGATCGAGATCGACTCTGAACGGTTGGTCGCTCGTGTCCAGGCCGGAACGGTCTGGAAGGATCTCGACGCCACGCTGAGCGAGCGGGGATTCGCGCTTTGCCTCTATCCGACGAGTGCCCCGGCCTCGACCGTTGGCGGCTGGCTGGCGCAGGGGGGCGCGGGAATTGGCAGCCATGCCTACGGTTGGTTTCGCGACAACGTGGTCTCGGCCCGGGTCGTCGGGGGGGACGGCATCGTGCGAATCGTCGAGGGAAAGGATCTTCTCGCGGTTTCGGATGCCGAGGGAACGACCGGTATCATTACCGAAGTCACCCTGCGGATTCGACCAGCGGTGGTGGAAGACGTCCTGGCGATCAGTTTCACCCGCTCGCCGACGCTGGCGCAGGCGATCCATCGCATCAGCGCCGAAAGGATTCCCATCTGGTCGCTCAGTTTTCTGAATCCCACCATGGCTCATTTGAAGAACATTGGTCCGCCCAAGACCCATCACGGGCATCCGGTGCACGAGTTAATGGCCAGGCTACCCGAGGACGCGTATACCCTGCTGATCGCTTTTGACGCTGAAAGTCGCGACCTGGTGCGCGATCGGATCGGTCGCCTGGTGGATGATCTGGGGGGGAAGCGTCTTTCCACGCTGGTTGCGACGCGTGAGTGGGAGGAGCGGTTTAAGCCCATGCGATTGAAGCGGCTCGGGCCCTCCATCATTCCCGCCGAAGTCGTCGTCCCGCTCGTTGAACTCGCGGGAGCGCTCGACGAATTAACCGACTCGATCCACGCCCCGCTAGCAATCGAGGGAACCTCCGTATTGGGTGAAGAGATCGTCCTCCTCGGATTCATCCCGCACGACGAGCGAACGGTAGGCTACAACTTCGGCTACGGCTTTGCCCTTTCAGCGATCGCGATCGCCGAGCGACACGGTGGTCGAGCCTACTCCACCGGCCGTTACTTCGGCCACAAGGCCGATTCGGTCCTCGGTGAAGACCGGATTCGGCAAATCAAGGCGCGGCATGCCAGCGTCGACCCGGCGAACATCCTGAATCCGGGCAAGGTCGTTTTTGGCAACGGTGCGATTGGCGCGGCGATCCACCTCGCCGGCACTTTTGAGCCCGTCGTTTGGGGCGCGGCCAACCTGTTCGGACGGCCCGCGGAACCGGTCGAGCGAAAGGCGCCGGCACACGGATTTCCCGCCGATGTCGCGTCGTACGCCTTCGCGTGCGCCCAGTGCGGCTACTGCGTCGACTCCTGCACGCTGTACCAGGGGCGCGGCTGGGAATCGGCGAGTCCGCGCGGCAAGTGGTCCTTCTTGAAGGATGTTCTCGAAGGGCGAGACAAGTTCGATCAGTAGATGGTCGATACGTTCTTGCTGTGTACGACCTGCGAGAAGTGTGACATCGTTTGTCAACTTGACGTGCCGATTGAGCCAACCTGGGGCCTTTTGCGGGGTAACCTCGTCGAAGACCGGGGATTCGGAACCTTTCCTCCCTTTGAAATCATGGGTGCCGCTTTGGAGGGCCAGAAGAATATCTGGGGCGGCCTCGCCGAGAAGCGCGACGCCTGGGTGACCGACGACGTGCGTCCCAAGATCAAGGAGAGCGCGAAGGTCGCGTACTTTGCCGGCTGTACCGCGTCGTTCGTCGAGCCCGACATCGCGCAGGCGGCCACCAAACTCCTCGACGCCGCCGGGGTCGAGTTCACCTATCTAGGCACCGATGAGATGTGCTGCGGCATTCCGATGCTGGTCGCCGGGAAGTGGGATCTCTGGGAACAGGCCCTCCGGCACAATGTCGCCGCCATGCAAAAGCGCGGCGTCGAAGAAGTGATCACCTCGTGCCCGGCCTGCTGGCTGGTCTGGAACACCTACTATCCCCAGTGGGCCGAAAAACTTGGCATCGATTTCCAGATCACGGCTCGCCACTATTCGCAAGTCCTTGCCGAGAAGATTGCCTCGGGCGGGTTGACGCTGAATCAGATTCCGGAAACCTTTGCCAACCGTGACCCCGCGCTGGGGCCGGCCAAGGTGACGTTTCACGACTCCTGCCATATTGGACGAGCCGGTGGGGTTTACGAACCGCCCCGCGATCTCATTAAGGCGATTCCGGGCGTCCAGTACGTCGAAATGGCGCACCACCACGAAAACGCGCTCTGCTGTGGTTCGGTACTTACCCGAATCGGCGAGCCCGAACCCACGTCCGACCGATTGGGCGCGTTGCGGGTTGGCGAGGCGGAAGCGTCGGGGGCCGACGCTCTCCTGGCGCTCTGTCCGTGCTGCCAGTTCCAACTCCGGGTGAGCGCGACGAAAGCCGGTTCCTCGCTACCGGTGATCGACCTGGCGCGATTGTCGGCGGAAGCACTTGGCGTGACCGGGCTGCCGGATCCGAATCCCGAGGTGCAGTATCAGTGGGCGATGTTTGAGAAGTTCATCAATTTGATGAGCGTTGATGGCATGGTCGTCGCCATGACCGCGCTGACACCGTACCTCGTGGAGGCGATGCCGTTCGGCATGGGTCACCTGATGCGGGCGATTGGGCACGCCCCGAGCATCATTCGCGAGCCGTTGTTCAAAGTGCTGACGCCCGTGATGCCGATACTTTTCCCGAAGCTCCTGCCGCGCATGATGCCAAAGGTGCTTCCGCGCATGATTCAGCTGGTGGAAGAGCAGATCGAGATGCCGGAGTATCTGCGGCGGCAACTACCGGACCTCTTCCCGGAGGTCGTGGACAACGTGCTGCCCAAGCTGCTGCCGGAGATTGCCCCGCGATACACTCCGGTTCTCTTCGAGAAGTTGCGTGGGTAAGGGGTGAGAGGTCAGGGGAAGGACTGGTTCTTCCCCTAACCTCTTTCCATTGGGCTAACAAAAAGACCGCCAGTAGCGCCGCTATTGGCGGTCTTCGTTATCTCAGCCTCGTCGATTCGCTGCTAGCCGACCTAGCTAGCCTGGGGACGGACTGTCGGTTCCGTCCAGAGGAGCTCGTACGCCTCGTTGATGTCGACAACGGTGAGTAATCCGACGAGCAAACCGGACTCGATGACCGGTATCGCGGTTAGGCCCGCGGCTCGCATGCGCTGTTGCGTAGCGAATAGGGTGTCGCGGGGCGCGGCAGTGAGAAACTCCCTCCGCATGACGTCCCCCACTGACGCGCCAGCGTGGTCGTGGAGCCCCTTGATCAGGTCGGACCGGGTCAGGAATCCGGCGAGCCGCGTCGGTTCGAACGTTTCTACCACCGGAAAGTCGGCCTGCGACGAGGTCAGAGTCAGGCGAACCGCCTCCCCGAGACCATCGCTCATGGAGAGGACCAGCGGTTGCCGAATCATGGCTTGAGCGACGAGAACCTGGCCGAGGGATCCGCGTAGCGTGTCGACGGCGCCTTCCGAACCGGCCGCGAGCCAGACGAAGATAGCAACGACGATCAGGACGACGTTACCGCTCCACAACCCAATTAAGGCGAAGATAAATGCCATCGCCTCGCCGAGCCAGACCGCGATGGTTGTGGCCTTCCGATGGCCGAACCACATCGCGAGCAGCGCGCGGAGAGCACGTCCGCCGTCCATGGGAAAGGCTGGCAATAGGTTAAAGATCGCGAGCACCAGGTTGGCCAGCGCGAGATAGATCGGCAGACTGAGCCACCGGTTGCTACCGACGGGAATTGTCAGGGCGGCCGCGGGACTCACCGTTTGCGGCGCGATTAACTCGGCGACGACCAGCCAGGCTCCGCCAAGGATCAGACTGACCAGCGGCCCCACCAGAGCGACCTGCAGCTCCTGACCCGGACGGCCGGGCATGTCCTCGATTTGGGAAACTCCGCCAATCGGTAACAGCACGATATCTCGTACCCGTGAGCCAAAGTGGAGCGCGACGAGGCTGTGAGCAAGTTCGTGGAGCAGGATGCAGCCAAAGAGGAGGAACATGGCCACCACGCCAACCACCGCGTCGACCGCGGTGGCTCCCGGGGCACTCGCCCAGGCAAAGGCTGCCCAGATCAGGATCAACACGAAAGTGACGTGGACTCGGATCGGAATCCCCGAGACCCGAAAGAGGTTAATTGACCATCCCATGGCATTACTCTCCCCGCGGCGTGACGCAACCCAATCAGGAGGGCGTTAGCGCCGGTTGGACCGCCGCATCCGCGTTGCCGATACTTGCCAACGAACCACTCTGGCCGGTCGAAACCGTCTGATCAGTCTGGCCAGACCCGCGCTCGCGATCATTCGCACGCCGAGGAAACTGACACGCTGGCGGGACCAGCATCACCGGGGTATCTGCTTCGCGCATAACGGCGTCGGCGACGCTACCGCGGATCAAGCGGCCTAAACCGGAGCGGCCGTGGGTCGAAAGGACGATCATCTCGGCGCCGCGCCACTTGGCTTCCTCGACGAGAATCTTGGCCGGGTCACCCAATACGACCGCGACCTCGACGAGCATGCCGCGATCACGGAGTTGTCCGGCGACTTCGCCCAAATAGTGCTCGGCCTCGTGAATGAGACGGCGAGCCGGACCATTGTCCTCGGTCCCCGCTTCGCCACCTCCATCCTCGTGCGCGACCCCGGGGGGAATTGGAATCGGGCTCCCGTGGTGTCCAAGGGGAACCGCGCGGACCAGGACAATGGCGGCCTGATTGGCGATTGCAAATACCTCCGCCCAAGGTATCGCCGCCTCGGCTAACGAGGAACCGTCGAGACCCAGGATCACTCTTTTCAAGTCAGCCATCGCGCGCGTCCATTTCTGCCGTCCACCACTGCTTCTAGCGTGGCTTACCCGGCCGGAAGTGTAACGACGGTCAGCCAGAAATCTTCGATCGACCGAACAACCTGGATGAATCGGTCGAGGTCGACCGGCTTCGCAATGTAACAGTTCGCGTTCAGGTTGTACGATTTCGCGACGTCTTGCTCGGCTTGTGAGGTCGTGAGCACCACGACCGGAATGGACTTCAGGGTGCCGTCTTCCTTGATTTCGGCCAAAACTTCCCGACCGTCCTTGCGGGGCAAGTTCAAGTCGAGGAGAATTAGGTCTGGCCGCGGCGCATCGGCGTACCGCCCCTCGTGTCGAAGGAACGCCAGGGCTTCTACCCCGTCGCGCGACACGTTGAGGTGGTTGACCACTCGGGCTTCCCGGAGCGCCTCCACCGTTAGACGAACGTCGCCGGGATTGTCCTCTACGAGAAGGATCTCCACCGGTCGCGCGTTTCCGCTTGGCATCATCTCCCTACCCCCACCAAATCGAGCTTCAACCAGATGGGTCAGGTCTCTAGGGAAATGGTAGCGGGGGCGCGTTGCCGGGAACGTTGCGCAGTGTAACCGGTACGTTTACCTTCGCGGAGAAAAAGTAAAGGCGACGGACTGCCCGATGCGCATTCCGTCTCACGTGCCGCATTGGGCCCAATTGGTTGAATGGTGGAGATCAAAAGACTAGGCAGGTCGGTTACCTGCCTAGTCACCTAACGAAGAGTTTGTCGCGCCGAGGATCAGTGGACACCCCCCAGTCCGGCGAGGGCGGCGAGTCCCACGACCACACCCGCGACGATGGCCAGGACAATGATCGCGGCGACGGGGATCAGAACAATCGCGGCAGCCTTGCCGGTCGTCGTCTGATGAACTTCGCGCATACCGACGATAGCCAGGTAAAGTCCGTACAGTCCGGCCAGTCCACCAACGAGCGGAATCCAACTCGCCAGGCTGGTTACCGAAGCGTAGGCGGCGACTCGGAACGTGGCCTCAAAGGGACTGGTCGTCGCCCCGACAATCGCCCGCGCCAGGAGATGCGCGATGCCGGCGACCACGAAGAGGCCGATTGTTGCCCCAATAATCGTTCCCACGATGCTGCCAAGAAACGCGGCGATGCTGGAGCCGCCAACGAGGCCCAGGATTCCGCCGAGAATCGTCGAAATCTCGGCGCAAATGAGGGCAAAGGCGAGTGGACTCCAGTAATTGCCTTGGCGGGGCAGCGACGTGAAGAAGGCGATTGGGTGAAACGTCACCGCGCGCGCGGTCGGGATAAAGGATTCCGTGGCCCGAGAAACGTCAAAGTCGTGACCAACCGGCGTTTCCGGCAGGTCACCGAGTACGTCGTGGTACATCATCAGTATCCACCTCCACACTCGATTAGGCGGTAAGCCTGACCTCACAGTACCCGGGTCAGGTCACCGACCAGGTTGCCCCGCGTAAACGTCGGGTTACGGCCCCGCGACGAGCGCGGCGAACCGGTTCGTCGATTGCTCAGTCAGCCATTTACCTCGCGTTTACCCGCCGTAACCTTTTCGGTAACTCGCTTCGCCTAGATTAGTGCTGTCGGGAGGAAGGGTCCCGACCACCAAACAGAGGTTAGAGCTCAATCTGGTTTCTGGAGGTGCAACGATAGTGTTGGGTCTCACTCTGAGCCAGGCAGCCCTCCATATTTGGCAGGTGGACCGATCATGCTCCACGCCGAGGTGGAGCAGCTAACCCGGGTGGGTACCGTCCAAAAAGGTAGCGCGGCGCAAGTTCTTGGGAGTTCGCTCCCACTCGCCGGACGTTTAAGAAGCTGTTCAATGGCAGGTACCCACGAAATGAACCACACAATTGAATCGACTGTTGTCTCCCCAGTAACCTGTGACTTTCGCCCTCGGAGGATCCTCACCTCCGAGGGCTGAGAAACTTTCCGGGGGGACCCGCCTATCCGCGCCGATTGCCCGTAAATTGACCCAATCCGTGGATGCTGTTAGCATTCAAATGGATTGGTGTCCGAGGTGTGGTCGGGGCGTTTGGGGGTGGCAGCCGTGCGTGGTTTCTGGGTCGGCGCGAGCGCGGGATTTTTGTTCGTTATGGTGGAGTTGGCTGGCCGGGTCATCGCCGGAGTGCCAACCCTCCCGGAGTTGGTCCAGGACCGCCTCGTACTCTTCCTCCCTGGGCCAGTCTTCGCCTTCGTCCTCGATCGCCTCCTGTACCTTGGCAAACCTTCGTTCTTCGTTGGTTTGATCCTCCTGCAACTGGTCGCGGCCGGTCTGGTTGGCAGTTTGGCCGCGCGGCTTCGATTACCCTTGTTGCTCGGCATGGTGTTCTGGCTACTGACCGGTCTCGTCCTCCTACCCGCGGCGGGCAAAGGTGTCTTTGGCTCGAGTTCCGCGGTGGCTTTGGTCTCTCTTCTCGCGTACGGTCTTTACGCGGTTGGCCTCCAGATTGGTCTGGGTATTCCGTTCGTCTCGCCGCGAACCGTGGCGGTAGCGAATCGACCGGCTCCCCCGTCGGCGACGGGGCAGAGTTTGCCGACCCGACGAGTCCTGGTGGGGACCACCCTATCGGCGGTTGTCTCACTGTTCCTTGGACGGTCGGTGATCGGGACTTTGCCCTCCCTTCCTCCGACGACCTCCGGGGCGTTGGCGTCGGGTGGGCCTCCGGGATCGGCAACGCCATCCGCGTCGGCCGGATTGCCGCCTGACGTAACCCCTCCGGACCAGTTCTACCTTGTCTCCAAGAATCTTGTCGATCCGGTCGTCGATACAAACTCCTGGCGGCTCGCTATAGACGGTATGGTGACGAACTCGCTCAATCTCTCCTTTGCCGACATTCTTGCCCTGCCGTCGGAACAGGTGTATCGCACCCTGGAGTGCATTTCGAACGAGGTCGGCGGAGACCTGATCAGCAACGGACTCTGGACCGGAATCCGGCTCGGCGATTTGCTTCGGAAGGCCGTCGTTGCCCCGCGGGCGGCGCTGGTGCATTTCAGCTGCGCCGATGGTTACACCGAGAGTATGGACCTGACCAAGGCTCTTGACCCCTCAACTCTTCTCGTCTACAAACTCGATGGCCAGTTACTGCCGACCAAGCACGGTTCTCCCCTCCGCGTTCTTGGTACGGGAACCTTCGGGATGAAGAACCCCAAGTGGATCACCCGGATCACCGCGGCGCTTTCGGCGGCACCCGGATTCTGGGAGGCACAGGGCTGGACTCCCGACGCTCTCGTCCAAACGATGTCGCGCATCGACAGTCCGTCCGACGGGGGGAGCGTTCCCCTGGCGCCGGTCACGGTTGCCGGTATCGCCTTTGCTGGCGACCGGGGCATCCAAAAGGTTGAAGTCTCCGTGGACGGCGGAAAGTCGTGGCAGACAGCCGATTTGGAGAAGTCGCTCGGTCCAAGCACCTGGACCCTCTGGACCTATCGCTGGCAACCGCCGAAAGCGGGACAGTATCAATTGGTGGTTCGGGCAACCGACGGGACCGGTAAAATCCAGAGCGCGCGCCAGACCGATACCTTTCCGGTCGGCGCCACGGGCTATCACAGCATCTCAGTGCAGGTAAGCGCGTGACGGTCCGTTGCCGCGCCTACCGCCCACTGGTAAGCCGAAATCCGAGCATTCAGAGGAGGACAACGTGGGGGGAATGATGACCCGTCGCGAGTTCGTCGTTGTTCCGGCGGTCCTGTTGGCAGTCGGCGCGACTGGTTGCGCCGCGCTGAACCCGCCAGCGCCGACGGCTACCGCCGCGCCGACGCCCACCGCGGCGTCGACAACTAACGCGGCCGCGGCACCGGCAACGAACCCGAACGAACGGGTCGACGGCACGGTCCAAGGAGTTTCCGGCGAAAAGGTCTCCCTGGCGGACGGAAAGACCTTTACGCTGACCAACAAAACGCGAATTATCCGGTCCGAGTCGATCACGGCCGGCGACCTAAAATCCGGGGATTACGTCGCGGTAACCGCCAAGCGCCAGCCGGACAATACTCTGCTCGCGAGCATTGTCAACGTGTTCCCGTCGTCGATGCGCGGAGTAGGGATTGGGCAGCGCCCGATGACTGGGGGGAACTTGATGACGAACGCGACCATCGACAAGGTTTCCGGGGACGGATTCACTGTCACTTTTCCAGGTGGAGGAGCACAGGTCAAGCTGGCTTCCAACGCGCAGATCAACCGTCTGCTCACCGGCACCCCGAGCGACCTGAAGGCCGGGACAACCGTCTCCGCTTTGGTTCAGGCCGGGTCGGCGCTCTCGGTTAGCGTGCGCTGAGGCCGCGCGCCGAATGGCGTCCCTCGTACAGTTGACCTAGCTGGGCCAAGGTTAGGAGCTCGAGCGCCGCTTCAGAAAGGCTTCGCGCGTCTGAGAATCCGGTGATCCCTGGTATCGGACGATCTCCCAGCCCTGGCTCCCCAGCATGGCAAGCACCTGGCCCATGGCATCGCGGGCCCGGCCCGGCTGATCCGGATCGTAATTAAATTCTGTCGCCAGCCGGTCCGCCCGATGCTTCCCCATGGGCTCGTAAACCACCACGTCCCCGAACCATTTTTTCGGACCGAGGATTTTGCCTTCGACGCGAATCGAGACGTCGCAATATTCCCACTTATCCATCGTTGCGGATTTCCCCTATCGTATACGAATCCTGCCGACCATCATAGCACGCGGGTCGCGCTCGCGCGCTCAGGCTTGCCGAATCTGGTAGGCGACGCCGCCGTGTCGTAACCAGACGTTGGCGAATTGGGCTCGCTGGTAGACCCGGCGAACTTCCGCCAGGTTCGGAGCGACTGGATCGTTGACGATAACGTCACCGTTCGCGGTGAATCCACGGACGACCAGCAGGTGCCCGCTCGTCGAGGTGATGGGCGCGTTGGCCAGTTCGCCGGCCGCGAAACGGATGCTTGTCACCACCGGCCGACTGGCGGCGATTTCGTTCTGCAACTCAACCATGCTGGTAAATCGGTTGACATAGGCTTCGAGACCTTGTCGCCCGGCGAACGCGGTGTTGAAGGGCCAGTTCCCGTAGATGCCGTTGGTTTGGTCGCGTACCCCACTGATCACCTCGGGGACGCTGGCCGGGATTTTCCAGTACTGGAGAACCATCGCGAGGGAGGTCGGGCTGCAGACGTCCCAGGCGAGGTTGGCGGTCTGGAGCAACTGCGACTGAACTGGGACCGGAAGGTCACGAAACCAGCCCGGCGCCGGCGAGACGGCCGGACCACGCAATCCGTCCCGAAGCGACGCGTAGTTGACAGCGACCAGTCGGAGCGACGGCGTTTGCTTGGGGTCAGCGGAGATGAGCGTAAAGCGATACTGGAAAGCCTGAGCCGGAAGGTTGAGCTTGAGCGTATCGACGTCGACGCTTCCGATCGAGTCGCGTTGATTGGAGACGCTGCCGCGCTGGGACGCGCTCCAGTTGCCGAGGACGTACCAGCCGGACCTGGTGCCGTTGGCGCGCACGCGGATTTCGCAGCGGAGCGAGGTCCCGGTCGGAGCGGTGGCGTTCCAGGAGGGCACCAGAGTGTCGAAAGCAAAAGGCGTCGCGATTTCTCCCGAAGTGATCGTTCCGGATTGCGGATATCCGCCGGTGTTTTGGTCGAGCGTCAGCGTGCCCCCGACGAGCCTGACCCCGGCGAGCGACGCGCTTGCCAGTTCGGGAACGCCGTGTTTGACGACCTGGGTGGTGCCGGGTTCCGTCGTTGGCGTGGCTGGCGTCACGATTGGCCGGCTGGCGGTCGGAATCACTGTCGCGTCGGCGCGCGCGGTGGCGTTGATTGGCGGCGACGGATCCGGCGTCGGGCTAACCACGACGGCGCGCGGCGACGGGGTTGGGAGCGTTGGGCTGGGGACCGAAGCTAGCGTTGCGACCGCCGTAACGGTTCGGGTGGTAGCGGCGGTTGTTGGGCTCGGAGATTCGGCAACGACGGGTGGCGCGGTTGCGTTCGGTACGGCTCGCGCGGCGCAGGCGCAGAGGAAAAGCGAGGGGAGGGAAACGGCGATGCGCCGGCGATTCCAGCGTCGGGGTGGCATAAAAGCCTCGATAGGCAAACGTCTCGGGTGCGAGGACTTCAGCCATCCCATCCTACCACTAATGACCTTCGCTGGGCCACAATCGTCCGGCGAGTTCGCCGGCAAGCTGCCGATAGGCCACGGCCCCCCGCGAAGCTGAATCGTAGGCCAGGATGGACTGGCCGTAACTCGGCGCTTCGGAGAGCCGAACGCTTCGCGGAATGATCGCGTCGAAGATCTCACGCGGAAAGTGGGCGCGAACCTGCTCGACAACCTGTTGAGCCAGGTTGGTTCGCGCGTCGAACATCGTCATCAGGATCCCGAAGATCCGTAGACGCGGGTTGAGATTCTCGCGGATCAGCGTAATGGTATTCGTCAATTGGCCGAGGGCCTCGAGTGCCAGGTACTCGCACTGAATGGGAATGATGATTCCATCCGCGGCGGTGAGCGCGTTCACGGTGAGGATGCCGAGCGACGGCGAGCAGTCGACCAGAATCGCGTCGTAGTTCGCCTTCACCGGTTCGAGAATCCGTCGCAGGCGCTGCTCGCGGGCCATCAGCCCCACCATTTCGATCTCCGCGCCGGCCAATCGAATCGCCGACGGGACAATCTCCAACCGGTCCCAGCCAGTCGGGGCGATGACGCTCGGGAGCTGAGCCTGGCCGATCAGCGCTTCGTACACCGAATCGCCGGTCCGCCCCTTGTCGACGCCCAGTCCGCTCGTCGCGTTGGCTTGCGGGTCAAGGTCGACCAGGAGCGTCCGTCGGCCAGACTCGGCGAGCGCCGCTCCAAGGTTGATGACGGTCGTCGTCTTCCCGACGCCGCCTTTCTGGTTGGCAATCGCGATGATCGGCATGAGTTGCTCGGGTTCTGGATTTGGCGCGGCTACGCCCGCTGGACCACCAAACGGTGGGCGCTGAGGCGCTCGGCAACCCGCTCCGGAGTTGGAATTCCGCTCGTCCCACTGGCTTCGACCGAAAAACTCGCGACACAGTTCGCGTAACGCGCGGCGTCAATCGGGGCCCGGCCCTGCTGGACGCCGACGAAGAAGGCGGCCGCGAAAACGTCGCCAGCGCCGGTCGCGTCACGCTCGACGGCCGGGAAGGCCGGAACGCGCCAACCTCGGCCGGACTCGAAAACGATGCAGCCTTGTTGTCCGACCGTCACCACCAGCAGCGGCGTCAACTGGGACCAGCGGCGCAAGGTGTCCCAGTCGTACTCGACGTCTTCTTCGCTCAGTACGACCGCGCTGACCGCGGCCAGCACGTCCTCCGGGTTATCCCAGGGCGCGCGGCGAACCCGACCGCTCGAATCCCAGCGACGCAGCCAGCCTTGCGGTGTGACGCCGAGAAAGCTCGGTCCGGTCAGCGCCAGAACTAATTCTGGACCAAACTCTCCGGTAAGCGGCGCGAGATGGATGATGTCCGTGTTCCGCCAGGATTCCGGAATCTGAGCGACGCTAAGGGGGCTGGCGACCGCTCGGATCCACTGCTGACGGTGGCCATCGTGATAGACATTCTCAAAGGTGCTCGTCGTTTCGGCGACGGTCACTTGAAGGCACAAGCCGGGCAGGACTTCCGGCAAGGTTAAGTCCGGTCCGGCGCTTGTGACCACGCCAACTCGGCGCCCCAGGGCGCGCGCGGTCAAGCCGGCGTAAGTGACCGTCCCGCCCGGCACGAAGCCATCGGGAACCAGATCGCGCGTCACGTGCCCGACGAGGACGTAATCTGGCGCGCACGGAGCAGGGCGCAGCCCGGTAGCGAAATCGATCACCGCTTTGGCTGGATGACCACGTGCCGCTGGTCGCCATCGCCGGTGCTTGCCGTTGTGACCGCCGGGTGGTTCTGAAGCGTTAGGTGGACGATTCTCCGCTCGTTGGGGGGCATCGCTTCGAGCGCCATGGGTTGGCGGGTCTGCTGGACCCGTTGAGCGATCCGCAGCGCGAGGTTACGGAGCGCGGACTCGCGGCGGACCCGGTACCCTTCGACGTCGACGAGAACCTTCGACCACTTACCAACCTTGCGCGAAGCGATCAGGTTGGTCAAAAACTGGAGCGAGCCGAGGGTCTCGCCGCGGCGACCAATCAGAATGCCGACGTCTTCGGCGCCGACTATGTCCAGGTAGGCGCTGATGCCTTCCTCGCTCGCGTCCGACGGAACTGGCCGCGACTCGACTTCCCCGTCGACGTTCATCCCGGCGAGCAAGTTCTCCAAAATCTCTCGGGCAGTCTCGCCGATCTGGTCGGTGGATGGTTTTGGGCGAGCAACTGACACAGCCTCGGCGATTGGTGCCGGTGCCGGTTCGGGTTCGGGCTCGGGCTCCACTGCGCGGAGCGAGACCAGAATGCGCGCTTCTTCTCCGCCGATTCCGAGGATGCCGCGGCTGCCTTCGGAGAGGATCGAAATGACGACCTCATCGCGAGACTTTCCCAGCCGCGAGAGTGCCTTGTCGATCGCTTCGTTCACCGTCCGCGCCGTGACTTCCAGGCTCTCCACGATGGTTTCCTCCTCAAAGGGGCGCATTTATTTTCTTCGCTTCTTGGTGCGGCGCGGCGGTTGCGCGTTCACGGTCCCGTTCGACGTTCCGTTTACGGTTGTCGATGTCGTAATCGTGCCGTCCGCGGTTGGAGCTACCTGGCGGGACGGCCGGCTGGTCACCGCAACGACCGCCGGAGCCGGCTTCCAGAACATGATCGATCCCCATCCGTAATAGAAGGACTGTTGAATCATTGTAAAGACGTTGGATGCGACCCAGTACAGCACCAAGCCCGCGGGCATCTTAACCGAGAAGAAGAGATACATCAAAGGCATGAACTGCATCGCTTGGTTCATCTGCTTCTGGGTGGGGTCGGTTGCGTTCACCGCCATCATCCGCTGAACGATGAACTGACTGGCCGCGGTGAGCACTGCCAGGATATATGGGAACGGCTCCGGCGAGGCAAGGCTGGGGACCCAGAGGAACCCACCGGCGAAGTCCGGTTGTTTCGCCAGGGCGTAAAGCGCCTGGTAAAGGCCAAACCAGATGGGGAGCTGGATCAGCATCGGGAGACAACCGGCCATCGGGTTGACCCGATTCTCCTTATAAAGGTCCATCTGCGCCTTCATTAAGGCGTCTTTGTCTTTACCGTGCTGCTTCTTCAGTTCATTCAGTTGGGGCTGGATTGACTGCATTGCGCGGGAGGCTCGGATTTGCTGGGTGGTGAGCGGCCAGAAAACGGCCTTTACCAGGATGGTAAAGACAATGATCGTCAAGCCCCAACTCGCCAGACCGATGTGGGACATTTGCAGATACAGCATACTCAGCAGGAGCTGCATCAGCGCGGCCAACGGATGGAGAATGCTCTGATAAAGGTCGCCAATTGCCTGCAAAGGGACAGCCTCCTACTTGTTAGCGAACCGGATCGTAGCCACCCGGATTAAACGGCTGGCAGCGGCTCAGGCGCCGGATCGCCATCCAGCCTCCGCGAATCGCTCCGTAGCGCTGAATGGCCTCATACGCGTAATGCGAACACGACGGGTAAAACCGGCAGGTTGGCCCTAAGAGCGGCGACAGCGTCTTTTGATAGACCCGAATTGCTCCGAGTAAAGCCCATTGTACCGGTCTGCCCACGTCCCTGACCATAATAAACCTCTAAAGCGCTAGCCCGCCGGTGGACGGACGATTCCCCTCCGGCGGGCTAGCGAAGAGTTCAGCTCGGCGTAACAGGTCTTCCAAGATCGCCTGCACCTGAGGAGCCGACGCCTCCAGTAGCCGCGGCCGCGCGATGATCACGACGTCCCAGCCAGTTCGGAGATGCGGACACACCTGCCGCATCGCTTCACGGATCAACCGGCGGGCGCGATTACGTTGCACCGCCTTGCCGAGCCGCTTGGTCGTGACTGCTCCGAAACGAACTGTCTCGTGCGCGGCCGGTGCCGCGCGAAGAATCACCAACGGCGAGGTCCAAGACTGACCGACCAAGCGAACCCGCTCAAAGTCGGCACCCGAGCGCAATCGATCGCACTTCTGCCGGGGAAGCTTCGCCCCTTCCAGCGCGAGCCTAGACCGGCGTGAGACGCTTTCGCCCCTTGGCGCGGCGTCGCTTCAAGACTAAGCGGCCGGTTCGCGTCGACATGCGGGACCGGAAGCCGTGGACCCGGGCGCGTCGACGCTTTTTCGGCTGATATGTTCGTTTGGGCACAGTCGTTCCTTCCGACGATAATTCTCGACTTCACCAGAATTATATTCACGCCATCTGGTGGTGTCAAACCGAGAGAGGGTCCGAGCGCTCGAAGAAACCACGGACTAGCGCTGCTTTTCCAGGAGCCGCTTCGCGGCCTCGGCAACGTGATGAGGCGCCAAACCGTACTTTTCGATCAAGTCGTCGTTCGAGCCGGATTCGCCGTAGAGATCCTGCAAACCGTGCCGCCGGAGCGGAGTCGGCTGGTGCTCGCCAAGTATCTCCGCGACCGCGCTGCCCAACCCTCCAATTATGGTGTGCTCTTCCGTCGTGACCACCAGACCGGTCTTCGCGGCGGCGTTGACAATGCCCTCGGGGTCGAGGGGTTTGAGTGTTGGAACGTGGACGACCTCGGCCGAGATGCCGTCGCGGGCCAGCAGATCCGCGGCTTCAATCGCTCGAACGGTCTGAACTCCGGTTCCGAAGATGGTCACATCGTTGCCCGAGCGCAAGGTGACCGTCTTGCCCAGGGCGAACGTGTAGTCGTCGCCAAAGATTACTGGCGTCGCGTCGCGAACGAGTCGAACGTACCAGGGACCGGGGCTCGCGGTAGCGAGTTTCATCGCCAGGCGAGCTTCGACGCCATCGGCGGGGGCGATGACCGTCATGTTTGGCATGGCCCGCATCACCGATAGGTCCGCTACTTCCTGGTGGGTTTTGCCGGTTCGGGCGGTGAAGAGTCCGGCGTAGCCGGCGCCGATTTTGACCGAGAGGTTCGGCTGAGCCACGACCATGCGGAGCTGATCGAGGTCGCGATTGACCAGGAAGACCGCGAAGCTGCTCAGCCAGGGAATCATCCCGACCGTCGCCAGACCCGCGGCGACCCCCATCATATTCTGCTCGGCGATTCCCATCTCCAGGAACCGCTCGGGGAAATGCTGCTCAAAGACCTCGGCGCGGGTGGAGTTGGCAAGGTCGCCGTCAAGCACGACCAGATTCGGGTATTCGCCGCCGAGTTCGACCAGGGTGTTCGCGAAAACCTCGCGCATCGCCAGGGTTTCGGCCACGTTATGCTCCTTCCCGCGGACCGGCAAGTTCCTTCAGGGCCTGCGCGTAGTCGGCGTCAGTCAGCACCTTCGAGTGCCAATTGTAGTCGTTCTCCATGTAGGAGACACCCTTCCCCTTTACGGAATGGGAAATGATGATAGTTGGTCCGCCGACGTGGGCCATGGCCTCGTGGCAGGTTTCGAGGATGGCGCCGTGATCGTGCCCGTCGACTTCGAGCACGTTCCACCCCCAGGCTTCCCAGAGGCGGCGCGGGTTATCGATCGAAATGTGCATGCGACGGGCGCCGCCGTCCTTCGAGACGGTCCAGCCGTATTGCTGAAGGCCGTTGTAGTCGAGGATAGCGATCAGGTTATCGAGCTTGTAGCGCTCGGCGACGAGCGCCGCCTCCCAGATTTGCCCTTCCTGAATTTCGCCGTCGCCGAGCATGACCCAGCTCCGAAAGTCCTTGCCCTGCAACTTCGCGCCGAGCGCCATGCCAACCGCGGGCGAGAGACCTTGCCCCAGTGAGCCGCTCGACATATCCAGCCCGGGCAATTTGGTCATGTCCGGGTGGCCCTGGAGGCGCGAGTTGATTTCGTCGAACGTGGCGAGTTCTTCCACCGGGAAGTAGCCCCTCAGCGCCAGAACCGAGTAAAGGCCAATGGCCGAGTGGCCTTTTGAAAGGATGAACCGGTCACGATCCGGCCAATTCGGTTGGCGAGGGTCGATACGCAGGATCTTTCCAAAGTAGAGGACGGTCAACACGTCGGCCGCGCTGAGCGGCCCGCCAAGATGACCGGCCTTGGCGTGATATACCGACTTGACGATCAGACGGCGAGCCTCTTGCGCGGTTTCCCGTAATGCGCCGAGGTCTTCGGCTGCCACGGTCTGCACGTGGTTCCTCCTCGCGGCGTCCCGCTTCACCATTCGGGCACGCCGAGTTTGGCGGCATTATAACCTAATTGGCGACGCTCGGTGAATCGCGTCCCGCACGATTCAGGGCGAAGGCGGGACTTCCGAGGCACCTGCTTGCTCCGGATCGAGTTGATAGAGGCGTTTGCGGACTCCGACCGCCAGGGAGTCGGCGCGTAGGGCTGCTTCCCAGCAAGACCGCGCCCGCTCGAGTTCGCCGAGCGCGCGGTAGGCGTCTCCTTCGATGGTTAGCCGCTCGCTCTCCGGCATCCGACCGGGCGGCAAGCGAGCGATGTCGTGGAGCACGCCGGGCCAGTCGTTCCGGCGTGCCTGGTGGTGGACGCGGTCGACGGGGAGTTTATCTAGAACGGTAAGCAGCGCGCCCTCCTCGGGGTTGCGCGCGAAACCTTCCCGCCAGGCGCACTCGGCGGCGTCGAATTCATCGGCCAGCAGGTAGGCTTCGCCGAGGTAATACCAGGCCGGGTGGTAGCCCCGCAGGCTTTCGACCACGCGGCGCAGCAGCGTGGCGCCCCGCTTTGGGTCGCGAACCCGAAACTCGCCCGCGCGCAACAGCCCGGCCGCGAACGCCGCGGCAAGCACGGCCCGCTGTTCCAGACGGAGTCCGCTCTCCCAGCGCTCGACCGTGACCTCCGAAAGAAGACTCGCGCCGGCTGTCTCGCCACGGTCGGCAAGTCCGAGGGCGTCCTCGTAGCAACTCACGGCAGAGTGTAATGCCAAGCTCCGTCGATCCCACGGTTCGAGCGTCGCGAGGCGCTCGAAGGCGAGGCCCAATGCGAATGCCAGCCCATAGTGCTTCGGGTGTTTCGCGCGGGTCGCGGAGGACTTCCGAATCGCCGCGGACAACCGCTCGCCATCGGTTTCGGAAAGCCGATTTAGGAGGTGGATGGTGGCTCCATCGGGCGGCGCGTTGGGGTGGAAACGCGCGAAGCCAAGTTGCAAAAGGCGCATAGTATGACTATTCTACTGCACGTCGAGAAGGAACGACGCGGTCCTGCCTCGGCGATGAGGCGATGGACCGCGCGGATGGAGTATTTCATGCGGAAAGTCGCCGCTTTTCACACCCCCTATCACTTGAGCCCCCATACCGCGACGGTTCTCCTTGGACCGATCGAAGCGAACCTGGCTGAACTCGAGAATCGTCTCGCCCGGTACGTCGAGCGGCTCGCGATGACCGAAGCCGATCGCGCGGTTGTAACGGAAGCGCTCGGGATCGTCGCTCGCGCTCGCGAGCAGGTCGACGGTCTGACCAGCAACGCGGAGGAGAAGTAGTCGTGGCGAATCAGAAAAAGCGCGTCCTGATCACCGGCGCGGCCGGTCGCATTGGTAGTTCTCTCGCCGAATCGCTGAAGGATCAATACAGTCTGCGCTTGCACTATCATCGCACCATTCCGGAGAAGCCACCGGTCGACGATATTCTGATCGCCGATGTCGCCGACTACGACGCCATTGCGAAGGGGATGGAAGGGATCGACGCGGTTGTGCACATGGCTGCCGACCCGAGCACCCGCGCCACCTGGGAGAGCGTTCGCGAGAAGAACATCGCCGGCACCTACAACGTTTATGAGTCGGCGCGCAGGGCGGGCGTGAAGAAAGTAGTCTTCGCGTCGACGAACCACACGATGGGCATGTATGATCGCGACGGCCAGTGGCCGATCTATACGAATCAGCCGCCACGCCCCGACTCGCTCTATGGAGTATCGAAGGTCTTCGGCGAGACGTTGGGGCGCTACTACGTTGACCAGCACGGTCTCTCGGTCATCTGTCTGCGCATCGGTTGGTTCCTGACCCAGCCGAAGGATGAAATTGGTCTGTGGATGTGGCTTAGTCCCCGCGACTGCGCCAACGTGGTGTCCCGCGCGATCGAGACGCCTCTGAACTACGGCGTGTTTTACGCGATTTCGCGCAACAGCCGCCGGCACTGGGACATCACCGAGACGATCGAAAAACTTGGCTATCGGCCGCAGGACGACGCCGAAATCTACGCCAAGGAGATCCTGGGAGAGTAGCCGAGCGTCACGAACGGCGAGTGCTCCCCGCGAGCCGGACGAACCTTTAATGCGTCCGGCTCTGTCGCCAGCCGTTCCGGAATGCTAGAACCAACGCGACCGGGATCGACGGCGATGCCTTGCCGAAAGCAATCGCCCGCTTATCGATTAGGGCACTCGGTTTTTGGTGTTCGTGCGCACCTGGAGGGTTTCGTGGCCGCAGTCACTCCCGACGTTAAGTTGCTCGATTATCCGACGGATCCCCTCGCCGTGCTGTACGTCGCGTATCGCACCTGCTATTCGAGCCTGCCGCCTCAGGAGATTCGGCAGCGGATCGAGAGCGGGAAGATCGGTCGCGCCCGGATGGTCGAGTTCTTGGATCGCTGGTTGCCGACCGGACACGGGTCGCCGAAGCAGCAATTGAATTTTACCTTTGGACTAAGCGGCATGAGCCGCGTCACCTCGCACCAATTCGTGCGACATCACATCGGCATTGTCTTCGACCAACAGAGCCAGCGCTACGTCGAATTCAAAGACGCCGACTTCCCGTACGTTGTGCCGCCAACCTGGGTGAAGACCGGTCTCCTCGACCGCTACGTCAGTTTTATGAGCGCGGCGGCACAATTGTATCGCGAAGCAGTCGACTCAGGCATTCCCGCCGAGGACGCCCGCTACGTGCTTCCGCACGGCGCCGCGACAAACATTCAGTTCACCGCGAACTTCGAGGAGATTCTGCACATCGCCGATCAGCGCCTGTGCACGCGCGCGCAATGGGAGATTCGACACTTCTGGTCTAAAGTGCGTGTGGAAGTTGGCCGGGCAGTACCCGAACTCAAAAAGTACATTCAGCCGAAGTGCGGCCAGTACCGCATGGGCTACTGTGACGAGGCCTTTTCGCACTACCAGGCGTGCCCACTGAGCCGGGTGCGACCGCACAAGAGCATGCTATCCGGTGTCGAATCCGAAGGGGAGGGCGCGACCGACCCGATTCCCGGGGAGGGATCGACCACCTTGCCGGTCGCGACCGAGCCATCCGACCTGGAGAACGCGATACTTGACGCGGCGAGCGTCGCGCCGTGAACCGGGCGGAGCTCGCGCGCTCAATCGTCGAACGCGCGCTGTTGCGCGGACAATTCGTGTTGCGCTCCGGCACGACTAGCTCGACCTACTGGGATAAGTATCGTTTCGAGAGTGACCCCGGACTGCTTCGGGTGATTGCCGACGAGTTGGTTCGCCTGCTCCCCGCTTCGTTTGACAAACTCGCCGGTCTCGAGTTGGGAGGAATTCCCCTCGCGACAGCCGTGGCGTTAACAACCGGTCGCCCCCAGCTTTTTGTCCGCAAGCAGGCCAAGACCTACGGCACGGCGAATCTGGTCGAAGGGGGATTTGTTCCCGGCGAGGTTGCCGTTGTCGTGGAGGACGTCGTGACGAGTGGGGGACAGGTCGTCGACTCGGTCGAGCAGTTGCGCGCTCTTGGCCTCGTCGTCCAGAATGCCATCTGCGTCATCGACCGCGAACAGGGTGGCCGACAGCGACTCGCGCAAATCGGCTGCTCGCTCGCCGCCGCGTTCACCATCTCCGAGATCGAGCGTCTGACCGCGGAATCCGGAGCCCCGGCGGATCCGCCGACTCCGACGGCCTGACGCTCGTCTCCGAAGTCGGGTCGTGCCTACTGGTTCGTTTCTGACCCGCTCGACGGCTGTTTGCTACCCGCCTGGGTTGGGAGTTTCTGGGCGATGAAGCTTGTGACGTCGTTTACGCGGAGCGCGAAGGACCATTCGTTGTCGTACCACGAAAAGATCTTCACGAAATTGCCCATCGCTGCGGTCAAGCTGAGATCGACGACCGACGACTGATCGACGCCGACAATGTCGGTCGAGACGATGGGGCTATCGGTGGCCGCCAGGTACTGCGATAATTCGTCGCTCTGCGCGGCCTCCCGAAGCGCGCGGTTCAGTTCGTCGGTCGTGGCCGACTTTTGCAGAATCGCCGTGAGGTCCAGAAGCGAACCATCCGGAACCGGCACCCGCACCGCGATGCCCTCGATCTTCCCCTGGAGGGCCGGAATTACCTGTCCTACCGCGCGAACCGCGCCCGTGCTCGTCGGAACGATATTGATCGCTCCGGCTCGCGCGCGGCGCAGGTCGCCAGATAGCGGCTTGTCGAGAATGGGCTGGGTGTTGGTATAGGCGTGAGTTGTGTTGACGTAACCCTTCTCGATGCCGAACTTGTCGTTGATTACCTTGGCAAGGTAGGCGAGGGCGTGGGTCGTGCACGAACCCATGCAGACGACGTTGTCTCGATTCGGATTGTAGCTCTGCTGATTGACCCCCATGACGAGGCAGGTCGGGACGTCTTTGGCCGGCGTCGTGATGATGACCTTCTTCGCGCCGCCCTGGAGATGTTTGGACGCCGCGGTCAGGTTTTCGAAGAGGCCGGTCGACTCGATGACGACGTCGACGCCGAGGCTACTCCACGGAATCTGCGCCGGATCTTTTTCCCGGAAAACCCGAATGCGCTGGCCGTCGATAACCAGGGCATCCGGTTCGACCTCGACGGAGCCTTCGTAAATCCCGTGCACTGAATTGAATTCAAAGAGGTAGGCGAGGGTTTCGGTGGGAGCAAGGTCGTTAACCGCTACGAACTCGAGATCCGGGTAGTCGAGCCCGGCACGCAGCACTAACGAACCGATACGCCCCATGCCATTGATGCCAACTTTGGTGGCCACCACAACCTCCGTAGCCGTGATACTGGGGTAGGACGATCCGGAAAGGCAGGCAGCATTATGTATGCCAACCAGCCAGGCATCCCCCAGATGTGCTATACCGGATGACCCGTACCATTGGAGCAGGCCCGAATGTGCGGCTTGTGCCGAGCCGTGACCCGTACGTAAGCTGTTGCGGAGGCGCCAACCCGCGCCCGCGCATGCGAGCACCAAGCGAGCACGTCTCGCCCTGAGAGGGGGTTTCCATGTTTGGACGAAAAGACCCGATGAAGGAGTTTGAGCAGATGCGAGAGGCACTGAAGCCCGCCGAGCGCTACGCTACCCACTCGGATCCGCAGCAGATCGCCAATACCGCGCCAGTTCCGCCGCTGCCGCCATTGGCGCAGACAGACTACGCGACGACGCTGGTCCCCGACGTGGACAGCGCTAGCGTGGTGTCTTTGGGCTCGGTCTGGCAGGGAAGCCTGAAGATCGAGGGGAGCGTTAAGATCGAGGGCCGCGTGACCGGCGAGGTCGAGGCGAAGAAAATGGTCTTCGTCGCCGAGGGAGCCCAGGTCGACGCCAAGGTGCGCGCGGCCCTGGTGGTGATCGCCGGCGAGTTCAAGGGCGAAGTTTTCTGCTCCGAGCGGCTGGAAATCAAACCAACCGGCCGAGTCCAGGCGTCCTTGACGACGAAGTCGCTAGAAGTCCACGAAGGCGCGTTCATTGAGGGACAGATTCACATGAGTGAGGTCGAGGCCAGGGCCTCGGCGGTGACCACCAACGGTAAACCGCCGGCCAAGGCGCCCGAGGCGCCGCTCAAGCCGGTGACGATTACGACAAACTAGCGAGCCAGCAAACCCACGAGGCGATCGAGAATGCGGTCGGCCACGGTGCGCTTGGGAAGGAGAGGCAGGCGCTCAGCGCCGGCCGCGTCGATGAGCACAACTTCGTTGGTGTCCGTGCCAAAGCCGGAGCCTGCCGCGCTGACATCATTAGCGACGATGAGGTCCAACCCCTTCCGAAATAGTTTGTTCGTCGCGTTCGTCATCAGGTCATCGGTCTCGGCGGCGAAGCCAATCTTGACAAGTGGAGCGTCCTTGATCCCGGCGATGATGTCCGGATTCGGGACGAGGCGGAGGACCAGATCCTCTCCGGTCCGCTTGAGTTTGTGATCGGCAACCGAGGCAACCCGATAGTCGGCCACCGCGGCGGCCATGACGATGGCGTCCGCGTCGCCGATTGCATCGTGAATCGCTGCCTGGAGATCCAGGGCCGTTTCGATGTTCCGAACCTCGACTCCCGCCGGTGGGGTCAGCGCCGACGGGCCGGAGATCAAAATGACCTGAGCGCCTCGATCGCGCGCCGCCTCGGCGACGGCGTAGCCCATTTTCCCCGATGAACGATTACCGATGAAGCGGACCGGATCGATCGGCTCGTGGGTGCCACCCGCGGTGACGACGATCCGCCGACCGGCGAGGTCCTGGGCACGGGAGAGACGTACCCGGATCGCCGCGACAATGTCGCTCGGTTCGGCCATGCGGCCACGGCCGGAGCGACCGGAGGCCAGGCGACCAATGGTCGGTTCGACGACGGTGGCGCCGCGCCCAACGAGGGTTGCCAGGTTCGCCTGAGTGGCCGGGTGCTCGAACATCAGGGTTTCCATCGCCGGGGCGAGAATCAAAGGTGCGCGGCTGGAGAGCGCCGTGGCGAGAAGCGCGTTGTGCCCGAGGCCCAGCGCGAGACCGGCGAGGCAGTCCGCGGTTGTCGGAGCGACGACGAAGGCATCGGCTTCCGTTCCTCGGGCGACGTGGGCGACGCCTTCGTCCGAAGCCGTGAACAGGCTGGTGACGACCGGACGGTGGACGATTGCCGAAAAGCTTAGGGGCTGGACGAAGCTGGTCGCGTCGGGTGTCATAATCACATCGACCAGGGCGCCGGCCTTCACCAACTCGCTCGCCAGGGCAACTGCTTTGAACGCGGCAATGCTCGCCGAGACGCCGAGAACGATGCGTTTGCCAATCAGGTCAGTCACAGCGACTCACCCGGCCGGACGGGCCGGGGCGGGCTTAACGTCCGCCAGTTCGCGGTTCAAATCGTAGATCAAGCGAAGCCCCTCCAGGGTAAGGAGGGGATTGATGATTTCAACCGAAGGCGATTCGGCGGCGATGACTTCGGAAAGACCTCCGGTCGCGATAACCCGGGCTGGCCCCATCTCGCTCTTGAATCGTTCGACGAGTCCTTCGATGAGGCCAACGTAGCCATAGATCAGGCCAGACTGGACGCTGGCGCCGGTGTTTCGTCCAATGACCCCTTTCGGCCGCTTTAACTCAACTCGGTACAGGCGCGCGGCGTTTCGGAAGAGAGCCTCGGCCGCGATGGTCAGGCCGGGGGCAATTGCTCCACCGAGATACTCGCCGTCAGCGGAGAGGGCGTCGAAGGTCGTCGCGGTGCCAAAGTCGATAACGATGGCTGGCCCGCCATAGAGATGGTAGGTCGCTACCGCGTTGGCGATGCGGTCCGCGCCGACCTCGCGTGGATTCTCGTACAGAATCTTTACGCCACTGCGGATTCCGGGGCCGACGACAATGGGCGCGACGTCGCAATAGCGGGTCGACAGTTCTTCAAAAGTCGTGGAGAGCGCCGGCACGACGCTCGCCAGGCAAACCGCCGACATGTCGCGCATACTGAGACCAGCGAAGGCGAGCAGGCCAGACAGTAGGACGGCATACTCATCGGCGGTTTGCGATGCGTCGGTCGCAACGCGCCAATTGGCGCGAAGGTGCTCTCCGTCGAAGGCGCCGACGACAATGTTCGTGTTGCCGATGTCGATGGCCAATAGCATAGCGGCATTATAGCACAGCGACCCGAGCGTTCCTCCGCGCGTTCGAGCTTTTCCGCCCCGGTGACCTTGACATGAGCCATGGGGCATCCCTATACTGGTACTTACCCCGGAGGTAGGTCGGTGACGGCTCCCGGGTTTGCTCGCCTTAGACGGACTGCTTACCCCATCCGTCGGGGCTGCCTGAGCGCTCGACAATCTGATACCCCGGAGAGTGCGCTGAATCCGTTCGAAGGCACCGCCCGATCGATTGGTTTTTTCAGGACCGAGTGGCACATAATCTGCCGAGTGTGGTAAGACGTTCCTTGCAAAGTGTTGACGTCCCATCGGGAGGAAAACCATCATGCTGGTTGAAATGGTCGTTGAAAGCGTTCGGGTCAACTTACAAACCTACCAGCGGATAGTCGTCCTCAAAGAAAAGTACGCCGATCGGTACCTCCCGATCTTTATCGGCAACCCGGAAGCCGACGCGATCGTCATGCAATTACAAAACGTCTCGGTCCCCCGCCCCCAGACCCACGACTTGCTAAAGTCGGTCATTCAGGATCTCGGCGCGGGGGTCACCAGTGTCGTGGTGAACAAACTCGACAACGACGTGTTCTACGCTCGACTGAACCTTAAGGTGGACAATCGCGACGTCGAAGTGGATTCGCGTCCGAGCGACGCGATTGCCCTCGCGGTGCGCGTTCAGGCGCCGATCTTTGCGGAGGAGGCAGTCCTGGAAAAGGCGGGTGTTCTTCTCGACAGCGAGACGGTGAGCGAGGCGGAGCAACCGAAAGAGCCCGCGGAGAAGCCGCAGACCCGCGAGCAGCGTGAAGAGGAAGCGAAGCACCTCTCCGTCTTTCGGGAGTTCATTAACTCCTTGGACCTGGACGACCTGGACAAGGGAAAGTCGGACAAGTAGACGGATACCGCACCAGAAGTGTAAGGGCCCTCCGATCTGGAGGGCCCTTACACTTCTGGTCGAGCGCGGCGTTCGTCGAACGGTTAGCCGCGAGCCGGAGAGACCATCCCCTGCGCTGCCGTGTTGGTGCCCATCTGGAGAACGCGAACGATTGCCAGGACGACCAGGACGACCTCCAGTGGCTTGTCGATGGTCGCGAAGTTCATGGGATTGCCCTTAGCGTGGGTCATGATGACCCACGCGACGAAGGTAACCGCCGGGTACACTGCCAGCAGGGCTCCCACGGCGCGTCGCTGGGCAAGCGACGACTTCTCGGAGACGTACATCGCCACGACCAGGACGACCGCGCCCAGGAACTGCAGCAGGAACAATTCACTAAACGTGTTCCATTTGCCGGTGGCAAAGACCTTCAGAGCGAAGACGTCGATACTGAGATGAATGAGACCGTCGGCCAGGGCAAGGATCGCGACGACCGCGGTAAGTGCGCTCACAACTTCTCCTCACTTCGCCAAGTATTTCCGATTTCGGATGCTAGCAGATTAGCTCCGCTTCGTAAATATTTCCTCTAACGTATCCAAAGATCGACTTGACGCGTTCAGGTAGCGCCCCCTGAGCCGGAGGTGCTTCAGTTTTGATACCATTTGCTCGGCGGCGGTGGCGCGGCCAGGCACCCGCGCTCGGGGATCGAAGCGCCTCGCCGTGGCCAACCTTTTTCACTGGGAGATAGCCTTGATCGATCGCGAGCACGCCTACGAACTATTGCGAGAGTACGTCAAGGGAGAGGGGCTGATCAAGCACTGCCTTGCCGCCGAGGCGGCGATGCGCGCCTACGCGCCTCGCTACGAAGGCGATCCCGACACCTGGGGCCTCGCCGGACTACTCCACGACTTTGACTGGGAAATTCACCCGAACGCCGAGCAGCATCCAAAGGGAGGCGAGCCGATTCTGCGCGCGGCTGGCGTGCCGGAGGAGGTCATTTACACCATCCTTGCCCACGCCGACTACCTGAACCTCGAGCGAGCGACCTGGATGGACAAGACGCTCCCCGCGGTTGACGAACTCAGTGGGTTCATCATCGCGGTGACGCTGGTGCGCCCGAGCAAGAAACTCGCCGACGTCGATATCTCTTCGGTTAAAAAGAAGATGAAGGACAAAGCTTTTGCCCGCGCGGTCAAGCGCGAGGACGTGACGGCGGGTGCGGAGCTTTTGCAGTTACCCCTGGACGAGCACATCGGCTTCGTCCTCGACGCGATGAAGGTCATTGCCCCGGAACTGGGGCTGTAAATTCCCTAGAGTGCGAGAAGGATGTCCCCGCCCTGGGCTAGCCTCCTCCGTAGCGGAGTGGTGGTGAAGCACGGAACGGCTGGGTGACCGGACTTTGTCCGACGGAAGGATCGATGAGGAAGATTGGGATTCGCAACAATACCCTGAAACTGGACCTGCTAGACGCGCTCGCGACGGCGCCAAAACTCGGCTACGATGGCGTTGAGCTGGTCGTGCAGCAGTCCGCGGAGATTGCGCAGTGGCTCGCGCCGGACGGAGCGCGCGAAATTCTCGACGCGTGCGAGCGGAACAACTGCGCGGTCGCCGCGCTGAGTTGCGGTACTTACCGCGAGCACCACTTCGCGCTACCGGATCCCGCAGAGCGGCGGTTGGGTGAGCAATTCGTCGCGGACTGCCTTCGAGCCAGCCGGCGTCTGGGGGCCGGCGCGGTCTTGATCCCGTACTTCGATTGGAAGAACCTCGACATCACGCCGGAGCAGGAACAGTGGCACATCGAATCACTGCGTCGCTGTCGGCCGGTCGTCGAAGAGACCGGAGTAAAACTGGCGATCGAAACGAGCTTTACAACCGCTCAGTTGAATCGAATCATCGACGCCGTTGGCTCGCCGCTCATCGGATCGTATCACGATTTCGCCAATACTCTGCGTCTGCCGGATGGTCCGGTCGCCTCGCTTCGGACGCTGGGGAGCCGCGTAGCCCGGATTCACCTGAAGGATGGCTCGTCGACCTACGAAAACGTGCCGCTCGGCGCCGGTGTTGTGGACTGGCCGGCCTGTCGCGCCGCGGTAGACGAGGTGGGGTACGACGACTGGTTCGTCCTCGAAACTCCGGCCGGTGACGACCCGATAGAATCGGCGCGCCGAAATCTCGCCTTCGTTCGCGCCTGGCTCGCCTGAGCGGAAAGGGGTGGCTGCCATGACCTTGGGTTTCCAGCCGTATTTGGACGGCTATTACGACGCGTCGCTGCAACTTCAGATGCAGGTCTACCGGCGTTCCGAGGCCGAGTTCGCCCATTGGGATCGCATGAAGGATGGCATTGCCACACCTGCCGACGTGGTGGCGTGGCAAGAGCGCCTGCGCGCGCAGGTACTGGTCGGCCTCGGCGGCTTACCCGAGAACGGCACCCCTCTCGAATCTGAGGTGACCGGGAGGCTGGCTGGCCCGGGCTTTGAGATCGAGAAGGTCATCTTTCAAAGTCTTCCCCGGGTCTACGTGACGGCAAACCTCTATCTCCCATCAGGTCTGACCGCCCCCACCGGAGCGGTCGTGTTTACCTGCGGCCACGGCGAAGCGGCGAAGGGTTGGCCGTCGTACCAGGCGGTTTGCCAGCGGCTTGCCCGGAACGGCTTGATCGTCCTGGCCATCGACCCAATCGGACAAGGCGAGCGCAAAAGCTATCTCGATGAGACCGGAAGGGAGAAAGTTCGCTGGGGTACTACCGAGCATACCTTCGCGGGCAATCAGTGCTGGTGGCTCGGCCAATCGATCGCCCGCTACTTCGTCCACGACGTTCGGCGCGCGATCGACTATCTTGCCACGCGGTCGGAGGTCGACCCTCGGCGAATTGGGATCACGGGCAACAGTGGCGGGGGGACGCAGATCGCCTGGACCCTGCTCGTTGAACCCCGCCTCGCGGCCGCCGCGCCGGGGACCTTCATTACGCGGCGGCGCGACTACCTTTGGACCGGCCAGGGACAGGACGCCGAGCAACATTTGCTCGGCGGCACCGTCAACGGAATCGACCACGAGGATTGTCTGATCGCTTTCGCGCCACGGCCACTGCTCGCGCTGGCCGTGGAATACGACTTCTTCAACTTCGAGGGGACCGTCGCCGCGGTCGAGCGCGCGCGGCAGTTTTACCGGATTCTCGGCGAGCCGGGGAACCTCGATTTCGCTCACACGCCGTCAACTCATAACTACCACCCGGTCCTCGCTCGGGCCGCGACCGAATTTTTCGTGCGGCATCTCCTCGGCGGCGACCCCCGCGAGGTCGATCATACCGAACCCCAACCGTTCGCGCCGACGGAGCTCAACTGCACGCCAACCGGTCAGGTTCTCCTCGATCGGTCGGACGCGCGAACCGTTCACGACCTCAACCGAGCGGAGTATCGCTCGCAAGACGCTCGCTCGCTCGATCCTCGCCAGCGGGCCGACCGCGCTCGGAGTTGGCTCGCCGAGGCCGTCCACCAACATCGCCACCCCGGCGCGTTCTATCCCCGATGGCTAGCCCAGCCGGCGCGCGGCGACGCCCAGGTTCAGCACGGCTTCTGGTGGAGCGAGACGGACATTCTCGGAGCAGGATGTTTCCTCCGGCCCCGCGATCGATCGTACGAGTCGCTCGTGATCGCGCTGTTTGATCGGGGAACCGCCGAACTTGACGAGCGGGAAAACTGGTTGGGCGAGCAGGTTGCTGCTGGGCAGGCGGTTCTCGCGATTGACGTGCGGGGGACCGGCGCGCTCGCACCGCATCCGGTCCGACCGCTTGGGCCCAATGGTCTTGCGAACACGCTCGAAAAGTTCTCGCACGATCTGCTCTGGCTTGGCGATAGCCTCGCGGCGGGCCAACTCTACGACGTGCTGCGCGCGATTGAGTTCGCGCGACGGGATCCGGAGATCGCCCTCGGCGGAAGGCCAATTCACCTCGTCGGCGCCGGCCACGGAGCGTCTCGCGCCTACCTGGCTGGAGCGTTAGAGTCAGGGATCGCAAGGGTCACCCTCGCGGAGTTCCCGCTCGACTTCAATGCTCTTGTCGAAGAGCGCTACTACTTGGATCCCGCGGACGCGGCGGCTCGGATTCCGGAGATGCTCCTTCCCGGTTTGGCCGCAGTTGCCGATTTTGCGGATTTGCGACACTTCTACGCGGGCCGCGAGTTGGTGGTCGTGCAAATCGGATAAGACTTCGGTCCCGCGACCTACTGTAACCCACCACGCAACCGGGGGATGGTATTATACGTTGCTATGAAAATGCGCGCGTTGATCTGGTCTGTCTACATTCCGTCCTTTCTCCTCGCTTTTGGAACAGGTTTACTCATTCCGACCCTACCAATTTACGCTCGTTCGCTCGGCCTCTCTTACGAAGTGGTCAGCCTGGTGGTCGCGGCGGCGTCCCTCGGAACGCTGCTCTTCGACGTACCGGCCGGGGTGATCATCGGTCGACTTGGCCGGCGTTGGACCATGATTGCCGGTACGGGCGCGCTCGTCGTTACGTCGCTCGGTTTAGGGCTTTCCTCGGTGGTCGCCGTCCTCATTCTTTTTCGCCTCTTGAGCGGCATGGGGAGTGCGCTCTGGGGAATCTCGCGCCTCACCTATATCGCCGAGGAGATTCCGCGCGCCGAGCGGGGGCGCGCGCTCGCTTCGTTCGGAGGGGTGCAACGTATCGGCACCTTCGCTGGCCCGGTTGTCGGCGGCCTGATCGCCCAGTTTTTCGGATTGAACGCTCCGTTCTTTCTCTACGCCGCGGTGGCGTTCGCCGCGACCATTCTCGCGGTGTTTTTCGTTCCGGAAGGGAAGACTAATCCGGCCCGCGACGGCCACGCCTTCCAGGTTGGTATGCTCGGCGAGATCTTGCGCACGCAGTGGCGCGAATTGACGACGGCCGGGGCCGGCCAAATCTTTGGCCAGATGATTCGAGCTGGCCGCCAGATCCTGGTTCCCCTTTACGCGAACGCCGTTATCGGGTTAGACGTTGGCGCGGTCGGAACGATCGTCGGCGCGTCGGCGGCGATCGACATGACCCTGTTTTATCCGGCCGGCTTGCTGATGGATCGCTTCGGTCGGCGGGCGGCGATTATCCCGTCGTTCATCTTTTTGGGACTTGGCATGGGAGCGGTGGCCTTCACCCATTCCTACCTCGCGCTGCTGGGGGCGGTGGTTGTCGTGGGCTTCGGCAACGGGTTGGGTTCCGGCTCGATGATGACGATTGGCTCGGATCTGGCGCCGCGCGATAAAACGAGCGAATTCCTCGGCATCTGGCGGCTCATCGGCGACGCCGGCTCGACCGGCGGGCCCATTGTCGTGGGGGCGGTGGCGGACGCGGTCGGACTCGGACCCGCCGCGCTGGTCCTCTGCGGTTTTGGCCTGGTCTCGGCGGCCCTGTTTTCCACCGTCGTCCGCGAGACCCACCAGGTGCGTCGAGCGCAGGCCTGAGATGCTCGCGGATTCCCACGTTCACCTCCACGCCTACGCCGACCCGGCTGGCTTGCTACGACGCGCGAAGGCGGCCGGGGTTGTAACGGTCGTCGGGGTGAGCGTCGACCTCGCCAGTTCGCGCGAGACGATTGAGATTGCCCAGCAACACTCGGGAGTTGTCGCCGCGGTCGGATTCCATCCGGTGTACCTGCACTCGACGCCGAGCCGGGCTGACCTGGACACCCTGGCAGCCCTGGCCGCCGATCCGCGGGTCGGCTTCATCGGCGAGATTGGTCTCGACGTGGTCGAGGCGCCGTTGGATCTGGCCTCGCAATCCGCCGTCTTTCGAGCGCAGTTGGACCTGGCGCGACAGCTCCGGAAGCCGGTCAACCTGCACGTTCGCGACGCGATCGATCGGGCGCTGAGCATTCTCGTCGCCGATGGTCTACCGACCGCCGGGGCGGTCTGGCACTACTTTACCGGCGATGCGGCGCTGGCGGAGCGCCTGGTCCGGGCCGGGCTGTACCTCTCGGTGGGGAAGCCGGTCACCCGGCCGGAGAACCTCGCCCTCCGCGCGGCGGTCGCGACGATTCCTCTCGAACGCCTGTTGTTGGAAACCGACTCCTATCCGCTGCCCGGACGCGCAACCGAGCCGGCAGACCTTCCAATGGTGGCGGCCGCGGTGGCGGAAGTGACCGGGCGGGCCAGCGACGAAGTCGCCCGCGCCACGACGGAGAACCTGTGGGCGATGTTGTCGTCGCGCTAACGTTTGCCTGGAGTATGGGGACGCACGACACCAGTGCGTTTATCGGCGCGATGACCGGCACCGGCCTCGCGCGAGGAAACCAGACGATCCGCTGGCCGGTCGTTCGGGGTATCGTCACCGGCTGGGCGGTCGGGCCGACGGTACGACCGGAATCGGTACGGGCGTGCGTTTGGAGCGGACGGTATCTTCGCGAGGAGCTTGAACGAATGGTTGAACAGGAGGCAGACTGAAAGGACGAGAGGACTTAATTGTCAGCCTGTCGGGTTGCCCCCAGTGTCTGGTTGATAAAGACGATCAGCCCTGATGGTTCGGCTCCGTACCAATCATACTCATAAGTTGAAAAGCCTCTCCCCCTTGCGTTCACAAAGTCCCCAGAAAGACTACCGGTCGCCAGCGATGGAAACCTCATGCGGCAGCGTAGTTCTGCGGATACAATAGCACTACAAACCTACGCCATTGGCCAAAGGAGGGGTTGTGCCGCGTGACCTACCCATAGGGAACGGCTGTCTGCTGATCAACTTTGACAAGACCTATCAACTGCGGGATCTCTATTTCCCGCACGTTGGCAACGAGAACCACACCGCTGGACACGCGTTCCGCTTCGGTGTCTGGGTGAACGGCAACTTTCGGTGGATCGACGATCCGGGTTGGCGCCGCGACGTGCGCTACGAGCCGGATACCCTCGTCTCGGCGGTCAAACTCAGCCATCCGGACCTGCCGGTCGAGCTAGTTTGCAGCGACGTGGTCGACTTCCACGAGAACGTCTACCTCCGCCGCGTCCAGGCGGTTAACCCGGGCGATTACAGTCTGGACGTGCGCCTCTTTTTCCATCACGACTTTCACATCTATGAGAACGACGTCGGCGATACCGCGTATTTCGAGCCGCAGCGCAAGGTCGTTTTCCACTACAAGGATCTGCGCTGGTTCCTGATCAACTGCTATCGTGGACCGAACGATCACGGCGTGGATCAGTTCGCGTGCGGTCAGAAGGAGATCAACGGGCTCCAGGGCACCTGGAAGGACGCCGAGGACGGTAGTTTGAGCGGTTACCCAATCGCTCAGGGGGCGGTCGATTCGACAATCGCCGCTCACCTGCAGGTTGGACCGCGCGGCAGCGCGGAGTTGCACTACTGGATTGCCGCCGGCGAAACCTTCGATCAGGTCTGCACGATCAATCGCCTGATCGTCGAGCGTGGACCGGCCACCCTGGTGCATCGGTCCCGCCACTACTGGAACCTCTGGTTGCAGGGCATCGAGCGGCGGTTTCAAGACCTTCCGCCGGACCTCGGCTCCCTGGTTGGCCGCAGTCTGCTGGTCATCCGGACCCAGATCGACGAAGGTGGCGGCATTCTCGCCGCCAACGATTTTGACATAACTAGTTTTGCCCGGGATACCTATTCCTACGTCTGGCCGCGGGATGGCGCGCTGGTCGCGAACGCGCTGATCGAGTCCGGGTTTTCCGTGCTCTGCCGCAACTTCTTCAACTTTTGCGGCCGAATTCTGACCAAGGAAGGCTTCTTCCTCCATAAGTACAACCCGGACGGCAGCCTGGCCAGTTCCTGGCACCCCTGGTTCGTCAACGGCCAGAGTCAGTTACCGATCCAGGAAGACGAAACCGGGCTCGTACTCTGGGCGCTGGGAAAGTACTTCGCGCGCTTTCCGGAGGTAGAATTCATCAAGCCGCTCTACCGTGACCTGATCATTCGAGCGGCAGACTTCCTGGCGGACTATCGTGATCCCCGGACCGGGCTGCCGCGACCAAGCTGGGACCTCTGGGAGGAACGCCACGGCGTGTTGGCCTGGACTGTCGCCGCGGTGTACGCCGGGCTCGTCGCCGCCGCGAACTTCGCCAGCGCGTTCGGGGAGGACGACTACGCCGAGCGCTATCGCAAGGCCGCCGACGAGATCAAGGCCGGCGCGGATACGCACCTCTGGAATCCAGAGGTCGGTCGGTTCGTGCGGATGCTATCGCCGAAAGAAGAAGGCGCGCCGGTGCCGGATCTGACGATCGACGCCAGCGTTTCCGGCCTTTTCATCTTTGGCATGTACCCGGCCGACGATCCAAGGATCGTCAAGACGATGGAGGCGACCCGCGACCGCCTCTGGGTACGGACCGACGTCGGCGGGATGGCTCGCTACGAAAACGACTACTATCAGCAGGTTACCCAGGATACCCAGCGCGTGCCGGGTAATCCGTGGTTCATCTGTACCCTCTGGCTGGCCCGCTGGCTCATCGCCAAGGCGAAGTCCAAGGAGGAGATGGCGCCCGCGCTCGACCTCGTCGAGTGGGTAGCGAAACGCTCGTTGCCGAGCGGGGTGCTCGCCGAGCAGGTCCATCCCTTTACCGACGCGCCGCTGAGCGTTTCGCCGCTCACCTGGAGCCACGCCGAGGTCGTCGCGACGGTGGTGGAATACCTCGACAAACTCGCCGAACTCCAGCGCTGCCCGACCTGCGGACAGTCGGTGATAGCGTTTTAGGCGAGGAGACAGGAGCTAGGAGTCAGGAACTGCCACCGAGGGGTGGTGGAGGAACGGCTCTTCTCGGCGAGTTAGGGGTGTGCCGCCAAAAGACCGGATTTCGCATGTTAGCGGAGGTTAGATTCACTGATGGCAAACGCGCAAAATACCGAGATTACCTGGCTTGGTCACAGTACCTTTCTGGTACGAACGCCGGGCGGAAAGCGCATTCTTCTTGACGCCTGGGTAAACAGCAATCCGGCGACCCCGGAGCACCTGCGCAACATCACCAATCTCGACGCGATTTTGATTACCCACGGTCACTTCGATCACTTGAACGACGCCGTTGCCATCGCCAAGCAGACCGGCGCGACGGTCGTCGGCATCTTCGAGATCGCGAACTGGTTGCAGGGGCAGGGCGTGGCGAAGACCGCCGAGATGAATCTGGGGGGCACTCAGACCGTCCAGGGACTGACCATCACTATGGTCCAGGCGTTCCACAGCAGCGGGGTCGCGAATCCAAACGGCAACCTGATCTACGGAGGGACGGCGGCCGGCTACGTCGTCGAGTTGGAGAACGGCTTTCGGCTATACCACACGGGAGATACCGCGCTGTTTGGCGACCTCCGGCTGATTGGCGAAGTCTACCGGCCGGATCTGGCGTTTATCCCAATCGGCGGCCTTTACACCATGGGGCCGCCCGAAGCATCCTACGCGATTCGCCTTCTCAACGTCCGCCAGGTCGTCCCGATGCACTTCGGAACATTCCCGGCCCTTTCCGGCACTCCCGAGGATTTGCGCCGGTTTACTCAGGATATTCCGGACCTGACGATTCGAGCCATGCGGCCGGGGGAAACGATCACGGTGTGACGAGGAGACAGGAGTCAGGAGACGATTGGCCCGCCACGTCGACACAGTGAGCGGTGGCAGGGACGCGCGCTTTGGCGGAAGATCCCGCGCACGAAGAATTGCTTGTCTCGCTCCTGACTCCTGTCTCCTGACTCCTGTCTCCTGACTCCTGTCTCCTCGGTCAATGTCTCGATCCAAGAACCGAGGCGATAAAGCCGCAGGAGAGGAGAGCGAAGAACAGGAGAACCAGCGAACAGGCAATGTTCATGCCTCGGCTGAGGGTTTCTCCGGGCTCGTAGTCTTCGTCAAGAATCTCCGGCGGCAGCGGTGGCAAGTCCGGCCGCGGGACGTCCCCATTTGGCTGGGGGTGTTCGCCGTTCGGACTGGGTGGCTCGCTGTTCAACGGGGCTCCTCTGGGAGTTGATGCGCGCTCAGCCATTCCTCGGCCCGTTCGTGGAGGTCGGCGAGATCCGGCCGGTCGTAGATCATCAGCCACATTCGCCGCTCGACGTCTTCCTCACTTGCCTTGGCAAGTCGCTGTAAGCCGCGATTGCCTAACCGCTGACCCCATTCGGCCGCGAAGTGTCGGATTTCCCGGGGTTCGGTAGTTCGCAACGCGCGGACGAGCGCGTCATTATAGGCGGCGATTTCGGGTTCCATGGATTATCGTCTCCCGCTGGACCGAGTTCGACAGTTCGTTCGGCATACCGAACGGTTCCTGGTGGATCACGTAGGAATGCCGTATCATGGGCGCACCTTATCCTACCACGGCCGCGACAGCGAAGCCCAAATTCGAGAGAGCAGGCGATGCTCCCAGAATTGTCATAATTTGTGGTTCTTTTCCCGCGCGTGTTAGAATTCCCTCATTGAGTGGGAGGGGTGATGCTGTCTCGGCGCGACGACGTGACGGGAATTCTCCGTCGCCGCGAGACCCTGGCCGCGCTAGAGCCATTCGCGGTGCTGGCGCTTCTCGCGATAGCCCTGGGGTTACGGCTTTACGGCGTCAATTGGGACGACGGCCACCTGTATCACCCGGACGAACGCTTCATTCTGATGAGCACCGCGGCGGTCGGGATTAACTGGCCGCTTAACCTCGCGCAGTTATTTGGTCCACAGTCGACCCTCATTCCCGACGGCTATTCGTTTGCCTACGGTACCTTCGCGCTCTACCTTTTGCGCCTCGTCGCGGTGATTCTCGACGCGATTGGGAACTTCCTCGGCGTCTCAATCCTCCAGGTGCCCAACGACCCAACCGCTCTTCGTCTGGTCGGTCGGCCAATCTCGGCGCTCTTCGATACCGCGACGGTCTTCCTGGTCTATTGGATCGGCAAGCGACTCTACGACCGTCGGGTGGCGTTTCTCGGCGCGGTGCTCGTCACGTTCTCGGTCACCAGCATTCAGTTGTCCCACTTCTACGCCACCGATACCCTGATGACCTTTTTCGTCATCGCGGCCATCGCTGCCTCGGTGGCCGTCGCGCAGGGTGGAGGCGCGCGTCCGGCGATCTGGGCGGGTGTCGCGCTCGGTTTGGGGCTGGCGACAAAGTTCAGCGCCGCGCCGGTGCTCGCGCCGATCGTCGTCGCGCATCTGGTCCGAATCTGGACGGTCGACGGGCGATTCCGCCCGCGCCTGCCGAGCGAAGCCGAGGTCAACCGGACCATCGAACTTCTCGGCTTGACCTTCGTCGCGGCGGCCGCCGTCTTCCTGCTCGCCGAGCCGGCGGTGCTCTTCGATTTTTCGAAGTACGTCGACGGGATCGTTCAGCAGAGCGAAATGGTCCGCCGAACCGTCGACTTACCCTACACGCGCCAGTACTACGGGCGACCGGCGTACCTGTACTTTCTTCAGAATCTGGTGTTATTTGGGGTAGGCATTCCGCTCGGCATCACGATGATCGTTGGGTGGCTGTACGTTTGCTGGCGCAACCTGATTTATCCCCGCCGCGGCGAACTGGTCCTCCTGTCTTTTCTCATCCCATACTTCGCGATCACCGGCGATTTCTGGGCGAAGTTCATGCGCTATCTCCTGCCGATGGTCCCTCTTCTGGCACTCTTCGCGGCGGTGGCGCTGATTCGGCTCTTTGATTGGGCTCGTGAAGCGCGCAAGGCCGAGGAACTGTCGCCGGAGTTCGTCGAGGAATCATTGGGAGAATGGGACACCACGGCGGATCTCTCGCACTTCGACGGTGGCTCGATGCCGCTGAACGCGCCACCTACCGTCGTGGCACCGCCGACGACTCCGCGCCCGACCCGCCACGGAGCCTGGCTTGCCGTCCTCGCGATCGCCGCCATCGTGGTGGTCGTCGGGTTTTCCCTTTTTTACAGCCTGGCTTTCGATCACATGTATGACGCGCCAACGCCGCCCGAAGTCGGCTCAGAGTGGTTGTATCAGCACGCTCCGAATGGCTCGGTCCTGGCAACCGAGCACTGGGAAGAGGGCATGCCGGTGCCGTTGGACAACGGTGGCCAGATCCAAAGTGCTGAGACCCACAATTTCCGCAACGTCACCATGCCGATGTACGACGACGACACTCCGCAGAAGCTAGACACGATCGTTCAGAACCTCAGCCAGGCCAACTACATCGTCTTCTTCAGCAACCGTCTGTACGGCACGGTGCCGCGGATGCCCCAACGCTATCCGATGTCGCGCCGGTATTACGAAGCCCTCTTTGGAGGAAAACTCGGGTTCACCCTCGTCGAAGTGGCGGATCGTTACCCGAACTTGCTCGGGGTCGCCTTCGTCGACGATACCCTTCACGATCCGGGGCTGCCGGTTCCGCCGCTAATTCAGCACGAGCAAATCGCGCCGATTACGATCAATCTTGGACACGCCGACGAGAGCTTCTCAGTATACGATCACCAGAAAGTCCTCGTCTTCCAGAAGACCCAAAACCTGACGCCAGACCAACTGCGGGCGTTGATCGGTCCGGCACCGTCTCCTGGGGAGACGCAATTTACCGCCAGCACCGGTCAGTCCTATAAGTCGCTGCTCCTCACCCCGGCGCAAGCCGCGATCGTCCAGGCCGGCGGAACGTTCAGCGCGCTGTTCAATCGCGGGGACGTCTTCAATCAGTTTCCCTTGCCCGTCTGGATCGTTTTGAGCGTGCTCCTCGGCTTCGCCGGGTTTCCGCTGGCGTTCCCCATTTTTCGCTTCCTGCCCGACCGCGGCTATCTCGTCTCGAAGACGCTTGCGGTCCTCCTGCTGGGCTGGACGAGCTGGCTCGTCGTCTCGCTCGGGTTGGTGCTGGCGACGCGCGGCGAGGCGCTGGCGGTGTTCGCCGGGCTGATCATCCTGGGCGCGCTGGCGGCGTACGCTCAGCGAAGCGACCTGAAAAACTTTTGGACTCAGCGGCGTGGTCTCCTGGGAATCGAGGAGGCCGTCTTCTGGGTCGCCTTTGCCTACGACGTTTTCGTCCGAAGTCTCAATCCCGACCTCTGGCACCCGGTTCTCGGCGGCGAGAAGCCGATGGATCTCGCGTTTCTCACCGCGGCGATCAAGAGTCCGATTTATCCGCCGTACGACCCATGGTTTAGCGGCGGCTACATGAACTACTACTACTTCGGCCAGATTATGGTCGGCACCCTGGCCAAGGTCTCCGGTATCGTTCCCACCACGGCGTACAACCTGATCGTCCCGTTACTCTTTGCTCTGACCGTCGGCGGCGCGTTCACCGCCGCGCTTGCCCTGACCCACCGCGGCAACGGCAAGCCCGGTAACGACGCGATCACCGCCGGGTTACTCTCGGCGATGCTGGTCTGTGTGCTGGGCAACCTCGGCGGGTTTTTGCAATTGGTGGAGGAGTTTAGCCAGTTGTCGCCGATTCCGCCCCGTCCGAACGGCGGGCTGCTGGACGGCGTCTTTACCGCGGCCCTGGGCGTCATTCAGTTCTTGACCCTGCAAAAGCCGCTGATCGTGCCGCAGGACTGGTACTGGAGCAGCACCCGCATGCTCGCGTTACTCGGCGAGCAAGGGAGCGGGTCGATCAATGAGTTTCCTTACTTTACCTTCCTCTTTGCCGACTTGCACGCGCACTTGATCGCCCTGCCGTTTACCCTCCTGGTGCTCGCGTTGGCAATTAACGTCGTGAAGTCTGGCGGCGTGCTGGCCCATCTGCCGCCCCTCTCGTTAGGTGGCCGTGGCGTCGGCTTTGCCCTACCGGCAGCGCTGCCGCGTGAAGTGGAGCCGGAAGCCTGGCGCGACCGCGCCCGAGAGATTCTTCCTCGGTTAGCAACCCTTGGGGTGATGGGGTTGGCGGTTGGGATGCTCTACCCAACCAATACCTGGGACTATCCGACCTACCTGGGTGTGCTCGCGGTGGCGCTGCTGATTCCCTGGTACCTCTCCCCTGGGCGTAGCCTCGGCGGGCTGGGAACCGTTCTGGTCCGGCTCGCGGTGGTCGTCGTCTTGAGTCAACTGTTCTACCGCCCGTTCTACGCGACGTTTCAGTCGTTCTACTCCGGGGTTCACCTGAACGACGAGAAGTCCACGCCGCTCTGGTACTTCATGATCAACGGATTGTTCCTGGTCATCATGCTGTCGTACCTGGCGGTGGAAGGTTGGCGCCTCTGCCGACGGAATGGAACGCTCCGGGCGCTGGGCCTTTCGATTCGAAAGTGGGACGACCTGCCACGGTTCATCGATTTGCGGCGACGGCTCGTCCACAAGGAGGATACCGCCGGCCTGGTGGCGATCTGGACCATTCTGATGCTGGCCCTGATCGTCGCGTTGGCGGTGCTGCTGGATACGACGCTTAGCGGACTGTTGCTCGTGCTGCTCATCGCAACCCTGGCCATCGCCTTGCGGCGGGACCGACCTGCCGAGGATTGCCTCGTGCTGATCCTCTTCGCCACGGGGGTGGCGATTAGCTTCGGGGTCGAGCAATTGACGATCGACGGCGACATCGGCCGGATGAACACCGTCTTTAAGTTCTACGAGCAAATCTGGGTACTTTTCGGCGTGGCCGCCGCGGTGTCACTCGTCCACTTGAAGAACTACCTGGCACGCTTCGCTCGACCGGGCGTTCGCGCGGCGTGGCTCGGCGTGATCGGGGTTTTCTTTCTGATGGCGGCGATTTACCCGGTGCTGGGAACGATGTCGCGGGTATCGAATCGCTTCGACGCGTCGATTCCGCCAACCCTCGACGGCATGGCGTACATGGACCACGCGGCTTACACCGATACCGACGATCAGAGCGGCAAGTCCGTTACCGTGCAGCTTTCCTCGGATAAAGCGGCGATCCTCTGGATGCAGAGCCACGTCCCCGGCACGCCAACGATTCTCGAGATCCAGCGCCCGATTTATCGCTGGGGTTCCCGTTTCTCGATCTACACCGGATTGCCCACCGTGATCGGCTGGGACTGGCACGAAAAACAGCAACGCTGGGGCTACGCGTTCATGGTCGATCAGCGCAGCCAGGATGTCGCTCGCATGTACGGCGATCCATCCCCGCAACTCACCCTGGCGTTGCTCCAGCACTACGGGGTGAAGTACATTATTCTGGGACAACTCGAGCAGGGTTTTTATCCGCAGGCGCGAGCCAAGTTCGATGCAATGGTCGGCACCTCTTTGACGGTCGTCTACGACCGCGACGGGGTGCGGATTTACGAAGTCAAGTAGGGGACATGCTGGATCTCATTCGCTGGTACGTCGTCGTGCAACTCATCGGCGTCGCGGCGCTTCCTCTTTGCGCGCGTGCTTTCCGGGGGCTGCCGGACCGCGGCTATGCCTTTGCTCGGCCGGTCGGGTTGCTTGTCGTGGGCGTGGCGCTCTGGATGGGAGCCATCTACGGCTTGTGGCCAAACACCGGGGCGACCGTCGCCCTGCTGACCGTGGCCCTGGCCGGCGTGTCGTGGTTCGCCTTGCCGCGTGCCGCCGACGAGGTGCGTCGCCTCTGGCGAGACGAGCGGTCCCGAATCTGGGCGATCGAAGGGCTGTTTCTCGCGGCATTTTTGTTCTGGGCGTTCTGCCGCTCGCAGTTCCCAAACATCGAGGCGACCGAGAAGCCGATGGAGTTCGCCTTCCTGAATGGGATTCTCCGCAGTCCCTGGTTTCCTCCCGCGGACCCCTGGCTCTCCGGTTACTCGATCAGCTACTACTACCTTGGCTACGTGATGGTCGCGGCGCTCACCGAGTTCTCCGGGGTAATCGCGGCGGTGGCTTTCAATCTCGCGATTGCCACGCTTTTCGCTCTGACGATCACCGGTGCCTTTGCCCTGGGTAGCGCGCTCGTCGAAGGTCTCGGGCGAACCTGGCGTCAGTCGGCCGGCGTATCCGAAGGTGACGGGCGCGCGCGGACCTGGCCGGCGTGGTGGGGGGGTGCGCTCGCGGCATTCTTCGTTGGTTTCTTCGGCAATCTCGAAGGATTCCTCGAACTGCTCTACGCCCACGGCGTGGGTTCGGCCGCCTTTTGGCGCGGCCTCGCGGTGTGGGGACTCGTCCATCCCAACCAGAGCCCGACCTGGTATCCCAATGAAGCGGTCGACAACTGGTGGTGGTTTCGGGCGAGTCGGGTGGTTCTCGATTATCCCTTCGGTGGCACGCCACCCCAGAATTACAACACGATCAACGAGTTTCCCTTCTTTAGCTTCCTGCTCGGCGACCTGCATCCACACCTTCTCGCGTTGCCGTACGCGTTTGTCTGCCTTGGCTTCGCGCTGAGCTTTCTGCGGACGCCGGGGGAGTTTCGGCTCAGCCAGTTGCCGCGCCGCCTGGGGGATGTCGGCTTCGACTTCGCCTTCATCGCGTTTCTCTTTGGCGCGATGTTCCTCCTCAACGCCTGGGATATTCTGACCTACCTCTTCGTGCTGGTTTGCGCGTTCGCGGTCCGGGCCTACCTATCCCGTCCTCACTTTGATCTGGTCTGGCTGGGGGATACCGCGCTATTTGGCATCGCGTCGTTGATCGCCGGTGTCGCCCTCTACTGGCCGTTCTACGTGACTTTCCAGTCTCAGGCGACCGGGTTGCTGGGGGTGGTGCAGAATCACAGTCACCTTGAATACTTCCTGCTCTTCTGGGCGCCTTTCCTTTTTCTGGTTGGCTCAATGGTCACCGCGGAACTCCTCTTCCGAGTCTCGCCAATTGCCGGACGGATGCCCGTAGGTCCGTCCTGGACCCGAAGCCCGATCACCTGGGGCGCGGTCGTGGTGCTCGCGGTGCTGGCCTGGTTCGGCCACGCGCCGGCTTTGACCCTTTTGATCCCCTTGCTGATCGGCGCGCTGGCGCTCGCGGTGCGCTACCTCGCTGGAGTCGTCCGGTTAGCCGAAGGCACGGACCGCGCTGATGCCGACTGGCGATTGCCGGAGCAGAAACAACCCACGATTGCCGGCGGCGCGGCCGCCGCCTCGGTTGCGACCGAGCACCTTTTTGTTATGATCCTGATTTTCGTCGCGGCCCTGCTCCTTTTCGGCACCGAGATCGTCTACATCAAAGACGCGTTCGACAATCGGATGAACACCGTCTTCAAATTGTACTTTCAGTCCTGGGAGATGCTCGCGGTTGCCGCGGCGTACGCGGTCTATTATCTTGGTAACGGTTGGTCGCGGCGCTCACGAGGCATTCCGACGGCAGCAGCGTCCGGTTCGGTCCGCGAGACGAAGTCTCGCACCGCGCTGCCTCGGCCAGTCCTGGCTGGTTGGGCGGTGATTGGGCTGTTACTGGTGGTTGGTTCGTTCGTCTACGTGCCGATGGCGCTATTCTCGCGCTCCGACGCCTTCAGCCATCTTCCGACCCTCGACGGTCTCGCCTACTATCAGCAGTCCCAGCCGGCCGACGCCGCGGGAATCGCCTGGCTGGCCCGCGAGGTGCAAGGTACACCGACGATCGTGGAAGCGAGCGGCGGTTCCTACAGCCAGTTCGCCGAGGTTTCCTGGATGACTGGTATCCCGACGATTCTCGGCTGGGATTTCCACGAAATCCAGTGGCACGGCGAATCGATCGTGCCAGTCGTGAATCAACGGAAGCAGGATATTCAGACGATTTACACGACAACCGACGCGCGGCAGGCGGAGAGCCTGCTGCGGGAGTATCACGTTCAGTACGTCTACGTTGGTCCGCTGGAGCAGGAGAAGTTTGGGAGCAACCCGGCGGCTCTGGATAAGTTTCGACAGTTCATGGATGTCGTCTATCAGAATCCCGGAGTGACGATTTACCGCCTACGCGGGGGAAGCTAATGGCGCCGCCGAAGAGAAATGGGCGCTTCGCGCCGAATCCGGAGCGTTTGAGTTCGAACCGTCGACGGGGACGCGGTGCCGTCGCGGACGCGCGGGGGTCGGACGCCGGTCCGCTCTCCGGGTGGCGTCCAACTCCGGCTGGACGAAGCTTCGCCTGGGAGCCAATCGGCTGGATCGTCGTCCTGGCGATTGCGATCGGTTTGAGGCTGATTAACCTGGACGGCAATCCCTTGCAGTCGAGTGAAGCCGGCCTGGCGATGGACTCCTGGCGGATTCTGCATCTCGGGCAGACCAATCAGACCTTCGGAACTGCCTTTGTCGTTGGCCCGGCGCCGCTGTTGATCTATGCCAACGTCCTTCTCTTCTTCTTGCTTGGCTCAACCGATGCCGTTGCCCGAGGCTTGCCGATGCTCGTCGGATGTTTGATCGTGGCGAGTCCTTTCCTGCTTCGGCACCGAATTGGTCGCTTTGGCGCGTTGGCGGCCGCCGCACTGCTCGCTACCTCGCCAACGCTGATCTTTGCCTCGCGCTCGGTCGATCCGACGATTCTGGCCGTGGGGCTCGGTGTGGGCATCGCGCTGGCCTTTGCCCAATACCTCGCGGAGCCGAAGCAGGGTTGGCTGGTCGCCGCCGGAGTTGGCGGCGCACTACTCCTGATCAGCGGTCCGGCCGCTTATCCAATCGTTCTCGCGCTGGCCAGTTTTGGGGTCATCTACGCTCGGGAGAAGGCCACCCGAGGAGCCCGGTCCCCGGCGGGTTCGCTGGGGTTCTTCGCCCAGGCCGCGCCGCTCTTTCCGTCGTCGCCGTCGCTGGACGCGCTGGGCCCCCGGGACCTCCGCGCGGTACTGGTGGCCGGCGCGGCAACGCTCGGGGTAGTCGCGACCGGTTTGGCTACCCATCTGCCCGGCCTGGGAGAGTCGCTCAGTGGGCCACTCACCGTCTGGGGGGAAGCGCTGGCGCGGTTCGACATCTCTTCGTTATGGCTATTCCCGGCGATTCTTGTTTCCTACGAACCGCTGATCCTGGCGGCCGGAATCGTCGGCGTTGTCCTGGCGATCCGGACCGGCCGACTCTTCGAGACGTTTCTCGTCTGGTGGGCCGGGGCGAGCCTCCTGATCGTCGTGCTGTCCGGCGCCGACAACCCCATCTGGGTGGCAACCGGGATTCCGCCGCTCGCTCTCCTGGCTGGCGCGGCCCTGGAGCGTCTCCCGTCGGCGATTGAAGCCCGGGAGCGCCGACGGGCCCTGGTGCCGTTCGCGACGGTTACCTTCGTGTTTGGTGTCACCACGTTGATCGCCCTGGGGAATACCACGCTGCCCGAGCCAAACGTTCCGCTCGCCGTTGCCCTGGCGCCGCCGCTCGCCATCCTGGCGTTCGTGTTGTACTTCGGGGCTTCCTACGGAGTGCCAACCACTGGCGCGATGATCGCCACGGTGGGTACAGTCGGGTTGTTGTACCTCCAGTTGCACGCGGCGCTGCTGCTCAACCCAGGACGTGCTCTCAATCCGGGCGAATTGTTTGTCACCACCGCGACCTCGCCGGACGTCCGAACCCTGGCTTCCGACGTGGCGCTGATTCAGGACGAGCTGACGATCGATCAGCAGAACGCCGGGATGCCGGTGACGACCAACGTTCAGATTCTCGCTCCCTACTCCGATCCGCTCGTCTGGTACCTGCATCGTTTGCCGGACACCAAGGTCGTCAATTCGATCGATGGAACCCCGGCGATTGCAATTGTCGGCGATTCCGCCAAAGCGCTTTCCGGCGGGTACGCCGCGGAAACCTTTCAGTTCACGAAAAGTGCGTCGCCTCCGGCGGTGTCATATACTGGGATCGTGCGCTGGTGGCTCTACCACGAGCCACCGGAGGTGAAAACGACGAGCGTCAAGGTCTACGTGAAAACGCAGGTTGGTCAGGTACCGTGATCGCTCTCCTTTAGAACAAGAGCGGTCGCCGGTTCGGGTCCGGAAATTGAGCCGTGGTCACTGACTCCGGGATTCTTGTGAGGAAAGCATGGCTGTCATCGAGCGTCAAGTAGAATCGGAGGTCGTCGCCCCTCTCGAGGAGAGTTTCTGGTCGCGACCGCTCATTCCCGCGGTACCGATCGAGCGGGAGACGATTGCCTTCGTCGGGCTGGTTCTGCTCGCCGCGCTCTTGCGCTTTTGGGATCTCGGCAGTCGCATGCTCCACCACGACGAGAGCCTCCACGCGGTGTACTCCTGGTACCTGTACATTGGGAAGGGCTACGTTCACGACCCGATGATGCACGGTCCGTTTCTGTTTGAACTGAACGCGCTGGTGTACTTCCTCCTCGGAGCGACCGACGCGACCGCTCGGGTGGCACCGGCCCTCTTTGGAACCGTCCTCGTCGGATTACCCTATTTCCTGCGGGACCGCATCGGGCGGTCCGGCGCGCTGGTCGCGTCGCTTCTGTTGATGGTCTCGCCAACCATCCTCTATTACTCGCGCTTTATTCGCCACGACATCTACCAGATCTTCTTTATGACCCTCCTGGTGATCGCCACCTTCCGCTACCTTGCCGAGCGGAAGACCTGGTACCTGTACTTCAGCGTCGGCGTCACCAGCCTTGCCTTTTCCGACAAAGAAGACACCTATTTTCTGATGGCGATTCTCCTGACTTTTCTGCTGTTCTTGAGTGGCTCCGACGTACTCGACGTGATCCTGCGCGGTAAGCCGGCGGTTCAACCGGCCACCGACGTGCTGGTGCTGCTCGGCACTTTAATTCTGCCTCTCTTCTCGGCGCTGCCGTATTTCGTCACCCGAACGAAGTCGCCGACGACGATTGATATCGTCTTCACCGTCAGTTTCGCGATTCTCTTCGCGATCGGCGCGGCGATTGGTTTGCGCTGGAATCGTCACCTGTGGACCTGGTCGGCGGTTCTCTTCTGGACGATTTTCATCGTTCTCTATACGACATTCTTCAGCAATCCGGGTGGAGTGTATACCGGTATCTTCGGGGCGCTCCGCTATTGGATCGACCAGCAAGGGGTGGCCCGCGGTGGGCAGCCCTGGTTCTACTATCTGGTTCTCCTGCCCATGTACGAATTCCTGGCGGTCGGCGTGGGGTTGGTCTCGATTCCCTACTGGATTCGCCACCGCACGTTGTTCACCGACTTTCTGCTGTACTGGGCCGCGACGAGCATGGTGCTCTGGGGCTGGGCCTCGGAGAAGATGCCGTGGATGGTCATCGAAATGTCACTGCCGTTCATTCTCCTGGCGGCGACAACGCTCGGGCGCATGCTGGACGGCACGGACTGGAAGCGGGTCGCGCGCGGAGGCGGTCTCCCGCTCGGTCTAACCCTGATCCTGGCGATTGTCGCCGGAGCGGCGCTGCTCGGCCAGGGCTCACCGCTCGACACCGCGACGCCGATTAATCTCGAACGGCAAATTTTCCAGTGGGTCGTCGAGTTGGCGGTCTTCGTCGGACTGGTGTACCTCGTCACCCACTACTGGACTCAGGTCGGCTCGGCAACCGCGAAAAAAGTTGCCGGTTACGCCGTCGTGCTCATCCTCTTCGCCTTCACCGTCCGCGCGGCCTGGCAGGTGAATTATTACCACGGGGACATTCCGGTCGAAATGCTGATCTACACCCAAACGTCGCCGGACGTTGGGTTGGTGATGAATCAGATTAACGACATTGCCTACCGCACCGGCCAGGGAAAGAGCAAGCTTCAGGTCGCCTACGACGCCGACGTTGCCTGGCCTTTCGAATGGTATCTTCGTGACTATACCTCGCGGGTCTACATCGGTACCGGTAATCCGCCAACTGACGCCCCGGTGATTCTGGTCGGTACCGAAAGCGGCCACGACGTTCAGGTGAAGCAACTGCTGGGCAACAAGTACGTCAGCCAGCGATACCGTTTGCGCTGGTGGTTCCCCGAGGATACCTACCGGACGCTGACCATTCCCGGCATCGTTCAGGATCTGCTGAACCCGGCCGACCGAGCCAGCCTCTGGCGCTTCATTCTGTATCGCCAAACGCCGACCCAACTGGGCTCGACCGACTTCGTGATGTTCGTGCGTCGCGACCTCGCGTATGGCGCGTGGTCGGCGCCGCAAGCGCAGTCGCAGACCGCGCAAGACACGCTGTACCAGCAGCACACGAAGACCGTGACGGCGATTCAGTCGTATGGCAACACTCCGGCCCTGAAGCTTAACGCGCCGCGCGGCGTCGCGGCGGACAGCCAGGGAAATCTCTACATCGCGGATAGCGGCAACAATCGCATCGTGGAGGTTTCGGCGGCTGGCCAGGTTCTGCACATCTGGGGGAGCGCCGGGACCGGTCCGGGCCAGTTCAACGAGCCCTGGGGAATCGCGGTCGCGCCGAGCGGCCAGGTCTACGTCGCGGATACCTGGAACCATCGCGTTCAAGAGTTTAACCCGAACGGCACCTTTGTCCGGTCCTGGGGCAGTCAGCCAGTGGGCCAGCCGGCGGGTGGACCGGGGCAGTTCTTTGGCCCACGCGCCGTCGCGATCGATTCGGCTGGCAACGTCTACGTAACCGACACCGGCAACAAGCGAATCGAGAAGTTTACCGCCGACGGCAAGTTCCTCGCGACGTACGGGAGTGGCGGAGCCGGCCTTGGGCAGTTCAACGAACCAGTTGGTCTCGCCATCGACAAGAGCGGGAACTTCTACGTCGCGGATACCTGGAACCAGCGCATTGAGAAGTTCAACGCGAACTTCCAGCCAATCACGAGTTGGCCGATTCTTGGTTGGGATAGCCAGTCGGTCGTCGAAAAGCCCTATCTGGCGGTCGATTCCCAAGGGAACGTCTACGCGACGGATCCGGAGGCTAACCACGTCGTCGAGTTCAACTCAAACGGTCAACTCCTTGCGGTATTTGGGAAGGCGGGAAGCGATTTGTCATCGTTCCAACAGCCGGTGGGCATCGCGGCCGATAGTCAGGGTGACGTCTTCGTCGCGGATAGCCAGAATGGGCGGATCTTGAAATTCGGCATGGTGCCGTAGGCTGTGACACTCCGGGTATCCCGCCGCGTTCTGGCGATCCTCGCGATTAATCTCGTCTGGCTCGGCGTCATTGTCTGGAGCTCGACCGAGACCCTGCCGGTTTCGATCGAGGTTCGCCCGAATCTTGTCGTGGCGACGGTGGGTCAGACCACCGTCGCCGCCCCCGCGTCGGTCTCGGGCAACGGAGTCGGCCTTTTCCTCCAGGGGGCGGATCCGAATCCCCCAGTCGTCTGGCCCACCGCGTCGACCCCGACTGATTCGAGCCTTCCGACTTTGGTTTCGCGACTCGCCGCCGAGAGCGCCTGGACGAACGTCCAAATCACGGCCTCCGGTGGCGCGACCACGCCGGTGAGGTCTTGCGTCGCCCGGTCGGGATCGAATGGCCAATCGACGACCGGCCAAAGCGTCAGTGCCGCGACTACCTGCCCGACCGTCTGGTACGGTGACTGGTTCCATCTCCCGCTGGGCGGCCTAACCACCGAGGTGCCGGGCGCGCTCTATCTGCCGAGCGCGGGCGGATCCGGAGGGAGTTACACCATCCGGGCGGATCTCTTACGTCCCCGTAACGCCGCGGGTCTGCTGGTCGACGCACCCGACGGCGCGAACGGAATGTTCCTGTACTTCCGCCCGGAAGACCGGGACATCGTCTGGTATCAACTCCAAAATGGCCAATTGAATGGCCCGGTCGCCAGCGCCCCGTACCACGACTTCAGTAAATCCACGGTCGCGAGCGTTCAGGACGTTCTCCGGGAACTGCTGGGCGGATATCCCGCGGCTCTGTTGATTGTGCTGCTGACGCTGCTACTCGCGGCGGTCGAAGCCGCTGGATCGCCAGTTCCCGGGGAGGGGAAGGGGCGAAACGCTTCGCCGGGGGTGCTCCGACCGGCGGTGTCGGATCGCCAGGCATCGCGCCCTTCGCCCGGATCGCCTCTCCTGACGGGGAAAGGCGGGGTGACCGGGGCTGAGGTCAGTCCGGTGGGAAACGTCTTCCCGCGCTCACTCGGCGAGAATCCGGGCGAAGTCGTTCCGCTGGCTTCTCCCCCGCCCCCGTCGCTCAACGGCAAGAGCGGTTCCCACCCGCGCGGCGAGCCCGGACTGATCGTCCATCCCGAGGATATCCTCGAGGTTACCTCCGCGGTCCCGCTTGCCGCCGTCGACTCCGCCAGTGCCGCGGCCCCATTCCCATCTTCCGACCCAAACGCCTCGGCGGTCCCTGGCCCGCTACCAGGTGGGTCCGGCTCACCAGGGCGGCTGGTAACGGAGACCGGCAACCGATCCTTCCGGCTCGGCGAGGTCCGCTCGCGGCTACCTGATCTGCTCGCGGTTCTCCTCGTGCTCGCCGGCCTCGGATTGTTCCTCTACATCGCCGACGTACTGCTGCAGCGAATTCCCCACGTTCAGGACTCGGTGGCCTATTTATTCCAGGCGAAGACGTTCGCGTTGGGGCGGCTCTGGGTGCCGTTACCGCCGGACCCGAAGTCTTTTACCCAAGAGTTCATCGTTATGAACGGCGGCCGATGGTTCAGCAAGTATCCTCCGGGTTGGCCAATGGTGTTGGCACTCGGGGTTCTGGCGGGCGCGCCCTGGGTTGTGGATCCGATCCTCGGCGCGCTTTCCCTCTATCTGCTCTACCAGATTGGCCGCGAGGCCTACGGCACGACGACCGGTTTGCTCGCCGCGGCGCTCGGTTTGACGGCGCCGTTCCTGATGTTTCTCTCCGGCTCGCTGATGGCGCACACCAGCGGCCTGTTCTTCACCCTCTTGATGGCCTACGGTGTTATTCGGCTGGAGCGGTCGAGGCGCCGACTCGGCTGGGGAATTCTTATCGGCGTCGCCTTCGGCATGCTCTTCCTCGTGCGGCCGTTCTCCGGACTGATGGTCGGGTTGCCGTTCGGGCTCTACGCGCTGGTTCAAATCATCCGCGCGCCCCGCCAAGGTTTACGCTCCTGGTTGCCGGCCGCGCTCGCCGCCCTGCCGTTCGCGGTGGGATTCTTAGTCTATAACAAGATCTTCACCGGCAGCTTCACCTATCCGCCCCAGCAACTCTGGTGGGCGTTCGATCAGGTAGGATTCGGCCCAAACCACGGTCCGTTTGGCTTCACTCCGACTGACGGACTGAACAACACCGCGCGCAATCTCGCCCAACTGCTGAGCCACGGCTATGGCTGGCCACCGTTCTTGACCCTCTCGCTCGCGGCCATTCCGTTCATCACCGGCCGCGCGCGGCGCTGGGACGTCATCTTCCTCGGCAGTTTCCTTTGCATCATCGCCGGTTACGCCTGCTGGTGGGCCGATGGCATTATGTACGGGCCGCGCTTCTTTTTTGAAGGCTTTGGCTTCTTGATTCTGCTCACCGCGCGGGGCGCGACCCTGGTGGCAGACTCCCTAGCGGTTCGGGAGCGACTGAGGGTAACCGTGCCGATGACTTCCGTAGCCGTGGGTGCCTTGCTCGTCGCCCTGGTCGGCTACAACCTCGCTTTCTACCTGCCCGGGCAGTGGGAACTGTACCACGGCTACAACTATACGAATCGTGACCGTTTGGACGTTGTCGCGAGCAACGACATTCACAACGCGGTCGTATTCGTCGACCCGGGGCCCTGGTACGCCTGGTGGGATTACGGTTCAGTCTTTTCGGCGAACGATCCGCTTCTCCAGGGTGACGTTATCTACGCCCGCGACCTCGGCGACGCCGCCGACCGCCAGGTCGAGCAAGACTTTCCGACGCGCTCGGCGTACCTGCTGAAGGGCGATCAGGTCGTCCTGCTTTCGCCTCCTCAAAAGCCTCATCCCGCCTTCTGCGGACCGAACTGCCCGTCGCGCGGGTAACGCCGTGAAGCGAATACACGCCTGCGAAGGCCGACCTGGTTCGTCGCGGTTCCTCTACTATACCTTCAATTTCGGCGCGACCTCGCGGGCGAAGCGGAGCACGCCGTCCTGACGTGGGAAGTCGGCGAAGCGCAGGATGAAGTCGCGGACGCCGACGTCGACGAACGCCTGGAGTCTTTCCGCGACCGTTTCTGGCGTGCCGATAATCGCCGAAGTCTTGGAGTACGGATAGAGTGGGCTGAGCTCGGCGGCCGCTTGGGCCTCGGCCTCGCTGTCGCCGAGCGCGACCACCTGACACTGCCAGTTGAGGAGGATGTCCTCCGGATCGCGGTCAACCTTCGCGCAATGCTCGGCCAGCACCGCGAGCTTTGCCTTGAGGTCCGCCGGGGTGGGAGCGGTCGTGTTCCACCAGTCGGCGTAACGGGCGACGATCCGCAAGCCTAGTTGCTCTCCCGAGGCGCCGATCATGATCAACGGCGGCTGGCTTGGGCGAGGTTCGGCATAGCATTCGTCCAGGCTGAAGTGCTTACCGGCGTAGCTGGCCGGACTCTCGGTCCAGATCGCGCGGAGGATGCGCACCGCGTCGGTGAGCTGTTCCATGCGAATCTTTGGCGTCGGGTACGGATAACCGTACATGCGGTACTCGCTCTCCATCCACCCGGCGCCGATTCCGAGCACGAGCCGGCTCCCGGTGAGCGCCTGGAGCGTCGCCACCATCTTTCCCAGCAGCGCGGGCGGGCGATAGGAGTTGCCGAGGACAATCTGGCCATATCGGTAGTTCGGATACAAGGTCGCGAAGTGAATCAGCGCGGTGACGCACTCCAGGGTGTCCCATTGTGGCGGCGCCCAGTTCGACCCGGGAACGAGGTGATCGGACATCCAGACAGTCTGGTAGACGCTATCGCGGAGAGCGTCGAGATGCTCCCGAACGGCAGGTAGCCAGGAGTCCAGCTTGGCTCCCGCCGGATCCCACATGGGCATACGCCAGCCAAAGGTAACTTCGTTAGGCCGTCCTTTAGAGTTGCTCACGACGACTCCTTTCCATACTCTACGACTTTTCCACTCCCCGCGTCGGCCACGTAAATGTTTCCTTGAGCGTCGACGGTGATGCCGACCGGTTGATTCAGTTCGCCGGGACCACCCAGTTGGTCCACCAGTTGCCCGGAGGGGTCGAGGTGAATGACCCGCGAGTTGGGCGGATCGCTCACCAGGATCGAACGGTCCGGGAGGACCGCGACGTGGGGGCCGATCACACTCGCCGACTTCGGTAACGCCCAACCCTGGATATAGGTGAAGGTCGGGCCGAAATGGCTGAGCCGATTGTTCGCGGTGTCCGTCACGAAGAGGGTGCCATCCGTCGCGACCGCGACCCCCACCGGCTCGGCGATCTGGCCGGGATTGTTGCCCCGCTGGCCAAGTTTTGCGATCACCGAGCCATTGGGGGCCAGTTCGATCAGATTGGCGCCACCGGCGTCGGCGATAAAGATGTTGCCGCTGGGATCGATCGCCAGACCGCGCGGGTGATAGGCTCCCAGGGCTGGCCCGCCGATCTGCCGAAGCGGGGTGCCGTGCGGCGAGAAGACCTTGAGAAAGTCGGTTGTCGAGTCGAGGACGACGACCTCGCCTTTCGGGTCGATCGCGACGTCCACCGGTTCTTGGAATTGCGACGGCCCGTTGCCCGGTCCGCCCCACGACCGCACAAACTTGCCTTTTGAATCGAAGACCGAGATCCGCTGGAGGTCGGTGTCGACGACGTAAACGTTTCCGGCCGCGTCCACCGCGACGCCGCGCGGACTCTTGAACTGGCCGTCGCCGGTCCCCGGTCCGCCGATCGTTTGCCGTACCGTATAGGGCGCTCGTGGCAGGGTCCCGATGGAGGCGATTACTTGCGGGGCCGGTGGTGTCGGAGACGCGCTGGACGCGCCAACCGGTCCGGTCGAGCCGGTCAGTTTCAGGACGTCCGGTTGGAGCGGACCGGCTCGGTCCGGGTAAGCGCCCTGGGGTGGAAAGAGCCGGTCGGTCGGCAGCACCTCGCGAGAGAAGCCGGGCGGCTGCCAGTAGACGCTCAGATCGCCCGGATTCGAGAGATCCTGATAGCGGATCCGGATGTCGTGCAATCCCGCCGTGAGTTGGAGCGCGCCCTGGGCATATTCGCCCCGCGGATTCTGGACGACCGGTTGATTGTCGAGGAGGAGGGAGGCGACGTCACCAGCCTGGACGCCAAAGATGTAAAGCCCGGACTTGGGAATATCGATCTTACCGCGCCACTCCACGCTGTACGGTGGGGACAAGGGCGTGCTCTGGAAGCGCTGGTCGAATGCGCGGTCGATGCGCTCGGTGGCCGGCGCGCCCTGCCAGTTCGCGTTCGGATAGTACGCGCCGAGCAAGCCGCGACTCTGGATAGGTGGAACGAAAAGGTCGTCGCGCGGAATTGGCGTGGGCTCCGCGGTGCTATTCGGCGGACGCCAGAGGAGCTGTAGCGGACCGGATTGACTCGCCGTGGCAACAACTCGCAGGGTGTGCGTCCCCTGGGCCAGGACGAGCGTTTTTTCGCTCGGTCCGCGCAGAATCAGATTCTCATCCAAGTAGACCTCGCCGGACGCTGGCCCCTGAAACGCGAAGAGGTAGCTGCCGTAGCTCGGCGCCGCGAGGGTTGTCCGTAAGGTGACGGTCACCGGAAAAGGAATCGGAGGTGGTTGTTTGGACCAATCAAGACGCAGGCTGGACAGTTTGACGACCCTCGGCAGGCCGGTGTCGGTCGGTGGGGTGTAGGAGGCAGTCGCGCCTTGACTCTGCGCGATCAGATCGGCGGGAACGCTGACCTCATAGCAATCGATTGGGCCGGGGAAGGGCGGACCAAACGCGCGAACCTGGGCCGCCGGGTACAACTGTTGGATCGCCAGGGCGTCGGCGGAGTCGGTTGCCGGCAGGAAGACGATCACCCCGCGCGGTCCCCGGAAGGGCAGATCTTTCGACGGATCGAATGCCACTGGATGATAGTTTGGCGCGAAGAAGCTGATCGTCGGCTGGTTCAGAAGCGACGATCCAAGGTAAATGTCGGTCGTCCGGAGGTTAAGCGCGGCGATTTCCCGGCCGACCGCCGTTTCCGCCGGCGACGACGCGGCCCAGCTCCGAATATCGTTTGCCTGGCGAACGAAGTACTCGTCGTAGCCGTGCACGGCCGACCAGCCGAAGACCAGGAGGGCGAGAACCGCTCCGAGGGATAGTGGCGCCGGTCCGCCCAGGCGGGAGGGAAAGCGCAGCGTGCCGAGGCGCGCCCAGCCGAGACGGCTCCAAATTTCGCCAAGCGGCAGCGCCGCGAGCAGCGTCGTGACCACGACATCGTCCAGCACGCGCGTGGACTGGGGGGCTTCGAAGCTGACCGAGAAGATTCCTCCGGCCAGCGCGACCGGGAGCCAGATCAAGAGCAGCGTATAAGCGGGGTTCCGAGCCCGACGCAACCCGAGGAAGAGTCCGACGACGAAAAGCGCTCCGACAACCTGATCCAACTCCGGAGATCCGGCGAAGTTGTACCGACCGTTGACGTCACCGGCGTAGTTGAACATCAGGACGTGCTTTTCTACACTGTCGACGAGCGGCTGGATGCTTCCCGCTTGCTGGATCTCGCCGAAAATCGAACGCTCGGCGAACCCCGCGAAGTACACGTCCGGATGCTGCGCCGCGAACTCGACGAGCGGCCCGGCGGTCAGCACGACGAACGCGGCCAGGACGGCCAGTCCGGGCACCACGCGGCGGAGAAATGGTTGTCCTTCGCGGAGCGCCAGAAACGCCAGATAGAGGGCGGCGGCCGCGATGAAGAGCGTGGTCGAGTAATAGCCGTTCAGACCGAGTCCCAGGCACAGGCCGGCCACGGCGTAGTCGCGAAAACGGGCGCTCTGCAGGGCTCTTACCAGGAAGAACGCGGCGAGGGTGTTCAAGGCGTCCGACCAGACGGCGTCGGACATCACCCGGCTGAAATTGACGTGCCAACTCGAAACCGCCAGAAACGCCGCGGCGACGATCCCGGTCCGCCAGCCCAAAAGCCTCCGGCCCAGGGCAAAGGTCGCCACCACGCCCAGCAGCCCGGCCATGACCGCGCCGATCCGGAGCGCCACCGGCGTCGCGCCAAGAAGCCCCACGAAGATCGCGTCGACGTACCACGGCAACGCCGGGTCTGGCCTGATCGACTGAAGATAAACCGGTCGGTAGGTCGGATTGCCGAGGATGGCCAGAACCTCGAGGCCGTGGGCGGCCTCGTCATACCACAGACCCCAGGGCAACGAATCGATTCGCCAGAGGCGGAAAAAGGCCGCGATGAGGACGATTCCGCCGAGCAGGGTCCATTCGTGCCGGCTGAGGCCGCCGCTTTTCTCCGGAGAATCCACCCCGAAGGCAGCTTGCAGACCGAGAATAATCGCGGCGAGGTAAAGCACCCCGGCAAGGTCACGAACCGCGCCCTTCTGGGTGGCAAAGATGACGAGCGCGAGGAGCCAACCGAAGGCGGCGACGACGACGTGATAGCGAATCCTCGGGGAGGTGAGTCGGTTTAGCCAGTCACCGGTGGGCGGGCGAGACATAAGGCTTTCCGGGCACCCAATGTCTCGGACCTTGAAGGTAACCAGTCCGGCCGTTGCCAGGAGGGCCAGACCCAGCGCGACGGAGTCCGGGGTTCGGCCAAGGAGCATGCCTTGCCCGACGAGCGCGAGAAGAACCGCGAGAAGTAAATAGGCGGTCTCGCGCACCGCCCGTCGGCGGGCGGCGACCGGGTTGAATGGCTCGCTACTCACCGAGTGCCTCGTCTAAAGTGGGAACCTGCATCTTAGCGCACCTGTCCATAGTCGAGCGCGGGAATCGGTTGAGATTCCAGTTTGGCGGTCGGGTTCGCGGCCAGCAATTGGCCGTGCCCAACGGTGTAAGTCGTGAACTCCGGGAATCCATCCGTCGAGTGCTGAATCGACACGACGCCGCCCGGATAGGCTCGCTCGACCGCGGTCCGACGAGGGTCGTGGGGATCGCGAAAGATAAAGACGATACCCTTCCGCGCGGGAACCCGTGCCAGGGGGAGATTTAACGGGTGGTTACGCACGTCCACGCCATCCACGCTCGGGTCCAGGAAGTGAACGGTGTCGTACCGCAGCGACGTATCGGCATCGGCGAGCAGATAGACCTGATAGCGATCGTTCACCGCCTCGACGTAGCGGGCCAGTACTGTGAAAAAGTTGGGCGCCATCGCCTGGTTGTGGATCACAAAGTAATCGACCGCGTTCGCGTAGCCGCAGAGGACAACGAGGGCGAGTGTTCCGACTGTCGCGATGGCACGGCCAGGTTTGCCAAACCCAGCGACCAGCGCGCGCCAGGCGACGTCGACGGCCAGGGCCGGGATCATCGCGAGGATACCCAGCGCGGCGGCGAGGTGCGGGGAAAAGAGCGCGTCGATGGTCATCACCGAGCCAAGAAAAAGCGTGAGGATTAGCCACGCCGCGACCAGCAGGTAGCGCGGCTGTCGCCAGCGGGAGAGGATGACCGCGACGCCAAGGACAAAAAAGGCGCCGCTCCAGAAGTCGAGTAATGGCGCTCGCTGGTCATACTGATCACTCGATTCCCCGATCAGATTAAACGCGGCAATGGTGTTTTCGACCTGGTGCACGAGAACCGCGCTGACGGTATTGACTTTATAGGAGTCATACTCGTGGCGCAAATTGCCCGGTTGGAGGACGAATACCTCGGAGGTGCGGTCCAAGAGGCGTCCCGCGTTTCGGGCGTAAAAGACGCCCTGGGGGGCAAGAAAGATCAGTGCGCCGAAGAACGCGAGCAAAAGGCCGCGCCACTGCGCCTTGACGAAGCCAGGTTCGACGAGCGCTCGGTGCAGACAATAGAGCGCTATCAGTCCGAGGGTCAGTCGCGCGGCGATATAGACCGAGAGGGTCAATCCGGCGGCGAAGCCGGTCAGGAGAAAAAGCAAGGCCCGGCGTTGTCGCAGGGCTTCGAGCAACAGATAGAACAGGAGCATGCTCGCGAAGAGCGCCCCGATGTAATTGTTGCCGATTCGGCTGTAGTGAACCGCCATTTGCGCGCAGGCGAGGAAGCCTCCGGCGATCAGGGCGACCCGCTGGGAAAAGAGGTGCCGAGCGACACCGTAGACGAGCCCAATCGCGAGCGTTCCCTGGATGACCGAGGCGAGTCGCAACCCGTAGAGGTTGTTCGCTAGGTACTTCAAAGCGAGCGCGTAGACGGCAAAGCTCATCTGGGGAAGGCTGGCCCACCCCAGACCGAAGAAGTCGTTCCAGTTCGTCGCTAAAAGATAGCGCGCGGCGAGGCCAACCGCGGCTTCGTCGCCGTGGACCTGGGCGGGAATCCAAATCAAAAAGACGTAGCGGAAGGAGAAGCCCACCGCCAGGAGGGCGAGGACGAATGAGAACTCAAGCCACGCCTCGGACGAGCGCGGCACGGAGATGGGAAATCCGAAGGCCAGGCCGGTTCCCAGGGTGGTGAACAGCAACGCGTCGAGCCAGAGCGGAATAGCCAGCGGCGTTTGATTTCGCGCGACGACGTAGACCGCGAGGGCCAGGACGATGAGGCCGACCAGCCAAAAACAGACCCCGCCGACGCGGCGGAGGCGTCCGGTAACCGGCGCGGCTTTAACCGGGACGCGCATCGGGTCCGGGACGCGGCCGAGGCGACCGACGTCTCTGGTCGCGACGACGATGGCGAGCGCGCCGGCCAGGTAGAGCGCGGTTCCGACCAGGACGTTTCCGGTCCGGCCTCCCGGCGGGGTCAACGCGGTTTGCCCGGCGAGGGCCAGGGCAACCGCGACTCCCGCGGCGGTAGCCGCCCGCCGCGCGTTCGCCGGTTCCTCGCTGGAACTCGGACTGGTTCGCGGGCGCGTCGACGGATACGCCAGGTCGCTCATCGCCACCTCGTGTGTGCTGGTCGCGGCGATTTTAACACAGGGGTCGGACCGTCGCGACGTGCTATAATGTGGTGAAGTTGGGCAGTTTATCAGCGTACGTATTGCCCACGTCAATTGAATTAGCGCGCCGCGGAATTCGAAAACGCGTGGCGTGTCCTTTCTGGTTCGCCCGGCTGAGGTGCTTGCGCCCACCTTGTCGCGAGTGAACCAAACCCAGAGAGAGGAGATTTTTCCTGGTGCGAGAATACGAGCTTACCCTCATTTTCCGTCCGGACCTGGGCGATGAAGGTTTTACCACCACGACCGAACGGGTTCAGGGATGGATCACCGGCGCCGGCGGAGAGGTCCTCACCGTTACGCCAGCCGGACGCAAGCGTTTGGCTTTCCCCATCAAGCGCTTCCGTGACGGTTTTTACACTGTGATGCAGGTCCGCTCTCGACCGGAATCCATCCAGGACGTCGACCGTCACATGAAGCTCTCGGAAGACGTGCTTCGGCACATGTTTATCCGCCGCTAACCCCGTCTCCGGTTTGACAATCGTCAAGGCTTGGATTCGCTCGATGGCCAGGCCCATCTCAGCAGGGTGGGCAAACAGGGAGGAGAAGGAGATATGGCTGGGTCGCTGAACAAGGTGATGCTGATTGGCCGCGTGGGAATCGATCCCGAAATGCGTTATACGCCGAGTGGCATGGCGACCACCTCGTTTCGCCTGGCGACGTCCCGTCGGCGCAATACTCCCGAAGGTTGGAAAGACGAAACCGATTGGCATTCGATTGTCACCTGGGATAAGCTGGCCGAGCGGGTCGGCCAATCCGTTACGAAGGGAAGTCTGGTCTACGTCGAGGGACGGTTACAAACCCGGTCCTGGGATGGCCAGGACGGCCGCAAAAACTATCGGACCGAGGTCGTCGCCAACACGGTAACCTTCCTGGAGCCCCGGTCGGCACGCGCCGCCGAGGCACCGGTGGCGGCGTTGGACGATGGCTTCGGCGACGATACCGATCCCGACGACATTCCCTTTTAGGTTGAATCAGGTCCCGGTGTGAAAGCATTGCTCGAGGAGGAGTGTTTTGGCTAGCAATCCCTATTCCCCGTCTCCATCCGGGCCTTCGGGTGGCGGCGATCGTTCCGCCGGCGGTGGTGATCGTGGCCCGGGTGGTCGGCCTCGCGGCCGGGGCCGCGGCCGCTATACCCCGCGTCGCAAGGTCTGTCAGTTCTGCGTCGACAAGGTCGATAACATCGACTACAAGGACGTGACCCGCCTGCGCCGTTACGTTTCCGAGCGCGGCAAGATCGAGCCGCGCCGCAAAACCGGAACCTGCGCGAAGCACCAGCGTCGGCTGGCGATGGCGATCAAGCGCGCTCGCCAGGTGTCGTTGCTGCCGTACGCGCCGAAGCACATCGTGGAAATGGGGGGGTGGTTCCAGCCACCGCCGTTCATGCCGCATCAGCCACCGCCCGGCGCGCCGTTCCAGCAAGGACAACCGGTGCAGGGTGCCCCATCGGCGGTGCCCGCCCCGATGGCTCCCGCCCCGGCCGCTCCGGTGGCCGTCGAGCCGCCGCAGTTGGAAGCGGCCCCGGAAGCGGCCCCGGAAGTGGCCACGGAAGCGACCCCGCCGGCCGGTTAGTTCGGCTACCCGATGGAAAACGAGCGATTGCCCGTGGAAACGCGTTCAAATCGTACCAAGCGAAGTGTTCGTCACGCTGAGGCCGCCGCGCGGCGGCCTCAGCGTGTTCCCACGCAGCGCCACCTCAGCCGCGCCCAACGCGAGCGGCGCAAGCAAATGTATCTCCTGATCGCCGCGGCGGTGGTCTTAGTCGCCATCGTTTTCGTGCCGGCTTATGGCTACTGGCGCGAGGTTCTGCGCCTCGGCGACGCGTCGATGGCGACGGTCGACGGGCAAACGATTACCGTCCAGGATTATGCGCAGTACGTCGGCACCCGGCAGGGTATGATCGCCCAGGAACTCGCCGCGATGCCAGCCCAGCCAACTCCGGTCAGCGCGACGGCCACGCCAACGGCTCAACAGACGCAGGCCAGCCAGAATCTCCAAGCGCTGCAGCAAGCGCAAGCCAATATCAGCTACAACGGTATTTCCGAGATGACCGAAGGAATTCTGGTCACCGAAGAGGCCAAGAAGCGCGGTCTGACCGCGAGCCAATCCGAAATGGACGACGCGCTACGCTACCTGCTGAGCGCGCCCCAGGGCGACCTGACCACGAATTATGGTTTGCCGATGCTTCCCTCGCCGATGCCGACAACCGGTCTAGTGAGCCTGGCCACCGCGAAGCAGGATCTCGCAAAGATCGAGGCGAACGGCAAATACCTGAACGATCAACAGGTGGATACGTATATCTTGCGTCCGGTGGTTCTGAAGACCAAACTCGTCGCGGCGCTCGGCGCCAGCATTCCCGCCGTTCAGGATGAGGTCCACGCCCGTCACATCCTGGTTGCCGACAAAGCAACCGCCGATCTGATCGAACAAAAATTGAAGGCCGGTGGCGACTTCGCGGCGCTCGCCAAGCAGTATTCGACCGATACCGGCTCGAAGAATAACGGCGGCGACCTCGGTTGGTTTAGCAAGGGACAGATGGTGCCCGCCTTCGAGCAAGCCGCTTTCAGCCTCCAGCCCGGTCAGATCTCTCAACCGGTGCAAACCCAGTACGGCTGGCACATCATTCAGGTACTGCAAAGGGATCCGCACCACACGGTCGACCCCCAGCAACTCGCGCAACTGCGCATGCAGGCGTACAGCCAGTGGCTCGGCCCGATTCAGAGTGATACGAAGCGGGTTACCATCGATACCGCGTCGAACAAGATGGCTTGGGTGACCAAGTACGTCTCCGGGAACTAGCCAGTGCTCCAGGTTCCCGCACCGCGAACCGGCGTCTTGCGCTGCCGTGGGCGAGATCTCGTCTACGGCCAGCGCACCCTGGTGATGGGAATCGTCAACGTCACGCCGGATTCGTTCTCGGGCGATGGTCTGGCTACCCGGGTCGACGCGGCGATTGCTCAAGCAAAGCGCATGGTCGACGAAGGCGCGGATCTGGTCGACGTCGGCGGGGAAAGTACCCGACCGACAGCTCGGCCAGTCGGCGAGTCCGAGGAGATCGAGCGGGTCATTCCGGTCGTCTCGGCGCTCCAGGCCGCGCTGACCGTGCCAATCTCAGTCGATACCCGCAAGCCCGGAGTTGCCCGGGCGGCACTGGCCGCGGGGGCGCACCTGATCAACGACGTCGCCGGACTGCAGCGCGATCCGGAGATGGCCGCGGTCTGCGCCAGTTACGCTGCGCCAGTGATCGTGATGCATTCGCCGGGCGAATCCTGGGAGGTGGCCTGGCCAGTCCGCTTTGGCGACGTGGTCGGCGAGGTGGGTCGTTATCTCGAACGCTCGATTGAGATCGCGGTCCGAGCCGGCGTCGCGGAGGATCAAATCGTCGTCGACCCGGGCTTCGGGTTCGGAAAGAGTAACGCCGATAACCTGATCCTGCTCCGCCGGCTTGGCGAACTGCGCGGACTTGGCCGACCGGTTCTCCTTGGAACGTCGCGCAAGCAGACGATTGGCAAGATTCTCGGCGGATTGCCCGCGGCCGAAAGACTCGAAGGGAGTCTGGCGACGCTCGCGCTCGCCGTCGCGCAAGGGGTCGATATCGTGAGGGTGCACGACGTTCGTCCGTCGTGGCGGGTCGTCCAAATGGCTGACGCGGTCGTTCGGGGATCCGCCGAGGAGGACCGGTGAACAACAGCATCCGGTGCTACGTTGGTCTGGGCAGTAACCTCGGGGACCGCGTGGAAAACCTGCGGCGCGCGGTCGCGCTCCTGGGTGAGATGCCCGGGACGCGAGTGATCCGAACCTCGGCGGTGTACGAGACCGCGCCATGGGGCTACGTCGATCAACCGGCGTTTCTGAACGCGGTCGCCGAACTGGAGACGACGCTGGGAGCGATTCAACTCGTTTCCGTTCTTCAGTCGATCGAGCTAGCGCTCGGGCGAACCCGAACGTTTCGGTGGGGACCGCGCGAGATCGATCTGGACCTCCTGCTTTATGGCGAGTCCATGATGGCGCGGCGTGGCCTGAGCGTGCCGCACACTTCGATGGCCGAGCGGGCATTCGTCCTCGCGCCGCTGGCCGAATTGCGGCCAGATTATCGAGCGCCGAACGGGGAGTCCGTCGCGAGGCTACTGGAGCGTCTCGGTCGCGGACAAGATATAAAGCGTTTGGCAGATAGTCTGGTTGTTTCGCCGGTGCGTTGACAACAGTGTATACTTCACCTACACTACGCTGGGAATTTTCGGGATAATCTGACCGGCCTGACCGCGCGACGGAGCAGGTCGGAAACAACTCACAGACACGGGTGATACATGGCAACCATTCAACGGCCACGAGCGCAAGCGGCTGGAAGTTGGGAGCTCGTCGGTCCGCGGACCGGCGGTACGGTGTCGGTCATTGCAGCCTCACCGCACTTTGACTCGGATCGCACAGTGTTCGCCGGTACACTCGCCGGTCTTTACCGCTCAACCGACGGCGGACAGACCTGGCATCCTTCCGGTAAGGGATTGAACAGCCCGTTCGTGGATGCAATCGTCGTGTCGCCGCGCTTCGCGGAAGATCGGACGGTTCTGGTCGGTACCCGCCAGGGAGGACTCTTCCGGTCCACCGACTCTGGCGATTCCTGGTTTCCGGTCGAGTTTTGGAGCCAGGGCGCGTCGGTGACCGCGCTCGCGGTATCGCCAGCCTCGGAGAAAGACGGCATGGCGTTCGCGGGTACCGAAGGGAGCGGCGTGCTTCGCACGACCAATCGAGGACGGACCTGGAATCCGAGCAACTTCGGTCTGCTGGACCTATCGGTTCTCGCGTTGGCGGTGTCGCCGAACTTCGCCAACGACCAGCTGATCCTCGCGGGAACGACGACCGGCCTGTACCGCAGTCCGAATCAAGGCCGCGCCTGGCGGCCGTTCGACTTTTCCGACGACGAAATCGCGGTTCAGTCGGTCGCGTTCTCGCCGAACTTCGCGAGCGATCGAACGATCTTCGTCGGAACGGAAGGCCAGGGCGTCTACCGCTCGACCGACGGCGGGACCGATTGGGAGACCCTGAACGAGGGACTGACCGATCTGAGCGTGAACTGGATCGCGGTGTCGCCTAAGTACGCGACCGACCACACCGTTCTCGTCGCGACGAGCGACGGTGTCTACCGCTCGACCGACGGCGGCGAGGAGTGGACGAAGGTAACCAATTCGTCCGCGCTGGCGTTGGCAATCTCCGGCGCCACGGTGTGGGCCGGAGAGGCGCAAGGTGGCATCACCCGCTCGACCGATCAGGGGAAGACCTGGCAAGCGTCGAGTGACGGGCTGGCCGGGCGCCTGGTCGTGGGGCTGTGGCTCTCGCCGGCCTTCGCGGCGGATCGAACCGCATTTACGGTGAGCCTGGACGCCGGGGTCGAACGATCGTCCGATGGTGGCGTCACCTGGAATACCGTGAACGACGGATTGCCGACCCCGCAGATTCCGGCGCTTGCGATTTCGTCCGGTTTTGTCGAGGATCGAACGCTATTCGCCGGTTGCGCCGAGGGTCTTTTCCGGAGCCAGAACGCTGGCGACTCGTGGGAGGCCATTGGCGAGGCGTTGGCCGGCACCGACATCCGTTCGATCGCCCTATCGTCGGGTTTCCCGACTGACCACACCGTCTTCGTCGCGACCGGGAACAACCAGATTTTCCGCTCGACCGACGGCGGCGTCACCTGGACCGCGACGAAGGGCCAGATTCCGAACGAAGAGATCGTTTCCCTGGTGGTTTCGCCGGGCTACGGCGAGGATCAGGTCATCTTCATTGGAACCTTCGCGGTGGACCAGCGAAACGGCGGGGGTATCGCCGGAATTTGGCGTGGTGACGAGGGCGGCGACAAAGTCGTCTGCCAGACGACCTATCGCACGACGAACCGGTGGGTGGCTTTCGGCGTTCCGACGACCTTCGCCGGAACTGGCATGTTCTTCGTCGGCGTCCATAACGCGGTATTGCGCCCGATGCTGCCGAGCATTTCGGCGGAAGGGTTCTCCCGTCGTCGAGTGTGGAAGGCCGAGCCGGTCGCCCCGGTCACCGGTTCGGTCGTGGCGCTGGCGGTCTCGCCGACCTACGGCGAAGACCGGACCCTCTACGCCGCGACGAGCCACGGAGTTTACAAGTCGGAAACCGGCGGGCTAAGCTGGCGATCGATCGACGATGGGCTCACCCAGCAGTCGATCGTCGCGATTGTCACCTCGCCGAACTACGCCGAAGACCATCACGTCTTCGCGGTCACCCTCGGCGGTAACCTCTGGCGCTACGAAGCGGAATAGGCCTTTCGAAGCGACGACCGCGGACGGCACTGGCCACGAACCGGTGGCGTCCGCGGTCGTCGCTCCTCGCGCGCTTTGTCATGATCAAAGCGCCTCCCACTCCTCGCGACTCACGCCGGCTTCCCGGAGGATCCTGGCCAAAAGGCCCCGTCCGAAGTCGCCTTCGTGCCGATTAGGGATCGTTACTTTCGTGTTGGCGCGAACCATGACTTGATGTCGTGTGCCCGCGTAGGGACCGTCAAATCCCAGTTGTCGCAAGCAGGAAATCAATTCGCGTCGGCTGATCGCGCCAAGTCTAGGCATCAGGCGACATTCCGCGCATTCAAGTCGATTCCGTCGACGACCGGCAACTGGTGGCCCAGGTGCAAACCCACCAGTATCCAGTCCTCGAGGGCGCTCTGGAGGTTCTGCCTCGTTTCTTCGACGGACTTGCCTTGCGCCCATAGTCCGGGAAGATCGGGGATCCTCGCGAACCAACCTTCGTCGTCTTCCATCTTTTCGTATTCGGCGCGCTTGAGCGCGGCGTTGATGTAGTCCGTTAGCATTGCTTCGTCTTCCTCGCACCGTGGTCACAAAGATCCGATAAGCCAAGCCGGTGGTCGCCTCGCACCCAATTATCCCATGTTACGACCGCGACTTTAAGAACTTGCCTGGCACCGAACTCACGGATGGCCGTGCCCGGTGTTTCGATGGCGAAAGCTCACCTCGGACGTGACGATTCCACCTTTCCCCGGTCGACGTTACCCTCGGTTTCGGCGTCAACCCTATTACCCGGCAGGTCCACCTGAAACACCGGGCCGGTAGACGTGATGCGTGGCGGGAGGGTGGCGTAAGGCGCTCGACCTTCACTGCCACATTCCGGAGGAGTTTCGCGTTGAATCCGTTGGCGGCCTCGGCTACCTGGGCCAGGCCAAGAGGCGAGGCGAGTTGCGATGGGTAGCGCCGGCCAAGGATAGCAGAAGGCCTTAATTGAGGCGCGGGTAGGCTTCGACCAGCCGCCTGCAGGCGATATGTCGTGTCGCCTGTCCCACAACTCCGCAAGGCCGATCTTTCTCAACTTCGACGCAGGTTACAACTCCGCGTCGTGTTGAAGGTGTCAATCACCATTTGCTCGAAGGCTCTCCGTTGTTCTTCAGTTGAATCAGGCATCCTAACCCTAAAGACGGCGATGTCACTCCCTAAGCAATCGCGGTAGCGGCGATTCGACTGGCGGATCCGTCGCGAGAGGTTTTTCGCCTGACCTACTCGCATCCCACCGGTCCCAACTTGCAGGTAAATGCCGGACACGTCTTCGGGCTGTGGGTCGAAGATTGGACGCACGAGCGCTTCGAACACAATGGCGTCTCGGAGCCGGTCTTGCTCGGCCATGATGTGATCGCGCTTCATGGATCACCCCCCGCCGAGCGCGATCTGTGTTGCCATCCGGTCGGTGAGCAGGTAGGAGGTAGACGTGTTCGACTTGTAGTTTATCCGGATGATTCCGGCCACGACCAGCTTCATTAGCCTCGCGGGATACGTTCTAACCTCATGCCACTGCCAACCAAGATAGTGAGGGTTGCTTGCATTCGCCTGCTCCTGGTCAAGTGCCTCGCGAAGGATCCGTTCGTACTCCGGTCCCGCAGTTTGCAGAATTTTCGAATGGAATTACGTTCCACGTTGACTACTCCAGACAGAGTGACCGACACAGTGTGTGTCTATGCACGCACGTATGCTATTCGGCTGGGGCAGTCGTGTCAAGTGGTAATGTGTGACTTCGACTGTCTGGCCTGTTCAGCCGCGAGCCACTGACAGGTTCTACAGTCCGCCATACCACGCCCAGGTTGGAGCCGTTTGACACTGTGTCAACGTCCTTCCCACGCAAGAGCGGCGTCCACGGTCAATTCGTCGGCGCGGGTACCGGCTGAGGTGGTCTATTGACTGTATTCGAACCTGCAGCATAAAATCCAACTATCGATGTTGAGGTGGTCTCGCAATGTCCAAGCGTTCTCCTAGGTTGCCGCCGTCGAGTTTGACTGACGATAAGAATTGCCCGTGGTGTCGCGCCAGTGAACAGCCTAACTACTGCGAGAAGCATAGTTGGGCTTACAGAAGGTGGTGGGAGAATTTCCGGATAGGCATGAGCAAGTGAGCCGGTTTCCGCGGACGGTCGTAATGAGTCACGTTGGGCCAGCTAGATCCAGGTGGGTTGGTGAACCCAAACTGGATCGGTCAAGCGCCCTGCGCCACCGTCCTCCCGTTGACGGTTCCTTGGTTATCGGCGGTGACCAGCTTTCGAAGCATACCCGCTTCCGCTCGTCGAGCGGGCCATCCGTGACGCCCTAGCCAAGCAGCGTTCTGTCGTACGCGCTGACCTCCGCGCCCGGCCAATGTCCGATGTCGCTGGACACGGCTGACAGGTTCGGTTGGGCGGGCGCCTGGCAGTAGTAGCCGTTGCCGAGAACGGCGATGCAATCCGGATCCGCGAGACACGTTCCGGTCGTTCCGACGACGCAGGTGCCGTTCTGGCAGGTCAGGGTTGCCCCACCGTTGAAGCCAGAGCCCGGACAGGTATTGCCCGCACAGCAGGGTTCCTGCACGTAGCCACAGCCGACACAGAAGCCGTTCTGACAGACCAGGTCGGCGCGAACAGGGAGCACCCGACGTACAGCACGCGGCGTTCTGGGTGCCGCAGGTGACGGGGGGAGTGCCGGCGATGCAGGGAAGCAGGTCGTTGATCTCGTTTGACGAGAAGCCGCCACCGCCGGTGGTGAAGAGAGTTGCCCCGAGGACGTACCCATCCGCGGAAATAGCTTGGTCATAGGTCTGGCACTCGCCGTCGTACTGGGCACACGTGAGATTGAAGTCATGCCATCCGCAACCGTCTGACTTACAGAAGCTACAATCCCCCGGGTTTGCGCCGGAAAACTGCCCAATACATAGTCGCCCAGCCTCTGTGATTACGACGTCGGGATCTCCCCCCTGGTGCCAAATTCTGTGCCGGAGTGCAGTGTATTGATAGGTTGGTCCGTTGTTATCCCAGTATTCGTGTATTGCGATCGCATCCACGCCGGCCCAGCCCGCCGCGCGCATCTGGGTGACCTGGTCGGGCTGGGGGTTACCGACCGACATCGAGAAGCCAGCGACCTTGTAGCTGCCATTAGGGTGGCTGTGGGCGCGGGTCGTGAAGTCGCGCATGAAGTTGATGTAGTTGGCGAGGTCGTCGAGGCCGCATTCGTTGGGGCCTTCAATGTAGAGGTTTGACTGGGGTCCCCGTCCGAGCTTACTGATCACTAGATCGGCTACCGACGCCCCGGTCTTTCCTTGGTACTGCTGGTCACCGTCGCCCATGAAGTGACGGAAGACGAGAATCGCACTGGAGGGTGCGGAACCGAAACCAGACGTATCATCAACACCCTTCACGATGTTCGAGTTTGCAGCCCACTGACTTGCCCCGGACGATGCTGACTGAATATGTGGGCCGATCTTGTTGAAGTACGTCATGGTGGCGAACCCCTTTCGTGCTTAGTGGCAGCTAGAGTACCAGGTCAGGGCCTCAGGTACCTTGGGGGCGAGCTCCGGCGCACCCTCGATATTACCCGGTGTGCCGATAACGAGTCCAAGGTCCGCTAGATGCTGGCGCGCCGCGTGAAGAACAGGATCAACCGTAAAGACCCCAGGACTCGGTGAGGGTCCAGATAAGGGACTTATCCAGAAGATCCAATGAGTCCATCCTCCACTGCCGATATTCAGTGGTGGTAACCTGTAGAGCTCACCACGTTCAAATTCCGTCAATCCCGCGATCGTCTGATCGAGCGGGGTCGGGTTCGCGCACACGGACAAGACCGGGGTCGGCGCGGCGCACAGCCCATCGGTCAGCTTCGCCCCCGCGTCCCCTTCCCAGCAGAACCGCTCAGTATTCAGCCGCTCCTGGACTCCGTTCGGCCCGTTGACCCAGGTCCGGTACCCATCGGTAAACGCCGTCCAGTTGTCGGCCTTGCGCCAGACGAGGAGACCGGACGTGGTCTGCTGCAGCGAGTCGCCGTTGGCGGGGTTGAAGTACTCGTTCTGGGCGCAGTCGCCGACGGTCTGAGGGATCAGGGCGTGCAGGGTGGCGAAGCCGAGGACGTACTGACAGTCGGCCGCGGCCGCGGCGGTTTGGGGTTGCCGCGCGGTGGCAAAGCTGGTGATGAGGAGCCCCAGCACGATCAGGACTCGGGTTAGGGTGGCTTTCATGTCTGTGTCCTTTCCTTGCTTTCGACTTAGCGTCGGCTGCCGATCTCGCTCAGCCGTCCCCCCTGGGGGAACAGGGTCTGAATGATCGTCTCGACGGCCCGGGGTTACCCTTGGAGGGGCGACCGACCCGCACGGCGTCGCGGAAAAGCGTTCCGCCCACGATCAGTTCCCCCGATCCAGTGACGCCAGCCCCGCCAGCGTGACAGCCGCGAGGCCGGTCCCGAGCAGGCCGGGATCATCGCCGCCCAGAACGTCCGCGCGGACCATGCCGGACGCCGACGGGCACGGCTGGCAACTCCCGTTGGGCGCTCCCTGGCAGAAGTAGCCGTTGCCGAGGACGGCGATGCAGTCCGGGTCGGCGATGCAGGAGCTAGACGCCGGGGCGACACAGTTGCCGCCCTGGCAGTTCAGGCCGGCGTTACAAGTAGTGCCGTTACAGCAGGGCTCGTTCGCTCCGCCACAGGAGCCGGTTGGGGGAAAGCAACTGCCGTTTTGGCAGGTGAGATTCGCGCCGAGGCAGACGTTATTCGTGCAGCACGACTCCTGGACGTAGCCGCAGCCGATACAGAAGCCGTTGGAGCAGATGAGATCGGCACTGGAACAGGGAGCACCCGACGTGCAGCACGCGGCGTTCTGGGTGCCGCAGGTGACGGGAGGGGATGCCAAATAGTTGACAAGGTCGTTGATCTCGAAGTTGGCGAAGTTCGCGTAGGCCCCACTCACAAAGAGCAAGGCGCCGTCGACGTAACCATCCTGAGCTATGGCATTGTCGAACTGCTGAATCTGGGAAATGAACTGTTGGGGCGTAAGGCCGTTGGCTTTCCATCCGGGAAGACTGCCGTCCCCGACGGAATCAACCCCGGTTTCGGTAATCAGGAAGTTTGGATGATTACCATAACCATTCTGGACAAGGAGATTATGAATCTCGCGGTGTCGTAGTGCCGTGTATGGGTTTAGTGGCCCCCAGTTCACTCCCCAGTACTCGTGAACCGATAGCCGATCCACGCCCGCGAAACCAGCCTTGGCAATAAGCAGCCAGTCGTTGATGTCGCAAGGGTGACCCACGCCGAAGGAAAAACCGGCCACTTTATGGCCGCCGGCGTGGGCTGCCTGCACGAATCCCACCATCCATGTGATGTACTCGGGAAGGCTTGGAGAGGGAGTCGGGCATTGTTGAGACTGTGGACTGTCTTGATACTGCTCGTTATAGGCTTCAATGTAGTCAGCAGGGTGACCCCCAAGTTGGCTAACTACTGTGCTGTAGGCACTCGCGGGAGCAGTACTAAGGCTCTGTGAATTGAAGACGTAACGGAAGATACGGATGGCACCGGATGGGGCCGCGCCGAGCATGGGAGCAGTATTCGAGTTTATGGCTTTGACGAGTGGACTATTCCCTAGCCATTGTCGACCTGCCGTCGAATCCTGTTGGAATTGCGCACCGGTCTTACTGAACCATGTCACAGCAGCCCCCTTCTCTGGACACTATTGGGTGGATATTGGCCCATAGAACAGCTCGTATGCTGCCAGTGCTTGCCTCACCCCTGGAACAACCTGTACGCATAGCTCGGGTGGGCAGTTATAGTCTTCCACCAAACCGAGGTTCTCTAGGTGCAACGGCACCCATGCGTTTGGGTGAGGGCCGGGTTGACCTAAAGACGGCGGACCGCAAACGCCTTGCCCGCCGGGAATCATGAGCGATATGAAGGAGTTGTCACGAGTAACGGGGTAACGAACCAGTTGGAGAAGGACGTAGCGTCCACAATCGTTAAGCTGAGTTATCAACGATAGAAACTGGACAGACGCGGGCTGGACGGCGCACAGCCCATCGGTCAACTTCGCCCCCGCGTCCCCTTCCCAGCAGAACCTCTCGCTATTGAGCCGCTCCTGGACTCCGTTCGGCCCGTTGACCCAGGTCCGGTACCCGTCGGTAAAGGCGGTCCAGTTATCCGCCTTGCGCCAGACGAGCAGCCCCGCCGAGGTCTGCTGCAGCGAGTCGCCGTTGGCGGGGTTGAAGTACTCGTTCTGGGCGCAGTCGCCGACGGTCTGAGGGATCAGGGCGTGCAGGGTGGCGAAGCCGAGGACGTACTGACAGTCGGCCGCGGCCGCGGCGGTTTGGGGTTGCCGCGCGGTGGCAAAGCTGGTGATGAGGAGCCCCAGCACGATCAGGACTCGGGTTAGGGTGGCTTTCATGTCTGTGTCCTTTCCTTGCTTTCGACTTAGCGTCGGCTGCCGATCTCGCTCAGCCGTCCCCCCTGGGGGAACAGGGTCTGAATGATCGTCTCGACGGCCCGGGGTTACCCTTGGAGGGGCGACCGACCCGCACGGCGTCGCGGAAAAGCGTTCCGCCCACGATCAGTTCCCCCGATCCAGTGACGCCAGCCCCGTCAGCGCGAGAGCCGCGAGGCCGGTCCCGAGCAGGCCGGGATCATCGCCGCCCAGAACGTCCGCGCGGACCATGCCGGACGCCGCCGGGCACGGCTGGCAACTCCCGTTGGGCGCTCCCTGGCAGAAGTAGCCGTTGCCCAAGGACGGCAATGCAATCCGGGTCGGCGATGCAGCTACCGCCACCACCGGAACCCTGCACGCAGAAGTTACCCTGAATCACCAGCCCCGGAGCGCATGGTTGACCGTTTCCCGTACACGGGGACTGACCAATGTCCCCACAGGTTGGGTCAGCACAGACCCCTCCCTGACAAGTTGTTTTGGCGTCCGTACACTGCACTGAGCCGTTACAACATGCGACCCAGGTTGTCCCGCAGGCCTGCTGGCACTGGCCACTCACACATCCTTGAGGTTGGGGGGACTGGCAACAATCGGTCGCGGCGGTGCAACTTCCGCCGGAAGAAATACAAGTACAGTTCCCTGTCGCAAGACATGGCGCGAGCGGGTCAATCTCGAAAGAGGCAAAGTCCGTGGCGCCGCCGTGAGTGTAGACGTGGCCCGCCAATACGGTGGGATCACCACTCACAATCGCATCCCACGTCTGCAGTTCTTGGAAGAATTGGGTTGGAGTCAGACCCTGGGCCTGCCAGCCACACTTATTGCCGCAGCCACCTCCGCTACAGCACGGCCCATAGTTTCCCAAGCAAACACAATCCCGCCCGATCTCCGTCATGACGAAGGGAGGATGGCTGCTGATTCCTAGGTTTTGCGTCAGGTACTTGTGGACAAGTTGGTGGCGAAGCGCCGTGTATAGATTCGCTGGCCCCTCGTTCCCCCAGTACTCGTGCAACGCGATGGCATCACATCCGCCCGGGCCGAGTAAACCCGATAGGGCAATCGTATCCCAGTCATTTGGGCTCTGAAAATTGCCGCTCGAATCTAACAGGTTAGCAGGGTTCCCAACACTCCAACTGAAGCAAGCGACTTTATAGCCCTTCGCGTGGGCGCGAGTGACAAATTGTCCTGTCCAGCGAAGGTAATTGGCGAGGCTACCATAATTCTGACAGGTGGGGTCGGCTGGGCATTCGTTGGCTGCTTCGATGTAATCAACGGGAGTGCTCCCTAAAGCCCCGATAACGGCATCAGCGAAACTGCCACCATCTCCGCTAATATCAAAGTTCATGTAGTGACGAAAGGCACGCAGGGATCCAGCCGGCGCGCTCTGGAGATACGCATTCCCATCAAGGGCCTTGACTGTGCTGGTGTACTGCAGCCACGTTGCGCTCGCGTCGTTTGGGGCGTTGCGGAAATGACCGCCGACCTTGGAGAATGCCGCCATGTGTTCCTCCGTGCTCCTCACGTGTCAGTGACAGTAACCGCGTTGGGCCAAAACGTTTGCCACCCTTGGGACCAAGAAATAACCGTGGACAACTAACCCGATGTCAACAAGATGCCGACGGCGTGCGTTAATTGCGTAGATTGATGCCGGTGTACCGGGGTAAATGGTGTAGATCCAGTAGTAAGGTTTTTCACTGCCGTTGGGGTAGAGTGCGCAAAGGTCCGCGATCTGGTCCGCGTTTAGGGCAGAGATGACACCGTCGAGAGACGGAGCAATGGCGCACATGCCATGGCCGATACTCGCCCCCGCGTCCCCTTCCCAACAGAACCTTTCGGTATTGAGCCGCTCCTGGACTCCGTTGGGGCCGTTGATCCAGGTGTGGTACCCATCGGTAAACGCCGTCCAGTTGTCGGCCTTGCGCCAGACGAGGAGACCGGACGTGGTTTGCTGGAGGCTATCGTCGTTCGCGGGGTTGAAGTACTCGTTTTGCTCACAGTCGCCGACAGTCGATGGAATCAAGGCGTACAATGTCTGGAAGCCAAGGACGTACTGGCAATTGGCCGAAGCAATCGCCATTTGCGGTCGGAGCCCGCCGCCGATCGCGGTAACGAAAAGTCCCAGAGCCATGATGAGCCGGGTGAACTTGAGTGCCATACCGTTTCCCACCTGTCTTGCCGTTACTTGCGGCTGCTTAGCCCGGTGAATCGTGCTCCCACTTGGCGCCGCCCTCGGGCCCGCAGCGGTCCGCTATCGACCACCCGCGGATCCCGGCGCGACTTTGTACCAGTAGTCGATGACCACGTCTGCCGAGGAGAAGAGCCACCGGTTTTCAAACTTGAACGAGTTCGGTTCGTTCCAATCCATCGGCAACGCGAATGTGAATGGCGTGCGCCCTACCTGGACGGTCGCCGCCCCCATGGGGTTTTGGAGAAAACGCGGATTTCCCGACGGGCCGACGACCCCGAAGATAATGACGACGCCGTTCGATGTCCAAACCGTCGCGCCGAAGCTCCCACCGTAGCCGACGTTGGGGATTGTCACCAACCTGGAGGATCTCGGCGGCAAGTGAAGAGTCAGTTCAGCCCTGGTGACCGCCGGCGTCGCGGTTGGGGCGGGGGTTGGCGGCGGCAGGTTCGCGACCGTGATCGGGTTGCGGATGTTCTGGTCGATGAACGTGTCGAGGATAACCGTGGAGAGGTTCCGCTCAGCCAGCGGGAGCGTCACCTCCATTTTCTTGAACACGGCTCCTCCGGACCCCTGGTTCAGCGATGCCACGCCATCGATTCCCAGCCCCACGGACGTGTCCGGCAGACGGTATGCAATGATGCCAGGCTGGATTGTCGTCTCCCTAATACCGGCTGGGACAGCTGGCATCGATTGCCCCGCGCGTTGATCGGCCACCTGTGCCGACGCAAAGTAGGATGCCGCGTCGGTTATCGCCGTCCCGGTGCCTTCCACGGCCACGGCGACCCGGGGCCCGGGAGGGCCCGAAGTTTCGATCGGATGAAGCGACGCGAACGAATTTCCCTGGGCGCCGATTTTCCCCGAGCCGGTCCATCCGCCAGGGCCAACGACCAGCATCCCCGCGACCCCATACGCGGCAAGTTGATCGCTAGCGGAGGGCGGGAGGTACACGGCGATGCTGCTCGGGTAGGCGAAACCGCGGCAGGCCAGCGCGCAGGTAGTCGGCAACTGGTAGACCGGCAGCGTAACCAGAATCGGGGCAGGAGTTGGGGTGGGCGTCGACGTGGCCGTCGGGACGGGCGTCGGCGTCGCTGGGCGGGTGGTCGGAGGTAGGGCCGTGGGCGGCCTGATGGTAACCGCGGGGTGAGTGAGCGTTGCCGTCGCCGGGGTGGTTAACGAGTCCGCGAATAGGACCGTCGGCGTCGCGCTCGGCCGGATCAACGCCGTTCGTTGCCCCATGGGTGTGGCGAGGCCCGCGACATAGCGCTGACCCACGCCTCGCCCAATACCGACGAAGACTCCGACGAGCAGCGCGGTCGCGATCCAGCCAGCGACCGCCAACCCCACGCCCCCGAGGATAACCCACTGGCGATCGCGCTTCCGCTCGGGCATCGGTTAACCCTCCGCGACTCAAATTATCGTGTCGGAACGACTCGTCACCCGGCCAGCGCGTGGAGATTTCGTTGTAGATTGGCGGGACTGTCAAGCAGGCGCGCCAGCCTATAGCGCGCCTGGTACCGCGATGCTACCATACCGGCCGAGAGATTCGGTCGGACTGATGAAAAGGGATCTTCGGCTGGTTCGGGGCGGAGTTGCCAGATCGCTGGCGGTCCACCCGGGGGAGGACGACGAGCGATGGTGCGAAACGCCGGGTGGCGTGCTTTTGTCATTGTTGTGCTGGTGCTTGGCCTGGTCGTCGTACCGGGAACGCAGGTTCAGGCCGATTCATCGTCCGGCCGGTACTTTTCTCAGACCGGCTTTTCCGTCGACAATGACGTCATCTGGAATTACTTCAACCGGCGGGGTGGGATCAACACCTTCGGCTATCCGGTCAGCCGGCCCTTTCTCTTCGAGGGCTTCACCGTTCAGTTCTTCCAGCGACGTATCGTCCAGATTGGCGCAAATGGCCCCGGTCTGTTGAATGTCTTGGATCCCGGCCTCATGCCGTACAACTCGTTCAACGGCGCGATCATGCCGCCATTTGATAGTTCGCTTGTCGGCACCGCGCCGCCTCCGACCGATCCGAACGCGACCCTCGCGTGGGTGCAGGCGGATGCCCCGAACGTCTTCCAGGGTCTGCCGGTCATTTTCTACCAGACGTTTGCCAACAGCGTTTCCGATGCAACGGCGTTCCCGAATGGTGGAGACCCGGGGCTGTTGCCGGGCTTCGACCTCGAAATGTGGGGTATTCCCACTAGCGAACCGGCTTTCGATCCCAACAACCATAACGTCGTTTACCAGCGTTTCCAGCGCGGGATTATGCAGTTCAACCCGGCGTGTAGCTGCACCCAGGGTGTGCTGCTGGTGGACTATTTCAAGGACATCCTGACTGGCGAAAATCTGCCGGCTGACCTGAGCCAGGAAGCTCAAGACTCCCCTTTCTATCAGCAGTATGACCCCGCCATGCCGAACGCGGTTCGGCAGCCATTGCTGCTGCCAAATACTGATTTGACCGACGCTTTCGCTCCGGAGACTTCCGGAAATTGCGCCTTGCAGCCGAACGCGGTACTCGTCCAATTTCTCGCGGCTAATCCAACGGTCGCGACGCGCCTTGGCTGCCCAGAAACCGCGGTGTCGCCGCTCCAGCTGGCGGCTGAAACCTTCCAAGGCGGCACTTTCCTCTGGCGCGCGGATAACAACACGATTTACGCTCTCCCGAGCCAGGGATCCTGGTCCAGCTACCTCGATACCTACACGACGGGAGAGCCCTTGCCGTCACTCTTACCTCCGCCCGGACTTTTCGCGCCTCAGCGGGGCTTCGGCAAGCTCTGGCAGCAGGAATCTCCGCTACGCCAGACGTTCGGCTGGGCAACCGAGGTGGAACACGGCATGACCGGCGGATCCCAGGCGTTCACCAACGCGGTGGTTGTCTGGACGGTTTTCGATAACTGGATCGGCGCCCCGAGCCACGACGTCTACATCGTTTTCCCGGATGGCACCTGGGCCGGGCTGACCTACAGTGGGACTACCCAGTAGGAAGAGGCAAAGACGTGCGCCCTTTGATCGCCGTGCGTGCCGTAATGATCATCGTCGTCATCCTCGCGGCAGCCCCGCTTATGATTGCCTCGTCAGCGTACTCTCGGAGTCTCGCCGGACTCCCCGTGGTGCCGGTTGGACGCCAGGGCGAGATCGGGCCACCACGCGTTACCAGCGCTGCCCAATCACCGTCACCGGTCGTTGCGCGGTACTCTGGCGTTCCATCACCATTCATCCCCCGAGATCCGGTGGCCTTCCAAGAAGCTAAGCTAGCGGCTAACGCCGGCCACCTGTCGTCGCGCGCGTTGGTACGAACCAATTCACTCGCGCCGGGCATCGCGGACGCGGAGTTTAGCTTCCCGGTGATGAGCTACGAGGGGCAAGTCGCGGCGTTTGGATTAGATCAGGAAACCCTACCGCCGGATACCCAGCTTGCCGCCGGTCCGAGCTATCTGCTGGAGGTGGTGAACCGGAGCGGCTCAATCTGGACGAAAGGCGGTCAGCTCGTTTCGGACTTCGACTTGGGATCGTTTTTCCAGGTTCCTGCCCCGTACTCGTTCGGCGATCCGCGCGTCCTGTTTGACTCGGCAAGCGAGCGCTGGTTTGTGTCCGGCTTTGCGTTCGACCACTATAACGACAGTCAGGTCTACATCGCGGTGTCAGCGACCGCGAATCCCACCGGAGCTTGGAGCTTTTACACGGTTGCAAGCAATACGTCGGGTATTCTTTACGATCAACCGAAGATCGGCCTCAGCGACGATAAGGTGGCGATTTCATGGAATAGCTTCGGCACGTTCAGCGGCTCCGAGACCATGATCCTGCAGAAGGCGGACATGCTCGCGGGATCCGACGTTGCGTTCAAGAGCTTCGGCCCGGACACTTCCCGCTTCGACGTGGTACCGGCACAATCCCTATCGAGTAGCAGCACGGAGTACCTCGTTTACAACAACTCGGATCGCTCGAACCTGGGCGATCCGACACTCGGCGTGGTGGCGATAAGCGGCACTCCGGGTAATGGTGACGTCACGTGGAATGAGTCGGATCCCCCGATTCTTGCAACGTCAGTACCACCTAACGCCGTCCAGCCGAGCGGTCCCGCGATCGTGACCAACGACGATCGCCTGCTCTCCGCGGTCTGGCAGAATGGCATCCTCTGGACAAGTGGCAATGACATGTGCGTGCCTGCCGCCGATACCACGGACCGCTCTTGCCTCCGGCTCATTCAGGTCAGCACGGCCTCGGCCTCACCAACGATCCTTCAAGACTTCGACGTGGGTTGGACCGATGGTTATCTCTTCTACCCAGCGGTGACCCTCGACGGCAATGGCGATGCGGCCTTTTCTTTCTCCATGGCGTCGTCGAGTACCTGGGCGAGCGCTGCTATGGCAGATCAATACTCCGATGAGCCGGCCTCCTCGGTTCAAGGGCCGTTCCCGGTTCAGCCCGGGCTCGGCTCGTTCGCCTTCAACTGTCTGCCCAACTATTCGATCAACCGGTGGGGGGACTACTCGGCGGCGGCCCCGGATCCCGGCAACCCGTCGGACGTTTGGGTAACCGGGGAGTACGCGGCATCGAGTACCGACCGGTGCGACTGGGGTACCGCGACCGCCGAGGTTACTCTGGGTCAACCGTGGACGCGCGTGTTCCTTCCGTCCGTCTACGGCAACGACTCGCCAAAAAGCAGATAGCGGCGTTGATTAGGGACTTTTACCTTCGTCGTGCCCAGAATCGCGGCTAACGCTCTGGACCAAGGTCCAGGAGTAGGGACGGGACAGTGCCTAGCCTCCCTGTGGGACTGAAGTGTCCGGATTGCGACGCGGCACGGATTGCCGGACGAGCGAACGTCCAGCGCTCGATCGACACCAGAGGACTTCCGTCGTCCGTCGCTGCTGCCGGACTCAAGAAGGCTAACGAAAAAAATTCGGTTGCGGAGGAATCGCCGCCTGGGAAAGGCGGGCGAAGGGACACGGGCGCTAGAGCGCCGCCCCGCCGAGGGCTTTAGTCCGACCCCTGATACGCCCGCCTTTTAAGGCGGCGACGCTACACCCGACGGGTTTGCTAGTGCTTATCAGTCCAGAGCTTATGCCACCGTTGGTCCGGTCGAATTCTGGTACCGTAGCCAGCGGTTGGAACTTCTCCCGAGGGAGCAGGTCTTTGACCGCGACGTTTGAGCCGACCGCTCTGCTTCGCCGCATCCACGCTGAATTTCCGGATCCGGCGGCAAACCACGCCCGAGAAATCAGTGGCCAGGGCCAGAACAACGTCGTGTTAGTCGTCGACGACCGATGGCTGTTTCGCTTCCCGCGCTACCAGAACGGAGTCAAGCGCCCTCGCGCGCGGTCTGCACGGTTATCGAGCATGAATGTTCGTGATAATGAGGAGAGAATCCGTGGCTGAAGCCGATCACCTGGAGCTGAACCGGACGGCTTTGATCGTCTACGACGCCTGTCGGCGCGCCCTGACGCCGACCGACCCGAACCGCCGCGTGGCGATCCGACCGGTGTTGGACGCCTGGATTGCCTTGATTAGCTCGTGTCGGGCGGCGAATTTGCCGATTATCTATACCACGCCGGTCAGTCGCGCCGACGGCGCCGATGTCGTGTTGCTGCCCACCGACTTGAGTCGGGAGACCGGCGTTCCCTCGCTCACAAATTGTGTCGAGGGGACGGCAGACGCCGAGTTCCCCGACGACATCGCGCCGCGACCGGTCGACTACGTCTTTCTCAAGCGCCGGCCGAGCGCGTTCTACGGGACCGGGGTCGCCGAATTACTGCGCATGCTGCGGCGGGACACCATCCTCATCGGCGGTGGCGCGACCAACCGGGGCGTTGAAACGAGCGTGCGCGAGGCGTTCAGTATGGATCTCGCGGTCGTCGTCGTTCGGGAGTGTTGCTGGAGTGGCGACATCGAAGCCCACAACTATAGTTTGAACAAGGCGATGAAAATGTACGCACGGATCCGCACTCTCGCGGAAACGCTCGACCTGATCCGCGCCGGCGAGACCGGTTAGGTTCCGTCTGCCAATCGCCCTCCCTGCCTCAACGGAGACTGGCAATTAAATCAAGTAAACCGGCGGCCCGGGGACCGGACCTAACCCCCAGCCCCTTCCCGTTTCGGGAAGGGGAGTCAAGCACTGCTGATGCGATAACTGACCAACTGCCACCAACTCGAATCCCCCTTCCCGATTCGGGAAGGGGGTTAGGTCCGGTCTTTATACCCGACTAATTTGTTAATCTCCACCACGGCGGCGACGAAAGCGTCGCCGCCCTCTCCAGGGACATACCTTGCCGCGGACCGAGGCAATCGGGATGACCGAACCCGCCCAGGTTCCACGGGTTCCGGTCTCCTGACTCCTATCTCCTGACTTCTAACTCCTCGTTCACGGTTGCGCGCCCACGTTTGCCGGCGGAACCGTCGGGCCGGTGGAGACAACGTAGGCGTCGAATTCGCCAAGCGAGGTGTAATCGGTGCTCCCGTAATTGGAGAGGATCCGCAGCCGGATCCACTTGCCGTTCATCGCAGTGAAGGTGAACCGCTGGGGACCAGCCGCCTGGGTGGCCGTCCACTCGCCAACTTTAACCCAGCCGGCGTTCGGCCCGGTATTGGAGATGTCGATTTCAAACGACTTCACGTCGGTCGCCGGAGGCTCCCCCGGCTGTTGCGTGAGGATGACCTTCGACACCAACGCCGAAGCGTCGTGCTGGACGATGACGTCCTGGGGAAAGCTCGCGCCGGCTGACCGCCAGCCGGGATAGCTTGTTCCGACGTATTCGTTAATGAGGTGCGTTGCCTCGAAACCAGTCCGCTGACTGGTAGCGGAGACCAACTTCGCGCCCAGGACGGTGCTGTTCACGTTGATCCCTTCCGGAGTTTGAAAGGAACCGGCCGCCGCGTAGCGAAAGCGAGCCATCTCCTCCGGAGTGATCGGTTGGCTGAAGACGCCGCGTAAGAGGTAGAATCCCGCGCCGATAACTACCGCGACTACCGCGATGACGACCAGAGTGTTACGCAGCGACGTAAAGAAGCCGCGCACCCGGTCGCGAAACGTTGGCTTGGACGCTTCGATATATTCCAGCTCGGCCAGGCAATTTTCACAATATTGCTGTCCATTGTAGAGGTGCGTGCATTCCGCGCAGAGCCCTACCTTGCAGCGGGCGCACTTCACTTCGGCCGGCCGGTGCGGATGAATTTGGCAACGATTCCGGACGTTTGAGTACGCTTTCAGCATGGCGGTTCTACCTCGGCTCGCGCCGTGAAAAATCGCTAGGGGGACCGTTGCCTATTGCTTGTCACGGTCTCCGGACTAATCGTGATGACTGTGGCCATTTGATCCCGGGCACACGTGTGGCCCCGAATCAATCGGCGAACCACAGAGCGGGCAGCGAGCACGACCGGCCGCGCTCAACGCGGCGATTGACTCGCTCAGGTGGGAAAGTTGACCACGGGAAACCATGCACCGGAACGTCGGTTGGTCTTCCGACTCCGACTCGACGTCGTGGGCAATCAAAATAAACAGCTTCGCGGACTCGTCATAGCCGAGACCCAATCGCCCAACCTGGATTTCGACCGATGCCCGCCCGCCGTATGACGTCGCTTCCCGCTCTGGCGTCGGGGCTTCGTCGCGGGTCCAGAGGGCCTTGATGGGGGTCAGCAGTTGGTCTACCGCCAGGCCCAGCGCCTGCAGTTGATCCTTTTCTAACCAGAGAAAGGCGGTGTCTCGCTCGTTTTCGGCGACCAATCGAAATCGTCGCCGTCCTGGCGAACCAACTGCGTCCGGCTGCAACCGCCGCACTAGATCAAAATCGTACTGTTGAGCCATTCGGCGCCTCGCTCCTCGCGCCCCGACCTACCTGAGCGCGAATAAATTCTATGAAATTCGCAAAGAATTGACAATATAACGATTCCTATGCTAACGCCGCCAGGCGCTCCTCCAGTTTGCTGATTTGCTCGGCGAGCACCTCCCGCCGGTCGCGTTCCTTTTGGATGATCTCCGGCGGCGCCTTGGCCAGGAACTTGGGATCGTCCAACCGGCGGTCCAAACTTTCGACTTGTCCGCGCAAGCGACCCAGTTCGGTTGCCGCGCGCGTCCGTTCGGCCGCCACGTCTACCATGCCGGCGAGGGGCAAGTAGACGGTTGTCCCGCTCGCAAGGACGTGCACCGCGTTTTTCGGTGGTTCGGACAGGCTCTCGACGATGGCGAACGGCTCAACCCGCGCCAGCGTTTCGACGATGTTTCGTTGACTCTCGAGGGCGGCCCGGTGTAGTCCGGCCACGACGGTCGCCGGAACGCGCCGGCCAACGTCCACTTTGAACTCGGCGCGAATGTTCCGAATCGCCCGAGTGATGCCAATAACGCGGTCGATTTCGTCTTCGGCCCCCGGGTCAAACGCACCGGCCTCTGGCCAGCGCGAGACGACCAGCAGCGACTCGCGATCGGGTAGATGATCCCAGATTGCCTCGGTTACGTACGGCATGAACGGGTGAAGCAGCTTCAAACTGTCTTCCAAGAGGTGATAAAGCACCCAATGCGTCGTACCCTGGCGCCCTTCGCTCGTGCCGCGCAGTTGAATCTTCGCGATTTCGATGTACCAGTCGCACCACTCGCTCCAGATGAACTCGTAAAGCAAACGGCCGGCTTCGCTGAACTCCCAGCTTTCGAACAGCCGATTCACGTCGGTGATGGTGCGATTTAGTCGGCTCAGGATCCAGCGGTCGGCAACGGTAAGATCGGCGGCCGCCGGCTCCGCGAGCGGCTGGGCCCCGGTCGACAAGGTGTAGCGCGCGGCGTTCCACACCTTGTTGCCAAAGTTCCGCGCGCCTTCCAGCTTCTCCTGCGAGAGCTTCATGTCGTTGCCGGGCGTCGCGCCAGCCAGGATTGAGTAGCGCAGGGCGTCGGTGCCGTAGCGTTCGATGACCTCGAGAGGATTGCGTACATTCCCTTTCGACTTTGACATCTTCTCGCCCTTTTCGTCGCGGAGCAGGCCGTGAAAGTAGACCGTGTGGAACGGTACCTCGCCGGTAAAGGCCAGGCCAAACATAATCATCCGAGCGACCCAGAAGAAGATAATGTCGTAACCGGTTTCCAAGACCGATGTCGGGTAGAAGTAACGCAGATCGTCGGTTTGCTCCGGCCAACCGAGCGTGCTGAACGGCCACAGGCCGGCACTGAACCAGGTGTCGAGGACGTCCTCGTCCTGGCGCAACGGCGCGCTTCCACACTTGGAGCAGGTCGTCGGGGTCTCAACCGCGACGATGACTTCGCCGCAGGCATCGCAGTACCAGACTGGAATGCGGTGTCCCCACCAGAGTTGTCGCGAAATCGGCCAGTCGCGAATGTTCTCCATCCAGTTGAAGTACACGCGCGAGAAGCGCTCCGGCACGAGGGTGATCTTACCAGAGCGTACCGCGTCGATCGCCGGTTCGGCCAGGGGTTTGATCTTCACGAACCACTGCTCGGAGATGAGCGGTTCCACCACGGTGCCGCAACGGCTGCAGTGGCCGACGCTGTGAACGTGTTCTTCAACGCGCTCCAGTAGACCCTGCTTGCGAAGTTCGTCGACCACGGCCTGGCGTGCCGCGGTTCGATCCAGCCCGGCAAATGGGCCGCCGTTCTCGTTGATCGTTCCATTGGGATTCAAAATGTTAACCGACAATAGCTGCTGGCGCTTACCAATGTCGTAGTCGGTGGGATCGTGAGCCGGGGTAACTTTCACCGCGCCGGTTCCGAAGTTCGGATCGATCGCGCCGTCGGCGACGATCGGAATCACCCGTCCCAGGAAAGGCAGCATCACCCGACGGCCGACCAGGCCGATATAGCGGTCGTCGCTCGGGTTCACCGCGACGCCGGTGTCGCCCAGCATTGTTTCCGGCCGGGTTGTCGCGACCACGACGACATTGGGTTCGTTCGTCCCGTCGTCGCTGGGAATCAGCGGATAGCGCACGTAGTAGAGATTGCCTTTCGTCTCTGCATGGTCGACTTCCAGGTCTGAGAGCACCGTGGTGCAGCGGGGACACCAGTTTACAATGTAGTTGCCCCGATAGATCAATCCCCGCTCGAAGAGGTTCACGAAGGCGACCCGAACCGCCCGGGAAAGTTGCTCGTCCAGGGTAAAGCGCTCCCGGGTCCAGTCGACCGAGGCGCCCAGACGTTTCAATTGATCGTTGATCAGGCTCCCGTACTTCGCCTTCCAGTCCCACACCCGCGCCACGAAGCCCTCGCGGCCGAGATCGAAGCGAGTAAGGCCCTGTTTTGCCAGGTCATTCTCGACGACGGTTTGAGTAGCGATGCCGGCGTGATCGGTGCCCGGCAGCCAGAGGGTCGGTTGGCCGGTCATGCGGTGCCAGCGCACCATCAAGTCTTGAAACGACACGAACATCGCGTGGCCATAGTGCAATTCACCGGTGACATTCGGCGGCGGAATGACGACGGTAAAAGGCCGCTGGTTCCAGTCAATCGTCGGCGTGAACGCTCCCGACTGCAACCATCGCTCGTACAGTTCGGTTTCGACGACGCGATGATCAAACGCTTTTGGCATTGTCTGAGAAATCGTCTCGCTCATGAATCCTCCCGGGCCTCGCCCACCACAAACCCAAAAAGTCAGCCCCTCCGTACAAGGACGAAGGGGCTTCGTGGTACCACCTTGATTCAGCGCCGCGATGTCTCACGGTGCTCTCGACCGCGCTAACGGGCGGACCCGGCGACGCTTCGGTGTAGCCTTGGGCGTCACTGCTCCCGAGCGACCTTCGGCGACGGTCGGCGAAGAGGACTTTCAGCCCGGATCCTCTCTCTCTGGCGCGACGCGCTCGCCTACTCCTCTCGTTCAACGCATCTTAAGGGCGATCGCCTGCTCGTCCTGCCCCTTAAAGGGCGCACGTAGCACGCTTCACCGATGTGTGATATGATTCTAATCGCGTTTGCCCGAGAAGTCAAAGTGAGTGATCTGGCCACCGGGCGCTCGCTATCTGCGGCGACGGGTGAGGTTCGGCTGTGACTGACCTTGCTCGCGCGGCTAGTACGTGGGGGTCTTGTTGGTTGAAGGCACTTGGTCAACACCTACTGCTCGAGCTCTACGGGTGCGATTTCGCCCTGGTTGACGATCTGGAGCACGTCCGTCAGGCACTCCTACACGCGGCTGAATTGGTTTCCGCCTCGATTATTGGTGTTACCTCTCACAAGTTCCAACCGCACGGCGTCACGGTTGTCGTTGCCATAGCCGAGTCTCATATCTCGATCCACACCTGGCCAGAATACGGTTATGCCGCCGTTGACGTTTTTACCTGCAGCGCCGAGCCGCTCACCGTGGCAGTTCAAGAATTCCTGATCGATTCGTTTGGTGCGCAAGACGCTACCAGCGTTGAGCTCAAGCGCGGCGTATTAGCCGGGCGATGGTCCCGCGAAGCTGCCCGGCTAGAAAAATCAGTCGAGAGCCTCGCCGCTCGGTAGTACTCGGGCGTCCGCCCGGTGGCCAGAAAACCCGAAGATCCCGCCGACACTACGCGCGTCGGCGGGATCTTCGGGTTTTCTCCAAGCCCGGCTGCCTGCCGAGCGAGGCCTTAGCCCAGAAGTCCGCCGAACCCGGGAAGTCCGCCACGGCCCTTGTAATTCCCCATTTGCTTCATCAGTTTCTGAACCTGGCGGAACTGGTTAAGCAACTGGTTGACCTCGTGGGGTTGGGTGCCGCTACCGCGGGCGATTCGCTTCCGACGGCTGCCGTCGATGATCGCCGGGTTGCGGCGTTCGGCCTTGGTCATCGAGTAGATGATCGCTTCCACCCGCTTGAGCTGACTTTCGTCGAGCGCCTGGCTGGGCATCTGTTTCTGAATGTTGCGGAAGCCGGGAATCATCTCCATCAGCTGGCTGAGCGGTCCCATCTTCCGAACCTGTTGAAGCTGCTGGAGGAAATCGTCGAGGTCGAACGTGGCATTACGCAGCTTCTTTTCGAGTTCGACGGCCTTCTTCTGGTCGAGGTTCTCTTGCGCTTTCTCGATCAGCGACAGGACGTCCCCCATGCCGAGAATCCGCGATGCCAGGCGATCCGGGAAGAATGGCTCGATGCCATCCAGCTTCTCGCCGTTACAGACGTACTTGATCGGCACGCCAGTCACCGCGCGTACCGAGAGGGACGCGCCGCCGCGAGCGTCGCCGTCCAGCTTGGTCATCACCAGGCCGGTGAGGTCGAGTTGTTTGTGAAAGTCCTGAGCTACCCGAACCGCGTCCTGGCCGGTCATCGCATCGGCCACCAGGAGGATCTCGGTGGGGTGCAGGCGATCCTTGATGGTCTTCAGTTCGGTCATGAGCGCTTCGTCGACGTGAAGCCGACCGGCGGTGTCCAGGATCACCACGCTGGCGTTGATTTCCCGCGCGCGGCCGAGGGCGCGCTGAGAGATGTCCGGCGGCGACCCTTTAGCCTCGGAGTAGACCGGAATATCGACCTGCTTGCCGAGGGTGATCAACTGCTGAACCGCGGCCGGACGTTGCATGTCCGCCGCGACGAGCAGCGGTCGATGCCCTTGCTTACGCAATTGCAGGCCAAGCTTGCCGGCCGTGGTCGTCTTGCCAGCGCCCTGCAGACCACAGAGCATAATGATGGGCGGTGCGCCCTGACCGAGTTCGAGTTTGCTGGGGGTGCCGAGCATCGCCACCAGTTCTTCGTGGACGATTTTGACGACCTGATGACCCGGGCTCAGGCTGTCCAGAACGTCGTTTCCAATCGCCCGCTCGCGCACTTTGGCGACAAAGTCCTTGACGACTTTGAAGTTAACGTCGGCTTCAAGCAGCGCCATGCGGACTTCCCGCAACGCTTCGTCCACGTCACGTTCGGTGAGTTTGCCCTTGCCCCGCAGGCGCGTAAAAGTTGTCTGTAATCGATCGGTTAAGGCATCAAACATGCGGTCGTCTCGTCTCCCAATTGACTCGCACTATATTATACGCTATCGGTCTCTTCAGCGACCACTCTTGAAGATGGATCGGTAACACTATATAATCGCCAGTAGCCGTGTCCAGGCGTAGTCCTGAGGACGCGGAACGTAGTGCGTCGGTCCAACTCGACTAACGCAACAGAGGAGCAAGTTTCGATGCCGCAGATCAAGCCACTTGGCGACCGGGTAGTGATTCAAGCCCTCCCGCGTGAAGAGACGACCCGCGGTGGGATTGTTCTTCCCGATACCGCGAAAGAGAAGCCTCAGGAAGGGAAAGTCATCGCGGTTGGACCCGGCCGAGTGCTCGAGAACGGCCAGAAGGTAGAGCCCGAGGTCAAAGAAGGTGACACGGTCGTCTACTCGAAGTACGCGGGCACCGAGATTCGCCTGGACGAACAAGAGTATCTGATTTTGAGCGAGAAGGACATTCTCGCCAAGCTCTAGACGGCGCCGCGGGTGACCTGGATTTGGTGGATTTGACTGTCGATACGGCTGTTGAATCCACCAAATTGTTTCCTGGGCCGGAATCATCACGGAGGTAGGATGGCCAAGCTAATCCTTTTCGAGGACGAAGCGCGCCTGGCGTTGAAGAAAGGCCTCGACGTCGTGGCGAACGCGGTAAAGACCACGCTGGGCCCACGTGGCCGAAACGTCGCGATCCACCGGGGGCAGCAAGTACCGATGGTTACCCACGATGGGGTAACCGTGGCAAAAGACATCGAACTACTCGACCCATTTGAAAACATGGGCGCGCAGCTCATCAAGACCGCGGCTCTGCGGACCAACGAGGTCGCCGGCGACGGTACGACAACCGCGACAATATTGGCTCAGGCGATTGTTTCCGAGGGTCTGTACCACATGGCCGCGGGGGCCAATCCGATGCTCATCAAGCGAGGCCTGGACGATGGTGTCGAACAGGTTGTGAAAATCCTTCGGGGCATGTCGCGTCCGCTCGACGGTCACGTCGACATCGCTCACGTCGCGTCGATTTCGGCGGCGGACGGAGAAATTGGTGAGCTGATCGCCGACCTCATGGACAAGGTGGGCAAAGATGGCGTCATTTCCGTCGCCGAGTCCCATACCGTGGGCGTCACCACCGAATATCAGGACGGCCTCGACTACGATCAAGGGTACCTTTCGCCCTTCTTTATTACCGATGAGGCACGCCAAGAGGCCGCGCTTGAAGATACCCTCGTCTTAATCACTGGGCGAAAGATCGAACAGATCGATCAGTTGATTCCAGTCCTGCAGCGGGTACTCAACGCGCAGGAAAAGAGCCTGTACATTATCGCGGACGATGTCGAAGGCGAGGCGTTGTCCACGCTAGTCCTCACGAAGTTGCACGGAAAACTGAACCTGCTCGCGACCAAACCGCCCGGCTACGGCGATCGTCGGAAGTTAGAGCTAGAGGATATTGCCGCGCTGACCGGCGCGACGGTCATCACCGAAGAGTCCGGTCAGCAACTGGACAGCGTGACTTTAAAGCAACTTGGCCGGGCGCGTCGGGTTGTAAGCACGAAAGATCGCACCGTGATCACCGGCGGTCTAGGTTCCGAAACCGCGATTCAGGCGCGGTTGCATTCTCTGCGTCTCGTCCTGGCCGATACGGCCGCCGACTACGACCAGGAATGGCTGAAGAAGCGTGTCGCACGCCTCGGCAACGGTATCGGCGTTATTCGGGTCGGCGCGAGCACGAAGGTGGAGATGGAGGAGCGTAAGCTTCGGGTTGAAGATGCCCTCTCGGCCACCCGCTCGGCGGTCGAGGAAGGGATTCTTCCGGGCGGTGGGGTCGCCTACCTCAACGCCGCGCGCGCGCTCGCCAATTACCATCTCCCCGGCGACATTGGCATCGGCGTGTCAATTCTCCGTCGTGCCCTGGAAGAGCCGGTCCGCTTGCTGGCCAGCAACTCTGGCCAGGGTAGTTCGGTGGTGGTCGACGAAATTCGCCGGGCCCAACTTGCTGCCGACAGCTTGCACGTTGGCTACAATGTCGTCGACCAGAGCTACGTCAACCTGATCGAGGCCGGCATTATCGATCCGACCAAGGTGGTTCGCATCGCGCTGGAAAACGCCGTGTCGGTCGCCAGCCTCATTTTGACGGCCGAGGCGCTCGTTGCCGAGCCGCCCGACAAGCCGGCGCCGCCCCCAAAGAATCCGCGCCGGCCGTTTTAAGTAGGGTTGGAGGTTAGGAGCCGGGGTTCGACCGTGGTCGAGACTGGATACCGCCAGTAGGTCTCGCCGCGGACCAATACCGGATCCCCGCTCCTAACAACCGCGAATCCGCCCCGACGGAGGCGCGACGAATGCCGTTCACGATCGGTCTAACCGGAAACATCGCCTGCGGAAAGAGTACCGTCGCCGGGATTCTAGCGGAGCAAGGCGCGCTGGTGATCGACGCCGACAAGGTTGCTCATCAGGTTATGGCGCCGCCCGGGCCGGTCTTTGACGCCCTCGTCGCCGAATATGGATCGGCTATCCTCAGCGCGGAAGAGGCGATCGATCGCAAGAAACTCGGGGCAATCGTCTTCTCGAATCCGGCCGCGCTCCGGCGCCTCGATCAAATCGTGCACCCGGCCACGAGCGCGGAGATCCGCAAACTGGTGGGGAACGCGGTCGAGCCCGTCGTCGTGGTCGAAGCGATCAAACTTATCGAATCCGGCACCTATCGGATCTGCGATTCGATCTGGGTGGTGACCTGTACCCGCGAGCAACAGATCGAGCGATTGATCGCCAAGCGTGGCCTCACGAGTGCCGACGCTGAGCGACGGGTCGACGCCCAGACCGGCCTCGCCGAAAAACTTGCTCACGCCAACGTCGTCATCGACGCTAGCGGAACCCTTGACGATACTCGACTGCAAGTCGACGCGGCGTGGAGTACCGTGGTGAAACCGAACATCACAAACGTGTGATTGAAAATCATACTGCTCGGTGGTACGCTATCTGCGGATAATCCGCGTACCCGGGAGGCACGTATGACATTTCACGGAGTGATGTCGCGTTCAGCCACGTCGCGCGAACGGGTAACCGTGACCTTGTGTCCGGAGTCAGTTGCTTGGGCGGATCGCAAGGCCAGGGAACTCGGCATAAGTCGCTCTGAACTGATCGACGGATTGCTTGCTTCCGCGCAGCGTCGCGAAATTGCTGAACAAATGGCCGAGGGCTACCGGGCCATGGCGAAGGAGAACCGCACCCTCGCGGAGGAGGGCATGGAGTCGTTTCGAGAGGTGATTGGCGACGACCCTGCCTGGAGCGTGGCGCCGGAGCACACGGATGCAGCGGGGTGAGATCTACTGGGTCAACTTTGAGCCGCGTAAGGGTAGTGAGCAAGGCGGAATTCGCCCAGCAGTGGTGATTCAAAACGATATTGGTAATCGATTCAGCCCGACGACGATTGTCGCGATTATCACTCGAACCCAGAAGCCCTATCCCTTCGTGGTCGAAGTCGATCCGGGAGAATCCGGTCTGCCCGAGCGTAGCGCAATCAACTGCTCTCAACTTCGAACGATCTCAACCGATCCGGCCGATCACCGGATCCTACCGCCGCGTGGTGAAATCACCGTCCGGCCGATTGGCCAGCTTAGTGCTACCAAACTGGCAGAGGTCGATCGAGCCCTCCACCACAGCCTCGGGCTAAGTTGCCCTCTCTGAGGACATCAATGAGCGACGCTTACCAATTCGACGGACATTTGCCGACCCGGCGAAGCCGACCGGAGATTCACCCCAGTTACGGTGTTCCAACCGACGAGAGCGGACTGCTTTCCTGGGACTGGGTCGTCGAACGGTTGGCAAACGAGCCGCTGGTCTGGATGTCGACGACCCGCCCGGACGGGCGTCCGCACGTCAAGCCGGTGTGGGGAGTGTACGTCGACGACACTCTATTCATCGAGACCGGGCCGGTCTCTCGCGGTGGACGCAACCTCGCCGCGAATCCGGCTATCGCGGTTCACCTGCAGCGCGGCAACGACGTTGTCATCGTCGAGGGGCGAGCCGTGCCGGCATTCGCGCTCGCTCACGAAGAGGCGACTCGCATCGCCGAGGCTTTCGCCCGGAAGTATGGCAGTCAGGGCTATCACCCCACCCCCGAGCAGTACGAACGTGAGGGGAGCGGCCTCTACCGGATTCAGCCCACCACCGTCCTTGCCTGGAGCGACTTCCTCAAGGACCCCACGCGCTGGCAGTTCAAGTCAGACCCCTTGAAAGGAGTAGCCAATGGCTGACCAGTCCAACCTCGCGGAAAAGCGACGGGAGAACTGGTGCCAGACGTCGGACACGCGGATTCCTGACTCGGACGCCGCGGCGCGGTTCATCGACCGAGTTGGCCTGGCGACGCTGTACCCGGTGTCGCCGGAGATTCCCGCTCATCGCACTGCTTGGCTCGGTCGGGCCTGGGCAAACTCGATCAGGTAGCGCGGACGACCGGCGGGATCTTTGACGCCGAAGACTTTGCCGAAGGGCATCTGCTTCAGGGGAAGGCTGATTTCGGTCTTCGGCGAGATTTCCTGGAACGCGGCCTCGGCGTCGTCGACGATCCAATAGAGTTCCTCGTCCCCGCGGCCCCCCATCGACTCATCGCTGGCAATGGCGAAGTGGGATCCGCCCTGGTCTTTGAACTGAACGAACGTTGGGTGAGTGCGCTCGATCTCGAAACCGAGAACGTCGACATAAAAGCGGGTCGCTGCCGCGATGTCGGAAACGTATTCGAGCGCGAATCCGAACCGAGGATTGGTAGCCATCGGAAACCTCCCGTTGGTTTAATTAAGTCTCTAATCGAGTCTTGATCAGCAGTGTAGCGCTTTGACGCGACAGCAGCCTGTCGGGATTTGCCAGGGAAGTTTCGGCTTTAGGATAGTGTTGGTTCAGCCAGCTCGAACGGCAGATCTGGAAGCATGGCGTCGAGGGATCGGGCGACGACTGGCTCGTCGGTGAGGGTGGCTTCGGCGATGCGATCCAGCCGAAAGACCCGGGGCGCCTGGCGAAGTCGACACCAGGCGACGAGAAACCAGCCACTGTAGGTGCCGAGAACGCCGACCGGTTCGACGACGCGCGAGGTTTCGCGTGCCTCGCGGTCGCGGTAAGTCAACTCGACCGCGACCGAGTCGAGCAGCGCCTGCTGGACGATTTCCGAGACATTTGGGCCGCGAGCGCTCGGCCCCTGGACCACCCGAATCTGGCTGGCGAGCCGGGCAGCGGCGTTCTTGGAACTCGCGGCCATGACGGCGGTGACCTTCTTGAGAGCAGCGCGGCCGGCCTCCGCGAAAGGCATTGCGTGGGTCGAGGCAAGGGCTGTCGCGATCGCGGCGGCCTCGGCGGGGGTCAGATTCAGAGGGGGCAAGGTCGCGTCGACGTTCAGGCCATAGCCCCCGCCCGGGCCAGGCTGTGCCCAGATGGGAACGCCGGCTTCTTGAAGCGCCAGCAAGTCTCGCTCGACGGTGCGAATGCTGACTTCGAAGCGCTGAGCTAACTCGACCGCTCGCATCGTTCGCGGCGCGCGAGCCCGTAACTCCTCGACGAGGGCATAAAGGCGATCGGTGCGATTCACGCCGGGGATGATAACACGAAAGTTTGCGGAGGCGCGGTCAGAGTTTGGCCCGAAGCGACGCCAGAACCTTTCGGTTCATCCCTTTCACCTTGAGTAACTCGTCGTCGGTTGCCTGACGAATCGCGTTGACGTCGCCGAGCCCCCGCAGGAGCTCCTGCTTCAGCTTGGGGCCGACACCGGGCACCTCGTCCAGCGGCGACTTCAGCGCCCCCTTTTCACGTAGACTGCGGTGATAGGAGTTGGCGAAACGGTGCGCCTCGTCACGAATCCGCTGGACGAGATAGAGCGCTTCCGAGGTGCGCGGGAGTATGACCGGCTCGGAACTGCCAATGGTAAAGATTTCCTCGCGTTCTTTGGCTAGTCCGACCAGGGTGACGTTTTCGACTTCCAGTTCGTTGAAGACTTCCCAGGCCGACGACAGTTGGCCCTTGCCCCCGTCCACGATCAAGAGGTTCGGGAGAGTTTTCCAGCCCTTATCCGGCTCTTCGGCTTCTGGGCCGAGCGGGAGTTCCGGCTTTGCCCGCTTGAAGCGGCGGCGGAGAACCTCCTGCATCGACTTGAAGTCGTTCGGACCGTCGCTCACGGTTTTGATCCGGAAGCGCCGATAACCGTCTTTTTTCGGCTGACCGTTCTCGAATACCACCATCGACGCGACGATAAAGGCGCCCTGGGTATTCGAGATGTCGTAGCACTCGATCCGGCGCGGTGGTTCGAGCAGGTCAAGGTACTCGGCAAGTTCGCCGAGCGCGGCAGTCGTCTTGGCGTCGTCGGCCAGCCACTTCGCCTTCATCTGGATGAGCGCCTCGGCGGCGTTCTCTTCCACGAGCTTTAGCCGCTCCGTCTCCTCGACATCGCGCGGCATGCGAATGGCGACGGTCGAACCGCGAGAGCGATGAAGCCACTCCTCGATGACCTGGCTCTCGTCGAGCGGGTTGGGGATCAGAATCTCCGGCGGAACTTGCGCTGCCCGGTCGTAAAACTCTTTCAGGAAAGCAGTCAGGATGGTCTCCGATGACTCGTCCTGAGTGTTGATCAATGGGAAGGTTGCCCGCTCGACCATGCGACCGCCGCGAACGAAGAAGATCTGGACGCAGGTGTGGCCGTTGTCGCGCGCGAAGGCGATGAGATCGACGTCCTGATTCGTCGACCCGAAGACCCGCTGGCGCTCCATGATTTTTTCGATCGTTCGCACCTGGTCGCGATAGTAGGCCGCGCGCTCGAACTGGAGATTCTCGGCGGCTCCCTCCATGCGTTGGCTCAGATCCGCGACGACCTCTTCGTACCGGCCGCTCAGAAAGTGGCACATGCGGTCGATCATCGCGCGGTACTCGTCGGGAGCGGTCGCGCCGATGCACGGGCCCAGGCAGCGCTTGATGTGATATTGCAGGCAAGGCCGCGGATCGTTGCCGGTAATCTCGCGCGGGCAGGTGCGGAAGGGAAAAAGTTTGTTCAGGAGGGCCAGCATGTTTCGCACGCTGCTGGAGTCGGTCCAGGGGCCGAAGTACTGATTTCCGTCTTCCCTTCGGTGACGAACGATGTCGGCGCGGGGCCAGCCTTCGGCGGTCGTCACGCGGATCAGGGGGTACTGTTTGTCGTCGCGCAGCTTGACGTTATAGTGCGGGCGATGGGTCTTGATCAGCGAGCACTCGAGGATCAGCGCTTCGAGTTCGCTCTCGACGACGGTGATTTCGAGATCGGCGATCTCCTTGACCATCCGCTCGACTTTCTTCGAGGCCGCCGACTCGCGAAAGTAGGACCGCACGCGGTTCCGCAGGTTGATCGCCTTGCCAACGTAGAGGATGCGACCGCCGGCGTCGCGAAACATGTAGACGCCCGGACGGGTCGGCAGCGAATCAAGGCGCCGTTCAATTTGCGAGCGGTCAGTGTTCGAGCGATCCATCGCGGGTGGTACCTTCCCAGGCCGGAACCGGGTTGGAGGCCGGCAAATTTAATTATACCTTGCGCGTCGCGACCGAAGGCTGACCGAGCGAAGTGACTCCCCGACGGCCCGGGACGGATTGACGCGCGAAGCGAATGACTGGCGCCGCCCTAGCGACCGGTCGCCACGGCCACCCTACCCGGTCGCCCGAGGTCCAAGAGGTTTCCCTCGCCGTCGAAGGCGACCGGGTGGGGCTCGTCGAGAATTTCGAGGTCGAGATGCGCTCGCGCTTCGTCGAGCAGATCCGTCGAAATGGCGAACTCGCCGAGTTTGAGCGTGTTCGCGATGCGCAGGATCCGCGGACCGTGGCCGATGGCGTTGCAGGTTAGGACGGCAGCCTGAAGGGCCAACCGGTCGTTTGGCAGGATTGTCGGTATGCCGGTTGGTCCGACGACAGTCGAGGTCAGTCCGTTGGGGTAAGTGCGGCCGAGGTCCAGTTTCTGGACAGCGCGAACCGTGGTGAAGTCGGCGGTACCCAGGCCGTTGCCGTTGCCATCGGTCTCGTCGGTCAGGTCGAGGACGACTTGCTTGGTGACGTCCGGCCCCCCGCTCGCGTATGGCGTGGGATAGCGCCCGCTGATGTTTGGGTCGGCCCCGTCGCCGGAAACGTTCTTCCCGATTTGATCGATCACCAGCACGTCGAGTTGCTCGAAGGGAACCGTCGGCATCGCGGCCTTTGCTTCGAGGAGCAGAGCCGGCTCGTCAGAGAGAATCCGCTCGGCCGGAACCGCGACGAGCCGATACGGCTGATCGTGGGCGTTTTCCAGAACGGCTAAGCCGAATTGAATCGGCGCCCGGCCGATGGCGACCGCGGCCAGCGCCGGGATTCGGCGCGCCATATCCCGAAACCCCGCCGCGTGGCAGGCCGCGGCGCCGGCCTGCTTTCCCAGGCCAATCGCCACCATCTTCGCCAGGCCGCTCTCGTAGTTTCCCCGGAAAGCCGTGTGCGGTTTGATCCGCGCGATAAAGACAATGCCGTCGGCGGCGAGCGCGTGACGGTCCAAACGGACCGGGATGTCGTCGTCGGTTCTGCCAATTTCCTGGGTTGTCATATCCGAGACGATCGGCGCGCCAACGACCGATTCCACGACCCCGAGTTTCTCCAGCACCTCGCGTTGGCCCTCCGCCGACGCACCACCGTGGCTACCCATGGCGGGAATGATGAAGGGCTCGGTTCCCCGAGCGCGGAGACCACGCACGAGTGCGGTTGTGATCTCGGCCAGTCGGCCGATGCCCCGGCTGCCCACGCCGATGGCGATGCGCTGGCCGGGTTTCAAACGCTGGGCGACTTCCGGTCGATTCAGTTCCGCCTCGACCGCCGCGCCCAGGTCCGAGAGCGGCGCCCGCGTGCGCAAGTGGTAGCGCACCCCGACAAAGTCGGGCAGCGCGACGTCGTCGAGCAGGCCGTGCAAGGTCGAATCGGGAATTTCTAGCGTAACGCGCATCGTCCCTCCCCGGGTGGCGAGTCTTTTCGTCGAGAATAGCACCTTTCCGCCGGTTTGGGGAGGTGTTAGTTGGACGCTGGACGGGAGGTGGGCGGCTGCAACTAGGTCGGCAAGGTAAAGTGAAACGTTGTGGTCTGCTGGGGGATGCTCTCCGCCCAGATCGTTCCTCCGTGGGCCTCGACGAGTCCCTTGGTGATGTATAGCCCCAATCCAGCGCCAGGCTTATTCTCGGCGCGCGCCTGCGAGGTGCGATAGAAACGATCGAAAATGTGCATGAGGTCCGCGGCCGGGATGCCGACACCCCGATTGGTGACCGCTACCTCGACGATGTTCTCCTGTCGCACCAGCCGAACGAGGATCTCCCCCTGGGGTTCGCCATACTTCGCGGCGTTTGACAAGAGGTTTCCGAGCGCCTGCTCGAAGCGCGCGGCGTCGACCGGGACGATCCCGACGTTTCCGAGAGCTTCCACCCGAACTGGATGCGGGGCGGTCACAGTGGTGAGGCGTTCGACCACGCTGTCGGTTAGCGCCGCCAGGTCGAGATCTTCCTTCTGCAAGGCGAGCCGACGCGCCTCGATTCGCGACATGTCAAGGAGATCCGAAACCATGCGGCCAAGAATGCGGGAAGCGGTACGAATGTGCTCCACATTGGCAATCTGACGGTCCGGGGGGGCTCCCCGCTCGAGCAACTGGTGCAAGTGATCCGCGTAACCGGAGATGACCGTCACCGGCTGACGTAGGTCATGGGCGACGAGCGCCGTCCACTCCTCGCGTAGTCGCTCCACTTCCTTGAGAGCCGAAATGTCCTCGTAGATTTCCACCGCGCCGACGACCCGGCCTTCGGCGCTCCGAATGGGCGCGGCGCAAATGAGGACCGCGATTTCGCGGCCGCTCGGTTGGCAGACGATCCCCTCCTCGGCGAGAATGGTCGTGCCACCCAGGGCTCGGACGATCGGTAATTCCTCGTAAAGGTACGGCGTACCATCGGGGTGGCGGATCAAGTCCAGATATTGAGAAACTCCGCCGTCAGGATTCAACACCCGACCGAAAAGCCTTTCCACGGCCGAATTGCCAATGACTTTTTGTTGATCGTCGAAGGCTTCGAGACGAATGATTCCGACCGGTGAGCGCTCGATGACCGTTTTTAGCCAGGTGCGTTCGGTGTCGACCTGGTCCAGCAATCTCTCGCGTTCCTCTTCCGCGCGCCGACGCTCGGTTATATCGACGACGACCATTCCAATGCCCAGGGTTTCCGTTTGATGGACGTCAACCGGATAGTAACTTACCAGCCAGGAGCATTGTTGCCCTTTCGTCCCCGGGGTTTCGCCAGTCACCTCGACGTTGACGACCGGTTTTCCCGAGGTGAGAACCTCTTGCAAGAGCGGCTCGACGGCGGGCCACAGCGAAGGAGATACCTGCCAGGGCGATTTGCCCAGGATTTCCCGTACCGGCAAACCAATGATCTTGGCGAGGGCGGCGTTAACCCGAACGTAGCGGAACTGGTGGTCCGAGAATGCCATGCCAGCCGGCGAGGAATTCATCAGGGTATCGAGCAAGGCGAGCGCCTCGTCGCCGCGCCGAACCGCGAGCTGCGCATCGCGGTAGAGACGCGCGTTGTCGACCGCTAGCGCCGCGCGATCGGCAATCTCCTCGGCAAAATCCAAATCCGTCAAGGTGTACTCTCGCTCGGCCTCCGCGCTGGCGAAAATGAGCGCGCCGAGCGTTTGACCGCGGGCAATCAGAGGTGTGGTAATCAGCGACTTGAGCCCTAGCCCTTGCAGTGCCCGAAAGTGTTCGGCCGATGGCGGAAGACCGGTGAAGAACGCGTCGGTCACGTGCGTGACGATCTGTGGTCGGCCGGTGCGCAAGGCGTTCGCCAGCGGCGTCCTACTCTGAACGTCCAAGGGAAATTGCTGTCGCAGGGCGCGCAGGCGCTCTTCCAACGCCGGCCGGACGGCGGCGAGCGTCACTTGTCGGTAGTATCCCGACGGCTCGCGAAGGTAGACGACGCACCAATCGGCGAGAGTCGGAACGGCGAGGCGCGCGACGTGTTGCAACGTTGTCTCGTAGTCGAGAGAACTGCCCAGCAGATTGCTGGCCGTCGCGAGAAAGCGGAGTCGCCGTTCCTGGTTTGCCGCCCGCGATCGCTCCTGGCGCATCGCGCCGATTAAGCCGACGGTCAGCGCCGCGACAAGCAAAAACCCAAGTATGCCAATCCGGGGTGCCAGTATAACTCCGATGAGGTTGAACCGTTGAAGGCCGGTGAACAGGTAGACCGTGAAGAACGCGCTGAGGACCAGGGATAGCAGGCCCGGACCCAAACCCCCATACCAGGCGCTGATCACCAGGGCCGCGTAGAAGAGAGCAAAAGGGTTGGCGCGGAGGCTGGACCGGAGAACTGACGACAGCAAAGCGGCAAGCAGGGTCACGCCAATCGCAACGCCGTATTGCTGGAGCGGGCGAGCCGGTCTCCGAGATTCCACGTCGGTTCCTTACACAGGCGACTTTGCAGGCACTTGGTCCACCAGACGCGAGTGTCGACCGGACTTTTTGAAGAGCCGTGCGGAACGCGAGAACGAACGGAAGTTTATACGAAAGATCGAGAATTGGCTAGTGGTTTCGTGACCCGGGGGTGGGGTGGGTCGTCAGGTGGGACTTTTGTATCAGTATGCTAGCGCGCTGTACTACCTTCGCGCAAACTTCGTGCAAAACAAAAGAGCCTCCTGGCGGAGACCTATTTTCCCGTGGGGGTAGCCCCAAAGTATCGTCGGCGCTGCGGCTTTTCACGACCGTGTTCGGGATGGGAACGGGTGGGTCAACCGCGCTTCATACACCAAGAAGCTCAATTTCCGACAGTGTAACTGAACCACACGAAAATTGCAAGACCTGTGGTCGCAAAAACATTCGCGGGAACGTGGAGAACTGGGCGTGGGGAGGGCCTTCGTGCCCAGTTCGCCACGATTCGACTAGCGAGACTCGATCTGGGCGCTTCGGAGAAGCGCTTTCATGTAGCCGATGGTGTAGGCGGTGGCCAGACGCTGGTCGTCCGCCATTTGGGGAAGATGATCCGGGATGGCTACGCCACGAAAGCCGACTTCTTGCAGTGCCTTCATGTAGGTATACATTTCCGCGTAACCGTCGTCGACGAAGGTTTCGACGAAGTGCGGCAATGGCGCGTTGATGTTACGGAAGTGAACTTTGAACAGCTTCTTCCGCTCACCGAAGTAGCGAATCGCCTGTTCGGCATCCACGCCCCAAACCTCGCCACCTTCCAGCCAGCAGCCGATGCAGAGGCAGACGCCCACGTTCGGGCTGTCGGCAATCTCCAGTGCCTTCTGGTAGCTCGCGAAGGTGCTGAAGATGCGCGGCACACCACCCAGGCGGGGAATTGGCGGATCGTCCGGGTGGATGCCGATCATCACCCCTTCCTCCTCCGCTACGCGGGCGGCCTGGCGAATAAAGTAGGCGTAGTTATCCCACACCTCTTCTTCACTGTACTCGCGCCCGTTGGTTAGAGGGAGGCCGTAGGTAGTGTCGCGCCAGCGACCCACGGTTGCCTTTGCCAGGTCGAATCCGCGAGCGCTCGCTCCGGCCCGAGTTTGCTCGCGATCGGTGCTCCAAATGCCATTCGGCATGTGAGCGTAGGTCGTGTAAGGAATGCCCGCTTTGCCAAGGGAACGAAGGTGCCGCTTGTATTCTTCGACTTTAGCGTCGCGGTCTGCAGTCGCGAGGACGATCGCCGGCTGGTTGTGAACATCGGAGTTTCCGAAGCCGTAAACCTTGATGCCGAACTCGGCGAATCGAGCCTTGCGACTCGCGTAATACTCGGCGCTGGACTTTGTCGAGTCGGTCCAGAGCACCGCGTACTCCACACCCATTTGCGCCACGAATTGAAGATCCAGGTCGCGCGGTTCCGGTGACATCTGCGCGGCGATCTTGACGCCGGGCGGAATGCGGTCGAGCGGGCTGATCTTCCCCGGACTGGCCTGGGGGGCGGTCATGCGCATACTCCTTTCGACGCCGAGGATCGGCGTTGGGAGACATCGTAACCTGTCGATTGCACCGCTGACAAGGGTGCCGCACGGGAGGAGGCGCCCGGGAGCCGGATTGACACCGGGAGCTCAGTAAGGAACGATATCTCTCGACCGCGGGTTCTCAGGAAGGAGAGCGTACATGGGAAGCAAGATCCGTTTGGGGCTCATTGGAGCGGGGTGGTGGGCGACCGCGAACCACCTACCGATTTTCGCCGCGCGCGACGACGTCGAACTTACCGCGGTGTGTCGTCTCGGGCGACCGGCCCTGGAAGCGGTGCGCGATCGCTTTGGTTTTCGCTTCGCGACCGAAGACTACCGCGAGTTACTCGATCAGCCCCTGGACGCCGTCGTCGTCGCGAGTCCCCACACCCTTCACGCGACTCACGCTCGCGCGGCACTCGAACGTGGTCTGCACGTCATGGTCGAGAAGCCGATGGCCGTGCGGTCTGCCGATGCCTGGGACCTGGTCCGGTTGGCTCGCGAGCGCCATTGCCATCTGCTCGTCCCCTACGGCTGGAATTACAAGTCGTTTGTCGAAAAGGCTCGGGACTTGATCGCCGCGGGCGCGGTTGGCGATATTGAGTACGCGATGTGCCACATGGCCTCGCCGCTGCGTCACCTGCTAACCGGTTCGAGCACCGAGATGTCCAGCGAGAGCGGCGCGGCCGCTGGACTTGTCTTCGCGCCGGAGACGGCGACCTGGGCGGATCCGGTTGTCGCCGGGGGAGGTTATGGGCAATCCCAATTGACCCACGCGACGGGTTTACTCTTCTTTTTGACCGCATTGCGTGCCGCGCGGGTTTACGCCGAGATGACCGCGCCTGGGTCGCGGGTCGAACTGTACGACGCCTTCTCGGTGCGCTACCGGAACGGCGCAATCGGCACGGTCTCCGGGGCCGCGACGATTCCCGAGGGCGGCGGCTATCAGGTTGACCTGAGGATTTTTGGCCGCGACGGGATGCTGCTCCTGGACGTTGAGCGCGAGCGCCTCGAATTGCGACGGAACGATGGTGAAAACTTTAGCCTGCCGGTTCAACCTGGCGAGGGCGCGTACACTTGTGACGTTCCCCCGGCGCGCTTTATCGAATTGATTCTTGGTCAGAGCAATCGCAACAATTCTTCCGGCGAAGTCGCGGCCCGCTCGGTGGAGTTGCTGGAAGCCGGCTATCGTTCGGCCCAAAGTGGCCGGGTCGAGGACGTCCCACTATAAGAATCGAGAAGCCGATCAACTTACTCGTACTAACTGGTTGTCCTGAAGTCGATAGGTTTGGGTAACGTGCTGAGTTGGACAGCATAGCGGTTCGCCGGGGCCGGCCACCAGCATGTCGACGGCAATCGTTCCGTTGCCTTTGTCGGTCAGGTTCTGAACGACCACCCGGTCGCCCAGGAACGTGGTGGCGACATTCTTCGGCACGCCGTTCTGGTTTTCGACGATTGCCAGGTACTTGAACACGCCGGTCCCACCAGTTTCTACCGAAAGAATGACCGCGGCGTCTCGCGTTCCATTGCCGGTGAAATCGGCGAAAAGAATCGGCTGATCCAACAGGGTGACCGTGATCTTGCTTGCCGAACCCGGTGCCGCCGGTACCTGAAACGTGCCGTTGATGAGGGTTGCCACGCCGTTTGGCGGGCCTTGCACGGTGTACGTCGCGTTCTTGAGCGCGGCCAGATCGAGCGCTTCCCAGGCGAATCGCTGGCTGTTCAAACGGGTCTGCAAGCCAAACGGCCCGTTGATCCAGGTGCGGAACCCATCGGTGAAGGTTGTCGCGTTATCGGCCTTCCGCCACACCAGGAGGCCGCGCGTGGTCATTTGCAGACCGTCGCCGGTTGTCGCGTTGTAGCGCACGTTCTCCAAACAATTTCCCACGATGTTGGGGATCTGGTCGTGGAGTGTCGCAAACCCCCGGGTGAACTGGCACGCAACGGCGACCGCGGGTTCGGCGGGACCAACCAGTGGCGCGAGGAGCGCGCCCAGAGTGAAAATGACTGCCAGGATTCGCGACACGGATCTGCCCCCGGTTGGTAGGTTGGTGCAGGTAGCGCTGATATCGGACAAATACGCTCTATCAGGGCGTCCCTTGCTCCTCGGCAGCACCGGTGCATAGCCTGTGCCGTTAAACACAATATCGGCGGGTGCGATACGAGGAAAACGGGGCGAAGAGCCACTCACGTCGTCGTCCCTTCGCCCCAAAATTGGAGAGAGGTTGGCTTAGCTGGGAACGATAACCCGGATCTGCGATTCGACGTCGCTAATGCCCGGCGCCTGTTGCGCCGCGTGGAGGACCGCCGTTCGCTCCGGCCAGGAGGAAACTTCGCCGGACAGGATCGCTTTGGCGCCGACCACGGTTACGTGGATACGCTTCGCGGCGTCTTCGGCTCGGCGTTCGAGCGCGTCCTCGATCTGATGTCGGACATCGTCCGGATCCGGCGATGAGGTACTCACCTGGATCAGGTTGGTCACGCCGCGTACCCCGGTGAGATTGCCGACGGCCCCCTCGGCAGCCGCGCGCTGGTATGCCTGGTCGACGGTGCCCTCGATTGTGACCCATCCGTTAGAAACCGTCGTCCGAATTCGTTGATGTGGGACGAGGACGTCCCAGATCAAGGCGTGACGAACCGCCTCGGCGATGTCGGTGTCGGTGCGTTCCATCGCCCCGGGCAGAACGACCTCAAGGTCGTTCGCCACGTCGAGCACGCCGAGAACCCGGTGGGCTGCTTCCTGGGCGGCGTGACGCGTGGCATAACTTGTCGCAATACCGCTCAGTGTGACGACGCCGTCAATCACCGATACGCCGACGTTGGCGATGTCAACTTGCGGATCCCAGGTTAGCTCGTGTACAACGGCGCGCTGGATCTCCGCGTCGGTTTTCATCGTCCTCCTCCTTACAAACGACTCCCGGGGAAGCGCGGCGTCACATGGTCACGATCGGGATCTTGGTGCCTTCCGACTTCTTTTCGACCGGTTTCGGCACGCTGATTTCCAGGACGCCGTCCTTGAACGTCGCGTGAATTTGCTCCGGCTTGACGCCTTCCGGAAGGGTCATGGTCCGGTAAAAGCTGCCGTAGGATCGCTCCATGCGGTAGTAGTCCTTCTCCTTGACTTCCTTTTCGGCTTTCTTCTCGCCCTTCACGATCAGATGCCCCTCTTCGATCGTGATCTCGACGTCGTCCGGCGAGATGCCGGCCAACTCGGCCTTGAGTACCAGATTCCCATTCTTCTCGTAAACGTCCATCGCCGGAACGTAAGCTTCGGCCATGACCGGAACCCGGGAGACTAGGCGCGGGGTGAACGGCCAGGAATCCATCCACAGGTGCTCGATTTCTCTCTGAAGCTGCGTGAATCGCTCCCACGGGTCGAACCGCTGCGCGGTCGTCCCATTCGTTTTTGGGGTCATCTCGGCGTTCTTTGCCATCAGTCTCTCCTGTACGTCTCTGTTTTTTTGCGTGGACAAGTCCACGAGTATAGATTGCCCGCTCCGCGTTGCGCGCCGGGTTAACGATCGTTAACCCCTGGTTACAGACGGCCCCTTTGCTCTGGGTGGGTTTCTTGCCGTCTAGATGGACTGGGCCAGCCCTCGCTAACCGGACGTTTACCTGCCGTTACCTCACCGGCAACGCGTCCGGTGCATGCTCGATGCTGGATGGCCAAGCAAATAGCACTCACGGGAGGTTACGATGCCGCTCACCACGCGAATTACCTGCCAAAATGTCGAACTGTCTCCTTCCGAAGACGCGTACGCTCGGCGTCTTTTTTCTTCGCTAGACCGTCGTCTGCAACGCTTTCCAGATCCGCTGCTCGAGGCGACGATTAGCCCATCCGGTGCCCCCCTACAATACGATGTCGATCTTCGGCTACGGTTGGAGCCACACGGCCGACACTTGATCAGTCACGAAACGGCCGAGACGGTAAACCTGGCGATGAAGCTTGCCGTTCACGAAGTAAAGCGTCAGGTAATCCGTCAGGTAGCGAAGCAAAGCGGTGAGCCGTCGTTTGGAGTACCCAGCCGCCGATTGCCTCCGTAACCCGCGGCCCACGCCGCGACCGCAACCGGAGACCGCGCGAAACGATCAGGAGGTCAGAGAGATGGCGACGTTACAATTCCGTCTCGCCACTGAAGTCAAAGTGCTTCTGGAGGCCGAGCGTAGCCGACTTCGGGCGAGTCTGGGCTGGCTAGGCGAGGCGGAACAGACACTCGGCGAGAGTCAAGGGGAGGAAAGCAGCGCTGGTGGTCAGGAAGCCGATGTCGCCAGCGATATCGCTGAGCAAACCCTGGATCTCACGCTCGAAAGATCCGAACGGCGTCGGCTGGAGGAGGTTGAAGAGGCTCTCGAACGACTGGCCAAGGGAACCTATGGGGTTTGCGCTAACTGCCACCAACCGATCGACCCCTCTCGCCTCACCGCGATACCCTGGACCCGCTGGTGCCACGACTGCGCCGCGCGTCACCAGGCTTAACACAATGAGTGTCCCGTCAGGGTGGGGGGTGGGGTGTGCCGCCACAGGAGCACACCCCACCCCGGAAGAGGGTATCGGCAAACCGACCGGGTCACGTCGCTTAGCGGGTCCAGGCGCCAATTCCCTCACGGGTAGCGAGCAAGGCCGCGGCATCGGCGGACACGACTTCGACGACCGCACCGCGTGCGACCGCCTGGCTGATGGCGCGGTCCGCCAGGTCGGCGACCGGTTCCAGAGGCGTCGCGCAGATCGGACAAGGACCGGGGCCGGCGACCAGTCGTCGACAGCGCGGACACTCCCCGCCAATCGCTTCGAAGGTGTCCGCCACTACCAAGGTGTGGACTCGGCCTTTGCTCAGAGCGTCTAATGTTTCCTCCAACCCCAGCGTGACCCGACCGGTGGTCTCTCCGTCGAATAACCGGTTCACGCTCTCGGCCTCGTCGTGGCGTTCGGCGACCGTTACCAGGGCTTGAGCGGCGCGAATGACCTCGGACTCGGAAGCAAACATCTCGACTTTGATTCTGCCAACCAATCGGTGTACCAGGGAAGTCGGCAAGTGCGCGCTGAAGAGCGCCATGGCTTCCGGTGGTCCGCCCAGCACCAACCGATCGAAGGGAAAAGCTTGAGCGAGTTCGAGAAGTTCCGCGATCACCCGTTCGGCGTGCCGCGCGACGCGTTCGAGGCGATGGCGAGCCTCTCGTGACTCCTCAAGGGCCGCCCAGCCGCCACCGTGATGCTTACCGGGAACGTCATCGTGAACGGCTCGTCGTTCTTCGACTTCACCGAGGTAGACGGTTAAAATTCGGGCTTCGCGCGCGTCGAACAGCACGACGGCTAGGCGCTCGTTGTTCTCGACCATTTGGACCAGCGGCTCGGTTACCGGGCCGCGCTCCCAGGCCATTTCTTCCGTCGGGGGCCACGGGAGGGCGGCCACGTAGAAGTATCCGGAGTGTCCGGACGCAAACAGGACAATTCCCGATTTCAGCGAAGAGCCATCCCCGCGGAGATAGTCCTCCGCTTGAGCGACCGCTGCCTCGAAGTCCTTCCGTTCCAGGTCGGGCAGTTTCTCGCGGAGCGATCTGACGAGGTCACGAAAGGTAATCAAGTAGGCCTGACCGGTGGCGCGGGCCGGTGAAGCATCCAGGTATACCGACAGGACCCGACCGGCCGGTGGAGCAACTCGCCGAACGCTGGCGAGCAATTCTGGTAAGGTGTTGGTCGGAGTATGCACGGTTCTCTCCTCACGGCATGCACCCCAACCTTGACCGACGAGCGTCAACGCCGGGGTTGCCGTGGGTAACCGGCACGTTACAATCAGGGCGAGAGAATCGCTCATCGGTCGGGCGCCCCGAGTAGTCCAAGACCCCCCGGCGGCGATGCGAGCACGTCAGGTGTCGTGAGGAAATTTGGATTAAGACGGAGGACAGGGAACGTGTTAAAGACGGTATTAGTGCCCTTGGACGGGTCGAAACTCGCGGAGCGCGCGCTCCCGATCACGGAGGGGCTGGCAAGTTTGGTAGGGGGCTCGATCATCTTGCTGAGAGTCGTGCCCAAAGCGACGCACCGCGATGCCGGGACGGCCGCTGGGCCGGAGGCGGAGGCCTATCTAAAAGACGTCGCCGCTCGTCAGTCAATTCCTTCGGTTAGGATCCAGGTTAGGGAGGGGGAGCCGGCGCCGACTATCCTCTCCGAAATCGCCGGGCGCGGCGTCGACCTGGTGGCCATGTCGACCCACGGTCGGTCGGGCATTGGCCGGTGGATCTACGGGAGCGTCGCCGACGACGTCATGCGTCATTCGCCGGTTCCGGTTCTCCTCGTCCCGGCGACTGGGGCCGCGCGGATCTGGCCAAAGGAACGGCCGCCGCGCATTCTGGTCCCCCTGGACTTCTCGGGATTGTCCGAGGCCGTTCTTGCTCCGACTCTGGAACTTGCGCGGAGCATCGGCGCGGAGTTAATTCTCGTTTCGGTCACTCCCATGTTGATCGCCTCGCCGGACCTCGCCGAAGCCGGCTACGTTGCGTACGACATCGATCGGGACCAGGCGGACCGACAGAAGTATCTCGCTGATTTGGCGAACCGGCTGCGCGCGGAGGGCTACTCGGTGACGACGCGGGTTGAGTTCGGTTTTCCCAACGAGGTCATCGTGGATGTGGCTCAGGAAGCCCAGGTTGACCTCATCGCAATTGCCACGCACGGCAGTGGTGGCGTCACCCGGCTGCTGATGGGGAGCACCGCGACCGGAGTCGTGCAACGAGCGAAAATCCCGGTTCTGGTTGTCCGCCCCCGCGAGGTCCGCGAGGAAAAACCGGAGGCCGACGATCCGGTGTGAATCACCCGAAACTAAGGTAGAGACGGGCCGGCGGCCCGCCTCTACGCTTCCTTAGGTTGGCCGAAGGAGGATCTTCCCGGCCCCTTTCGCTTCCGCGCGATGGAAGCCCTCGGACCAGTCGTCGAGCGAGAGTTGATCGGTGACGACCAGACGAGGATCGAGGCGTCCGCTGCCGACGAGGGTCAAGGTCCGGTTCCAGGATCCCGGAACCGTCGCAAACGGGCCGGCAAGGGTGATCTCACGCATGACGAGATCGGTCAGGTCGAATTGAATCGGCCGACCGTAGAGACCCATCTGAACGAAGCGGGCGCCCCGACGGGCTAGCTTGAGACAGGTCTGGGCCGACTTTTCCGCGCCAGCGCACTCGACGACGACATCGGCCCCCTCCCCGCCAGTCAGGTCGCGCAGGTAGTGCAGGGGATCGGTTTGCTGGATGTCCAGAACGTGGGGGATCCCGATCTGACGCGCGATGGCGAGGCGCCGCTCGTCAGCGCTGAGCCCGAGGACGACGACGGTGGCGCCGGTCAGGCTCGCCACCTGGGCGCAAAGCAGGCCGATCGGTCCGGGTCCGGAGATCACGACGACGTCGCCGGGTTTGGGGTCGCCATAGTCGAGGACTCCGCGGACGGTGCAAGCGATCGGCTCGGTGAGGGCGCCGAGGGTGTCGTCGATGCTATCCGGCAGTTTGAAGAGGCTGTTGGCCGGCACAACCAGCCAGGGCGCCATCGCGCCGTTCACCCCGGAACCGAAGGAGCGGCGTTCTGGGCAGAGATAGGGGCGGCCGGACCGACAGTGGCGGCACCGGCCGCAGGTATAGATCGCCGGAATCGCGGTGACCCGTTCGCCAGGCTTCGCCGTCTCGACGTCCGACGCGACGTCTACGATCACGCCAGACATTTCGTGGCCGAGCACGACCGGAGGCGTCGTCGGATACTCGTCGTGCCAGATGTGGAGATCGGTTCCGCAGATGCCGCACGCCGAGACCTTCACCAGCACGTGTCCCGGACGGAGGCTTGGCTCCGCGACGTCGCGTAACTCGACGTTGCCGTCGCCCCGGGCGTACTTGACTACTGCCTTCATCAGTGCCACTCCCGATTGTTCGAGTTCGTTTCGGGTGTAATAATAGCGCTTCGCCGCGCCCCGCGTTTATACCCCTTCCGGCGGTCTCGAAGCCCGGCCACGATACCTTGCCAGCCGCCGGCCAATGCGCCACAATGGGTATGACCGGGGCAAGCAGGCTAACGGTAAGGGAATCGGGTAGGTTCCGTCACTCCCGGTGTTGATATCTTCTTCACCGATCCCTGGCCGGCTGGCTTCAAGCGTAGGAGGGCACCAATGGCGATAGCGGCCACGCCGCGCGTCGGCGAGCGATCGAATCCTCAGACGGGGTCTCTTGCCGAGCGGATCGCGAAGATTCGCGCGATCGATACCGACATCCATAACGACCTGCCCAGTCACAACGAATTAAAGCCATTCCTCGCCAGGGCCTGGCATCCCTGGCTCGAAGACGGCCCGAAATTCGCGGCCCGTGCCTATACAAACACCGGCTCCGGCCGGATGGACGACTCGGTTCGCGAAGAAGATGGTCTCTGCGCGGGCGACCCGAATTGGGTGATTCAGCAACTCCTGGTGAAGTATCGCATCGATCTGGGCGTGTGCACCGGTACGATGACCGGCGCCAGCATCCAGCATAACGCGCGATTTAGCGCTGCTCTCGTCGCCGCCTACAACGACTGGGAACTCGAAAAGTGGGTCCGTCCGTACGACTGCTATAAGGGCTCGATTCACCTGGCACCCCAGGATCCCGAGGAAGCCGCGAAGGAAGTTCACCGGCTGGGCGATGATCCGGGCATGGTTCAGATCCTCATGGCGAGCGCCGCGCGCATCCCCTATGGAAACAAATTCTACTGGCCGATTTATCGCGCCGCCGTCGAGCACAACCTGCCGGTTGCGATTCACGTCGGGGCCGAGGGTACTGGCGTCGCTAACCCGCCAACCAGCGTGGGCTACCCGAGTTCGTACCTGGAGTTCCACTCGGATCACTCGCAGACGATGATGGCCCACTGTGTGAGCCTGGTTGCCGAGGGCGTTTTTGAAGAGTTTCCCACCCTACGTTTCGGGTTCATCGAAGGTGGGATTTGCTGGGCGCCGTACGTGATGTGGCGGCTGGATCGCATGTATCCCGCGCTCAAGGCGGAGGTGCCGTACCTCCGGAAGTTGCCGAGCGAGTACATTCTTGGTAACTGCTACTTCAGCACTCAGCCGATCGAAGAGCCGGATAACCCCCAGCATCTGCTCCAGATGTTCGAGATGCTGCGGGCCGAGCGGACCGTGATCTTCGCGTCGGATTATCCCCATTGGGACTTTGACAATCCGCTTACCGCCTTCTCGTTCTTCCCGAAGGACCTGAAGCGGCGCATCTTCGTGGACAACGTCATCGACTTCTACGGCCCGAAACTGTTCCTGCCGAACCGGAGGGACTGATGGTTCTTCCGACGCCCACGACTGTCACCCCGCGTGACCGGACCCGCCTCCGCGCGATTGACGTGGATTTACACCATCAAATCGCGAACTGGGAGGAAGTCGCTCCGTTTTCGCCGCCAGGGCTGCGCTGGCGGTTCAGCCGTCGGGGCGGCCCCCCGCTGGCCCGTCACGGGTTCTGGAAAATCGGCGCCCGATTCGGCGACGTGCCAATGCCGCCCACCGGTCATCCAGCCGCGGATCCCCGGTGGGTGAAGGAACAGGTCCTCGACGCGAAAGGAATCGACCTGGCGATCCTCACCGGTCAGCACCTGAGCATGGGAGTCCAGCCCGGCGCGGATTTAGCCAGCGCGATTGCCCAAGCGGTGAACGACTGGACGCTCGAAACCTGGGTGCGCCCCTACGACTGTTTCAAGGGGTCTATTTTAGTCGCACCGCAGGATCCCTCGGCGGCAGTTGCCGAGATCGATCGTCTGGGCGACGATCCCGGGATGGTTCAGGTGCTGCTCGGGAGTGCCGGCGAGGCCCCGCTTGGCCGCCGCGCTTATCACCCGATCTACGAAGCCTGCGTTCGTCACGGTTTGCCGCTCGCCTTGCACATCGGCGGCGAAGGCGCCGGTAATTCATCGCCGGCAACCGCGGTTGGACACCCGTCGACCTACTTTGAGTGGTATGGCGCGCTCCCCCAGAGCTATATGGCGCACATTATGAGCTTCGTCACCGAGGGCGTCTTCGAAAAATTCCCCACCCTCAAGGTCGTGTTGTACGAAGGCGGAGTCTTCTGGCTGCCCCACGTCATGTGGAGGTTCGACAAGAACTGGAAGGCCCAGCGCTCGGAGACCCCCTGGGTCAAAGAACCGCCGCACGCGTACATTCTTCGCCACTTCCATTCCACGACCTATCCGCTGGAGGCCGCTCCGGCTCGCTACCTGCACCAAACCCTGGAGATGATCGAGGCGAACCGCACCTTGCTCTTCTCGACGAACTACCCCAATTGGGAGTACGGTGATCCCTTCGCGATGATCGCGGACATTCCGGATTCCCTGCGGCGGCGCGTCCTCGTCGAGAGCGCGCTGGACGTCTACGGTGATCGACTCTTAGCAAAGTAGGACTGGGGAACCAGCGAGAGCCTGGTCCCCCGGATCCGATCGACAGTAAATGAGCTTCCGCCAGTGAACTTCATCATCTATTTCAATCCAGACCGCGAGTACGAAGACGAAGCGCTGCTGTTGGCGCGGCGCCTTTTTGCCTACTTTGATACCGCCATCGATTCGCTGGCCCTGGTCCCAACCGCCGACGAAGACCTCGCGCTGTACTTCGACGGCGAGTTGATTCACTCCCTCAGCCGGAGCGGTCGACCGCCAAAGGTGTCGGACGTGCTGGCGATTCTGAACCCGGTCTGACCTGACATTTATCATCCTCTTATAAACGAGTGTTAGACTCGGCCCGAAGGTATGAATCAGGATCGTCCCACATTCTTCGCGGGGCCATCCGCTCAAAGTCGAGAGGATTCGCAGCATGTATCGCTTTCGGGTTTCTTTTTCCCGGCTGTATTTCGCCCTCGCCACGCTTCTCATCGCTGCAACGTTGACCGCCTGTGCTGGCGGAACCCTTCAGCCTCCCCTCGCCCAGTCCCATACCGCTTCGGCGGCTTCGCCGACCGCGACGTCGGGAGCGACGCCAACGGTTTCCGCCCAGGCGAATGGCAGCACCAAAGTCATCGCCAGTCCCAGTGAAGCGATTCCCCTGTCCGCTAGCGGCAACGGCGCGATAGCCGACGTGGCCGCGGCGGTTCGTCCCGGCGTCGTCGAGGTGACCAACGAGCAGTTGACGATTAACCAACTGCAAGGGCAATCCGGTCTCGTGCCCCAGGGGATCGGTTCCGGCGTCATCTTTGACAAGCAGGGTCACATCCTGACGAACAATCACGTCGTCGCGAACGCCCAGAAGCTGCAGGTCACCCTTCCGGATGGGCGAACTTTTCCGGCGACCCTCGTCGGGACGGACCCGCGCAGTGACCTGGCGGTGATTCAAATCCACGGCACCAACCTGCCGGTCATCCCGCTAGGCGACTCGAGTAAACTGGTGATTGGACAGTGGGTCGTGGCAGTCGGGAACGCGCTGGGGTTGGAAGGTGGTCCGACGGTAACCGCCGGTATTATCAGCGCCCTGAACCGGACCGTCCAAGAGCCACCAAACCAGACGACTGGTCAGGCACCATTCCTTTTTGACGTCATTCAGACCAGCGCGCCGATCAATCCCGGAAATTCCGGCGGACCGCTCGTGAACTTGAGTGGTCAAGTCGTCGGCATCAATACCCTGGCGGCGGTTCAGGCCGAACCCGGCGTGCCGGCGCAAAACGTTGGCTTTGCGATAGCCATTAACACCGCCAAGCCCATCGCCGATCAGATCATTCGCACTGGCCACGTGGCCTATCCCTACATGGGCATCGCGGTCTATCCGAACGATCCGGCGGTCGCGGCCCGGTTCAACCTTCCGTCGGTGCCGGGAATGATCGTGACCCAGGTTGCACCGAACAGTCCAGCCTCGGCAGCCGGCCTCAAGGAGTATGACATCATCACCGCCGCCGATGGCACCAAGCTTAACGACCCGAGCGCGCTCTACCGGGTGCTCTACCGTCACAAGCCCGGTGATACGATCACCCTGAACGTCGCGCGCGGAACCGGACAGGTCTCGATTTCCCTGACGTTAGGGACCGCGCCGAGCAGCTAATGTCGGTGTAGGCAACGCCCGAAGCCACGATTCACCAGCTACGCCGCTGGCTTCTCGCTCCAGCCAGCGGCGTTCATCTGATCTCGGGTCAGATTGACGTAACAGCAGTCGCCGACGCAACGGGCAATCTGGTCGATCGGAATGTAAAATCGCTGTCCGAGGCCAAGAAAGCCGCTCTGGGTTCGGGCGTAGCCATTGTCGACCGAGGTGATTTTGCCGACCTGGTTCCCACGAACATCGCAGAGCGTGTTGCCGACGATCGGCAGCTCCGAAATCGGCGCGACCGATGGCGGCGACTCGGGCGGCTCGACGACAACTCTTTCGACGAACATCTCCGTAACGTGCATCTCCTCGACGCTGGCGGCTGGCGCGTCAGAGGGTGCCTCTGGCGGAGGCGCGGGCGCCAGGGGCGCTAGTTCGACTGGCGGCGCCGGCATGGTTCCGTAATAGCCGAGTTGGGCTGGATCGGGTTGCGGACCGGGTCGCTGCTCCCAGCCAAGTTCCGGGATGCGCCTCGCCGGCACCTTGATGACGACCACGCCCGGCTCGACTTCTTGAATCGCGTCGAAGGGAAGGTAATATTCATGGCCGAGGCCGAACAAACCAGAGGTGACGTGCAGGTAGGTCGGACTGACCGCGCTAACTTCTCCGATCTTGACGTGATCGGAATCGACGACTTGGTCGGTAACGTGAATGACGTGCTGCGCGTCCACGGGTTCCTCCTGTGGGGTGAAGAGGGTGATTGATGGAGGCAAGATCTGAGCCGGACGGGACAGCTCTCCAGACCGATTGGCCGGCTCGCGAGCAAACCGGTGTCCTGGCCTCCGACGAAGTTCAGGTTTGGCGGCTGGACCTGGACGCGGCCGAGGACATAGCCGAGGCCTACGAGGCCGCGCTGTCGGCGGACGAACGCGCCCGGGGCGCGCGGTTTCGGGATCCGGCTCATCAGACGCGTTTTGTCGGGGTGCGCGGCTGGCTGCGTCACGTCCTCGCTGGCTACCTGGATCAGGCACCAGCTAAGCTGCAATTTCGCTATGGTCTTCAGGGAAAACCCGCCCTGATCGGCGAGAATCAATTGGACCTGCGTTTCAACCTGTCCCACTCCGGTGGCATCGCGCTGCTGGCCGTCGGACGCGAGCGGGAGCTTGGCGTCGACGTCGAGCGCGCGCGAAGCGGCAAACTCCGCCTCGCCGAGCGCTTCTTCTCGGACGATGAAGTTCGGGTTTTGCGCGCGCTGCCGCGAGACGAACAGGATACCGCGTTCTACCGCTGCTGGACTCGCAAGGAAGCCTTCGTCAAAGCCCGCGGCGAGGGTTTGAGTCTCCCGCTCAACCGCTTCGCGGTATCGCTCCGCGCCAACGACGCGCCGGCCCTTCACTGGGTCGCCGGGAATGCCGGCGAGGCGGCGCGGTGGTCCATCCACGACCTGCAAGCGATTCCGGGCTACGCCGCCGCCCTAGTTGTCGAGGGCCAGATCAGATCGCTGGCATGCGCGCGCTGGCCGCTTCGGGCCGCAAGCCCAGACTGAGCAGCAGGCCGACCAGCGCCGGAACCGACGCCGCCACGAAGGTTGCCTCGTAGCCGAGCCAGCCGGCCAGCAAGCCTCCCAGCGGTGGAACGACCGCGAGGAAGCCACTCAGGGTATTCATCAATCCGATCAGGGTTGGTCGCTCGGCGGCGGTGGCGATCTCCATGACGAAGTTGGCGTAGGCGACCCAGCCGGCTCGCACGCCGCAACCAACGCCAAAGAAGGCCAGGGCGAGGAGCGGTCCAAGGATGGCCGCGGGCACGCTGGACGCGACGAGCGACAGAACTAGCGGCACGAGGGGCGCCAGACCGCTGAACGCCGCGACCATGCGAACCGCGCTCTCCTTGCGACCGTGGTCGCCAATCCATCCCCAGGCGATGCCGCCGAGCATCGAACCTAACGTCACGCCGATGACATAGGCCCCGACGGTTGACTCCGGCAGACCCAGACCCAGGTGGGCGAAGGGTGCGTAAAACGGAATCGCCATCGTCGAGGTTCCGACGAGCAGTTGAATCGCCACGATCCGCCGGAAAGTCGGTCGTTCCCGCAGGAGGGCCGGTAAACGGCGAAAGTACCGTCCAATCGGCTCGGCGGCCGGCGTCACTTCACCTTCGGCTTCCTTGACCAGGGCCAGCGGAATGACTCCAACCATTAAGATGCCGAGCGCGGCGGCCGCGAGGAGACGGTAGTCGCTCGGGTAGGGCAGCGCCGGATTGCCGACGACGCGTTGGACGATCAACCCGCCAATCGTCGCGGTGATACCGCTCCCGAGCGCCAGAAGGCCAAACAATCGCCCGCGGAGATTCGCCGGGACCGCGCGCGCGAGCAGATCGTACCAGGGCAGCACCGCGACGCCGTCGAACATGTAAAAGAAGGCGACCGAAAGATAGCACGAGATGAGGGTGAGGGTTGGACCGATCTGGTCGGCAAAGGTCAGTCCGAGCAGGAGGAAAAGCCAGCTGAGCCGACTCAAAGTGGTCCCCACGACAACCAGGGGTAACTTGCGGCGTTGGCCGGCGACGTGGCGGGCGACAAAGATTTGCGGGAGTAGCCAGCAGCCGGTCTGGAGTGAGCCGAGCAACCCGAACCAGAGCGGGAGTTGGGTCAGGTGGCTGACCAGCGTCGGCAAGACGCTGGAGAGATCCAGGAAGGACAGCGCGAGCGAGAAGATCGCCGCGTCCGCCGTGAAGAGCAGAATATTCCGCCGGCTGACGCGCACATTGGGGGCTGGGTGGTGGGATGCGGGGTTCGTTGGCGCGCCCAGGATGTCGGCGGTATCCAAGCGGACCTCGTTTGTCTCATTTTCCCCATGGTACACTGGGTTACCGCTATCGGCAACGCCGCTAAAGCGTTATAATCGCCCTACGTTTCCCGGTGCTTTGAATTGAGAAATTGCCGATCATCGTCGCGGTGCAGCCTTTCTCGGTCAGAGCCTGGGGTCGCCCCAGGAAAAAATCGGAGGAATTGATGCCCCAATCGTCGCCCGCGGCTTACGGGACGCTGGTAGGCCGCTCCAAGTGGGACCTGGATACGCCCGCCCTGTGCGTCGACCTCGACGTCATGGGCCGCAACCTGAACAAAATGGCGACCACGATCATCGGAGCCGGCAAGAACTGGCGACCGCACACCAAAGGGCAGAAGATTCCGGCCATCGCGCACAAGGAGCTGGCGGCCGGGGCGATTGGCGTGACCTGCGCCAAGCTGAGTGAAGCGGAAGTGATGGCCGGTGCGGGCATTCGCGATATCTTGATCGCGAATCAGGTTGTTGGTCCGGCGAAGGTGATCCGCCTGGCAAATATTCAGCCGCACGCCGACGTCATGGTCGCGATCGATTCACGCGAAAACGCGCAAGAGATCAGCGACGCCGCGGTGGCCAAAGGTGTCACGGTTCGCGTGCTGGTCGAGTTGAACGTCGGCTTAAACCGTTGTGGCGTCGAGCCGGGCGAGGCAGCTCTGCGCCTTTCCGAGTTCGCGGCGTCATTGCCCGGCCTTCGCTACAGTGGCGTGATGGCCTGGGAAGCGCACGCCACGACGATTTTGGACCCGGACCAGAAGCGCGAGGTCATTTTCCGGGACATCGGCCGACTGGTGGCCAGCGCGGAACTTTGCCGCGAGGCTGGCTTGCCGGTTTCGATTGTCTCGTGCGGCGGCACTGGCACCTATTGGGTAACCTGCACGGTGCCCGGTGTCACCGAAATTCAGGCCGGGGGCGGAATCTTTCACGACATTCACTACGCGGAGCACTACGGCGTCAAGCACGAGTTCGCCATGACGATGATGACGACCGTCGTGAGTCGCCCGAACCCCACCCGCATTGTCGTGGATGCTGGGCATAAGACGATGAACGGCAACCAGGGCGTTCCCCGTCCCCTTGGCGTTGAAGGCTTCAGCAAGCTGCGACTTTCCGCCGAGCACGGGGCGATCGAACTGACGACACCCAACGACACGATCAAAGTGGGCGACAAAATCGAATTCATCGTCGGCTACTCTGACTTCACGACGTACGTTCACGAAGAGATGTTCGCCCTTCGCGACGGCACCGTCGAGCAAGTCTGGCCGATCCTCGGCCGGGGCAAGTTGCGTTAGCGAGACGTCGAGGACGTGAGCCGGCGCGGAATCACGTCAGACCAGTAGGGCAGGGATGCCGGATTCCATACTCCAGCTCATCGACGTTCGGCGCAGCTACCGAATGGGCGGTGAGGACGTTCACGCCCTGGACGGCGTGAGTTTGACCGTGACGCGTGGCGAGTTCATGGCGATCATGGGCCGGTCGGGCTCCGGTAAGTCGACGTTGCTCAACGTCGTCGGCTGCCTGGACCGGCCCACCTCGGGAACAATTCTCCTCGACGGCGAAGACGTGACTCGGGTGCCTAAGAGCCGGTTACCCCGGATTCGCCGCGCCAAGATCGGATTCGTCTTTCAACAGTTCAACCTCATTCCGACGCTGACCGCCTACGAGAACGTCATGCTGCCCCTCGAATACGGTGGACTTCCGGAACGCGAGCGGCGGAATCGCGTCCTGGCCGCGCTCGACGCGGTGGGGTTATCCGACCGAACGCAGCACCGTCCGACCGAACTATCCGGGGGACAGCAGCAGCGGGTCGCCATCGCCCGGGCGCTCGCGCCGGACCCGGCGATCATCCTCGCCGACGAGCCCACCGGCGCGCTCGATACCCAGATCGCCGCGACGATCCTCGCGCTCATGCGCCGCTTCAATCAGGAGCGGGGTCAGACCTTCATCGTCGTCACCCACGATCCCCTCGTCGCGGAGAAGACCGACCGGGTCATCCGCTTGAGCGATGGCCGGATCGAGAGCGATCTGCCGGTCGCGGAGCCAGCGCGATGATGCGAATTCTCCGCAACCTCGCTCGCCGGAAAGTTCGGACCGGTCTGACGATGTTCGGCATCGCCATCGGGGTGTTCGCGTTGACGGTCATGGGGGCGATGAGCGAGAATTTCGCTCAGATCATCTCCGGCGCCGAGAAACTGTCGAGCCGGACTATCCAGATCTCTCCGGCCTCGCGCACGATCGACGACCGATTGACCCGGGTGACCCTCGCTCACCTTCGCCAGGTCGACGGCGTGCAGGAAGTCGTCACAACGCTTGGGGGGCTGCTCTCGGACACCTCCACCGGCGCCAGCTTCGGCCCGCCGGAGCAGGTTTACGGGATCGACCCCGCCTACATCCCGGACGTTTTCGGCACGGTTTCTCTGGCGGCCGGGCGCTGGCTCGACTCGGCGGACGATCGAGCGACCGTCGTCGGGTTCAAAGTCGCGGCGAACCACGGACTGGGGATCGGCAGCACCTTGACCTGGCGAAAGAACGACTACGTGGTCGTCGGGATCATGGCGGAGACCGAGACCTTTCCCGACGAGTTCGCGATCATGCCCTACGAAACCGTTCGACGCGACCTCAAGCTGCCGCCGAGCGTAGTGGGCGGAGTGAGCGTGGTACCGGACCCCGGGGCGGATCCAGAGGTCGTGGCGGCCCGCATCAATCGCGAGGTGCCGAAGGTCGTCGCCAAGTCGCCGCGGCAGTTTGTCGAGGAGATTCGTCAGGCGATGGTCATCTTCAACATCATCACCCTGGGCGGCGCGGTGCTCGCGGCCATCGTCGGCGGGCTCGCGGTGATCAATACGATGATTATGAGCGTCAACGAGCGCACCCGCGAGATCGGTATCAAGAAGGCGCTGGGCGCCGACGACTCGACGATCGTTCGCGAATACCTGACCGAGGCGGCGCTAATCGGTCTCTTCGGCGGGGTAGTCGGAATCTGGTTCGGCTGGGTCGTCGTGACGGTCCTCAACGACGTCCTCGCCGCCAGCCTGGGCGGGTCGACGGTCTGGTTGGTCACTCCCCGCCTCATCCTCTACGTCCTGGGCTTCGCGCTCGCGCTCGGGCTCCTCGCCGGGGTTTACCCCGCCTGGGCCGCGGCGCGGCTGGATCCGGTTCAGGCACTTCGAGCGGAATAATCGGGTCGCGTCGCAGGAGGTTTCCTCATGCTCGAAGCTCCAAGTTTGCCACGCCAGGCGTGGCGCTGGCGGTGGCGCATCCTGGCGGCGCTGCTGGTACTGGGGCTCACCGCGTTCGCGCTGGTTCTGAATATTGAAAAGGCGCAGCATCCCTTGCCGCCGGCCGCGGTCGTCGGTCCCCGGCCGGTGATCGCCCAGGCGCAAGTGGTGCCGACCCAGGAACGACAGCTTGCCTTTCAGGGCTCCGGGCGGGTCCGCGACGTCTACGTGACGGTGGGACAGACGGTCAAGGCGGGCGACCGGCTTGCCACCCTGGAAACCGCCGACCTCCAGCTCAAAGTCGCCGAGGCCCAGGCAAATTTCGACCTTCAGAAGGCGACCGTGGCCAAGAGCGCGGAACCGCCGGCCGCGGCTGACATTGCCGCGGCGAAGGCCGATCTGAACAGCGCGATTACTCACCAGCAGGCAGTCGAGCGGGGCGCGGTCGCGGCGGACCTCCAGAGCGCGCGGGACACCGTCGTCGCCGATCAGGCGGCGCTGGCGAGCGCCCAGGCGCAACTGAAGAAGCTGACCGTCGGACCCACCGCCAGCGACCTGGCCGGCGCCGACGCGAGCGTGCGCTCAGCCGAGGCGCAGCTGGCAACCGCCCAGCAGAAACTGGCCGATACTCAGGCCCAGCCGAAACCAGACGACGTGAACGCGGCGAAGCTCGCGGTAGAGCAGGCCAAGGATACCCTCTGGTCCACCCAGATCAGTCGGGACGCCACCTGCGGTCAAGTGGGCGCGAGCAATCCCCTCTGCACCAGTGCCAACGCCAGCGTTGCCGCGCAGGAGACCGCGGTGAAGACCGCCCAGGCGAATCTCGACAAGATCAGTCAGCCGGCCACCGCCCAGGATCTCGCCGCGGCGAACAGCGGAGTGCAGAGCGCGCAGGCGGCAGTGGCCAGCGCCCAGGCGGACCTGGCGAAGGTTCGCGCCGGCTCGACCCCGGAGGACCGCGCGACCGCCCAGGCCCAGGTCGATCAGGCTAACGCGAACCTGCGCAGCGCCCAGGCGAAGCTGACTCAGCTGGAGGCGGGTTCGACCGCCGCGGACCTGGCGGCGGCGAAGAGCGCGGTTGCGGACGCGCAAGCTCACCTGGCTAGCCTGACGGCTCCGCCGAGTCAGAACACGATTGATCTCGGCACGGCACAGGTGGAAGCGGCGCAGGTTCAGCTGCAGGAAGCGCAGCAAGCCTTGAAAGACGCCGTGATCGTCGCGCCCTTCGACGGTATGGTAACCTCGATTGCTCTGAAGCCGGGCGACGTGGCCGCGCCGTCGACGACCGCGCTGACGGTAGCAAACCTTTCCTCGCTCGTTTTCGAGACGAGCGATCTGGACGAAATCGGCGCCGCGAAAGTTCACCTCGGCCAGCCAGCTCAGGTGACCGTTGCCGCGCTGAATCGCCAGAGCTTTACCGGCACGGTCACGGAGATCGATCCCCAACCTTCGATTAGCTCCAGCGGCGACGTTACCTACGTCGTCCACATCGCCCTGAAAACACTGCCGCCCGGCCTGCGCTGGGGTCAGTCGGCGCGAGTGGAGTTTCCCCCGTGAGGGGGGAGAGAAATGCGCCTGATTTTTGGAGAGGTCGTGGCTGTTTCCGTCGGTGGCGAGCGCGGCGATGCTGATTGCTTCAGGTACACGAAAAGCGCTTCGCGGCCGCGGTTGTCCGGAAATCTGATCGGAAAGTAGCTCCCAGGGATGCTCGCCGCGCCCAGCCCGCTGTAGGCTTCGTCGGATGGCAGTCCCGAGAAGCTACCAACCTGGTACGCCCACGATTCTATCACAGCTTCGCTGCGAACCGGGGGAGTTTTCTCGGATCCGGTCAGGACGAGTTGCCCGAGTAGACCTCGCCGAGGCGGCTAGCGAAGCGAACCTGGCTGTCGTCGTCCGGAGCGTAGCCAAGCTTCTGCTGAGCGCTGACGATGCTCCAGAAGCGGCTGCTGTTGCCGCTTATGCCGTAGACGATCAGGAAAGGCACGCCATTGGCATCGCGAATATCGTCGGTTTCAATTGCTCGGGTAAATAGCTGAACTTGATCCCGCGCGCTGAAGTAGGCTCCCAGCGCCCGCCGCAGCTTCTTGGGATCGGCCAGAATCTCCGGATTCTCGAAGTCGGTTTCCCGCGGGCCGCCGATGCGAATCTGCACGTTTTCCAGGCGCCGGCCGCCGCGCTCGGCGCCGGTGGCGAAGACGAAGCCGAGGTGCTCGTAGGCTTCTTTGCACCAGCCGTAAAAGTTGTCGCTGAGCGGGCGCGTTTCTGGCGTCACGGCGTCCCACCTGTCGTCCCAGATCAGCCGCTCGTAGTAGTCGGCGGCGTGGTTCGAGCTACAGACGACGACCCGGCGAACGCCTTCTTCTAGCGCGACCTGATACACGTTATAGGCGAGACCGATGCTCGCGTATTCTGACCGGAAACGCGTCTCGTCGTCGCCGTGAATCCCCCGGACCCAGGCGCAGTGGATCACCGCGTCGGCGCCCCGGAAATATTCGCGATAGGCGTCGCGGTCAGGATTTGTCAGATCCGTCACGATCAGGCCGGGCACGTCTTCGCCGGCGCGGTTCCGATTCGCTCGGTCCAGAAGCATTAGATCGTACCGCTCGCGTAACGCCGGCAGCATTCGCCCGGCCACGTATCCCGCCGCGCCGGTCACGACCACTTTTCGCTTGTTCATCGCTCATACCCCAGTGCGTTGTTCTGGCTTCAGGTTCAAGCCCTGTCGGGAGTCTAGCCGAAAACGCGGTGCTGGGGAACCGCGTGTTATGATCATCCCGTGGGGCGGCCCATTTGATGTCGAGAGCCAATTCGGTTCGCGGTGAGATCATGCAACTCGCTGACGTCCTGCGCTTAATTGCCGAACACCAAGAGGAGATCCGTCGGTCTGGCGTCCGATTTCTCGCGGTTTTCGGCTCCGTGGCCCGTGGAGAGGCCGGTCCGGAGAGCGACGTGGACATCCTGGTCGAATATGATCAATCCCCCGGCTATTTTGAGTTTTTCGACCTGGAAGCACGCCTTGAGGAAATTCTTGGTTGTTCAGTTGACCTTTTCACCCCGAGCACACTTCGCGAAGAGGCACGAACCAGGATTTTGAAGGAAGCAATCCGTGCGGCGTGATGATTGGCTTGTCCGGATTCAAGACATGCTCGACGCAATCATCGAAGCGCAGGAGTTTGTCGGCGGCATGGATCTATCGACCTTCCGCGATGATCCGAAAACGATTCGTGCCGTCACTTACAACTTCATTGTTCTCGGTGAGGCGGTACGCCAAATACCTCCGGACATTCAGACTCGCTATCCAGCGATTCCCTGGCCACGGATGCGTGGTATGCGGAATCTCATTGCCCACGAATATCGCCTAGTCGACCCAGATATTCTTTGGCAAACTGTCACCAGCAATTTGCCCCCGCTGATCCCTCTCCTTCGACAAGTTCTCGAAAGGGAATCCTAGCTCACCGAGCCGTCCACTCCTCCGCCGCCTCTTCCAGACGAACGAAGACGGCTCCGAGGTCCCGCACCGTTCGAATCAGATTGTCGAGCATGAGCATGCGGTGACCGCGGCCGATCACCTGGGGATGGAAGGTGTAGGTAATCACGCCCCACTCGGCAGTCTGCTGCAAGTAGCGAAAGTCGTCCACGAAGTTAGCCAGGACGTCGCCGGCCGGTCGGAGCCCCTCCTGCAGCCAGTTTTCGCTGCGCCGATACTCAAAGTGCGGGAAATCGTCGAGCGTCCAACTGATCGGCATTTCGATCAGCGCGGACTCCTGCCCCCATTCGACGAGTCCTTCCGAGGTGACCCGGTCGCCCCGGCGGGCTCGGTAGGGCTGGTAGTCATTCGCCATCATCGAACTGTCGTAGCGAAACCCGTCCCGAAGGAGCAAGTCTACCGTGTACGGGCTCAGATCCCAGGACGGCGAGCGGTAGCCGCGGGCGTAGCGGCCGGTGAGTTTCTTGATCGCCTCGTTGCCGCGGGAGAGTACCGCCGCCTCTTCTTCCAGACTTTTGAGGAGAGCGGGCGGTTCGTGGAGGTAGCCGTGGTGACCGACTTCGTGGCCGGCGAGGTGAACCTGCCGACAGATCTCCGGAAAGGTATCGATAGTGTGGCCGGGGATGAACCAGGTGGAGGCGATGCCCCGCTCCCGCATAAGCGCGAGGATCCGCTCGGCCCCGACGAGGCCAAACTCGCCGCGAGAAAGCGAGGTTGGGGTCGTCTGACCGCGAAAGATCCAGGACGACAGGACGTCGAAGTCGAACGTCAGGCAAACCAGGTGACGGGCCACGGCACCCTCCTTTGGAACAATTGGAACGATTGTAGCCACCGGCTGGTCAACCGTAAAGCCGCGACCCAGTTGCTCCTCGGCAACCCTCGGGGTAGACTGTTCTCTGAGCGTGAGAACGAGGTGTCCGATGTCCGGGAAACCGGTTCCCAGCGAAGCTCCCACCCTGGCGGATTTGCGGCGGGCACGGGAGGCCCTTCAGGGGATCGCGCGCGATACGCCGCTTCTCGAATCCGACGCGTTGAGTCAGCTCACCGGTTGTCGGGTCTTTTTGAAGGCGGAGAGTCTCCAGCGCACCGGCTCGTTCAAGATTCGGGGCGCGTACAACCGGATTCATCGCCTCTCGCCCGACGAGCGCGCACACGGCGTGATCGCGGCGTCGGCCGGCAATCATGGCCAGGGCGTCGCGCTTGCCGCGCGATTGCACCGGGTGCCGGCGACGATTGTCCTGCCGGAATACGCCCCGGTGACGAAAGCTAGCGCGATTCAAAAGCACGGCGCCACGGTCGTCTTGCACGGCGCAAGTCTCGACGAGGCCTACGCCCAGGCGCTCGAACTGACGCGGGAGACTGGCGCGACCTTCATCCACCCTTTCGACGACTGGGACGTCATCGCCGGGCAGGGTACGCTCGCGCTCGATCTCTTCGATAACCTGCCGGAAACCGGAGCGGTGATCGTTCCGGTCGGCGGCGGCGGCCTCCTGGCCGGGGTAGCCCTGGCGACCCGCGCGCTCAAGCCGGACGCCAAGCTGATTGGGGTCCAGGCGCGCGGCGCGTCGGCCGCGGTCGCCTCCTTCGAGGCCGGGCACCGGCTGGCGGGGCCGGCCGAAACGATCGCCGACGGCATCAAGGTCTCCGAGCCCGGCGAGCGACCCTTCGCGGTGATTCAGCAGACGGTGGATCACATGCTGACTGTCGAAGAAGAGGAAATCTACCGCGCCGTGGTCTTCCTCCTGGAACAGGCCCGTCTGGTCGTCGAGCCGGCCGGAGCAGTCGGCGTCGCCGCGCTGCTCTCTCGTCGAGTGCAACTGCCGCCGGAGACCCCGGTCGTCGCTTTGCTGACTGGCGCCAACGTCGATCCGAACTTACTGGGCCACCTGATCGAATACGGACTGGTTCACTCCGGGCGCTCGTTGCTCCTCCGGGTCATCCTGCCGGACCGCCCCGGCGAGCTGGTACGCCTGCTTAGTCCGCTGAGCGCCATGCGAGTCAATATCCTCGGTATCGAGCACCATCGGGCGGCCTGGGGCCTGCCGGTTAACCTGTCCGAGGTTCTGCTCCAGCTCGAAACTCGTGGCCCGGAGCATTCGGCCGAAGTACTGGCGACCTTGCGCGAGAAGGGATTCAGTGTCGAGTCGCTGCTGCCCGGGCCGGATGCCGCGAGTTGAGTCGGCGGCATGACCGTCCGGATTTGTCCAACTAATCTGTTATAGTCGGCTTACTTCCTCAAGGAGAGAGACGTGGGAGCAGGCGAAACCGCCCCGAAGCGACCCCTGACCGCCGAGGACCTCTTGCGGATCCGAGTGCCCGGCGACCCTCGAATCAGCCCGGATGGGCAAAAGGCCATTTTCACCGTTCGCGGCATCGATTCGGACAAAAACACCTATCGTTCACACCTCTGGCTGGTCGACTTAGCCGGTGGCCGTCCGGCGCGCCGGTTCACCCACGGCGAAGTTTCGGACGCCACGCCACGCTGGTCGCCCGACGGACGGCAAATCGCGTTCGTTCGCACGGTTGAGGGGGAATCGCAAATCTGGCTGATCCCGACCGATGGTGGCGAAGGCCGACCCTGGACTCGTCTGCCGGAGGGAAAGCCCGGCGAGCCGGTCTGGTCGCCGGAGAGTGACCGAATCGCCTTTACCTTCCGGCCGACCGATCCGGCCCTCACTAAGAAGGCGAAAAAAGAGCGCGAAACGTCGAAGAAATCGACGCCGGCGCGCCACCTCACCCGGCTGCACTACCGCCTGGATGGCTACGGCTGGCTGGACTGTCGCCAGCACCTCTGGCTGGGCGCGGTGGACGGCGATGAGGTGATTCAGATCACCGACGGCGATACCGACGACGATAGCCCAACCTGGGCCCCCGATGGGAATACGCTAGCATTCTTGAGTAACCGCGGCGAGGATCCGGAGCGAACCCCGCAGGCGGTGGACCTCTGGCTGGTGGATACGACCGGGTCCGGCTTTCCGACGACCGAGTTTAGTCGAGTCCCAACGCCGGTTGGCGGGAAGTCGAGTTGTGTCTGGTCGCCGGACGGCCAGTGGATCGCCTACGTGGGCGTCGAGACCGACGAAGATCCGTGGTTCCCTCGTCACGGCCGGCTCTATGTTGTCTCGCCGGCTGGCGGTGAACCGCGGTGTTTGAGCGCGCACTTTGACCGAGGCATCGGCACGCTGGTTCTTTCGGACTCGCTGGCCGCGGCCTCCCAGGAACGCGCGGAGTGGACCCCGGATTCGCGATCGCTCCGTTTCGTCGCTGGCGACCGCGGTAACGTCGAGCTTTTTCAAGTGAGTCTCGAAGGCGAGGCGCCGACGCGCTTGGGCCAAGGCCCGGGCGCGGTCGTCGACTTCAGTTCGTCGGCCGGAACGTCGGTGGCGATTTGCGCCGGTCCGACCGAGATCGGCGACCTCTACCGTCTCGAATCGGGAAAACCGCCCGCCCGGCTCAGCGAGGTCAACGCTGACTTGGTCGCCGAGGTGGCGCTTGCTGAACCGGAGGAGGTCTGGCTCACCGCGCCGGACGGTTCGCCGGTGCAAACCTGGCTGCTCAAGCCGGCCGGGTTCGATCCAAAGGCCCGTTATCCCGCGATTCTGTCGATTCACGGTGGCCCGCACCTGCAATACGGGAACGTTTTCTTCCACGAACTACAGTGGTTCGCGGCGCGCGGCTACGTCGTCGCCTATTGCAATCCGCGTGGTAGTGCCAACTTGTCGGAGGAACAACTCCGTTCCACCGCCGGGGCGTGGGGAGACACCGACTTGCCCGACTTCCTAACTGTCGTCGATTATCTGGTCGGACTTCCTTTCGTCGACGCCGAGCGTCTTGGCGTGTGCGGGGGGAGTTACGGCGGTTTTTCGACGCTCTGGGCCGTCGGGCACACGAACCGCTTCCGTTGCGCGATTGCCGACCGTAGCGTGTCCAATCTGGTGAGCTGGAACGGTCACACCGACGTTCCGATGGAACCGGACGGCTATTATCGTGGCAATGCCTGGGACCAGCCGGAGAGTCTACAGAAATACTCGCCGATCACCTACCTCGCCAACTGCGTCACGCCGTTGCTGCTCGTCCATAGCGAAGGCGACTGGCGGTGCCCCATCGGGCAGTCGCAAGAAGTGTTCACGATGCTGAAGCGTTTGGGCCGGTGTCGGGTCGAACTGGTCTGGTATCCTCCGGAGACCAGCCACGGCTTGAGTCGCGGCGGGCCGCCAGATTTGCGTCTCGATCGACTCAATCGCTACCTTACCTGGTTCGACGAGTACCTGTCTCCCGAGAGAAAGAATAATTGATGGGCAATGCTACATTGCGGGACTGGGCGAAGGTGGACATCTTCGCCGGAAGCCGCTCGACGGTCTTTAGCCTTATTGCCAAAAATATCGTGTCGAACCGCGTGGTGATATAATCGACTTTGGGCGAAGCGAACTAGGGCTTCGTCCAACACTCGTCAAGGCTGAAAGTTTTCGACGAAGTCGGAAATCGTCGAGAAAGGGACTTCCTATGCGCAATCCCTACGAATTGGGTTACGCGGGCAGCGCGTCGGTCGCGACGCGCAGTGGCCTGCTTGCCAAGGTAAGCGGTCTCCTGGCGTTTTCCATGGCGTTTACCGCGGCCGGAGCGGTTGTCGGCGCGCGGTACCCGGGCCTGGGGTTCGCCGCGATGATCGGCGTGTTGATCCTGTCATTCGTGGTCAGTCTCGCACGCAACGTCAGCGGATTGAATCTGGTTCTGCTCTACACCCTGACCACGCTGATGGGGGTCGCTCTGGGCGGGATCATCGAGTTATATCTCGCGGCGGGGGCGGGCGTGATCGTCCTTCAGGCGGCCGGCACGACCGGCGTGCTGACCCTGGGGCTGTCGGCGTATGCTCTAACGACCAAGAGCAACCTGGCTAGCTGGGGAAGCAAGCTTTTCATCCCGCTATTGGGCTTGATCGCGGCCAGCGTCGTGGGGATCTTCGTTCACGCGACCATTCTGGAGATTGTGATCGGCCTGGGGGGCGCGATTCTCTTCAGCTTCTATCTCGTCTACGAGATCAACCAGGCGCGCTTCGTCGAGAACACCCTCGGAAACGCCATCCTGGTCTCGGTCGGCATCTACCTCTCGATCATCAACATCTTCCTCAGTCTCCTGCGCCTGTTCACCGCGCTGGATTCGAGGAATTAGCGAGAGGAGACAGGAGATAGGAGTCAGGAGTCAGGAGACGACAGGAGATGCCCGGCTCCCTCTCCCTCTGGGAGAGGGTTGGGGTGAGGGTTCCTATCTCCTGTCTCCTATCTCCTGTCTCCTCTCGTTCAGTCCAAGAAACTCTTCAGTGGTAGGCCGACTTCCTGGCCGGTGGCCATGGCTTCGAGGCCGGCTTCCAGGATCTCCTGGGCGTCGCGGCAGATCTCCAGGCTGACGAGGCCCTCGAAGGGCTTCTCGGTCAGGAGGCGATCGACGAAGTACGCCGGTCCGGAGCGGTGGTTTTCCGGGAACGCCGGAACTTCGATCGTTTCGCCATCCCGGTTGTTACGCGTGGCGATTTTGACTTCCCGATCCCCGGTAACCGCGATCGTACCATCGGTACCGTAGATCATGATCGGCGCGCGGACCGGTGTCGCCGGCTGGGTCCAGGTGCCTTCGCAGACCGAGTGGCCCTGGGGATAGCCAAGGATCAGAATCGCGTTGTCCTCGACGGTGAAGAAGTCCTTATAATAGCGACCGCCCATGGCGATGACCCGGCTCGGCTGTCCCATGAACCAGCGGCTCACCGCCGCGCCGTAGCTGCAGAAGTCGACGTAAGCGCCGCCACCGTTCAGGTCGCGCTCGATCAGCCAGCCCCAGCCAACGCGCTGGACCGGTCCGAGTTGGGCGTAGTCCTTTGGCGGCCCACCGTGGCCATTGCGCATGTAGGTTTGCCAGACCCGGCCAATCGCGCCTTCGTCGGCCAACTTCTTGGCGTGGTGAAGCGCTGGCGACCACATCGTGGGCCAGTTCACCATCAGGCGAACGCCCTTCCGCGCTACCGTCGTCGCCATCTTGTCGGCGAGCGCCAGGTTCGCCGCCATTGGCTTTTCTTTCATCACGTGCACGCCACGCTCGGCGGCGTCGGCGACGACGTCGGCGGCGGCGAGGTTGTCGGCGCAGGTGATGATCGCCTCCGGCTTGCCGCGCTCGTAGAGTTCCTCGGCTGTCGCGTAGGCGGCGAGGCCGGGATAGCGCTGAGCGTGGAAATTCCGAAGCTCAGCGTCCGGTTCGGCCAGCCCAACGATCTCCGCCGTCCCGGCCTCGTAGGCGGATTTGAGGAGGCCACCCAGGTGCAGGTGAGCGGCGCTGACGAAACCCAGTCGAATCTTTCGTTCTGCCACGGTAGTCCTCTCTTTTCTGGGGCCGACCGGGACGAAGCTCGCGGTCGGCGTTGCGTCCAAAATCATAACACGGAATCGCGGTTGCCAAGCCGCCTTTCCCCTTCTCGCCGTTGTGGTCGGCCAGGTATCATAGGAGTGCCGCGATTCCGGGGCGAGAACCGGAGGCGAAGCCAGGGAGAATTAATGAAGGTTGATCGGACAGAATTACTTGCCAGAATCGGCGGCGAGCGACTTCAAAGTATCGCGCGGACGGTGCTTGGCGAATCGGGGGCGGTGTTAGGGGAGTGGGACGCGGTTCCTCTGAAAGCCGGAGGATTAGCCGCGCTTGGCGTCGAGCGGGCGCTGCTCCTGCTCCAGGGATCGGCCCGGGTGGCGGCGGAAGAACGCTCGTGGAGCGTGGTCCTCAAGGTCCTCGCGCGCGGCGCCGAGTCGGACGATCCCAGCCTCGCCGGCTACTGGAAGCGGGAAGCCCTGCTTTATTCCTCGGGCATCCTCGACGCGCTTCCGAAGGGTCTTGGCGCGCCGCGCTTTTACGGTCTCGACGAACCAGCGGATGGCGTCGTCTGGCTCTGGCAGGAGCGGGTGCGAGAAGTCGACGAGCATCATTGGCCACTCGCGCGTTGGGCGCTCGCCGCCCGCCACCTGGGCCGGTTCAACGGCGCCTATCTCGCCGGGCGGCCGCTTCCCACGGAGTCCTGGCTCGGCGGCCGGCGGCTGCGGACCTGGCTGGAGCGCCACCACCCAATGGTGCGGCGCATCGCCGCCGCCCCGGACAACCCCGAAATTTCGCAGTGGTGGCCGAGACCGGTCGTCGACGCGATTCTTCGCTTGTGGCAGGAACGCCAGATGTTCTGCGACGCGCTGGAGCAACTGCCTCAGACCTTCGGCCACGGCGACGCTATCCGGCGGAATCTTTTCGCGGGAAGCGGGCCTGACGGATCTGAGCAAACGATTGCGATCGATTGGGAGCACGCCGGTCACTACGCGGCCGGCGAGGAAGTCGGGCAGACGCTTTCTTCGGCCAGCGCGTTCTACGACGTCGAGCCTTCGGATCTCCCGGCGCTCGACGATGCGCTCTTCACCGGCTATCTGGCCGGCCTGGCCGACGCTGGCTGGCGGGGCGACCCGCGACCGGTGCGCTTTGCATACCTCGCGCACGCCGCGCTCCGTAACGCGTTCAACGCCGTCGGCGCCACCATGGCGAATGAGGTCGGTCGCGTCTCGGCGCTCCAGACCTACGGCCATTCCTGGGAGGAATTGGCCGAGCGCCGCGCGGTGTTGCGCCCCTTCCTGCTCGACCTCGCCGCGGAAGCGCGGCGGCTATCTGACGCCCGCTGAGCCAGGTCAGGCCGGTGCCTCCTTTGACACCAACACGGCGATACTGCGACCGGGGAGACAATAACTCACCGACGTGACGAGCGGTTCCGAACCGAGATCCGCGATGTCGTCGGGTGAGGCTAGCGAAGTATCCAGCGCGCGGTGCCACTGGCGATTCCGAATGGGACGGATCTCGAAGTCCAAATCCTCCCACCACAGGTTCATCATCACGTGCAGGTCCGGCCCGCCGTCGAAGCTCCCCAGCGTAAAGGACAGGGCGCGCGCGTTTGGGTCGTTCCAACCGGGAGAATGGAGACGGGTTCCGTGCCACTCGACGTCCTGGATACCCCGCTCGTTGACGTCGCCAGAGAAGTAGGTGCTGCGGCACAGGACCGAGTTGCGTTTGCGAAAGTCGATCAGGCGGGCCCAGAAGCGCAAGAGCGGAGCGTTTTCGGTCGTCAGGGCCCAGTCAAACCAGCTGGTCTCGTTATCCTGGCAGTAGGCGTTATTGTTGCCTCCCTGGGTCCGGCGGACCTCGTCGCCCATCGAGATCATCGGGATGCCCTGAGAGAGCATTAGAATCGTCGCGAAATTGCGAATCTGGCGATCGCGCAGCCCCTCGATAGCCGGATCCTGGCTCGCGCCCTCGACTCCACAGTTCCAGCTCCCGTTTTCGTCAACGCCGTCGCGATTGTTTTCGCCGTTCGCCTCGTTGTGCTTGGCGTTGTAGGAGACGAGATCATTCATGGTAAAGCCGTCGTGAGCGGTGACGAAGTTCAAACTGTTGATCGGCAGGTGCTCGTTCCACTGGTAGAGGTCCGGACTACCGGCAATGCGGGCCGCGACGTCGCCTACCAACCCGGGATCCCCTCGGACGTATCGGCGGACGTCGTCGCGGAACTTTCCGTTCCATTCCGTCCAGCGGTAGCCCGGAAAGTGACCGACCTCGTATAGCCCGGCCGCGTCCCAGGCCTCGGCGATGACCTTCGTGTCGGCGAGGTCGTCCTCTAGCTCGATCGCCCAGATTACCGGGGGGTACTCCATTGGCTTGCCGTCTTCGCCACGCGAGAGGATCGACGCCTCGTCGAAGCGGAAGCCGTCGACGTGCATCTCGGTTACCCAGTAACGCAGGCTGTCGAGGATCAGTTTCTCGGTGATCGGGTGGTTGCAATTGACGGTGTTGCCACAGCCGGAGAAGTCCTCGTAGTACTGTTCGGCGCCAGGCGTCAGGTAATAATAGGAGCCGTTTTCGAACCCGCGGAGGCAGAAGGTTGGACCAAGCTCGTTCCCTTCGTCGGTGTGATTGAAGACGACGTCCAGAATCACTTCGATGCCGGCCCGGTGCAGCGCCTTGACCAGATCGCGGAACTCGCGAACGTGGCTGCCGGCGCTTGGTTCGACGCAGAATCCGCAATGCGGAGCAAAAAAGCTTACCGGGTTGTAGCCCCAGTAATTGCGCAGGGGCTTGCCGTCGTGATACCAAACTTCAGTCAGGTCGAAGTCGAACACCGGCATGAATTCGACGGCGGTTACTCCCAATTTCTGAAGGTAGGGAATCTTCTCCGCGACACCGGCGTAGGTTCCCGGATGCCGCACGCCGGAGTTACGGGACTTGGTGAACCCGCCGACGTGCATTTCGTAGACGATCGTGTTGCTCAGCGGGCGTCCGACCGGCTTGTCGCCTTCCCAGTCGTAGTCCTGGCCGAGGATGGCCACGCTACGCATCGCCGTGGTCAGGTTATCTCCGGGCAGACATGCGATAGCGCGCTTCCACAATCGCTGGTCGATGCCGCGAGCGTAGGGATCGATCAGGACTTTCCGGGGATCGTACCGCTGCCCCTGGGCAGGGTCCTCCGGCCCGTGGACACGAAAGGCGTAGTGGGTTCCGTGGGCGAGCCCGGGAACGTACGCGTGCCAGAAGTGGAAAGTCTTGTGGTTGACCGGATCGAGTCGAATCGTCCGAGCCGGTTCGATGTCCTCGGGCCGGTCGAATAAGAGCAGTTCGATGAGCGTCGCGTGCTCGGAGAAGACTGAGAAATTGAAACCGTTGGCGTCGCCGGTCGAGCCAAGCGGAAGCGGTTCCCCTCGCTGGACGTCCATGGCACGGTTAGACGCGTCGGCGTCGGCTCGCATCGAGATGCCCTCCTCTACTCTGGAGTGGGTGTCGGGGACTGGGGTTGGGGGTTAGGGTAGCGGACCTCGCCAGTCGACGCCTTTCGTCTAGCCCACCAGACCGTTCATGACACCCACCGCGCTCACCCGAACCGGTGAAGACCCTGACGCTATTGTCAAATAGCGCGGCCACCAGGTCAAGAGAAAGCCAACCATTGGCAGCCGTAGAATGACAAACCGCCGCTAGCGTACTAGACTATCGACGCGATCCAAACCGATGAGAGGAGCAAACGTGGCCGAATCGCAGTTAGCTCGCCGCAAGCTCGGCCGAACCGACATGCTGGTGACCGAGATTTCTCTCGGCGGCGTGGGCCTGGGCGGCCAGCGAACCGTGGACGACGACGACAGCGCCGCCGCGACGGTCCGGCGTGGACTGGAGCGCGGCATTAATTATCTAGATACGTCGCCACTCTACAACGAGAGCGAACGCCGAATTGGCCAGGCGTTTCGGGCGCTCGGCGGGCGTCCGCCGAGCCTCTACCTATCGACAAAGACCGGGACTCACCCGCTGCGGCGCGGCGACTACTCCGCCGCGGGCACCCGCTGGTCGGTCGAAAACAGCTTGCGGACGCTTGGCGTCGATTCGGTTGACCTGCTGTTGGTCCACGACCCACCGTCGATGGTCCCGGTCCTCGCCCCCGGCGCCGCGCTCGACGAACTCGAGCGCATGCGCGAGGAAGGCAAGTTTCGTTGGATTGGCCTGGGCGTGCGCGAGCACGATAAGCTGCTCACCGCGATTCGGAGTGGTCGCTTCGACGCGATTCTCACCTATCGCGACTACAACCTGATTCGCCAAACCGCGGCCGGTCTGATCGACGAGGCGGCCGGGGCCGGCGTGGGGGTGATTCTGGCGCAGGTCTTCGTGGCGGGGTTACTCGCCGGGGGCGACCCGGCCGAGTCAAAGTACGCGAATGATCCCGACGCGGCCCGAGCGCGCGACTGGTGGCTCTGGGCGCGGGAACGCGGCGTGTCGTTGCGGGCGCTGTCGCTCCAGTACGGTTTGCGAAACCCGAGGGTCAGCACGGTTCTGGCTGGCGCGGACACCCCGCAGCAGGTTGACGAAATTCTCACTGCGCGCGATACGGTGATTCCGGACGCCATCTGGGCCGAGGTCGAGGAAAGGATTCGGACCTAGCCCCGCGCCCGTTCCCGACACGGGAAGGGGCGTCAAGTAGTCATAACACGACAGCTAACCTATCGCCACTGACCAAGTTCCCCCTTCCCGCATCGGGCAGGGGGTTAGGGGGTTAGGTTCCTAACTACATCACGCGAAGCCGCTTCAGCTTTGGCCGGGCGATTGGTCCGCGGTCGGAGATCCAGGTGGCGGGGGGCGCCATGAGGAGTTCGGCGAGCGCGATCAAGACCGTATCGTAGTTGACGCGCCAGCCGGAAAAGCTGCGCCAGGCGGCGTCGCGGTCGGGTTTGAGGGGAAGTCCGGCCTCCGCCAAGCGATCGTACACTTCGTCGTATTCCGACCGCAGAACGCTGATCGGATCGTCCGGGCGCGGGTGCGGGTCGTAAGCGATGCCGAAAAAGTCGGCGATCGAGCGTAGCGCGATGTAGCCGGCTCGGATGCACAGGTCCTGCTGCGGATCCCGTGGCAGATCGAGCATGGAGTTCACCAGCGCGGCGCCGTCGAGAACCACCCCGGCCGCGGTAATCCAACTGCGCCGCGGCTGCGGTGACCGAAAGAAGGAGAGACTGGCGAGCGAGGTGTGCGTTTCTTCCAGCTCGCCAAACCAGGCTTCCCACTGTCCCCAGAGTTCGGTCAAGCGATGCAGACCGTGGATGCGGTTGTAGCGCTCGATCATCTCGACGGCGCTCGGCGGCGAGCCGGCGCGAACTTCCAGCAAGGTCACCGCGGTTTCCCGCCGCGAAAAGGCGGAGTACATCGTCGGCAGATAGGCGATCAGGAGGGCCAGGAGGGACAAACCGATCGCCGATTCGCTGAACGAAAGCAGCGCGTGACCGAGATTCGTACCGGACGCGAACCCGAGGGTGAATAGCGACGAGCCGCTCAAGATGACCGCGGCGGACCAGGGATGGATGCCTACGGCCCAGAAGACCGCGCTGTAGCCGAATAAGACGATAATCAGCCAGGCGACCGGCAAAACCAGGAGGGCGACCGGAGCGTAGAGCGCCATGATCGCGTCCCGCTCTTCGTAGGTTTCGACCCGGTTCATCGCCAGGTCGAAGACGACGCGGGTGAGGCGGAACGTGCCGGTGGCGATGCGATCGAACGCGCTCCGGGGCAGAATCAGGACTCGCACCGCCGAGGCAAGAGTGATGAGAACCGCCCCGACGCCGAGCAGACCGACGATGCACTGGAGCAGGAGCCCGACCGCGTTCAATGCCGGCACAACTCGATGCGATTGCCCTCGGGGTCGTAGAAGAAGAAGTACCGGGTTTTGTCCGGCCGAAAGGAGATCGGCGTTTCGATCTCACAGCCGGACGCCTCCACCTGCGCGAACGCCGATTCCAGGTCGTCGACCTCGAACGCCCAGTGCACGCCCTTGCGGCCCGGACGCGCGACACCATCAGAATAGCGGATCAGGTGAATCAACTGCGCGCCGCAGTCCAGAAAGACGATCGACTGGGGGTTGTAACTGGGAATGACGGAGCGCGGAATTCCCAGCACGTCGCGGTAAAACTCTTCGGCGCGTTCCAGGTCGTAGACCGGAATGCCGACGTGGTGAATCATGGTGACTGGCATGGCACCTCACCGAGGGAGAGTTTGCAGAGAGAATCTATCACAAGGGAGGCGACTTGGCTCGGTATTCTTTGGGGGTCCTCGCCGGGGACGGCATCGGACCGGAAGTTGTCGGCTCCGCCGTCACCGTGCTGGAGGCAGCCACCGCCGCGGTCGGCGGGGTTAGCTGGGAGCTTGTCCGGCATCCCATGGGTTGGGAAGCGATGCGCCAGCACGGCGTGGCGCTCCCGGAATCGACGATTGCTGCCCTGACGGGTTGCGATGGTTGGATTCTCGGTCCACACGATTCGCAATCCTATCCGGCCGCGGAACAGGCGAAGCTAAACCCGAGCGGCGTTCTCCGCAAGCACTTTGACCTCTACGCGAACCTGCGGCCGGCTCGCGCTTACCCGGGGGTTCCGGCGGTTCGGCCGGACCTTGACCTGGTGATCGTTCGAGAAAACACCGAGGGCTTCTACGCCGACCGTAACATGGCGGTTGGCCTGGGCGAGTTCATGCCTAGCCCGGATCTGGCGCTGACCGTCGGCGTTTTCAGCCGCCGAGCGATCGAGCGCATTGCTCGGGTCGCCTGCGATCTCGCGCGGGCGCGGCGAGGTAAACTCGCGATCGTTCACAAAGCCAACGTGCTGAAACTGAGCACCGGCCTCTTCCGCGACATCGGTCGCGCGGTCGCCGCGGAGCAGCCGGAGATTCGCTGCGAGGACTATCACGTCGACGCGCTCGCCGCCCACCTCGTCCGGCGCGGCGGCGATTTTGACGTGATCCTCGCCGAGAATATGTTTGGCGACATCCTCTCCGACCTGACCGGTGAACTGGCTGGCTCGCTGGGGATGGCCGGCTCGATCAACGCCGGAGACCGCGTCGCCATGGCCCAGGCGGCGCACGGCGCGGCGCCGGACATCGCCGGCCGGGGTATCGCTAACCCGACCGGCGTCCTGGTCTCGGTCGCTCTGCTTCTCCGCTGGCTCGCCGACCGCCGAGCGGATCCCGTGCCGGCCGCGGTCGCGGCCCGAATCGACGCGGCCCTGGACACCGTTTTGCGAGCCGGAGTACGTACCCCGGACCTTGGCGGCAACGCGACGACGGCCAACTTCACCGGCGCGCTGGTCGCGGCAATCGGTTAGGCGTGCCACCCGCGCTTACCGGCCCTTTTTGTCAACCAGGGCCCGGACGGCATCGGCAAGCGCGCGGACGGCAGTATCGACTGGACGGTCGGTTGGCACGACCAGGTCGGCGTAGCGACGCGTGGATTGGGTGTAAATGGGAAAGTTCGGCTGCACGTCGCGGCGAAACCAGGAGATGACCCCTTCCAGGTTTCCGCCCCGCTCGGTGATGTCGCGATAAATCCGCCGGAGGACGCGCTCGTCGTCGTCGACCTCGGTGTAGACTTTGAGGTCCGCGGCCACGCGGCAGCGGGTGTCCCAGAGGGCGAACAGTCCCTCGACGATCACCACGCGCCCCGGCCCGAGCACTCCCTGCTCCGGGTTGCGCTGATAGGCCCGAGTTCCCGGCACCGGGTCCGGGGTCGACTCGCCGGCAAGGAGCGCGTCCAGCGCGGCGTGGAACGCCGGCCAAAAAATCGCGTCCGGGCGGTTCGCCGTCCGCGCCTGTTCGCGTTCCTCCGGCGACAGTTCGGCAAAGTCACGAAAGAAACGGTCCTGATTCACGATGACCGGTGAGATGTCGACGAGCGCTTCGCCAAGCGCTCGGGCGAGGGTTGACTTGCCGGTCGCCGACCCACCGGTAATCGCCACAACGACCGGGCGTCCTGATGCTGATTGTCCTACCACTGGTGCAGCCTCTTCGGTGATGGATTCGGAAGAAGTTTAGCCGAATCGCGGCAATTTCGGACAGCCGGTCGCCGAAGGCACTCAACGAGCGACTGCGTCCGGCCGCAGCAGGTGGGTGGCGGCGGCGAGGGTCCCGCCGAAGAAGACGGCGTGGCCGACGACGCCGTTCCAGAGGAAGTCGGTGACGGCAACCTGGGGAAACGCCAACGCGCCGAGGATCAGCGGGCCAAAAAGCCAGAGCAGCGCGCCGTAGAGGAGACCCAGCGGAAGCAGGACGAGCGGCCGCGACCAGGCCCAGGGCATCCGGACCACGACAGAGACCCAGGCGACGCCGAGGAGCGCCGAGCTGAGCAGGTCGATCCCGGCTCCGGCAAATACCGCCCGCGCCGTCGGAAAAAAGCTTCCGAGCGCGGCCGGGCCGAAGAGGAGAGTGGCCGGCAGGCGCAACGGACTTGCCAGCGACCCGCCGAGCAGCGCGGTGATCAGGCATTCGCCCAGGAGAAAGCCGAGGCCAGCCAAAATCCCGCCGGCCAGGCCGAGCTCAAGGGTACTCCAAACGCCAATTGGTTCCCGAGGAATCCTCGTCGTCGGTTCCTCCACGGTCTTCACTGGCTCGCTCACGATGGCCCCGCGCTCGGGGTCGCCTCCGGAGTCGGCCCCAGACCGAACGGATAAACGACTTTGTAGGTGGCACTGGCGGACATCCCACTTCGCGCGCCGACCGCGACAAAGACGACCTGATTGATGGCGTCCTTGGGAACGTACACCGCGGCGGTTGGATGAAGCCAGCCGTAATCGTCGGCGCGAGCCTGACCGACGGTCGGTCCCAGCGCGCTGCCGAGGTGGATGCTGATTTGGTCGTCGGCGGCCCAGCCGCCGCCACTCAAGTTAATCCCGGCGGTCGGTGGACCCCAGTAGACCGAAAGCTCGAGCCAGGGCTTCGGCTTCTGCACCGCGACGCTTCGGGTCACGGTAGCGCCGCTGTCCGCGCCGACTACTCGAATCAGGGCCGTTCCGGCGAGCGTTGTGTAGGGAACGCGCACTTTAAGCACCCCCCAGGAATCGCCATTGTGATCGGCGACGACCTGACCGGCTTCGGTCGTCGAGTTTCCAATAAAAACGCGAAGGGTTTCTCCAGGCTCGAATCCGCGAGCGTTCAACGAAATGGGCACTCCAGGCGGCCCGGACCAGGGGCTCAGGTCGAGCAACGGAACGTACGGCTGCAGATTCACGGTTTGGCGCACGACCAATCCGCTCTGGCTGCCGCGGGCGACGACGGCATACTTCCCGGCCACCCGGGTGGGAATCTTGAGCTGCGTCCAGACGCTGTTGCCCGCGGGATCGGTTGCTAAAGTTCCCAGCATGGTTGGCGCTGGCGCGGGGACCGGCGTGCCCGGCGTGGTACTCTTCACCGCTTCAAAAGACACCAGCACATGCTCCCGTGGAGTGAAGCCGCCGACGACGAGTCCGAAGGTTTGGCGCGGCCGCAGCGGGCCGTTCTGAAGGGTGATCCAGGGCGACGGTGAACGGACGTAGATGACGGCGACGCTCGTCCGACCGCTGAGCCCGCCGACGACGACCAGCCGATGCGCGCCGGACGGAAGATTCTCGGGGAGAACGACGCTCAGGCTGTCGATTTGGCCGGAGAGGTTCGCCTGGGCCCAGCGAATCGACTGGGTCGGACCGGTGTCGCCATTTTCGGTGATCCGGATCTCGGCCGGTTCGGCCGGCAGGAGGCCGCTTTCGCTGAGTCGGACCTGATCGCCTTGATAGGTCACCGCGGGCGACAGTTCGATCGGTCCGAGTGGCTGATTCTCTTGTCGGTGGACGACGACGAGCACGCCGACGACAAGCGCGACGATCAGCCCGCCGCCGAACAGAGCAACCTTTTTCTTCATAGCTCAGGGCTGCTTCAGGCAATGGGCATGCCACGACGGTTTGACCTCGACAATCCGGGCTAGGCATTTCCCGGCAGAGTTTGCCGGCCGCAGGGGTCTTCGACGACCTGGGTTTGAATTTGGGGAACTCCGCCGACCATCTTGAGAACGGCGACGCTGTCGAACCATTTAACGAGGTGGCCACTCTGATCGAACAGCCCCATACTGACCTTGTAGGTTCGGCCGGTCGCAAGGCTGCCGAGTTGAGTCGTCAGGCTGCTGAACGCGTTCGACAGCGCCGCGTTCGTTTGGCCAGCCGGTGGACCGGGGTTCTGGGTAGAATCGTAGATGAACCATTGAACGCCGTAGGTGCCGGCCCGCTGAACCGCGACCTGGGCCTGCACGGAGAAGCCGTCCTGGCCATTGAGGACCTGGACGCCCTGGTACTGGAACGGCTGCGCCAAAAGTTGCACCGTCCCTGACGGTGGGGCGACGATCGGTGCGACGTCGATCAGACTCCAGTTTTCACGGCTCCAACGCAGGTACTCGTTCGCCACGTTGGCCCAGTTCGAATACTGGTCGGCATTGCCGTAGCTCCAGGCGAAGGCTCCGGCGTAGCCTTGCCGCAGGGCGATGTCGTAGACCTGGGCGGTGTGGTAGTACTTGCTGCCAACGCTGGGAAATTCGCCCAGGACGATCGGGCGATCCAGACCGAGCGACGCGGCCGGCCGGTCCAGCGGATCGTAGGGCTCGAGCCAATCGTACCAGCTGAAACTGTAGTAATCCAATCCCAGCCCTTTCCAGTAAGTCATGTCCGAGGCGCGGTTCGCCTCGACGGTCGCCAGGGCTGGCGTGTAGTAATGAATCGCCGCCGCGACCTGCTTCACGAACGCGCGAACGCCGCTTAACCCCACTTTGATCCGATTGTCAGACTGCTGATTCAGCTGGCTGACTCCCCAATCCGGTTCGGCGATGATTTCGTAGGAGAGGACCCGGTCGTTGTTGGCGAGGTGCCGAACGAGAGGGATAATCGCCCGCTCGATCAGTGCCTGACGCTTGATTGGATCGCTAAAGATGTCGGCGTGCCCGCCAAGGTGAACGTCGTTTTGCACGCAATCCGTCGTCCAGAAGCCGCTGCTGAACAGAGTGAAGACCAGGTAGAGGTGGTGTTTGCGCGCCAGCGCGGTGGCCGCGTCGATGTCGCTGAAGAAGTGGTCGCCCAAACCGGTTGGCATGCCGTCCTGATCAAAGGTTGGGCTGTAGCGTCCGTCGTTGAAGACGCGCCACTTGACGACCCGGACGCCGCTGGCTTCGAGATTCGCGAAGTCCGTGTCGACTTCCTGGTAGGTCGTTGGATCGTTCACCCCGGAGTATCCCCAGGCTCCGGTGCCAAAGTCTTCTTCGCTCCGGTAGGGATAGTTCACCCCGGCGAGAAAAAGCTGGTGCCCGCGTAGCGCGAGACGATTAGCCGGAGAATTGGGCCCGGGCAGAGCCGGGCTGATGATGCCAAGGATAAGACCGATCAACCCGAGCGCGATGAGAATGCGCCGAACGGATTGCCGCGACAGGTGTCTCCAGACCACAGGTGCCCCCGACGAGTCGACAAATTCCGCCCGCGGCGGGCGATCGGCTCGGCGTCGCGTGCCCCGGCTGCAACATGTGGACCAAGGGCGACACGGGATTGACACGATGGGCTGACTGCGTCATCCTGATCCGTGACGGCCGGACGAAGGTCACTCGGGCAGGGCGTGGGAGTCGTGGGGTCGGATCCCTGCCCAGATTCCGTACCGGCAGGAGGAGCACATGGCGGATTTCACCACGCGACCGGTCATCGTCGGCACCCACGGGGTGGTTGCCGCTGGCCACTATCTAGCGGCGGTCGCCGGACTGCGCATGCTGGACAAGGGCGGGAACGCCGTCGACGCCGGTGTCGCCGCGGGGTTTGCGCTGGAAGTGCTGAAACCGCAGTCGACCGGCATCGGAGGCGAAGTGCCGATTTTGATCGCGCCGGTGGGGGGCTGGCAGAATCAGCCAGTCGTCGCGATCAAGGGCCAGGGCTGCGCGCCGCGCGCCGCCACTATTGACTGGTTTCGCCGGGAAGGAATTGACTTGATTCCGGGCGATGGGTTCTTGCCGGCCACCGTGCCCGGTGCCTTTGGAGCCTGGGCCACCGCGCTCCTCCACTTCGGTCGCCTGACCCTCGCCGACGTTTTAGAGCCGGCGATCGAATTGGCCGAGGGGGGCTTCGCGATCTACGACGGTCTGCGCGACGTGATCATCCGTAACGCCGACAAGTACGCCGAGCAGTGGCCGAGCACCGCCGAGATCTACTTACCGAACGGATCTCCCCCGGCGCTGGGCGACAAGATCTACCAGAAGGACTGGGCCCGAACCTTCAAAGCGCTCGTCGACGCCGAGATTCAGAACCGGGGCGCCGGTCGCGCGGCGGACATCCAGGCGGGCATTGACTACTTCTACCGCGGACCGATTGCTCGCCGCCTGGCGGATTTCGCCGCGACCAGCGAGGTGCTCGACGCGTCGGGTCGAAAGCATCGTGGATTGCTCGCCTACGACGACTTCGCCGACTATCAGACGAACCTGGAACCACCGGCGATTCGCGACTACCGTGGCTACCGGGTCTGCAAGTGCGGACCGTGGACCCAGGGGCCGGTCTTCCTGCAGCAACTCGCTTTGCTCGAGGGGTATGACCTGGCGAGCCTCGGCCACAACTCCGCCGATTACGTCCACCTCGTCGTCGAGGCGGCAAAACTCGCCTACGCCGACCGCGAGGTGTACTATGGCGACCCAGCCTTCGCTTCGGTGCCGCTGGATCGCCTGTTTTCGCCCGACTACGCGCGGGAGCGGCGGCAGTTAATCGATTTTGCTCAGGCGTCCGGAGAACTTCGGCCGGGCGACGCGCCTATCCTGGTGGCGAACGAGCGCGGTGGCTTGCCGAGAACTTTCCGCGGCGACACGACCCACGTGGATGCCGTCGATGCCGAGGGAAATCTCTTCGCCGCCACCCCAAGCGGCGGCTGGATCCCGACGTCGCCAGTTGTGCCCGGCCTCGGCTTTCCTCTAGGCACCCGTGGTCAGATGTTCTCGCTGGACCCAGCCCATCCGAATGCGCTCGTCGGCGGAAAGCGCCCCCGGACGACGCTCACACCCTCGTTGGCGCTCCGCGACGGCGAACCCTGGCTCGCCTTTGGGACGCCGGGCGGCGATCAGCAGGATCAGTGGACGCTGCAGTTCTTCCTGAACGTCGTGGACTTCGGTATGGATCTTCAGGGTGCCATCGACGCGCCGACCTTTCATAGCCTGCACTTTCCCAGTTCGTTCTACCCGCGCGACGCCCATCCGCGGCGCCTTGTCGTGGAGGGACGGATTGGCGCCGAGGTCCGCGACGAACTGGCGCGGCGCGGCCACGAGGTCGTCGTGACCGGCGACTGGAACAATGGCCAGGTTTCGGCAGTTGAGTTCGACCGTCGCCAGGGTGTCCTGCGCGGAGCCGCGTCGCCCCGGGGGATGACGGCGTACGCCGTGGGGTGGTAACCGGGACCCAGAATCCAGAAGCCAGGAGCCAGAATCTAGAAGCGTCAGCTGTCCCGCGACAGATGGCATGCTACGTCGGGCGGCTGCAGTCATCCGAAAGGTGTCGCGGTGGGTGACCAAGCAGGCAATCCTCGCGAGTTAGGATTGGCTAGATGCTAGCTAGACCCGAGATCGCCGACGAGCGCATTATCAACGGTCTGCGAGAAAACTTTGGGCTAACCATCGCCCAGGTGACCTTTCTGCCAATTGGCGCGGATGCGAACAGCGCGGTCTTTCGCGTTGGCGACGACGCCGGTCGGTCATACTTCCTGAAGCTGCGCCGGGGAAACTTCCAGGAAGTCGCGGTCGCCGTCCCGACTTTTCTGCGCGCCCAGGGCGTCCACACGGTCATGGCCCCCATCCCAACTGTGACGAACCAGTCGTGGGTGCGACGGGACGGCTTTCACTGGCTGCTATACCCCTTCTTTGAGGGCAGCAACGGCTTTGAGAAGGAGTTGTCGAAAGCGCAGTGGATCACTTTAGGCGAGAGCCTGAAGGCCATTCACACGGCGGCGTTACCCGCCGAACTCGCCGGGCAGTTGCCTCGGGAATTCTTCTCAGCGTGCTGGCGCAGAATGGTCGAAGAGTTCGACCAACAATTTGCCGGGACCGGATCCCGGGATCCAGCCGTGGCGGACCTGGCCGCCTTCTGGACGTCGAAGCGCGGCGAGATCCGACGTATCGTCGAACGCGCCGAGCAACTCGCCCAGGTCGTCCAGTCTCGAACCTGCGAACTGGTGCTCTGTCACTCGGACCTGCACGGCGGGAATGTGCTGGTTGGCGACGCCGACGACCTGGCCATTGTCGACTGGGACGAGCCCATTCTCGCGCCGAGGGAACGTGACCTGATGTTCGTCGGTGGCGGCGTGGCCGCGGTTTGGAACCGTGCCGAGGAAGTGGCCTGGTTCTACGAAGGCTACGGTCCGGTCGCGGTCGATCCGGTTACTCTCTCCTACTATCGATACGAGCGGATCGTGACCGACTTCGCGGTCTTCACCGAGGATATCCTCGGTGGGCGCCTGAGCGCGGACGATCGCGAGCTATCACTCCGCCAAATGGGGGGTCAATTCCTCCCCGGCGACGTGGTCGAGATAGCAGACCAGACCTACCCGTACGTCGGATGAACGACGCGCCACTGACGGTCTTGGCTGGCCCCGGCCGTTGTGGCCCGGGGCCCCGCCGGAGACGACAAAGCGCGAGTTAATGACGGCTCTTCCCGGATTCACTCTCGGTCCTCGTCAAAAATTTCGCCTCCAACCTGAGCGTGCGGATTGCGGATGTTGTATATATCACGAATCCGCTCAAAGTATTCGAGTTCGGAGAGTTCATGGCGAACGCCCTGCCTAGCCGTTGCCAGGAATAATTGAATGGATGGTTCGGGCGCCTGATCGGTCGAAGGACTAAACAGCATCATGACGATGTCTTCAAACTTCTCGCCGGGCGAAGAGTAGTCTTCCCGTCCACTGATTGTGCCTAAAAGGACCCGCGCCCGTTCGAAGGTGGAAAACGTTCGTTGGACTGTCTGATCTTCGTCCGCTGCCTGTGGCATGGCGAAAAGAGTACCGACGACACTATACGGAAATCGTATGTGCAAGTTAATTGCTTCCGTACAGAGGTCACCGAAACGGTTTTTCAGGTTCTTGCCGTAAGGCGCAAAACAAATGGTTTGATCGATACCGCCAGTAGTAGCCCGTGGCGTTCATCCGCGTAGGAAACGTCAACCTTCTTTGGGCCGAGCCCGCCCTGGAACGCCTTTTCTCCGGGGCCGCCCCGGAGGGGCTTCACGTTTTGGAAACCAGCTTCCCGTAATCCACTGGCCACTTCAGTCGCTAAGGCAGCCGAAAGGAGTTCGGAGTAGCGCTTCTTCGTTGCTTGTGTCGCGTGGTCTGGAGGAACTAGACCGGCCCTTCGAATGGCGTCGAGCAATGACAACTTCGTGGCCTCCCCGGCTAACGGTTGAGACGACGGGAGCGTAGCAGGCTTTCGCCGCTCTTCAGGGTGCACATGTCGGCTGCAGACAATCCTAAACCGTCGGATAGAATCACTCGATCAGCGGTTTGTCTTGCCAGTTCCTTCTGGCCGGTGCGGAGAAACCGATCGAGTTCTTGTGTTAAATCAGCGAGTGCTGCTGGAGACAAGTTTGGGGCGGCGATCAAAACTCGCTCGGCCTCAGTTGGCTCGAGTTTAAGCATCCCCCCGCCAAGACTATGTCCTTCAATCTCAAAACTCAACGCGGTTAGCGAACTTAGGGCAGATACCGCAATCTTGGATGCCGAGACAGACGGGTCAATCGAATCTGGCTTCAAACGCAACACGTGTAAAGTGTTGGGCGCGACGGCGTTCGCCTCATTGGTCACCAGTTTAGGCGTGGAACCACTCATGTAAGTTAGAAAGGCGTCACCCTCGTAGACGTGCGGGACCTTGTACCAAGGCGTGCGGACGCGACACTTATACCGCTGCGGAACGCCTCGGCGAATTCCTTGTTCGAGGTAGGAGGAGAGCGATTTAGAGTTCGCTCGGTTACAATCCGTAACCTGAAGCAGCAGATTTGCCGACCCTGCCCGATGGAGACTACACCAATCTGAAGACGTGAATCGTAAACCAGCAAAATCGGAGCCGCTACGCACCGCAGGCCGTAGGAACTCCGGTGGCACTGCGAATGCCTCGGCGATTTCGCGAGTGAGGTGAAAGAACTCGTTGTCGCCAGTCACGTAGCCAATACCCACATCCGCTACACTGCCTAGGCGGGCAACATTCTCCGAATTGCCGATTTCCTCGTAGAGCGCCCGGATTGGTTCCGGGAGCAGGTAATGCAGGATTCGCGCTGTCCCATCAACCAGATTGGTCCGGTCGAGGCTGACTCCGCGCGCAAGCACCACACCGGGATCGCTAAACTCCGCTAGTTCGGAAAAGTCTTCAACGTCCACCAATTCCAAGCTTTTGAAAGCCTTGCCTCGCCCTGCCGCGAGGATGATGATGGTGTCTTCCGATAGGTGCGGAAACAACTTCTTAGCAAACGTCAGAATGTGGACTGTCTCAAACCCAAGGCAAAGGTAATCCAGTAGGGGCCTGGCATATGTCGCATAGGAAAGCTCGGCCGGGGCAACCATCGCGAGCGATCCGCCGGGCTTCACGAAGCGAGTCGCGTGAACCAAGAACGGGGCCCACGAACTGGACAACTTGGAGAGCCTCACGCCGGCTTCCTTTGCACGCTGCAGTGCGCGGTGCCGGGACTCGCCGCCGAATCGTTGGTAGCGGATGAACGGTGGATTGCCGACGATAGCGTCCACGTAAGGTATCGCACCGGGCTCGACCGTGAAGAAGTCGGCCGTTAATAGATTAGCGAATGTTTCCGAAGCGACTAGGCGATGCCGAGTCGTCCCGTTGGTTTGGGAATCAATCTCAATCCCAAATACCTGCTGCCTGGGATCGCCACCTAACTCGCGAATGCGCTGTGCCGCCGCGGCAAGGAACACGCCTTCACCGGAACTCGGATCGAGTACCGTCTCGCTACCCGTCACAATAGACCACCGCACGAGGAACTGTGCCACTCGCGTATCGGTGTAGTACGCTCCGAGGTCCTTAACGTTGATGGTGCCCGAGGCTGCGGTCGCCTCGTCTGGGTAGCCCGACTCCAATTCGACCGGAGCAACGCTACCGGCGGTGTGGTCGATTAGAGTAAAAAGGCTCGCTGGTTCAGCTTGTTTGGCAGTCGCCGCCCCCAGCAGGCGAGGCGCGCGTGAACTCACCCTCTCACTCCAGCCGTAATGGAAATCCGATTCTTTGTTCTGGTACTGGAGAGAGTCTAACAGGTTTAGCGCTTCGAATGAAAGAGGAGAAACCGTAACGGTTTCAGCATTTTGTTTGTGGATCGACGCTGTTGCCTAAGAGCGCAGTCGCAGTTGGGCCGCACGACACCGAGAGACCGTTCGATCAGCATGCCTCCTGGCACTCATATTCGCGCGGCCCACCCCTACAGCGCCAACAGCCCCTTGCGCGCCGCTATGGTGACGGCTTCGGTGCGGCTGACCGCGCCGAGTTTGGCGAGGATCGAGCCGACGTGGAACTTCACGGTGTGCTCGCTGATTCCCAGCCGGCGGGCAATCGCCTTGTTTGCCAGACCCAGGGCAAGGAGGTCGAGTACTTCGGCCTCGCGGTCGGTCAGGCTCTCCACTTCGGCGGATGCGCCGGTCGACGTCTCCAGCCCGCGGCCGAGCGCGGCGACGATGCTCCCGGCGAGCGCCGGGGCGAGAACGAGCAGACCCCGCGTCGCGCCGCTCAGGGCCGCCGCGACTTCGTCGACGCTGCTCGTCTCCGGCAGGATTCCGCGCACGCCGGCGCGCAGCAGGTTCGCCAGCCCACTCGTCGGCAGTGGCCCGACGACGACCAGGGGAACACCGGTCTCCGAGAGGTCCGCCGCCAACCGGGCGATCGACGCCAGATCGTCGCCGCCGTCGATCGCCAGGACGGCGGAAGGTCCCATGTCCCGCACGCTGTCGCCGGATTCCAGGCCGGCCACCCCGACGATCCGCAAGTCGCCGGACTCGGCCAGCACTTCCCGCCAGCCAAGTCGGGCCACCGCCTGTCGCGCGGCCACGACGACCGGAATGGGCTGCTCGCTCAAGTTTTCATTGGGCGAAAACAAGGAACCTCCGGCGAGGGGTTGGGGGATAGGGACTGGGGGTTAGGGACGGACGAGAGACGCGGACAAGGGAATGTCCATCCGTCTTCGCGTTCTTGTCCCCCAACCCCCGACCCCTTTTCCCCTACCCCCAAGTCTGCTGTAAGAAGTCTTCCACCACGTGGGTCGGGACGGCCAGGGCGAGCCCGGGGCCGATGACGACGTGGGGGATCCCCACCACGCGGCCCTCGACGTCGGCGAGCGCGCCGCCGGAATTTCCCGGCCGGAGCGAGATCGCGAGGCGCAGGGTGTCGCGTTGGCCCGGGATCGCCGACGGACCGCCAACGATTCCGAGTGTGGCTGCGTTCCGCTCGCCGAGCGGATTTCCGACCGCGACGACGACCTCGCCGGCCTTCAGTCGTCGCGAGTCACCCTTACGCGCCGGAATCAACGGTACATTAGCCGGCTCCGTAAGGCGAATCGCCGCGAGGTCGAGCTCGCGAGAATAGGCGATGACCTGAGCCGTCAACTGCTCGCCACGGCGGGGAATGACCAGGGCGTCGCGCTGTGAGACAACGTGAGCGTTGGTGACGATCAAGCCGCTCGCGTCCCAGACGACCCCGGAGCCAGCCCCGTTCCGGGAGCCCTGCACGACGACGACGCTCGCGCTGATCTCGCGCGCCAGTGCCGCTAACTCGTCGGCGAGCTCACCCCGAACCAAGGTACTCTCAATAATAGCTGCCATGGTAGACACCTTTAACAAGATAACGGGAGATAGGAGACAGGAGTCAGGAGAGAGGAATCAGGAGACCAGCGCAGAAGCCGCTCAGCCAATCCTCCGAGTGTCCCGAGTCGTCGTCCCCCAATCCCCAGTCCCTATCCCCCAACCCCCCTCAGGATCCCCGTTCCCCGGGCGTGACGGCGATGGACTTCTTTTCGCCGCCCCGGATGATCGTCGCGGTTGTCGCGGTCCCAACGGTCGTCGAGGCCAGCGCTCGCTGCAAGTCATCGGAGTCGGTGACGATCTGGTTCGCCAGGGCGACCAGCACGTCGCCGAGGAGTAGGCCGGCCTGGTCGGCGGGACTTCCCGGCTCGACCCCGACGAGAACGAGTCCGCTGGGCTGACTGAGCCCGAGTTTCTGGGCGAGCGAGTCGGGAATCGCGACCGGTTGCGAGGTTACGCCGAGATACGCTCGGCGTACTCGCCCCGAGGTCAGGAGGGATTGGACGATTTTGCTGACGACCGCCGCGGGTATCGCTATCTCCTGGCCACCGGCCAGGTGCCAGCTATTTAGACCGACGACCCGCGCCTGGGTGTCGACGAGTGGGCCGCCGGAAAAGCCGGAGAACAGCGCGACGTCGGCGCGGATGTAGCTATCGAGGATTCCGCCGCGAGCGGTCCGCCAGGAGCCGCCGAGCGCGCTGATGATCCCGAAGGTCGCCATCGGGGCGCCTTCGCCCGGGCGGCCAATCGCCAGCACCAGGTGCCCGATTTTGGCGCTATCGGATGGCGCGAGGTCCGCGGTTGGCTGAGTACCCGGATTCGCTAATCGTAGAACGGCGATGTCCGAGCCCGGATCGCGCCCGACGAGCGCTGCGCTCACCTTCTGGCCGCCCGGTAGGCGCACGGTGATCCCCTCTTCCCGTTCGACGACGTGATCGGCGGTGACGACGATGCCCGGGCCGGCCGGCCAGAGGATGCCACTCGCCGCCACCTGGCGGCGCGCTTCCACGGTAACCACGTACTGACTGGCTCGCTCGACGGCGGTGCTCAGTTCGTTGGATAGCGCGTTCAAAACCCCGCCGGTGTTTGACTGATCGCTCATCTGCGAATTCTCCATGCTGGCTTTCTGAAGTCCTCTTTGACTTTCCCGATCAGCATACCGCCGCCGACGCTTTGGGCCATCGCCCGATTCGGCGGGGTGGAACCTACACTTTCGATTAGGTTCCCCGCCCCAATGATTCCGGGTCGCTCGTCCCGACCCCCAAGACCCAGCACCCAAAACCCAACACCCTTTTACGACCGGCCTTTCGGTTTGTTCGCTTTTGTGGCATGCTCGAAAGAGAAGCATCACGGGGCGACCGTCGCGCCAGGTCTCGAGGTTCGCGGCAGCACGACGGGCGTTGGAGGACAGCGTGGTCAATCAGCGGACAAACCAGGGAACGACCGGAAACGATTCCGGGGACATGGCCGATCCCAGGTTGGAGCGCCAACCCTGGGAATCAGGATTTGCCTGGCAGCCGGATGAGACACACTGGACCCGAAGTCGCCTATTGCGATTCATGGAAGCCCAGGGCATCGGCGACCTGGACGAGTTGCGACGACGGGCGGCGGCAGATCTGTCCTGGTTCTGGGACGCCGTGATCCGAGATCTCGACCTGGAGTTCTACGAACCCTATCGCGCGGTCGTCGACCTGAGCCAGGGGGCGCCGTGGGCACGCTGGTTCGTCGGCGGACAATACAACTACGTTCACAACGCGCTCGATCGAAAGGCCAGCGGACCAGCGGCGGGGCGTAAGGCGATTCTCTGGGAGGGCGAAGACGGCGCGGCGCGCGAACTGACCTACGCCGAGTTGGCTACCGCGACCGATCGCGTCGCCTGGGGATTGTCGGGCCTGGGGATCGGCAAGGGAGACCGCGTCGGTGTCTTTCTGCCAATGGTGCCGGAGGTGGCGGTCGCTATCCTCGCGCTTGGGAAACTCGGCGCGGTTTTCATTCCCATTTTCTCCGGCTACGCCGCCCCGGCGGTCGCGACCCGCCTGCGGGATTGTGGCGCGAAGGCGCTGATCACCGCCAACGGATTCTATCGGCGCGGTAGCGTCGTTCCAATGTTGCCGACCGCGCTCGCGGCGGCTGACGAGGTGACTTCGGTTGAAAAGATCGTCGTTTTTCCGCGCTTTGCCGACCAGCCATTGCCCGACGACGCGCGGGTGATCCGCTGGGATGACCTCCCCGCACCTCAGGCGACGGCTTTCCCGACCGCGCGCACCGACGCCGAAGACCCCCACATGATCATCTACACCTCCGGAACGACCGGTCGTCCCAAGGGAGCGGTCCACACCCACGCCGGGTTTCCCATCAAGGCGACCCAGGATCTCGCCCATTGTTTCGACCTTCAGGAAGATGACACCCTGTTTTGGATCACTGACATCGGCTGGATGATGGGACCGTGGGCGATTGAGGGGACCTTGACGCTCGGGGCCACCCTGGCGATGTACGAAGGCGCTATCGACTATCCTCAGCCGGATCGGCTCTGGGACTTCGTCGAGAAGCATCGGGTGACCTTGCTCGGCATCTCGCCGACCGCGGTGCGCGCCCTGATGACGCGGGGTGACGAGTGGGTGAAAAGCCACGATTTGAGCAGCCTTCGGGCGTTCGGCTCAACCGGCGAACCCTGGAACCCGGATCCCTGGTGGTGGCTCTTTCGAACGGTTGGTGGCGAGCGCTCGCCCATTCTCAACTATTCCGGTGGAACCGAGATCAGCGGTGGGATCGTCGGCGGATTCACCATTGTTCCGCAGAAACCTTGTTCATTCGCCGGTCCGATTCCGGGTATGGACGTCGACGTTTTCGACGAGCACGGGCAGTCGGTCCGTGGTGTCGTCGGAGAGTTGGTCATCCGACAGCCCTGGCCGGGCATGACCCGTGGATTCTGGCAGGATCCAGAACGTTATCTTGAAACCTATTGGTCGCGCTGGCCGAACGTTTGGGTCCACGGCGACTGGGCGCTCGTCGACGCCGATGAGGCCTGGTACATCCTCGGCCGATCTGACGATACGATCAAGGTTGCCGGCAAGCGGGTCGGGCCAGCCGAGGTCGAGTCGGCGGCGGTCGCGCATCCCATGGTCGTCGAAGCCGCGGCGATTGGCGTACCCCACCCGGTGAAAGGTGAAGTGTTGGTCGTCCTGGTCATCCTCCGAGCCGGCGAGTTAGTGTCCGAGGAACTCCGTCGGGAGATCAGCGCCACCATTGTTAGTCACCTGGGTAAAGCGATGAAGCCGGAAGACGTTCGATTCGTCGCCGACCTGCCACGTACCCGGAACGCGAAGATTCTCCGACGTCTGGTTAAGGCCGTGTATCTCGGCAAGACAGACCTCGGCGACGTTTCGTCGCTTGAGAATTCCAGTGCGCTGGAGGCGATCCGCGAGGCCCGTTGAGGGCTCGTCCTGGGCTTGTCGGAACTTTTTCAGGTGTTGCTAGCCAACGTTTAGGAACTCTCCGGCCTGGCTCGGTTACGCTATCCGTGGACGACCGGACAACCGGGAGGGAAAGATGGTTAGCTATGTCGTCGGACTCGACGGGTCTCGCCTCGCGGAAGCGACTTTGCCGTACGCCGAAACCCTCGCGCGCGCGGCTGGCGCGCGGATTGTCCTCGTTCAAGCGGTTCCCGCCGACGAGGAGGCCGGGCCCCCGGATCTGACACCGGTACCGGGCGGAGAGCAAGTTGTCTTCGAGTGGGGATCGACAAACGCCGCAGTGCGCGCTGCCGAGGAGTATCTGGAGAGCATTGCCCAACGCCTGCGCGACGCGGGCCTTACCGTCCGGATCGTCGTCAAGATTGGCGATCCCGCGGAGATTCTCCTCGCCGAGAGCGCAGAACCGGACGTCAACCTGTTGCTCCTGGGGACGCACGGCCGCTCCGGGGTCCAGCGGCTGCTTTACGGTAGTGTCGCCGAGCTGGTACTTCACCACACGCCGGTACCGCTGCTCCTGGTTCCGGCGCGCGCCCTTGGCGCTGCTCACGCTTCCTTGCCGCGAACCATCTTCGTCCCGCTGGACGGTTCCCCCCTGGCCGAGGCGGCGATTCCCTGGGCGATCCAACTGGCCGGCTCGCTGCACGACGAAATTCGCCTGCTGCGGGTAGTTCCGCCGTCGGCGACGATGTTGATCGCGGAAGGCGCGACTTTTCCGATTGTCTCGACGCCGGGCATCATCGAAACCGAGGAGGAGGTTGCCGAAAAGTACTTGCAGACAATCCTGGAGCGCATTCGCGCGAGCGGGGTCGCCGCAAGTTATTCGGTCTCGTTTGACCAGCCGGGACCGGCGATCCGCCGGTCGGCGGAGAGTGTTCCGGCAACCCTCATCGTCATGGCGACCCACGCGCGCGGTGGCGTTAGCGAAGTGCTTCTGGGAAGCGTGGCAGTCGACGTTCTTCGCCACGGCCGCGTGCCGGTGCTCCTGGTTCCTCCGAGCGGGGTGGCGGTAGTGGAATCGCCTCAATCCGCTGCCCCGGCCCAGACGTGATAACCCGCCAGTTACCTGGACTAACCCGGTTTGTAACGTTCATCGGCGATGATCTTCCTAGCGAATCGAAATAGCGAGTGGAGGTTTCGCAATGAGCGTCAATTCACCGCGAGGCCCGACCGCCGAGTCGTCACCTGAACCGGAAGGCGGTTTCGGAAGTCCAACTGGTCCGACTCGGTCGGCTCCGCGCCTCTATCGCAGCCAGCAAGACCGACTCATCGCCGGTGTTTGTGGTGGCCTTGGTCAGTACTTCGCGATCGACCCGGTGATCGTGCGACTTGCCTTCGTTCTGTTACTGGCCGCCGGCGTCGGATTCCTGGCCTACCTCGTCCTCTGGATCGTCATTCCCGAGCGCCCTTCGGGCGAGGTCGAGACGTTCGCGTCTCCACGGTTTACCGGCCGCGACGGTCGCGAGGTCTTCGCCTGGCTACTGATCTTCGTCGGACTGGTCGCGTTCCTGGGAAACCTGCAACTTCTGCGCTGGCTGGACTGGTCGTTGCTCTGGCCGTTCATTTTGATCGCGATTGGCGTAGCGCTTCTCGCGCGCCACTCGGCGGCGAACTGACCCGATCAAGTCTCGATCGATTCGTTCCGAACTCGAAGAAACCGCCCTCCTTGTCAGGTAGCGCGAAGCGGAGGATAATCGCGATGACACAATTTGGGGCGTAGGCGCCCCGGTTAGTTTCCCGAACCGCTTCCGGAGTTGCAGTTGACCGATTCCACGCACCCGCCAAGTGGGTTCGGTGGCGAGCCAGTTCGGCTACGTCGACCACCAAGTGTCGTTGGACGTCAGGGCGCCTGGCGGGTGCTGCGTGGCGAATGGGGCGTTGTCCTGCTCGTGGCCACGCTGAAGTTGCTTCTCCCCGTCCTCTCGAATGGCCAATACGACTTTCACCGCGATGAGCTGGCTGTCCTGGACGACGCTCGGAACCTCGCCTGGGGCTACGTCGCCTATCCGCCGCTGACGCCGTTCGTGGCCCGGCTCGCCCTCCTGGTTTTCGGCCCGTCGGTTGTCGGGTTGCGGCTGTTTTCGGCGCTATCGCAGAGCCTGGCAACCGTACTCGGCGGCCTCATCGCCCGCGAACTCGGCGGCAAACGCTTAGCGATCGTGCTGGCGGCGGTCGTCGTAGCCATCGCGCCGGTTTCAATGGCCATGAGTACCCTCTTCGAGTACACCGCTTTCGATTACCTCTGGTGGGTGTTGATCTCCTACTTGTTCGTTCGCCTCTTGAAGTCGGACGATGGGCGGTGGTGGCTCGGCATTGGAGCGGCGATTGGACTCGGCGCGCTGACCAAGTACGCGATTGCGTTTCTGGTTGTCGGGATCGCCGTTGGCCTGCTGGCGACTCGAGCCCGCCGCTACTTGCTGACCGGGTGGTTCTGGGGCGGTGTCGCCGTCGCGCTGCTCATTTTTCTGCCTAACCTCGTCTGGCAGGTCCAACACCAGTTTATTTCCCTGAGCTTTTTGCTTTCCATCCACGGCCGGGACGTCCAGAATGGCCGAACCTCGGAGTATCTCGTCGACCAACTCCGGCTTGCCGCGAATCCGTTCACGATTCCCCTCTGGATTCTCGGCTTGAACTTCCTATTCTTTTCAGAAGCCGGGCGGCGGTACCGGATGCTCGGGTGGTTGTCAGTCGCTCCGATTGTCTTACTATTCCTGAGCCAGGGTAGGGGTTACTATGCCGCCCCGGCTTATCCGCTCCTGCTCGCGGCGGGATCAGTCTCTCTTGAAGGGTGGCTGAAAACGAGTGGCCCGGTCGCCAGGCGTCTTACGGAGACGGTCGGCGTCGTGATGGTCGCCACCGGGACGCTCATCGTTCTGGCGTTGGGACCGTTCGCTCCGGTCGACTCGCCGTTGGGTGGCTTTGCGCGGGGACTGAATACTGACCTCGGAGCGGAAGTGGGTTGGCACAGCCTGGCGGCCGAGGTCGGCCGCATTTACGGCGCGTTGCCGGATCGGACAACCGCGACTGTCGCGGTCCTGGCTGGGAATTACGGCGAAGCGGGCGCGCTGGATCTCTACCGGTCACGCTACGGCCTGCCGCGGATCATCAGTGGAGTTAACTCCTACTGGGCCCGGGGTTACGGCGCTCCGCCGCCTCAGACGTTGATCGTCGTCGGTTTTGACCGCGCCGACGCGACACGCTACTTCGGCACTTGCGACCTCGCCGGTCACAACACCAACCGGTACGGTATCGCCAACGAAGAAACAACCGACGACCCGGATATTTTCGTCTGTCGCAACCCGCGAGCGAACTGGCCTCAGCTCTGGTCCGAGCTGAGGTCGTTCGGATAATGCGAGGAGATCGAGTCCTACTTCGTCCCCTCCAGGTTGATGCTGCCGCTGGAGGTCGTGACGGAAAGCGATCCGGTGCCGGTTCCCAGGGTTCCCGACAAGTGATGGTCGCTCTGGCTGACCCCGGTCAGGTCGAGCGAGCGAACGGCAATCGTCCCGGACGACGAGTTGGCTTCGATTCGGGTTGAGCTGTCGGCGGCGAGTTGCAGGGAGATCGACCCGCTGCTGGATTGGATGGCGGCGGTGTCCTTGAAGGTGCCAGCCAGGAAGATGCTCCCGCTACTCGTGGTCACCCGGACGGCGGCCTGACGGTCTTCGACGCGCACGGCTCCGCTACGCCCTTCCACCGCGACCGCTACGCTCGGCGGCGCTGTCACGACGAAACTCACCGCCGAACTTGGCGTGAATGAACCACCGGCGTGACGGGCCTGCAAAAGCAAGCCTCCATCCACCGGGTTGAGAGAAACCGCGGGCGTCGGGCCAAAACCGGCCGAGCGGATCACCTGCACTTGCACGTTAGAATCGGAGCCCGGGACGACCCGAATGGCTCCGGAAGTGTCGTTGGCGATCTGCAGTGTACCAGTGGCCGCGATAGGCGCGTTGAGCGTTGACGTCGTCTGCCCGAACGGTACCGCGGCGGGAATCGACGCCGTGGGATCGTACCAGAACGTCCCGAAGGGTGACGCCGCGCTCGTCGCCGCGACCGCGAGCACGGCGTACGCGATCAAAACGACCAGGAAAATGCCTCGCGCGAACGGTCGGACTGAGGCCGGCAATTGGTCGCGAACCAGCAGCCAGAGTCCGATGGCGATCAGGCCGAGCGGCCAGTAGTAGCCGAGCCAGGCGAGAGTAGCCAGCGGCGCGAGCACCGGCGCGCCGAGCAACGAGACGCCGATGACCATGAGGATGGCCGCCGGGATGATCGGCCAGACCTGGTCGAAGCGTCCGCCCAGTGGGTAAACCAGAAGAAATCCCGCGCCGAGCAACAACGTTGCCCAGCCCCCATTGTCGCCCCGGAGAACTCCGGCGTCATTCAGTGCGACGAACGCGCCCAGGCCGATGAGAATACCGGCCGGTACCGCGAAGCCGTAGTGCCCGGTGGTAAACCGAGCCACCAGGAAGGCCAGGCCGATGGCGAAGAGAACCAGGCTGCCCCCCAGTGGGAACTGAGTCGCGAGAAGGAAGAAGACGCCCAGCAGGATAAACAAATAGGCAACTACCTGTTCACCGGCGGAGGGTCGACGGATTGTCCGCGGGACGTGGTTCGATTCCGCTGGACTTTCGGAAGACCGTTTGGCCTCGGGATCCGGCGGAGGAGAAGGTATCGTTGCACTCACTTCGGGCCTCCAGTACGTTCAAGATAAAAGTTGTGCTATGACGATAGTGATAGAGAAACGTTTCTTCTCACGTCACGCTGGGTAAACCTCGGGTAACCAGTCCAGACCGGCCGTACTTTTTCAGAACTTTTTCAGAACCGATCGAGCTTTCGTTGGGCAGCGAGGGGGGTGGCGGAGTTACCATTATGCGTTAGCGGGAATTCCGTGGATGAACGCGTCCGCGGCCGTCCGTGAATCGGCTCGGTGGAGGTGGCAAGTGTATCCTCGAACTACGCACGTCGAACAGCACTTTACGGGAAGCGCGACCGTCCGCGACGTGGTCATCGGGATGTCCGACGGTCTTACCGTGCCCTTCGCGCTCGCGGCTGGCCTCTCCGGCGCGGTGAACAACAGCCTGCTCGTTCTGATTGCCGGAATCGCCGAAATGGTGGCTGGATCCATCGCGATGGGGCTTGGTGGGTATCTTGCCGCGAGGAGCGAAGCCGACTCCTACCAAGCTGAAGTCACCCGCGAGTGGCAGGAAGTCCGTGACCTACCCGAGGCGGAGACCGCCGAGATTCGCAAGATCTTCACCGAATACGGACTGCAAGGCGAAGCCCTGGAAGCCGCCACGACGGCGATTTGCTCGAATCCCAAGGGGTGGGTGCAGTTCATGATGCGGGAAGAGCTGGGCCTTGAAGAACCGCAGCCCGGCCGTGCGCTATCGAGCGCGCTGACGATTGGTGCGTCCTACGTTGCCGGTGGATTTCTGCCGCTTCTCCCGTACGGACTTGGGCTGCCAGTCTCAACCGCGCTCGTCGCCAGTGTCGCGATTACCCTCGTCGCCCTTCTGGTCTTTGGCGCGGTCAAAGGTCGTTTCACCGGCGTGCCACCGATTCGCTCGGCGGTGCAGACCGCCGCGGTCGGCGGGGTCGCCGCCGGTTTTGCCTTCGAAGTCGCCCGGTTGGTGAGCGGCGGTTGAGGGGGCAATCGTGAACCGAGCGCTGGCGGACCATTCCGGACTCGAAATCTTCTGAGGAGGCACGACGTGAAGCGTATTCGCCGTCTGGTCAACTTGCTCTCGTTCGCGCTGATCGCAACGAGCATCGCGACTGAGTTGAGTAAGCCGCCGGGCCAACGGACCTGGTGCGGAGAACTCTTCGGCATTTTCCCCTATGACTGGCGGATCCCTACTCTCGGTCGCGTCCGTTCCACCGTCTGGGATCGAAACAACCCGAGGCTTCTCGTTCCTACGGTGTTCGGCGTCGGCTGGACGATCAATCTGTACCCGCTCTTCCACACCCTGATTGGGGTGTAAGGGCACGCCGTTTAGCCCGGCCGGCTGAGCCGAATCCGGGCGTCGAGGACGACCGCTCCCTGGCCCTGGGGCCGTACCACGACCGGGTTGAGGTCCAATTCGGAGATTTCCGGAACCTCGTCCACGAGCTTAGACAACCGCAGCAGCAGGTCGCGCAGCGCCGCCACGTCGCAACATGCGCTGCCGCGGTAACCGGAGAGCAACTTCATGGCCTTGCTCGCGCTGATGAGCGCGTCCGCGTCCACATCGGTCAGAGGATGCAGCCGGAAGTGGACGTCGCCGATGACCTCCGCGGTGATTCCCCCGAGTCCGAAGGCGATCAGTGGTCCGAATATGGGGTCCGATGTGACGCCGACGAGGCATTCCACGCCGGTGTCTAGCATCGGTTGGACCAGCGCGCCATCCATCGCCCCGGCAAGGCCGCGGCTTTGCAAGTTCGCCGCGATCGTTCGATAGGCTTCCGCGGCGGCTTCCGGCGTGCGGCAGCCAAGTTGCACGCCCCCGACATCGGTCTTATGGACGATCGTTCGGGAGACGAGTTTAACTGCCACGGGACCGCCGATTCGGGTAAACGCGGCTGCGGCTTCCTCCGGGGAATGGACCAGGAACTCCTCCGGCCGCCGAATCCCGAACGCCGTGAGAATCGCTCCGACTTCTTCCGGAGTCAGCCACGGTCGCTCCTCACGCCCAAGGGCTGCCTCGACGACCTTGCGGGCGGATCGCGAATCAATATCCGAAAAGCTTGGCAAGTTGCCCGCCGGGCTTCGGAGCCACTCGGCCCGTCGAGCGGCGTGGCCGAGGGCACTTGCCGCGGCCTCGGGATAGGTATAGGACGGAATCGCGACTTCGCCGCGCAAGGCGTCGGTCATGCCCTGGGTACCGACAAAACAGGTCACGACCGGCTTGCTTGGCGGGGGATTACAAGCTTTCAGGAGAGCCTGGGCGACGTCGGTCGCGTTGGTTACCAGCGGGGGAATGAACAGGACGACCGCCGAGTCGACCGACGGATCTTCGAGGACGATCCGGAGAACCTGACCGTAACTCTCGGCCGAGCCGGACGCGAGCATGTCGACCGGATTCCCGACGGAGGCCTCGGCGGGCAAAATCGACCGGAGCTTTGTCTGGGTTTCTTCAGAAAGCACCGGCAAGTCGAGACCGTTCGCCTCGCAGGCGTCGGCGCAGAGAATGCCCAGGCCTCCCGCGTTGGTGATGATCCCCACCCGATTCCCACTTGGCAGCGGCTGATTGGCGAGCAGGCTGGTCACTCCGAAAAGTTCGTCCAGCGTATCGCAGCGGATCACCCCGGCCTGGCGAAAGAGCGCGTCGACGGCCACTTCGGAACCGGCGAGCGCCGCGGTATGCGACGCCGCCGCGCGCTGGCCGGCCGCCGCGCGACCGCCCTTGACCGCCACGATTGGCTTGCGGGCTCCGACGCGTCGGGCTACTCGCGCGAAACGGCGCGGATTTCCGAACGACTCCAAGTAGAGCAAAATGACATCGGTCGCCGGATCGTCCTCCCAGCGTTCGAGCAGGTCGTTCGAGGACAAGTCGGCCTTGTTTCCCATGGACACGAAACTGGCGATCCCAATACCAAGCTGATTTGCCTGCTGGAGGATCGCGATGCCCAGCGCGCCGGATTGGGACGCCACCGAAACATTGCCCGGTGGTGGGAGGGACGGCGCGAACGTCCCGTTCATTGCGCCCTCCGGGCCGTTGACCAGGACACCCATGCAGTTTGGACCGACCAGGCGCACCCCGCGCGACCGGCACAATCGCACCAATTCGTCCTGATGCCGGCGCCCTTCGCTGCTGACCTCGGCGAAACCCGCCGAGATCACGACAAGACTGCGTACCCCGGCGTCGAGGGAGTCGCGTGCCGCGTCAAGGACTGCCACTGCGGGAACGACGATGATCGCGAGATCGATTGGCTCCGGGATCGCGGAAACCGTCGGATAAGCGCGCACTGACGCGACAGCGTGGGTGCCAGGATTGACCGGGAAGACCGGGCCGGCAAACCCACCGGCGAGCAGGTTGCGAAACAATTCGTGACCGATTGACCCGCGGCGACGCGACGCGCCGACCACGGCCACCGATCGGGGATGGAAGAGTGGTTCAAGTGAGGCCGCCGCCGCCACGTGTCGGCGAGCGTCGGCCGCGGCGACGTAGCTCTTGTCCTCCCGTAACGCGACGTCGTACTCGATCTCGCCGCTTTCGATCGTGCGATGTAATTCAAATCCGAGACCGAGAACCAGTTCGATCATCTTCCGATTGCTTGCCAGGACAATCGCCAGGAAGCGCTGAATCCCCTCGCGTCGCGCATCGGTCGAAAGTCGCTCGAAGAGAGCCGTGCCGATGCCTTTGCCTTGTTGGACATCGTCGACGGCAATCGCCATCTCGGCGCGCTCCGGGGAACGGAGGGGAAAGTAGGACGCCACGCCGACGACTTCGCCGCCGAGTTCGGCTACCAGCGTGTGGCCGTCAATCGCCTGGGTGGCAACTTCTGGCCCGACGCCGGCTCCTCCGGAGTGGAAGCGCATGGCGCGACTTTCCAGCGATTGGCGCGTGAAGAACTTTTCAATCGCGGTGGCATCCTCCGCGACGGCCCGCCTCAGGAGAATCTGGCTACCGTCGCGGAGGAACGCGTAGTCGGTCGCGCTGGCCGGTGCACGGTCGCGGTCGGTCGACTCCGCCATCAGGCCGCACTGACCTTGTGAACTTCGGCGCGCTTTCGGCTTTCCTCGTTCATCTCCGCTTGCTGAGCCTCCCGGATTTCGCGGTCTTCGGCCGCGATAGCTCGCACCAGGCCGTAGATCAGAGCGGCTCCGCCGAGAATCCAGACGACGCCCCAGATGATCATCGCAACGTCCCAGTTACCCATGATCATACGCTTCTCCTTACTCATCGCCAAGCGCCCAGTTTTCCGCTGGGCGCTTGGCAAGTCACAAGGATATTTTCGCGTCGGCTACTGAACGGTCACCGAAAGTCAGAAAGGGGAGCCTAAATTTTTCCTGAACGCGGAGCGGGCCGTTGGACTGGCTTGGCAGCCACCCGTCTGGTTCCGACTGGCTGTTTCGCCGCCGTCTGGGCGCGGACGGTCGTGACCGTTACCCGAGGCTCACGGGAGGCGTCTCGATTGATTCGCCAGATGGTCAGGACCAGGACGAGCAAACCGGTGCCCCAGTAAATCCAGCGCGCCCAGGTGGTACTACTGTCGGTGCCCGCCAGGACGCCGTGCCCCAGGGCGAGGAGGAATACCCCGAAGGTGGTGTAGTGAATCGCGCGCCAGGTCGCGTAACCAATATCTTGACGAACGTAGAAGCTACCGACGACCACGATGAGCAGATACATCGCGACGACGCCGATGGCCACTTCAGTGGGGCGATAGGACGCGAGAAATGGTACAAATAATTGAGGTAAGTTGAATCCAATGTACTGGTCGCCCAGCAGTGCGAAAATATGGAGACCGACAAACCCCAACGCGAGCAGCGCGGTCACCTGATGCAGGTCGAAGGTTTGCCAGCGAGCGACAATCGCGTCCATGATTTTTGTGTGCACCAGCAGGCCGAAGCAGACCGTGAGCGTCAGTAGGCCGTAGGCGGTAAAGCCGGCTGCCCGGGCGATATACCAGAAGGTGTGATTCACCGGTTGGGCCGTCGGGGGTGGTGGGGGAGACGGCAAGGTACCGGTCATCGTGACCACAATATCACCGGACTGCGCGACATTAAACGTCGCGGTCAGCGGAGTAGCCGCGGCCGTCGTGGAGTTGCCGGTGGCGTTGAGAAGCTGTACCTGGCCCGAGCCGTCCTGATTTAACTGACCGTTCGCGGTTCCACTGACGAGCGAAACCGTCGGGCTGCTCAGTTGATAGGTGCCCGTCAGGGTGACGACTGGCTTACCCTGGGTTGACAAGGTCTGGCCATTCGGGGTCATGGTGACGTCGAGACGCCAACCGCTCCCATCAGACGCGGTCGTGCTGAACAGCAACTGCGGAGCATCGCCGTTGCGGACGAGCACGGCCTGCCCTTTCAGTACGACCGTTGTCGAATTGGCGGCACCTTCGGCCCACGCCGAGCCCGCTCCCAGGAGAACGAGAAGGAGGCCGGCGACCAGAATAGTCAACGTTCGACGCATTGCAGCCTCTCCGAGAAACCCGCCGTTCGCAGCACGCGTCCGTCATTTCGGACGAGAATACTGCTGGCATCGGTGAATTGATTGAGAAATTGAAGTCCCGCTTCGGAGCCCAAAATCAAGGCGACTTTCGCAAGCATCTCGGCTCGGGCAACCGACCTGGTGATGACGGTCGCCGATAGGACGTCGGTCTCGGCCGGCCGACCAGTTCGCGGATCGATGAGGTGGTGACGGTGGCGACCCGCGCTTCGCCACCGCCGTCGCGCGACCGTCGATGTCGCCACGGCGCGGTCCTCAACTTCGAGAACCACGAGGTTGCACCCAAGGCTCCGGGGATCTTCGACCCCGACGGTCCAGAACTCCCCATTCTTTTGGCGCCCGCGACAGTAGATGTCTCCCCCGGCGTCAATACCAAAGCGCGAAAAGCCGCTCAGGCGCTCGACCGCGCGGTCTACCGTCCAGCCCTTCCCGATTCCTCCGAGGTCCAGCCCAATTCCCCGCGGGAGGGTAATCTCTCGCGCGATTGGGTCCAACCGCACGTCCTGCCAATGGGGCTGGCGATTCCAGGGCGACACCGAATCGCCAGGACGATCCCGGGGAAGCGTCTCGAAGCTTTGATCGTAGCCAGCGGCGACGAGCGCGCCGAGTACGGTTGGATCGAAGAGTCCCCCGGTTTCCCGAGCCGCGGCAATCGCCGCGCTGGTTACCTCGAATAGGAGGGCCGACGCGCGAAAAGGCGCTCCCGACTGGGAGTTAAGCCGCGTCAGGTCGCTGTTGGATCGGAATCGACTGAGCTTCGATTCCACGGTTGCAAAAAGCTGCTCCACGTCACGAAGAGCCAATTGGGCGGTGCTCGTTTCGCCGTCGGCGACGACGATTGCCTGAACGTCCGTGTTCATAGCGCGAAACGAGTGCGCGACTTCAGTCATGGCTGGGGACAACCGTCACGATCCCCGAGTTTGGAAACGTGGCTGCGGCGCTGCCATCGCGGTGAAGCCGCCTCCAGAGTTGTTCGAAGCCTGACTCTCGACCTGATTGACCATCGCGTCCAGGGACGGGGCTTGCTGGACGACCGCGACGACGGTCGGCGCGGTGTGCGCCGGCGGTGGTCCGTCGAGGATTTTTTGGAAGACCGCGCCGGTAAGCAGAACGCTCAAAATCACGACGGCAAAGCGCACGGGCGTTTTGGAACGCTTGGATGGCTTCTTCGTTGTGGTCACGGTTTTCTCCGTTTGGTACATGGTCCTTGGGAACGCAGTCTGGATCTGCATTACCCTACATATTCATACTAACAAGCAACGATTAGAAGTATCTAAGTTTATTGTGGAAATCTTTTGTAGATTGTGCGCACGACTCATCCGTCGACGTGGCGAAAGGCGAGGAGTCGAAGACCGTTGAGAATGACTAAGACGGTGCTTCCTTCGTGGCCGAGGACCGCCAATGGGAGGCGCAGGGAAAGAAAGAATGTCGCCACGACAAGCAAGGCCATCACGCTGAATGCGAAGATAATGTTCTGGCGAATAATCCGGTTAGTCGCCCGGGATAGGCCAATAGCCTCCGGCAAGCGTCGGAGGTCGTCGCCCATCAACACGAGGTCCGCGGTCTCCAGAGCGACGTCAGTCGAGTTTCCCCCGAGCGAGATACCCAGGGTGGCGCTCGCCAGGGATGGCGCATCGTTGATTCCATCGCCGACCATCGCGACCCGGCGTCCCTTTTGGCCCAGCTCTTCGACGGAACGAAGCTTGTCAAGGGGGAGAAGCTCGGCTTGAAACGCGATGCCGAGTTGCTCGGCGATTGCCCGCGCGACCGTTCGATTGTCGCCGGTGAGCATGACGACGTCGTTAATGCCAAGCCGTCGTAGCCGGTTGATAGCTTCTCGGGCGGTTGGGCGAAGGGTGTCGGCGGCGGCCAGGACGCCGAGAACCTGCCGATCGGACGCAACGTAGACGGTCGTCTGACCCTTTCGGGCCATCTCCTCGGCCACGCTAACTAATTCCGGCGAAATCGCGATCCCTTCCTCATCCAAGAGGGCCTTGCGGCCGATGAGCGCGGTCCCGGATTCGAGTTCCGCGCGGATGCCTTTCCCGACGACCGCCTCGAGGGATGTGCAGGCGACGAGGGGGACACCCTCGGTCGAGGCACCGTCGACAACGGCCCGAGCCAAGGGATGCTCTGACCGGGCTTCGGCCGACGCGGCGACCTGAAGAACCTGGCTGCGCTCGACTCCGGGCGCGGTCCAAATACCGGTAAGGATAGGTCGGCCGATTGTTAGCGTGCCGGTCTTGTCGAATGCCACCGCGTCGATTTTCCCCGCGCGTTCGAGATGCGCTCCGCCTTTGAAGAGCATCCCGCCGTGGGCGGCTCGGGCGATTGCCGACAGAATCGCCGCCGGAATCGAGATGACGACCGCGCAGGGGGAAGCGACGACAAGCAGTGTCATCGCCCGATAGAACGAAACCGACCAGGGCTGTCCGAGAATCTCCCAGGGAATGAGGATGGCCAGCGCGGCGGCGGCGAAGACTCCGAACGTATATCGCCGACCAAACCAGTCGGTGAATTGCTGGCTTTGCGCCTTCTCGCTTTGCGCTTCTTCGACGAGTTGAATGATCCGCTGCAGCGTCGAATCGTGCGCCGGCTTGGTGACTGACACCTCCAGCGCACCATGCTGGTTCAAGGTACCGGCGTAGACCGGATCACCGATGTTCTTTTCGACTGGAATCGACTCGCCGGTCATCGGCGACTGGTCGACGCTTGACGTACCGCTCGCGACCACGCCGTCGGCCGGGATTCGCTCGCCGGGACGAACGATCACGATGTCTCCAACCAACACGTCGGTGGTCGAAATGGTCAACTCCCGGCCGTCGCGGAGCACGACCGCCTCCGGCGGACTCAAGTCGAGCAGGGACTCAATCGCCCGGCGGGTGCGGTGCAGCGCGAACCGCTCGAGGGTGTTACTGAGCGAGAAGAGGAAGAGCAGCACCCCACCTTCGGCCCAGGCACCTACGGTCGACGCCCCAAGGGCGGCGGTAATCATCAAGAGGTCGACGCTGAGATAGCCGTGGCGCAATTCCGAGAGAGCACGGGCTGTCGCGAACCCGCCACCCGCGAGGTAAGCGACAATGGCAAGAGCGACGACGACATCGTTGGGAAGGACGCCGGTCGTCTTGCCGCCCCACGCCGAGACCAGCGAGACGAGACAGGTCATAGTGAGCGCCGCCATCATCTGGCGTTCGCGTGCCTCCGCTCGGCGGGCCGCCTGGCGATCCGGACGCGAGTCGCCCGCATTCCTCTCCCCCGATGGCTTACTGGTCGACTTCGCGTTTGTCTCCGCCGAAGACTGCATAGTGCTCCCCATTCCCGCTCAGGTTCACCGGACTGGTGGATTAGGCCAACCCATATCGCGCGACGTTTTCGTCGGCGATGGCCTGGATCTCGGCGAGCTCCCGCGTCGCCGCTTCCGATCCCCCCTTGGGAAAGAGGTGCCGGAATCGGGTCTGGGTCTTTAGATAGTCTTCAACCGGTGGCTGCTTCGCCAGTTTACGGACGTTTGTCACTTTGCCGTCGACGATCTCGTAGAGGGGATACAATCCGGTCCGCACCGCCAATTGAGCCACCCGGATGGTTTGACTTCCGTCGTTGCCCCAACCGAGCGGGCATGGCACGTGGATTTGAACGTACCGTGGCCCGTGGTAATGCATGGCCGTCTCGATCTTCTTTTCAAGATCCCGGTAGTAGCCTACCGATGCCACGGCGACGTACGGAACTCCGTGAGCGGCGGCGATGGCCGGAAGATCTTTTTTCGGTAGTCGGTTCCCCGGACTGGCGCCGACGGTTGGGGTCGTCGACGTTCGCGCGCCGAATGGCGTCAGGCTACTGCGTTGGATCCCGGTGTTCATGTATGCTTCATTGTCATAACAAATGTAGAGAACGTCGTGACCTCGCTCGAACATCCCAGAAAGGGTTTGCAGACCAATGTCGGCAGTTCCCCCGTCACCGCCTTCCGCGATGACCCGGATCTCGGTCTTTCCCTGGGCTTTGAGAGCGGCTTCGACTCCCGAAGCGACCGCGGCGGCGTTCTCAAAGAGCGAGTGCAGCCACGGCACATTCCAGGACGAGTAGGGATACGACGAGGAGAAAACCTCCAAACAGCCAGTGGCGTTGACGACGACGACGTCGCCACCGTCGGCCAGCGCGACTTTGCGAGCGGCGTCGAGCGCGAGGCGCGCGCCCAGCGCTTCCCCACAACCCAGGCACGCCCGATGACCCGGGCCAAGTGACGGCGGAATCGCTCCCGACGGAATGATGGGCCGCGCTACACTATTGGCGTTCGGGACGGCGTTCTCCAGGGTCTCGCTTCCGTTCACCGTGGTTGTCGTTGTCGATGCGCTCATCGCGTTACCCCCGATTCCTCCCGCGCCTTTGGCGGCGCGGTGGAGGCTGTTTGGACCGGATTGAGAGCGATGCGTTTGAGGCCGATAAAGCGCGGGCTGCTCGGTTGGTCCACGGACTTGTCGCTCAAGACGTCGACGATGACCCGCCGAATGTCCTGCACCGTGACGTCGCGACCACCGAGACCCAGAACGCCGGAGACGATTCGGGGCGCCGGCGAGCAGCCGTATAGCGCGGCCTTGATCTCCGGGGCTAACACGCCGCCATCCACCGAACCGGGATTCAGCGACTTATCCAGTACGACGACGTTCTTGCGGGAGCCGAGCAGTAACCGCAGCTCATCGCTCGGAAATGGTCGGAAGGTTTGAATCTCCAGCGCGCCCACTGGCTGTCCGCTGGTGCGCAGCTCGTCGATCGCTTCGTGAATTGTTCCGCTGATCGACCCGAGCGAGACGACCACCGTGGTGGCGTCGTCGAGGCGGTAAGGACGGACGAGGTTGATCCCCGGTCGGCCAAACGCGGCGGTGAACTCTTCCCCGATGCGCGGGATCGCCGCCAGAGCGGCGGTGACGGCCTGGTGCTGATCGTAACGGGTTTCCAGAAAAAGGTGCGGTTCGGCCATCATGCCGATGCTGCGCGGCTGCTCCGGATCGAGCAGGCGGAGTTTCGGCGGCGGCAGAAATCGGCGGACAAGGTCCGGATCCGGTAGCTCGACCGGCTCAAAAGCGTGGGTCAAGACGAAGCCGTCGACGTTTACCATGACCGGAACCCGCAATTCCTCGGCTAGTCGGTACGCTTGGGGCTGAAGGTCAGCGGCCTCCTGATTGTTCGAGGCAAACAGCAGGATCCAGCCGCAGTCGCGCACGGACATAACATCTTGATGGTCGTTCCAGATGCTCAAGGGTGCCGAGATGGCGCGATTGGCGCAGGTCATCACGACCGGAAGACGTAAGCCGGCGATGTTGTAGAGAACCTCGGTCATGAGGAGTAGACCCTGCGACGACGTAGCGGTGTACGCCCGCGAACCGGTAGCCGTGGCTCCGAGCACCACTGATGCAGCGGCAAACTCGCTTTCGACGTTCAGGCACTCCGCGGATAGCAAGCCCGCTTCCCTCAACTCGGCGAGACCCTCGACAATATGGGTTTGGGGCGTGATCGGGTAGGCGGAGACGACCTGCGGCTGACACGCCGCGACTGCCCGGGCGATCGCCTGTGAGCCTTCGAGTAGTTGTTTCATCGAATCACCCTCCGATCGCGACCGGCGCTGGCGCGGCGATCAGTTCGTCTTCGCGGACCATTGTAATGGCTTTCGGCTGGCATTCGGCGGCGCAGAGGCCGCAGCCTTTACAGAAGTCGAGGTGAGTGAAGTAATCGCGCGGGCCGCCGCGGAACACCACAGACTCCGGGCAGTAGACAACGCAGAGCCGGCAGTCGTTGCACTTTGCCAGATCCCAGACCGGCCGAAACACCCGCCAGCTTCCGGTATGGTAGCCGTCGGCGCCTCCACTGGAGCCCGCTTCGGCTACCAGGCCCGGCGTGAGGTGAACGACCACGTCGGTGGACTCCGCCAATGGGTCGACGACGCTCGGCGTGCTCGGTCGGTCCGGGGCGACAAAGACCGGTGCGCTTTCCGCGACGTGAAATCCCCGCTCCGCCGCCGCGACGTTGCGGTCGGCGAGGTCGCCCGAGAAGCGCTGGCGGATGGCTCGGTAGACTGCCTCAATTGGCACGGCGTCCGTCAAAGCCGCGTAGGCACCAAGCAAAGTCGTATTCGGAACCGCGCGTCCGATCGCCTCCAGTGCGATAGCGGTCGCCGGAATGGCGACCGCTCGCGCCCGCGAAGGCAAAGCGTTGGCGAGATCTCGCGAAACGTTTGGAGCATTCAAAAGGACAAGACCGACTGGTAAAAGACCGGCCAGGATCCCAGTCAGATTTGACGTCAGGAGTGACTGGTCCTGAACGATAACGTCTCGAGGGGAGTAGACCTGGCTTCGGATGCGTATCGGGCGGTCGCTGATCCGTACGAACGCGACGACCGGTGCCCCGGTGCGCTCCGCGCCGAAAGCCGGGAAGGCTTGGACTTCCTCACCAGCCAGAAACGCAGCCTGGGCGAGGAGTTCTGCCGCGGCGACATTTCCCTGGCCGCCTCGTCCGTGAACGCGCACTTCGATTAGCTTTCGGTTCAGTTCCTGGTTCCCGAGGATGTTCATGGCATAACCCCTGACGGCGGCGGGCGATGTCGTTCTTCCCGCACCGTTGCCACTTCCTGAATTCAATTCTCTCCGGGCAAACTGAAATCTCCCTTGAGAAGTCGCGCTCGCACCTGAAGGGTTCCTGAACAGCCGTCCCCACTCCCCCCTTCGGGTGAACCCGCGTTCAGAAACAATTCAGGTTCTCATCGTCGGTGGTCTAGTCTCATTCAGGGAGGGAGCGAGATGATGCATAAAACGGGCCCCAGCTTACCGGCAAACGTCCGGGGGAGGGTCGGTGAGGCAGACCAAGGAAAGCGAGTTCGCGGCGGTTCCTTTCTTTTGGAATGTGGATCGGGCCGCGCTCGTCAAGCTGTTGAATGCAAGTTCCGATGGTTTGACCGACGAAGAAGCGTCGCGGCGACGGGCCTTGCTTGGCGGGAATCGGTCCGCGGGTTCCACGCGCTTCGCGACGGCCGCTGAAATCATGCGTTTGGTTTTGAACCCGCTCGTCGTGATCTTGCTCGTTGCCAGCGCCGTTTCGGCATTGCTTGGCGATCAGGTAGGATCCTTGATCGTGTTGGTTATCGTCGTGATCAGCGTTATCCTCGACTTTTACCAGACCTCACGATCGCACGAGGCGGCGAGCAAACTTGCGCGACTAATTGTGACCACCGCCACCGTACGCCGAGCCGGACGTCCCCGAGAAGTTCCCTTTGAGGATCTGGTTCCGGGCGACCTGATTGACCTTCACGCCGGTGATCTGGTTCCGGCTGACGCGCGCCTTGTCGAGAGCCGATTTCTCGCGGTCAACCAGGCGGCGCTGACCGGGGAGTCGCTGCCGGCGGACAAGGACGATGCCGACCTCGACTCGGCAACTCGCGACCCCGCCGCGGCGCGTAACTCGGTGTTTCTCGGTAGTTCGGTCGTTAGCGGCACTGGGCTAGCCCTGGTCGTCAACACTGGCGCCGCGACCGAACTCGGCCAGATTGGCCACTCGTTGCGGCGAAAGCCCGCTCCTACGGAATTCGAGCGAGGGATGCACGCTTTTTCCTCGCTGATCGCGCGCACGGTGCTTTTTCTGGTGCTGCTCGTCTTCTTCTTCAACGCCTGGCTCGGACGAAGCCCTTTGGAGTCGTTCCTCTTCGCGGTCGCGCTCGCGGTTGGCTTGACCCCGGAGTTCATGCCGATGATCGTGACCGTAACCCTGGCCGAAGGCGCGCTTCGCATGGCGAAGAAGCGCGTCATCGTGCGGCACCTCCAGGCAATCCAGAACTTTGGCGCGATCGATGTCCTCTGCAGCGACAAGACGGGCACCCTGACTCGAGGCACCGTCCAGGTTGACCGGCTGGTTTGTCCCCTGGGGAGCGACGAGAGTCGGCTTGCCGAGCTTGCATTCCTCAACGCCTCGTTCGAGACCGGCCTGCTGAATCCGTTGGATCGGGCAATTCACGCCCTGCCCCGCCCCCGCTCGGCGGACGAAATGACCAAGGTCGACGAACTTCCCTTTGACTTCGTGCGGCGTCGCTCATCGGTCGTCCTCCGCCAGCCGGATGGAACGACAATCCTCGCCACCAAGGGTGCTCCGGAGAGCGTGCTCGCGGTTTGCGCCTTCGTCGAGACCGGAGAAGGGGTGCGTCACCTCGGCGAGGCCGAGTCCGCGGCAATTCAGGCCGCCTTCCAGGAAGAGAGTCGTCGAGGGAGCCGCTCGCTCGCGGTCGCCTACCGTTCCGTCGATCCAACCACTACCTGCGAACCCTCCGACGAGGCTGGGCTTACCTTCGTCGGCTTGATTAGTTTCGAGGATCCACCGCTCGCGGACGTCGCGGTGACGATCACCGGCCTGAAATCCGATGGAATCAGCCTGAAGATTCTTACCGGAGACGACCCGATCATCGCGAAGCACGTCTGTGACGAAGTTGGCCTGGACGTCGAGCGGGTCGTTACCGGGCCGGAGATTGATGACCTCAGCGACACCGCGCTCGGGTCGGTTGCCGAGTCGACGACTCTCTTCGCGCGGCTCACGCCGATTCAGAAGAACCGGGTGATTGCCGCGCTCAAGGCACGCGGTCACGTCGTCGGGTTTCTGGGCGATGGAATCAACGACGCGCCATCGCTGCACGCCGCGGACGTGGGCATCTCGGTGGCCGACGCCACCGATGTCGCGCGGGAAGCAGCGGAGATCATCTTGCTCGATTCGAGTTTGGCCGTTCTCCGCGACGGCATCGTCGAAGGGAGGCGGAGTTTCGGCAACATTATGAAGTACATCATGATGGGAACGAGCTCAAACTTTGGGAACATGTTCAGTATGGCCGGCGCGACCATCTTCTTGCCTTTTCTCCCTCTATTGCCCGTGCAAATCCTGCTGAACAACCTGCTGTACGACGTCAGCCAGATCACCCTGCCCTCCGACCACGTCGACATCGAACTGACCAATCGACCCAAGAAGTGGGACATGCGGCTCATTCGCGACTTCATGCTTCTCTTTGGTCCGATCAGTTCGGTATTCGATTATTTGACCTTCGGACTCCTGTGGTTGGTCTATCACGCCGCCCCGGAGGTCTTTCACACCGGCTGGTTCCTGGAATCGCTGGCCACTCAGACGCTCGTGATCTACGTCATTCGCACAACCCGAACACCCTGGAAAAGTCGGCCAAGTCGGGGCCTGGTGATAAGCACTCTAGGCGTTTTAGCGCTTGGGCTGGTCCTTCCCGCGACCCCGCTGGCCAGTGACCTCGGATTCGTCGGCCTCCCTCTCGGCTTCTATGGATTCCTTCTCCTCGCGGTCGTCACCTACCTGGCCCTGGTCGAAATAGCGAAACGTTGGTTCTTCCGTCACCACGCCCTATAACCATAGGGTGTTTACGAATCGTTTACGGGGGGCAACGCGTTCGTCAACGCGAGGCGACGATCATGACATCGACGGGCGACACCAGGCAGGTTCAGGTAAAAACTGCTCCCGGAGGGTCGACCGTGACTGAAAGGAGAGAGTTCGATGAACCAGTCAATGGTTGAGCGGGACCTGGAGATTCAGCGACAAGTCATGCAGGAGCTCCACTGGGACAGCCGCATTGACCCGGCGAACATCGGAGTCGCGGTTCAGGCGGGCGTCGTGACGCTGAGTGGTGTGGTTTCCAACTACGCCGAGAAGGCAGCCGCGCAGACATCGGCCCATCGCGTACCGGGGGTGCAGGACGTGGCAAACGACATTGAAGTTATCATCTCACCCTCGCACGCCCGGACCGACGCGGAAATCGCTCACGCGGTGCGTACCTCGCTCGAGTGGAACTCACTACTCCCCGCCGACGACATTCGCTCTACCGTATCGCACGGCGTCGTCGTTCTCGAAGGCACGGTCTATACCTGGCAACAGCGTTTGGCCGCCGAAGACGCGATTCGGATTCTCACCGGCGTTCGAGGGGTCGTGAATAACCTGACCGTTTCCGCGCCGCCCATCGAGGTAACCAGGCTCACCTCGCTCATCGAAGGGGCGCTGGAGCGACGTGCCGACCGGGAAGCGCGTCGGATTCGGGTCGACGTTGACGACGGCGGAGTTGTCGCTCTCCACGGCTCCGTTCGGACCTGGCTCGACAAGCAAGCAGTTCTCGGAGTGGTCGGTCACGCTCCCGGGGTGAGGGACGTGAAAGATAACTTACGAATCGATCCCTACATCTAGGCGTAACAACCGAGAAGAGGGCCAGCCGGTATAGCCTGGCCCTCTTCGTCAAACTCATGGACGCGGGATTCGCCAGAACTCGTTAGCGTTGTCCTTAACTTAGCTTGCGTTCCCCGAGACCGCCCGAACGGATTCCCGCGGGCGGATAAAACGGTAACCAAGGCCCCGCTCGGTCTCGATAAAGTGCTGGCCGGTTGGCAGTTCAAGCTTGGCTCGCAGGCGACTAATGAAGACTTTCAGGTGGTCGGTCGTCGCGCCGTACTCTTCCCCCCAGACGCGATCCAGCAATGCCTGATGGGGCAATAGCCGCCCGGCGTTTCTAACCAGATGGTAGAGAAGCTTGTATTCGACCGGTGTCAGTTTAACGGGCTCGCCCCGGATGCTTACCTGGTGGCTGGCGAAGTTAATCGTGAGCTCCCCGGCGACGAAGTCTGGCTGGGTATCCACTGGTGACGGCAAGTCCGCGCGCCGGAGCACCGCCTTCATGCGCGCGAGAAGTGACAGGTGGCCGAAAGGCTTCACCACGTAGTCGTCGGCGCCGAGTTCGAGGCCGCGCACCTGATCCAATTCCTCCCCCCGCGCCGTGAGCATAATGACTGGCGCGTCGGACACGCGGCGAATGGTTTGGAGGATTTCGAAGCCATTTTTTCGCGGTAAGGTAACGTCGAGCAAGACCAAATCCGGGTCCTGCTCGAAAAACATCTCGATTCCCTCCTCCCCATCGCGCGCGGTGAGTATCTCGGCACCCTGCCACTGGAGCGGAATGCCGACCGACAAAGCGTCGAGAGTACGCGGGTCGTCGTCGATGATCAAGATTTTCATCCCGTGCTTCTCCTGACTGTAGAGCCGCTCGCCGCGGGTGAGGAGTTACCGCCACTACGATTGTCGCCTGTTAGCCTTGAACGAGGACTGAAGATGTGGTTCGAACGACTGAATTCCCCCTGAACACCTGTTGAATCTTCGGGAGCGTGATAAAATCCAATCGGTCCTTCGATACGGGGAGATAGGTCGTGAACGAAGAGCGGGATGGGTCGGTTGGCGCGAGCGCGCCGGACCAGCACGAGCGCGAGCATCTCCTGAAACTCGCCCCGGCGACCGAAGCGCCCTTCCGCGCGCTTCTCGACCTCGCGCCGGACGCGATGATCATCGTCGACGCGCAGGGCCGGATCACTCTGGTGAACGCCCAAACCGCGAGGCTGTTTGGCTACTCGCGCGAAGATCTCCTCGGTCAGCCAATCGAAATGTTGCTGCCGGAACGATTTCGCGATCGTCACGAAGGCCATCGATCGAGCTATACCGCGGATCCTCACACCCGGCCAATGGGCAGCGGGCTAGAGCTCTTCGGCTTGCGCAAGGACGGCAGCGAGTTTTCGGTCGAGATTAGCCTGAGCCCCATGAAGTCGGAAGACGGGGCCACGCTGGTGATGAGCATCATTCGCGACATCAGCGTTCGCAAGCGGCACGAGCACTTCCTCGAGACCCAGTTCGGCGTGGCGAGGGCGCTCGCCGGGGCCAGTAACATCGAGACAACCTTGCCCTCGCTTTTGCAGGTCGTCGCGGAAGGGCTGGGTTGGGAGTGGGGTTCGCTCTGGCTCGTCGACGAGAGCCACAAGCGACTGCGTTGCGCCTCGATTTGGCACTCCCCCGCGATTGACGTTCCCGAATTGCGCCGGGAGAGTCTCCAGGTGACGTATGCTAAGGGCAGCGGACTACCCGGTCGAGTTTGGGCGACGAGTGCTCCCCTTTGGATCCCGGATATCACTCGCGAAACAACGTTCGTTCGGGCGGGTGCGGTGGCGCGATCCGGATTCACCGCGCAGATTGGCTTGCCAATTTTCCTAGACGGCGACATTCTGGGGGTCATGGAGTTCTCGGGACGCCAGGTTCGCAATCCGGATCCCGACATCCTGTCGTTACTGGACTCGATTGGTCACCAAATCAGTCAATTTGTTGGCCGTCGACGGGCCGAGGAACAGTTGAAGCAGCGTGCCGAGGAGTTGGCTCGGTCCAATGCCGACCTGCAGCAATTTGCTTACGTCGCGTCGCACGATCTGCAGGAGCCGCTGCGCATGGTGGCCAGCTACACCCAACTCCTGGCTCGGCGCTATCGTGGCAGGCTGGACGACGACGCCGATGAGTTTATTGGTTACGCGGTCGATGGCGCGACCCGGATGCAGAACTTGATCCAGGACCTCCTGGCCTATTCACGAGTGGGAACGCGCGGTAAGGAATTCGGGCCGACCGACTGCAATGCCCTGGTGGATCGCGTGATTGCTGACCTTGCCCCGTCGATTCAGGAGACCAGCGCCGCGGTGACCCGTGAGGATCTGCCGACGATCGTTGCCGACGGACCGCAATTGGGTCAGGTATTCCAGAACCTGATCGCCAACGCGATCAAGTTTCACGGACCGAAGTGCCCTTGGGTCCGAGTCGCCGCGCGACCGGAGGGTGAGAGTTGGCACTTTACCGTGTCGGATAATGGTATCGGAATCGAGCCCCAGTATCTCGATCGCATCTTTGTCATCTTTCAACGTCTCCATGGGCAGGGAGACTACCCGGGAACCGGCATTGGTTTGGCAATTTGCAAAAAGATCGTCGAGCGCCACGGCGGCCGGATCTGGGTCGAGTCGCGGCCCGGCCATGGCTCGACGTTTCATTTCACGATGCCGCTCAAACAGGAGAACCGATGACCTTCACCTCTTCCGGTCGACCGGTGAACATCCTACTGGTTGAAGACAACCCGGGCGACGTTCGCCTGACGATCGAAGCGCTCCGTGACGGGAAGGTTCGAAATAACTTGAGTGTGGTCGGAGACGGCGTTGAAGCGCTCCGTTTCCTTCGCCGAGAAGGACGACACACGGAGGCGGTACGGCCGGACCTCATCTTGCTCGACCTGAACCTCCCTAAGATGGACGGGCGCGAGGTACTCGCCGCGATCAAGTCCGACGACGAACTCAAATCGATTCCGGTTGTCGTGCTGACGACGTCGCAGGCCGACCAGGACATCCTGCGTAGCTACGCGCTGCACGCGAATTGTTACGTGACGAAGCCGGTAGATCTCGATCAGTTTATCGGCGTCGTTCGCTCGATCGAGAATTTCTGGTTCTCGATTGTCACAATTCCCCGAGGTACCACGGAGTAGCTGATGCTCAGCCGCGACCTCCGCGTATTACTCGTCGAGGATAATCCGGGTGATGCTCGACTGATTCAGGAGTATCTCCGCGACGCCGAGGGCGGCTTTCGTCTCGTCCGCGTGGAGGCGCTCGCCCGGGGGATCGAGCAGCTTCAGGCAAGCCCGGTCGATGTGGTTCTGCTCGACCTGTCGCTGCCCGACAGTCAAGGTCTCGAGACGTTTGAAACCTTACACCGCTTCTTCCCGATGGTTCCGGTCGTCGTGCTGAGCGGGCTTGCCGATGAGGAGGTCGCGGTTGCTGCCGTCCGGGCCGGGGCGCAGGATTACCTGGTCAAGGGGCAAGTTGATGGCCACTTGATCGGACGCGCGGTTCGCTACGCGATCGAGCGCCAGCATCTGGAGGACGGGCGGCGGTTTATCGCCGAGGCCAGCACAACTCTCGCTCGCTCGCTTGATTACGCGACGACCCTCCAGCGGGTTGCCGAACTTGCCGTTCCGGTTCTGGGCGATCGCTGTGTCATCGACTTGCTCGACGTGTCCGGGGGGATAGCCGCCGCGGCGATTGCCGCCCCGCTGGCCACCCAAATCGACGAACTTCGCTCCTACCGGATGAGCTTCCCGATTCCGATCGAGAATACCCGACACCCGGTCGCCCGCGCGATCGCCAGCCGGGAACCGGCGATCTATCGGGATTTTACCCCAGACGTTCTGGCCGAGGTCACGATCGGCGACGAGCATTTTCAAGCCGCCACGCGGTTCGGAATTATCTCGTGTATGGTTGTGCCGCTGGTCGCGCGGGACCGGGTTCTCGGCAGCATGAGCTTCTTCGCGATCGAGTCGAAACGATTTTTCGAAACTTCCGACCGCGACCTCGCCGTCGATCTCGCCCAACACGCCGCGCTGGCAATTGACAATTCGCAACTATACCAGCAAGCGCGTGACGCGATTCGGGTCCGCGATATGGTCCTCTCGTCGGTCGCGCACGATCTGCGAGCACCGCTGACGCCGATAAAATTGATCGGCGAAACGCTACGCTGGCAAGTCGAACAGGGCCAGCAACCCGAGAACGGAGCCTTACTAGAGGGCCTGACCAGTATCGACGCTAACGTCGAGAAGATCGCGTCGCAAATCGACGAGCTGCTCGACATCGCGCGATTACAGATGGGACGCGCGGTTCGACTGCAACGACGGCGCGCTGATCTGCTCGCGTTGGTGCGGGGCCAGCTCGTGGAGTACCAATCCCGCACCCGCCGGCACCACCTTCGATTGCAGACGGAGGCGGACAGTGTCGCCGCCTGGTTGGACGTTCCGCGGATCGAGCGGGTGTTGGGGAACATTTTGTCGAACGCCGTCAAGTACAGTCCGGACGGCGGAGACGTTATCGTTCGCGTGTCGACGGCCGCTGACGGCTCGGCCGATTGGGCCATCGTCGACGTCACCGACGGTGGCGTCGGCATCTCCGCGGCGGACCTTCCGCAGTTGTTCAACTGGTTCTTCCGCAGCGAGCGGGTCGCGCAGGACTTCCCCGGTACCGGTATTGGCTTGGCCGGCGCCGCGCGCATCGTGGAACTCCACGGCGGAACGATCTCGGTCCGGAGCGAGGAGGGGCAAGGGTCGACCTTCACCGTTCGCCTCCCCCTGGGTGAACCACGTTACGAGGAACCGGAGTCCTAGGGCAAGGCGCGCGGCTTGTCTGTTACCTACCGTTAACCTTCGGTAACCGGGCGGTTTACCCGCGACCGACATCATTGTGACGAGAGCCTGAAGGTGTGACGGGGGAAATATCATGAGCCGAGTGTTGTCCCTCATGGAGCGCGTCTTCGAGTCTGCCTTGGAGGAAGAACGCCAACGCCTTGACGTAAGTCTAAACTGGAGCAAGTCGATTAAGCGACTAATGCTAGAAGACGCGGGCACGTTCGTCGGCGAACAAGCGGGACCCGAATGGCTGACGCGCCGCGAGCTCCGAGAGAGGGATCTGATGGCCGAAGTCAAGGCGGCATTGAAGCGATTGGATGAAGGCAAATACGGCCACTGCGACTTGTGCCGAGAGCCCATCGAATTGGATCATCTCCTGGAGGTTCCCTGGGCACGCTACTGCGCGGGTTGTCTGGCCGACAGCGGCGTCCTGACCGCACCCATTTCGGTGGCCACGGAAACGACGCGCGCGCCACGTTGATTGCCTCCGGCAGGGAATTGCCTCGGTTGGCTGATGGACGTCCCCCAAGTCCGGGCGGGGAAGATTCCCCACCCGGATTCCCTTTACTCGCCCCAGTGCCAGTCTCGAATTTCCGGTAGGTCCTCGCCCCGCTGGCGGATGTACTCTTTGTGCTCGATGAGTTTGTCGCGAAACTCTTGCTTGGCGTAAGCCGCCGACGCGCCGAGCGACGGCACTCGGTCGATGACGTCCATGGCCAGGTGATAGCGATCCATGTCGTTCAAGACAACCATATCGAACGGCGTTGTCGTCGTGCCCTCCTCCTTGTAGCCCCGAACGTGGAGGTTGTGGTGGTTGGTGCGTCGGTAGGTCAAACGATGAATCAGCCACGGGTAGCCGTGGTAGGCAAAGACAATTGGCTTACTCGTCGTGAAGAGCGAATCAAAGTCGGGATCGGACAGGCCGTGGGGATGCTCGCTGGTTGGTTGGAGGCGCATAAGGTCCACGACGTTGATCACCCGAATCTTCAGTTCGGGGAAGTGATTCCGTAGCAGGGCGACGGCCGCCAGCGTCTCAAGGGTTGGCACGTCACCGGCGCAGGCCATGACGATGTCCGGCTCCGAACCTTTGTCGTTACTCGCCCACTCCCAGATGCTGATTCCGGCCGTACAGTGCCGGATCGCTGCCTCCATGTCCAAGAACTGGGGCTGGGGTTGCTTGCCGGCAACGATAATGTTGATGTAGTTGCGACTTCGCAGGACGTGATCGGTGACCGAGAGGAGCGTATTCGCGTCGGGGGGAAGGTAGACCCGAATGACGTCAGCCTTCTTATTCACCGCGTGATCGATGAAACCGGGATCTTGATGGGAAAAGCCGTTGTGGTCCTGCCGCCAGACGTGCGAGGTTAGCAGGTAGTTTAGCGAGGCAATCGGGCGTCGCCAGGGAATCTCGGTACTCGTGGTCTTTAGCCACTTGGCGTGCTGGTTGAACATGGAGTCGACAACGTGAACGAATGCCTCGTAACACGGAAAGAAGCCGTGCCGGCCGGTGAGGAGATAGCCTTCTAGCCAACCCTGGCAAGTTGTCTCGCTAAGAATTTCCATGACTCGCCCGTCCGTCGCGAGGTGATCGTCCTCGGGTAATGTCTGGGCGTCCCAGGCACGATCGGTCACGTCCAGCACCGCACCGAGGCGGTTGGAGACCAATTCATCCGGGGAGACGATGCGAAAGTTTCGCGTTTCGTGGTTAAGTGCCATGACATCGCGAAGGAATGCTCCCATCACCCGGGTAGACTCGGCGAATTCGCTACCGGGGGCCGCGACCGGCACCGCGTAGTCTCGAAAGTCCGGGAGCCGGAGGTCGCGCAGGAGAAGTCCCCCGTTTGCGTGGGGATTGGCTCCCATGCGCCGACTGCCGGCCGGTGCCAGGTTCGCCAGCTCCGCGCGCAGCGTTCCGTTCTCGTCGAAGAGTTCTTCTGGCTCATAGCTCTTCATCCACTCTTCGAGCATGCGAAGGTGCTGGGGATTCTGGGCGAGGTTGTTCAGGGGAACCTGATGGGATGCCCAGTAGCCTTCCGTCTTGTGTCCGTCTACCTCTTTCGGACCGGTCCAGCCCTTGGGTGTTCGCAGAACGATCATCGGCCAGGTTGGACGTTCGTTCAAAGCGCCCTGGCGCGCCCGGGTCTGAATGTCGGCAATCTTGTCCAGTACCGTATCCATCGTCTCCGCCATGAGGCGATGCATCTGCATGGGTTCGGATCCCTCGACAAAGTGCGGATCATAGCCGAAGCCACGCAGTAGGCTCTCCAGCTCCGGGCGAGGGATACGCGCCAGGACGGTGGGGTTGTTGATCTTGTAGCCGTTGAGGTGAAGAATCGGCAAGACCGCGCCGTCGGTCGCGGGATTCAGAAACTTGTTGGAGTGCCACGCGGCTGCCAGGGGACCGGTTTCGGCTTCGCCATCGCCGATGACACAGGCGACGATCAGGTCGGGGTTATCAAACGCCGCGCCGTGCGCGTGCGAGAGGGCGTAGCCAAGTTCTCCGCCTTCGTGGATCGAGCCGGGCGTTTCCGGCGCGACGTGACTGGGGATGCCCCCGGGGAATGAGAACTGTTTAAACAGTTGCTTCATCCCTTTAACGTCCCGGGAAATGTTCGGGTATAGCTCGCTATAGCTCCCTTCGAGGTAGGTATTCGCGACCAGGGCCGGGCCGCCGTGACCGGGACCGGCAATGTAGATGACGTTCAGGTCGCGCACTTTGATGGTCCGGTTGAGGTGGGCGTAAATGAAGTTCAAGCCGGGCGTCGTTCCCCAGTGGCCGAGCAGGCGTGGCTTCACGTGGGCCAGACTCAGAGGCTCCCGCAGAAGCGGATTGTCCATGAGGTAGATTTGGCCAACCGAAAGGTAGTTCGCGGCGCGCCAGTAGGCATCGATCAGGCTAAGGTGCTCCTCAGACCGGGAAGTCGGTTGATTGGATTGATTCGTCAGAAATGTCACGTCGCTACTCCCGTTTGGTGCAGGTTTTAGTTGCGAATGCCTCGCCTACGGCGGCGGACCGGATTCGGTTGTCGCGCGAGGTGACCGAAACGGACTCATCAGCGGGCGAAGGCCCGAGCGTGTCGGGCAATGACCGCGGACTCGTCGGTTGGAATGACCCAGACGCTCACTGGACTGTCGGGTGTACTGATTTGTCGCTCGGCTGGTCCGTCGGCGTTAGCCTTCGGATCCAGCTGAATTCCCAGCGCGGCCAGGGGAGCGAGTACCGCTTCCCGGAGCGGCGCGCTATGTTCCCCGATGCCCCCGGCGAAGACGACCGCGTCCAACCCCTCCAGGGCGGCCCAATAGGCGCCGACGTACTTACGGATTCGGTAGGCGAAGACGTCCAGTGCCAGCCGGGAGGCCGGATCGCCGGCGCTCGCGCGCTCGGAGATTTCCCGAAAGTCGCCGCTCGTGCCGCTTAATCCTTTCAGCCCAGATTCGTGTTCGAGTAGCTGACTGACCTGGGCCGCGGTCATGCCCGCCTGGTCTTGGAGATACAGCGGGATCGACGGGTCCAGGTCACCACAGCGGGTGGCCATCGGCAATCCTTCGAGCGGCGTAAAACCCATGCTGGTGTCGATTGAACGACCGTCACGGACCGCCGTGACGCTGGCACCGGCCCCAAGGTGACAGACGACGATTTGACGTCGCTCCGGCGCGAGCTCGGCCAGCCGCTGGACCAGGAACTCCACGGAGATGCCATGAAAGCCGTATCGGCGAATCCGAAGTCGCTCAGCCAGTCCGGCGGAGACGGCGTAGGTACGCGCCACTGTCGGCAGGTCGTGGTGAAAGCCGGTGTCGAAAACCGCGACGTGGGGCACTCGCGGCAAGAGGAGGAGGGCGGCTCGCGCGACCGCGAGCGCGGCCGGAATGTGCAGTGGCGCCAGGGGGATCTGGCGTTCCAGTTCAGCCAGGACGCTCTCGTCGAAGCGGGTCGGCTCCCAGAGGTCTGGTCCACCGTGAACCACCCGGTAGCCGACGGCGATCGTTCGGTCCGTCCACCTGGGAACTTGAGCATCCAGTCCTTTGAAGGCGCACTCGGTAGCCACCTGATGGTTCGGACACTCACCGGTCACCCCGATGCGATCGACAATGCCGCTGGCGACCGCGCTACCGCTAGCGCCGACCAGTTCGTACTTCAACGAGGAACTTCCCGGATTCCACACCGCTACGAGATTTTCGTCGCTCCCTTGCTGCTTCGCTTGGGTGCCCGGCTCATTTTGTCGGGTCTCCGTCATTCGGCTCTCCTCAGTAGGATCCGGCAGACCATCGTGTTCCAGCACGACTACTCCATGGTCCTCCAGGAATCGGCAGCCGTCAAGGAATCGAGCGACGAGCAAAAGACGAGAGGGGCCGCGGAGGCGACCCCTCTCGTCTTGCCGAGATTCGTGCGATTTGCGTTTGCCTCGCCGTGGTTAACTCGCTATCCAGCGAGTGGCCGTGGCTGTTGCTTGGCCTCGGCGCCGTGGCCGAAGAGCTTGCCCGGGTGACCCGGCACCCCGAGGGCTGGCAACAGCACGAAGTCGATTCCGTAGTATCCCGCGACCTTCCAGGCCAGGACGAGCCAGGTAGCGAAGATGAAGAGCAACGGGTTGCTTGAAACGGTGCCGGCCATCAGATAGTTGGCATTCATCATGCCGCCGAAGAAGGCGGCGACACCAGTCAGACAACCGACGATGAGACCCAAGCCGACCGCGATTTCGCCAAAGGTGATCAGGTACGACCAGATCGCGAGGTGGGGCAATACCAGAGTGCTCAGGAACGTCCCATACCAGCCAAAGACACTCGGATGATCGCCGGCGGCCTTGCCAACCGCGCCCTTGATGAAGCCGCCCAAACCGGTTCCCGCCTGGCTACCGACCCAGGCTGACGAGCTGAACTTCTCCAGGCCAGCCATGAGCCACTGATATCCGGTGTACACTCGGACGATTAACCAGAACCAGGCAAAGCGCGTATCCGCGAACAAGGTCTGCGCGATCGGGGGATCTTCAATCGTCACCCGATGGCCAAATACTCCCTGTGCCATTCCTACACTTCCTTCGCGGAACAACCTCTGAGATTTCCTCTCGGGTTCTCTTCCTCCGTTCCGTTGGTTTTAGAATAGTCGAGGAACCCAAAAAGCCCCCGGAATTTCCGAGGGCTCCGACTGAACATTTACTGACGAGGTCGAGATATCTATGTCGTCATATCAGTTGGTAGAATCTTGGAACTGGCTGGTGAACGGATCGGTGCCGATTCCCCACCTCGCGCTAGAGGAGCGACGACAGGAGAACCTCGCTACCGTCTCGCTCTTGTGAGCGTAGCGCGGCTTCTTGAAAGGCGACAACCTCGACGAGTTCGGTTGGGGCAACCGGCCAGGTTCGGTTGCTCAGAGACTCGACGATGTGCTTGCACAGCTCGCGGTAGAAGTAGCGGCCGTCTACTGACTTTTGCAGCACCGCTTTCTCGGCGAAGGCGGTAAACGCGAAGGCGTAAACTCCCTTGCGCGTTCCGCGGACGGTTCCCAGACGACCGTCCGCCCAACGTCCGACGACGACTTCCGCGCCTTCCTGCCAAATCGTGCGAACTCCCACGCACCCGGTCCCCATGAGCGCGAAGAGCATTTCGACCCCGTGGACGCCGTAATGAAAGAGGCCGGGGTTACGGGGATGGAGGCTGCAGGGTGTGCAGGTGTCGACGCCGAGAATTGGGCCAATGTCGTTGGCCCTGGATTGGACCTCCTGAATCTCGCTAGCGTAGCGCAGCGCCGATGCTGAGAGCAGGGACACGCCGTTAGCCGCGGCGGTCTCGACGAGGCGCCGCGCGTCGGCGGTCGAGGTGGTAAACGGCTTGTCGATAAAAACCGGCAGCCCAGCCTTCAGAAAAGGCATTGCTCGGTCCAGGTGCACGCCGCCTTCGTTCGATTCGACGAGAACGGCGTCGACGGAACCAAGGATGTCGACCGGGTTGTCGAGTATCTCGACTCCGAGGTCGCGTAATTGCTGAACGAAACCGGGCAACCGATCGGGAAAGATCTCGGAAGTGCCCGGAACCGCCGCGACGACTCGGGCTCCGTCGACCCACTGGTCTTCGGCAATTCCGATGTGGTTGAGACGCTGAGTGAAAGCGACAACGTGGCTGGTGTCGCAATCGACAATGCCAACCCGGAGCATAGGGACATCCTCCTGATGATGAATCGCTTCATCCTGTCAGAATGAGGCCCCGCGGTCAAGCCGGTCGACGGGATCCGCCGCGAATCCGGGGGGCGTCGCCTACCGGTTTCCGTAATAGTCCTTGACGGCTTGGGCGTACGCCTGGGCGAGCGCGTCAACCGTCTGAGGGTTTCGCAACTGCAACGCGTCAACCGGATTGGTCAGGAACAGGCCCTCGACGAGCGCGCCGGGCATCTGGCTCGGCCGGACGGCGTCTGGACCCAGGATATAGAAGTGCTCTCCGGCGCCGACCGCGGAGCTATCCGTCATCACCCCACGGTTGACCGGATAATAGCCAATCGCGTGAAGGTGGGCGACAGTTTCCTGGTTGATGAGCGTCGCGAAATATTCACTGCGGTCCGAAAACGGGCGAGCGGCGTCGTAATAGGCGGTAGTACCGCTGATGCTCGGATCGGTGGCACCGTTGAAGTGAATGGAAAGGAACAGGGTCGCGTGGGCGTTGTTGGCGATGTCGATGCGCATTTGCAGGTCGTCGGCAAGATTGACGACGCCGTCGCCGGTGACGTCAATCAGCTTCGAATCAACCCAGGAGTCGGTCGTGCGGGTTTGAATCACGGTGTAACCAGCGGCGCGCAAGAGCGCGGTCACTTTCGTCGCCACGGCCAGGTTGAGGTCCTTTTCGGTGAGCACGGTTCCATCCGGGAAGACGTGAGACGCGCCAATCTCCTTGCCGCCGTGGCCCGGGTCGATAACGATCAGCGGGCGTGGCTCGAAGGCGAGGGTCATATCGGTGTCTTTCAGTTGTTCCGGACGGTCCACCCAGTGCGGTTTGAGCGGATTGTACTGGCCGAAAAACGGGCTTGCCTTGGCCTCGGCGGCCAGGTCGGGCGGCAAGTGTTCTCCCATGAGAATCGACTTGAAATAGTCGGCAAGGAGGATTCCCTGGGTCGAGCCCAACTTCTGATCGTAGTGGAGAATCCCGCGCTGGAAACGCTGATAAACAAACTTGGTGTTCGTGGGGTCAAAGGTGGGACGGCTCGTCGGTAAGCCCCAGATCTCAACGTCGAACCCGGTCAGCACCCCCGGATTTGCTTTACCGGTTGGGAAGGCATCGCTGGCCGACACCGCGTCGAAGAAATTCTGGCGAAAGTCGACCGGCAGGCCGTTCCAACGGTCAGGCGTGTTGTTGCTGATCCAGTTTAAGACGCGCAGGCCATAGCCGGGTGTGCCGACAGCGGGCGCGCTGTTCGCAAAGGGCTGGTCGACCGCGGGAAATACCGCGCCGTTCACGTGAGTGTAGGGAAAGAGAGAGTTGTCGAGGAGATTCAAGAGTTGCACGTGGCCGTCCGGGTAGAGTTGCATAACGGCGCGCTGGAAAATCTGGACCTTGAAGCCCAGAAAGGTGAACTCTCTGGACACCGGATAGCCGAACGACTGCAGGCCACCGCGATGCTGAAAGTAATCGGCGAAGTGGGGATCATCGATCGCGAAGCCGGTTTGTGGGTAGAAAAGCGTCGTGGCGCCCCGGGCGGGCTCTGGTCTGGTCGCGACTGATACGATTACCACGGCGAGGATGGTTAAGATACCAAACCGGAGCCAGGATCGTAGCCGCATGGTCGCCCTCGGTAGACGTGATTGGTTCTTTCGCCTTTGGTTAGCTGGAACCAATCCTCAGTCTACCCTCCGGGCGACCGTTGAGGATGCAATGTGCGACGTTATGGACGCCGTTATTCGGGATTTTAAGGGCTGTCGGGGCGGCGGCGCGACCGCGGCGCCGCCCCAGGTTACACTATTCCTGGGTCTTCTGGTAGACGACTTGCGCGTCGACGCCAAGCGCTTTGGCGATATTGGGATACTGCACGCTGGCCGGGGTTCGCAGTCCACCCATCCACGCACGCACTGTCACAACATCCAAATCGATCTGGCGAGCGAGAAACCCGGCTGTCCAGCCGCGCTCGGCGAGTTGCTCCCGAAGCCACCGCGCGAACGGCCGTTCCTCGGCCGGCGCGCTGACCGCGACCGGGCGACGTGGCTGAACTTTCGTCGACACTCCGATTGGCGTAACCCCATCGCGCGCCAATTCGTCCCAGATTGTCGATGACGGTAATTCCAGCACCTCGGCGATGCGCTCGATTTGACCGTCGGTCGGTACTCGCTGTCCGGCCGTCCAACGGTACACCGCCGAGGGGCGTACCCCCACGGTTTCGGCGAACTCGGAGACCATCCAGCCCTTATCCCGGAGCTGGTTGCGTAACCATTGGGCGAAGCCCAGTCGCAAGGTTTGACCCACTTTTCGCACCCTCCATCGGCTTAACTTGTCGATCACCTTACCCGTCGAGGCAAGCCATCGTGTGTCGACCGTTGTGATTCAGCACGGGCACCGGATCGGAATTGACGACTCGAAGGGGTAGCCCGTTCGAGCGTTTCGCGCCTGGCTAGCGGCCAGTATAGCATTGCCACTTTCACCATTCTAGTACTGAGTTTAGTTTCTTTTATTCACGTTCTCGTGGATTTGTGGTCGACACTGTTGACTAACCCACTATACCGTGTTATCCTGGCGTCTGCCCGGGCGGGTGACCGCGTGCCCGGGGGTTAGCCTCGGATGGGGCAAACCAGAGAGAGAATGGCCGATATGACCGGCGAGACCGCTCGAAGCTACCGGTATTATTACTGGTTCGTGTTTGGGCAGCGCGCCGTGGGGGTTTCGCCCTAGAGCGAAAATCGCCACGGACGCGCCGATGGTCGTCTCGTGGCCGCTCAGCAAAGTCTTAGAGCAATGATTCGACGAGCCAGGAGACGCCAAAGTCTCCTGGCTCGTTTGTTTGCGCGGAAGTTGAGAAGAAGAGTGGAGGATCAATCTGTGGCAGTCGACGTTGGCGTCCCCGCGAAGTCCAAACCCGAACCCGTCGGTTCGCGCCCTTATCGTTTGGCCTACCGTGGAGCGCGCCCGGAAGGGAGCGTCGTGACGGTTGGCGACATCCGCTTCGGGGCCGGCCAGGTCGTCGTGATGGCCGGCCCGTGTTCGGTGGAGAGTCGGGAGCAACTACTCGAAGCCGCGCGCGCGGTGCGGGCGGTGGGTGCCCGAATCCTGCGCGGCGGGGCATTCAAGCCACGGACGTCGCCGTACGATTTCCAGGGACTGGGCGAAGAAGGCCTGCAATTGCTCGCGGAGGCTCGGGCGGAGACCGGGCTATTGATCGTCACCGAAGTGATGGATAGCAGCGAGGTGGATCTGGTTGCCCGCTACGCGGACATTCTGCAAATCGGCTCGCGAAACATGAGCGCGTTTCGTCTTTTGCAGCGAGCCGCGGAGACCGGCAAGCCCATTTTGCTCAAGCGCGGTTACCAGGCGACGATTAAGGAGTTTCTGCTGAGCGCCGAATATATCCTGGCCGCTGGTAACGACCGAGTCTTACTCTGCGAGCGAGGAATTCGCACCTTCGACTCCGAGTTCACTCGAAACACTCTCGATTTGAACGCGGTGCCGGTCCTCCAGGGTGAGACTCACTTGCCGGTCATCGTCGATCCGAGCCACGGAACCGGCCGAGCCGATCTGGTCTTACCCTTGTCGCGCGCCGCCGTGGCGGTTGGCGTGGACGGCTTAATCCTTGAGGTGCACCCGGATCCGGTTCACGCCCTCTCCGACGCTCGCCAGACGATCTCCACCGACGATTTCGCGGCGCTCATGACCGACTTACGGGGGTTAGCAGCCTACCTCGACCGACCACTGGCCTAGCGCGACAATCGCAACCCTTGGCCGGGTCATTTGAAACGCTGGGTGAGGAACTGTCGCCGCCTTAAAAGGCGGGCGTAGATCGGGTGGGGCCAAGGCCCCCGAAGCGGGCGCTTTAGCGCCTCCTGCCATACGCCCACCTTTTTAAGGTGGCGAGGGAAAACACTCATCACCTGTCGTCTAACTGTCCACTAGTTCTTTGCCGGATCCGGCTCTATTGGGGCCACAGGATCGTGGCCATTCGGCGAATCGATCGGCGTCGAGGGAACGGCCCCGAGTTTTTGGAGCATCGGCGCGATTTTCTGGCCGGTGAGCGCCTCGATGAGTTCGGGCGCCTGAGCGATGATCTTGGTCAAATCAGCCGTTATGCGGTTTACCCCCGCGCTCGTTCCGTCGGTCGACACCACGGTGATCCGATCGACGTTGGCGAGCGGCTGAGCAAGTTGTTGGACGATCTGAGGCAGGCTCGTGATCATTTTATCGAGAATTGCCGCCTGGCCGTACCTCGCGAAGGCATCGGCCTTCATGCGCATCGCCTCGGCTTCGGCCTCGCCGCGCGCCTTGATGGCATCGGCCTCCGCGAGACCCGTCATCCGAACGACGTCGGCTTCCGCCTGACCCTGGACGCGAATCGCCTCGGCCTGGCCACTTGCTTCGATCGTGCGCCGTTCGCGCTCGGCCTCGGCCAGGGTGGAGATTCGCGCGCGGTCGGCTTCGGCCTGCTTCTGCACCGTCGCGACCAATTCTTTCTCGCGGCGTCGAATCTCCGCGTCCTGTACTTGAACCTGCTCTTCGCGCTGGACGCGCTCGACCCGCACTTGCTCCACGACGATCTGCTGCTTTTGAATTTGCTCTTGAATTCCATACGCCGCGTCCGCCTGGGCCTTCGCCTTTTGAACGTCGGCCAGGTAGGAGGCACGCTTCAATTCCAGATCGCGGGTCGCTTCGGCCTGACGAGCCTGGCTCGCCGCCTCGGCGAGGACGCGCTCTTGATCGGCCGCCGCTTTCGCTACCGCGGCCTCGCGGGTCGCCGCGGACTGCTTGATTTGAATGTCGCGGCTTGCTTCCGCCGTGGCCACTTGAGCATCGCGCTGAATCCGAGCGATGTCTGGTAGTCCCATGTTCTGGATGTAGCGATTGCTGTCGCGGACTTCTTTAATCGTGAAACTAATGACTTCCAAACCCATCTTCGAGAGATCGTCGGCGCAGGTCGTGCGCATCTTCTCGGCGACCATCTCCGGTTCCTTCACGATTTCTTCGACGGTAAGTTGCCCAACGATTCCGCGAAGATGCCCGGACATCACTAGGCGAATCATCTCCTGGCGATCGTCCATGGGCTTGGTGAGGAACTGCTCGGCGGCAGTGCGAATGCTGGTGGCGTCCGAGCGCACTTTCAGTTGCGACACGGCTTCGACGTTCACCGCGACGCCCTGACGGGTATACAGATCCTGTTGGGGCGCCACGTCGAACGACATCAACTCCAGCGACAGGTCGCGCGCCGATTGAAAGAGCGGAATGATCAGCGCGCCGCCACCATTCACCACGCGCGTCCCACCCCAGCCATAGACGATCAACGCCTGATTGGGGCCAACCTTCCGAAAGGTGCGCGCCGCGGTGCTGAGAATCAAAAGAAACACCAACGCGGCGACAACCGCGATTACTGCTGAAGCCATCGATCGATCCTTTACGTAATATAGTCCCGCCAGCGTTGAACCGTGGCGATTCCGTTCTGATAACCGACAATCACCACCTCCTCCCCGGCCTCGATCGGTTCGTCGTCAGCCGAGCGGGCGCCATCGCTGCGCCGCACCCCGTGGCGGGTATAAATCACCTCGCCAGTGTGGAGGGACGCGATGGGTAGGCTGACCTTGGCGAGCGTCCCGACGATCGGATCGTCGTGCAGTAAGGTTTGGCCGCGAACGAGGAAGCGGGCAATAAAGAGAAAGGCGAGCCAGCCGGCAAATGTGCCCGCGAATCCGGCCAGGATCAGCGCGAGGATCGCGCCGATACCGGAGGGAAGGAGTAAACCTACCGCGCCAAAAACGACCAGGAAGGCGAGCAGCGAACTGAGGTTGAGCGGCGAAATGTCCGCGCCGAGTTGCGCGTGAGGACCGACCGACCCGTGACTTGCCAGGTCGCCGGCGTGGGGGACGACCGTACCACCGTGGCGCCCGACCCCGAAGACGAAGGACAGAACGGATGCCGCGGCGCCGAACCAGAAGCTCACCGTAAACAGATCGGCCAGCAGATTCGGGCCCATGAACTTTGCTCCCAATCTGGATATTAAACCTTTGAGACGGTCGTGGCAAGAATTATCGGCGATAGGCGATGCTGACGACGACGGAGATCACCGCCGCGCCGACCAGATAGACGAGGAGAATGGCCGCGATGGTGAATATCTCGACGACATGGCCGTCAATTTGGACCGCTGGAATGATCCGCGCAAAGGGCCGCAGAAAGGGCGCTGTATCGGTAAGGATCTGCCCGATCACCGGAAAGGCACGGGTGAGCAATGACGAACCGAGGAACACGATGACCAGTCGAGCGGCCAGGACGAGTTGGGTCACCTGGCTGGCCAGGGATACCAGGCCCACCGTGAGGCCGACCAGTCCGGTGTCTTCTCGCGCCCGCTCTCGCAAGTTCGTCGCCCGACTGGCCGGTGGTAATGTCGCCTGCTTGGGCAGGAGAAGCATCAGCACCGCGCCGAAGGCAAAGCCGCCGACGTGGGCCCACCAGGCGACGCCACCGGATTGAGCCGTCGACTCGGACAACGCGGTGACCCCGCTGAATAGCTGGGTGAGAAACCATAGTCCGATGACGATGAGGGCCGGAATTTCGAACACCCAGAAGAAAAGTACGATCGGCAGAAGAACCGAGACACGCGCTCCGGGAAAGGTGACGAGGTACGCGCCGAGAACGCCGGCGATTGCCCCGCTCGCGCCGATCGCCGCGATCTCGGACGTTGGACTCGCGTAGACCTGAGCGAGGTTCGCGGCGATGCCGCAGAGGAAGTAGAATCCCAGGTACAGCCAGGGGCCGAGGCGGTCCTCGACGTTGTCGCCAAATATCCACAGGAACAGCATGTTTCCGCCAATGTGCAGCCAGCCCGCGTGGATGAACATCGCGGTTACCATGGTCGTTAGCGCGAGCGGATGGGCACCGGGCATTCCGGCGAGCGCCGCGGTGATCCGGTCCGGAATCACTCCCCATTGCCCGATGAATGCTTCAAGGCGAGCGCCCAGCGACAACTCATAGAGAAAGACCAGCACGTTGATCGCGATCAACGAGAGATTGACAATCGGCGTTCGGGCCGATTTTGGGCTGTCCCCGATCGGGAGCATGACCCGCCTCCCCACGCATCGTGAACTAAAATACCATAGCGCGCTCGCGTGGGAGGTCAAGGCCGAGGGTCGCTCAGGCCACGCCAGACAAAATCAGGCCAAGACTGATTGCCCGCACGACCGCCTGGGTCCGGTCGGAAACGTCAAGCTTCGAAAAGATGTTGCTGACGTGTACTTTAACCGTGCCTTCGGTGACGACGATCTTCTCGGCGATTTCGCGGTTGCTCAGTCCCTGGGCCAACAGGCCCAGAACCTCACGCTCTCGCTCGGTCAAGCGGCCCACACCGCCGCCCAGTCCCTTCCCGTCGATAGCGATTCGGCGCATCAGATGGGGCAGCAATTTCGGGCTCAGGGTGGTCTCGTTGTGCATCGCCTGTCGAATCGCTCGAAGGATGTCGGTTTGCGACGCATCCTTTAGGAGATAGCTGGCAGCCCCAGCCTGAATGGCCTCGAAGAAATATTGCGGATTTTCGTACATCGTGACGACAATGACGACGATCCGGGGATCGATCTCCTTGATCTGGCGCGTCGCGGACAAGCCGTCGAGATCGGGCATTCGTAAATCCATCAGCACCAGATCCGGCCGCAGTTCGCGAGTTAGGCTGACGGCTTCTCGCCCATTCGACGCCAGTCCGACAATTTCGATGCTCCGCTCACTCCCGATCATTGTTTGAAGTCCTGACCGCGCGAGCTCGTGGTCGTCCGCGATAATCACGCGCGTCGCCGTCTTCATGGTTCGATCCTGGGTTCCTGTCACGATGACCTCACTCCAGCAATGAATGTCCGCGTGTCCGCAAGTGTTTGACTAGCCGGATGCTATCAGCGGCGAACGTAAGAAAACCCTAACCTGCCACCAGAATTCCTGAATAAGTTCTTGAAATGAGGCGGGACTCGCCACGACTTTTTGGGGCAAGCGGCTGGCACGGACAACTTGTCCGGGTGATGTACTATTGACCCTGGTTAGGGTCTCCCCGATCGGAAGACACCCACCCGCGGCCGGCTCGCCCGGGTCGAACACTGATAAGGAGGAAAAACCCCCCGATGACAGAATCGCCGATCAAGTTTTCTGTCTTTACGAAGCCGTGGCGGACCCAGTCGCTTTCCGAGCTCGGACAATTCGTCCAGCAGCTTGGATTCGATGGCATCGAGTTGCCAGTCCGTCCGGGGTTTCCGGTCGAACCGGAGAACGTTGCCCGCGACCTTCCTCGGGCGATGATGACCCTGCGAGAATTCGGCGTCCAGATCTTGAGCGTCGCCGGTCCAACCGACGAGGCGACCCTGGCCACTTGCGCCGAACTGAAGATACCCATCATCCGCATCATGGCCTCAACGGGCGGTAACGGCTACCGGGTTGCCGCGTCGCAGCTGCGACGCGAATTGGATGCCCTCATTCCGCGCCTGGAGCGTTACGGCGTAACGATTGGCATTCAAAACCACAACGGCCGCTACGTCTGCAACGCCTCGGGATTGCGCGGTCTCCTCGAAGGCTATGACCCGCGGCACATCGCGGCGGTTTGGGACGCGGCGCATAACGCTCTGCAGGGCGAGGAGCCCGACCTCGCTCTGGACATCATCTGGCCTCACCTGGCTATGGTCAACCTTAAAAATGCTTTCTGGCTGCGCGCGAATGGCCCGGAAGCCGAAACCGCGGAGTGGAAGGTGTACTGGACGAGCGGGCGGCAGGGGCTGGCCTCCTGGCCGCGGGTCGTGGCTGAGTTAAAGAAGCGCGCTTATCAGGGTGTCGTCTGTCTGACGGCCGAGTACAGCGACGAAGCCGCCACCGACCGGCTCATTGCCGAGGACCTCCGTTACGCGAAGTCCCTGTTTTCGGAGAGCGGCGCGTGAAGGTACGGATCGCGGTGATCGGCGCCGGCCGGATGGCGAACAGCGTTCATTATCCGTCGCTGGCTTCTTTCGACGATGTCGAAATCGCGGCGATTTGCGATCTGGACGAGGATCGCTTGAGCGCGACCGCCGATAAATACGGCGTCGAGCGGCGCTACCGGGACTATCAGCGGATGATCGCGGAGGTTGCTCCGGACGGAGTTTACGTGATTGGGCAACCCCACCTGATGTACGACATTTGGGTCTGGTGTCTCCAGGCCGGTTTGAATCTGTACATCGAGAAACCCATGGGAATTACCTGGCACCAGGCCCAGGTTCTGGCTTACCTGGCCGAGCAAAAGGGTATCATCACCCAGGTTAGCCACCAGCGACGAACCTGTCCCCTCCTGGTGCATCTGCGCGAACAGTGCCTGGCGCGCGGGCCGATCGTCCACGCCGTCTGCGAGTTCTACAAATACGATCCCAAGCCCTACCTTGCCGCGCGCGACCGGATGATGGACGACTGCACCCACTCGATCGACACCCTTCGCTGGATCTGTGGCGGCGAGGTGATCGCGATCGAGAGCCACTGCAAGCGGGTGGGAACACCGGATATCAACTGGATTGGCGCGACCCTCAGCTTCGACAATGGGTCGACCGGGTACGTGCTGAACAGTTGGACGAATGGACGGCGCGTCTTTCGGGTCGAAATGCACGCGCCCGGCATCTCCGTGGACGCGGAGGTTGAAGGAAAAGCCTACCTCTACGCCGAGGGCGATTATCACGGCCGCGAGTTCGACACGCGCGAAGTCGCGGGCAGCAATGAATTGTACGTGTACGGCGGGTTCCGGGCGAAGAGTCGCGAGTTCATCGATTCGCTTAAGGCCGGACGCGAGTTGACCAGTTCACCGTTCCGCGACTGCTTGAAGACCATGGAAGTCGCCGAAAAGATCCTGGCGAAAGCGATTTTGGATTAGCCGCCGGTGACACCTACGTCGGGCCAACTGGTAAGTAGTCCGTCCAGGGTCGGCATTCCCGAAGTAGTTATCGTACGGCGGATGATCACCGGCCTGACCCGCGGCGAAACACATGGCAATGGCGCGGGCGACATCTTTGCACCTTCTGGCCTGGAGGTCGGGCGATGCAGCAAGAATTCCGGCGACTACTAACCGCTGCGTTATCGCCTAAACGCAAACGCGAGATGTAGCGCGGGGGTTTATCCCCCGCTCGTCCCTTCCCCGCGGGGGACAAGCCCCCGCGCTACGGATTTAGCGGTTAACGCATCGATCAGTAACTTCGCCCGTGGTACACGACAACGTGCGCGTCATCGGGAGGACGTCGTGGGACATCGCTCATGGCGCCGCGACCGAGGACCGGGCGCGCTCGATTTCGTCGAGGTGCTCATCGCGGTGGATGGAGCGGTCGATCACCCAGGGGCGCCGGCGGCCAAACAGCGAAGTCGTCAGAATCGTCTCGGTGAGCGCCGGGGAGAGATTCGCGATCGTGTCGTCGATCGTCTCCGCCGCCGCGATCACCTCGGCCTTGATCTCTTGAGGATCTGTAGCTAACCATCGTGACAGCAGTTCGTCGTTCTGTCCACGCAAGCGGATCCGCGCTGCCTTATCCCACTCCTGTAACGCTGCCGAAGTACGGATTCCCTCCCGCCCCCATTCCTCGAGCCACCCTTGGATCTGCCGATCCGAAAAGGCGAGGTGCGCCAGCGTCGCCGCGACCGTCCAGCCCTCGTGAACGATCAACCCGAAGTGGTTGGGTTTCAGCGCGCCCAGGACCGATTGAAGCCGTTTCCGCGAAGCGTCGTTCCGAGCGATGTAGGACAGATCCATGGGTCCCTTGCCCCTCCGTTTGGATTTTGGAGAGAATAGCCGGTCAGGAGTCGGATAGCAAGGAAAACGACACGCGGGCTTGCGGTGCTGCAATGCCGGGGGATACGAGCGTGCCTCCTTCGGAGAAAGTTGTGCCTGCTAGACGTGCGCCCTGCCGTCGGTTACAGCTACTCTCCCGAGACAACCAACGTTCGGGGGCTTCAAAAAAGGGAGAGGTTGGTGTCCAGCGGTATCATGATTGGTCGCGCTGGTCATGGAGCCGGAAGCCAACGGTATCAGTTGCCTGATCGTCGGCCGCTGTCAGGAGAGTTCGCGCGAGATCTCGGCGCACCGGTCCCTGGGGAACGATCGAGAGCTACACTCGGTCTGGACACTCCCGCTTCACCCCTGGCAAGCCATCATGGAGCAGTTCTTTGAGCCCGACTTCGCCTGGCATACCAGCTCGCGCCTGCGCATCTTGGTGGCGCTTTGCTGCGTCTACGGGTATGACGAGACGATCGCTCGTTTGGGAGAAGAAGTTCACAAGAGGCTGGGCTGACTGGCATTGACTTGGGTCTGGCCCGGCCGTGGGCGAAATTGGCAGCATGCCGATGCGGGAAGCTGACCTGGTGGGTGATGCGCGAAATCGCAGTCTGGTGGACCGGGACCGCGGCGAAGGGAAGTTGCCTGCCCGTCGCGGCGTCTTTCAGCTTCCGTAGCTGATCCGCGGCTTTCACTTTGGCGACGCGAGGGCCGATACCCTTGCGGGCGGGTTGCCCCGTTTTTCGGCCCCGTTGCGTGCCCGAGCCCACCAGACGCTTCTGACAAATCAGGGGCGCGGCGAAGGGACGTTTCCGCCTCTCCGCGGCGTCTCCTGATTTCTCAGACACCCGTAGCATACCTGGCGGTGGTTGCGCGATAGGTTGCCGGGGGTAAACGCTTGGTTACTGGTGACCACGGTTACCCGGCCTAGCCGCGACCCGACCGCAGAATGCTCCAGACGAGACAGCCGCCTAGCGCGACGGCGACGATGCCCACGACAATCCGATTGGCCAGACGCTCGAAGCGTCGGATGAGCGGCTCGTACTCCATGGGCCGCATGCCCACTTCGATTCCGCCGCGTTCCAGGTCGGAGGTGATTCGACGAAGCTGTCGCGGCAACTCGACGCCCAGTCGGGCAGCGTCGAGGCTGGCCTGGCCCCAGCGTGGTCCCCAGTGGAGGGGCGAGTACAGGCGGAACAACAGACGCTGGGTGTACGGAACCAGCACGGAGGTCAGATTGAACGGGGGATCGAGCTGGGCGGCGAGACCTTCGCTCATCCGGAGAGTCTTGACCAGCAGAGCAAGGTTTGGTGGCCGGCGCAGGTGGTGGCGACGGATGACGACGAATGCGTCGTTCAGCATTGATCCAAGCGGGGTTGCCCCGAGCGGGTGGCCATAGTAACGGGCGACCAGGTGCTGGCGATCCTGCGAAACCAGCGCCCGGTCGATTGGCCCCCGGGCGACCCCCAGCTCCAGAAAGACGTCTACCAGACGATCGGTATCCTGGCTAGTGCGGGCGATCACGAGGTCGGCTAGCGCCATTCGGACGTGCTCGGGACATACCGCTCGAGCCCGAACGCGCCGAAGCGAACCGGGAAGCCATACGCGTCGTTTACGGCCGTTCACGTTGCCGGCAACGTGAACGGCGTAGGATGTCCTCGTTCGAAAATACTTACGTCGGAGGGGAAAACCATGTCCCGAAAAACGCACGGCAAAGGGCGCAGCCGTGGGCTTAGCCCCGAGGAGTTCAAGAAGCTGGCCGATGGCCTTGAGAATCCGAATTTGATCTCGGCCGACGAGCGGGATGCCGCGACGCATCTCCGTAAACTGCCCGGTTTACCGGCGATTGCCCACCGGGACAACACATTGCCAGTGGGCCGCACCCATCGCGAGGAGGACAGCGCGCCAGACCGGGGCTAAAGCAAGGGAAACGTTTAGCCGCCCGCGCTGGCCAGCTCCGCCTCGGCGCGTCGGGCGCGGATGTCGATGTGGCTTTCGATCCAGGCGGCGGCCGCTTCCGCATCGCGCTGGCGCAGCAGCTCGATCACATCGAAGTGGGAAGCCGCGCGCCCGACCATGTCCGTCCCGCCGTGACTGCGCGGATCAAAGTAAATTAGCCAGAGCTTGAGCGCCAGGCTTGACCACAGCCGATGCAAGTTGGAGTTACCGCTCAGGAGACAGATTTGCTCGTGAAACTGGAGATCGACCCGGACGCGCTCCAGGCGATCCTCGCGTTCGGAGGCGCTGACCATGGCGTCGGCGATCTTCGCCAGGTTCTCCAGGTCAGGTTCGGTGACGCGGGGCGCCGCCAGACGGACGGCGTAGGACTCGAGAAGACGGCGTAAGGCGAAGATCTCGACGGCATCCTGGCTGGTCAAGCGGGTGATAAAGGTTCCCCGATGGGGTAGGCTGACAACCAATCCTTCTTGTTCGAGGCGACGGATCGCTTCCCGGACGATTCCTCGGCTCATCCCCAGCCTTTGCGCGATGTCGACTTCAAAGAGTCGCTCCCCCTGCTTGATCTGACCGGTTCGCAGCGCCTCCAGCAATTGTCCGAGAACCATATCGTGCAGCCCCCGCCGGGCCGGCGGTTGGAGTACGTCGAGAAACGATTCGCGCTCGATTGACACTGCGATCCAGCCTCCACCAAGACCCCATGGCCGAGGTTCTCACCACATTATACGGTCTCTCGTTCTCGCTCCGCAGAACTCGAGAGATTGAAAATCTTGAATAATGTTAAATGTAGACGCTTTTCGCCATGCTTGCTAGAATACGCGCCGTGTCCGGAGAGCCGAGCGTGGTGATTGCTTTTCTCGTCTCCCCGGGACGATGCCGCCCCGCTCGGGGCGCCGGAGGAAAAGACGTGAAGATTACGAGCATAACCACCGAAGAGTATCGCTGGCCGCGCCACAGGCCGATCTCGAATGGTTTGCATACCTATACCCATTCCGGGCTCAGTCTGGTGAAGATCGCCACTGACGAGGGGGTGACCGGCATCGGCCTCGGTGGTGGAGGTGAGATCGGACGCGCGACCGTTCGACACCTGACCCCGCAGTTGATTGGCGAGGATCCGATCAACGTCGAGCGTCTCTGGCACAAGATGTGGGTGCCGAAGTTGATTGGCCGGCGAGGCCTGACGACCCGAGCGATCAGCGCCATCGACATCGGTCTCTGGGACATTCGCGCGAAAGTGGCAAACCTCCCGCTCTACAAACTGCTGGGCGGCTTTCGAGATCGCGTGCCGACCTACATTGCCGGCGGCTACTACGAGGAAGGTAAGGGGCTGAAAGAACTCGCTCGCGAAATGGAAGAGAACGTCGAGATGGGCGCCCGCGCGATCAAAATGAAAGTGGGCGCGGTCTCGATTGCCGAGGATGTCGAACGCGTCAAGACAGTGCGGCAGGCGGTGGGGCCGGTCGTAAAGGTGATGGTGGACGCTAATTGCGCCTATCGCCACTACCAGGCGATCCAATTGGCCAAACGGATCGAGGAGTTCGACGTTTTCTGGTTCGAAGAACCCGTCGCGGCCGACGATTACGAGGGCTGTCGTCGGCTGGCCGAAGCGACGTCGATCCCCATCGCGACCGGCGAGAATGAGTACACCCGCTACGGTTTCCGCGACCTGATCGAGCACCACTCGGCGGCGATCCTCAACGCCGACGCGAAGGTCTTAGGGGGAGTCACCGAGTTTCTGAAAGTCGCGGCGCTCGCCCAGGCCCACGACCTGGATATCGCGCCCCACGGTAGTCAGGACATCCACGTCCACCTGGTCGCCGCGATCGCCAACGGCTTGATTCTCGAGTTCTATCGCGATTCGGTGGATCCGATGTGGGGGAAGATCTATCACCATACCTTGCGTTTGAACGACGACGGCACGGTCAGCCCACCCAACGTCACCGGCATCGGAGCGGACCCTAACTACGAGAACCTGGCACCTTACCGAGTTAACTAGCGGCGGTCTGCGCGAAGGTGGCGGATCTGCGAGTATCATCAACGAACGCCCTCTCGTGATGGTAACCGGGAGGGTGCTGGAGGAACCGAGCGTGGCACAACCCGTGGGATTTGCCGTCGTCGGCGTCGGCCTGGTCGGGCCGACGCACGCGCGCTTTATCACCGAAGCGAAGGGGGCCGAACTCAAGGTCATCTGTGACTTGCGGGAGGATCGCGGCCGGCCGCTCGCGGAGAAGTACGGAGCGGAATGGGTCGCCGACTATCGGGAGGTGATGAAGCGGCCGGACATTCAAGTCGTCAATATCTGCCTGCCGACCGCCCTGCATCTCGACGTCGCCACCGCCGCGGCCGAGGCCGGCAAGCACGTGATCGTCGAAAAGCCCATCGAATTGAACCTGGAGCGCGCCAGCAAGCTCATCGCCACCTGTCGCCGCAACGGCGTAAAGCTCGCGACGATTTTCAACCGCCGATTCGTCCACGGCACCCGGCGCGCGCACGACGCCGTCCAGAACGGTGAGATGGGAAAACTAGTCGTGGCGGATATGTTCTTCAAGTCGTGGCGCACCCAGGAGTACTACACCGAGTCGGGTTGGCGCGGGACCTGGGGTAAGGAAGGCGGCGCGTCTCTGATCAACCAGGGCGTTCACGGCGTGGATCTGATGACCTGGATCGCCGGACCGATCAAGCGGGTCCAGGGCTACGCGCGCCACTTACGCCACGACATCGAGGCCGACGACACGACGATCGCGGTGTGCGAATACGAATCTGGAGCGCTCGGCGTGATCGAGAGCACCACCTCGGTCTACCCCCGCCAACCCGACCGGATCGAGCTCAACGGGGAGAAGGGGACGATTATCATCGAGGACTACCAGATCACCCGGTGGCAACTCGACGGAGTTGAGCAAGGCGAACCGACCCCGGAGGAGCTTGCCCTTCCGGGGGCGGACCGGGGAACCAGCGTTGGCCACTTCCTCCAAATTCAGGACATGGTGCACGCGATTCAGGAGCAGCGCGATCCGGTGATTCAGGGCGAAGACGCGCTCCGCTCGCTCGCCGTCATCCAGGCCATCTACGAATCCGAACGCGCCGGCCAGCCGGTCGAAGTGCGCCAGATGGTGACGGCCGGCTAGGCGCCGCTCGCAGCAAAATGACATAACTATTGATCCGAGCGTTGGTGGCTAACGCTCTGGACCGAGGTCCAGGAGGAGAGACGGAGGACTGAAGTCCTCCGGTGCGCGTTGACAGTATGTGGTCATTGGTTGCCGCGCGTTGTTGCATCACCACCCAGACACTTCAGTGTCCCGTCTCTTCTCCTGGACTTCAGTCCAGAGCCGATGCGAAGCCAGATCAATTGCTTTAGCGGTTTACGCTACGCTCAGTAAGCCGAGTGCCGACCCATCCGATGGGTCGGCACTCGGCCACTACCAGGCTTTGAGAATCGCCTTTTGGACGTCGAGTTTCTCTAAACCAGAGAACGGTACTGCTGGAGAATGGAGCGCGCTGCTTCGCGTCCCTCGGCCATGCCGGCAACGACCGTGGACGGGCCGGTAAGCGCGTCGCCCACGACCCAGATCCGGTCCGATCGAGCGGTCATCGCTTGTTTCAGCACTTCTTCGTGGGCCAGTGCCTGCCGCCCCACTGGCGACGACGTCGAGAGGATTCCGCTGGCGAGCCAGCGCCGGTCGGGCACGGTTCGCGAGAGGTCCGGACGGGGCAGCGGTAAATTCGCGGTCCGATTGGCGCCAACCGACCGATCAATCTGGTAGCCCATGGCCACGATGACTCGATCGATCGGGAGATAATCCGGATTCTCGGTTAGTACCTTTGGCGACTCCCCGGCCTTCGATTGATGGGTGCGTTGGAGCCAGGCGCCTTGCACCTGCCCGTTTTCGTCGCCAACGAGTCGCTCCACGATTCGCGCGAAGCGAATCTCGACGCCTTCCGCCCTCGCCTCGACAAGTTCGTCGGGACGCAGGCTGGCAAACCGCTCTGCCATTCGCCGAATCGCGACCGGCGTGACCCCGAAGCGTAGCGCGGTGCGCGCCACGTCCATGCCGGTATCTCCCGCGCCCACGACCAGGATGCGTGACCCCGCGGGAAGGTCGGGTAGCGTGTTACCCGCTTTCAGCGCCTCCTTGGCCCGACTCAGAAACGACGTCGCATCCTCGACTCCGGCCAGGTCCGCGCCCGGAACCCGAAGCTTGTTGGGAATCGTCGCTCCGTGGCCAAGGATCACCGCGGAATAGTCCTCGAGTAGCGTTTCGAGATCCACATCGCGTCCGAGTTGCGTATTCAGCTCCAGGCGCAGCCCGGCCTCTTGGAGCGCGGAAAATGGCCGGCGGACGACGGCATCCGGGAGGACGTAAGAGGGAATGCCCCAATTCAGCACGCCGCCTGGCTCAGCCTCTTTCTCCAGCATCGTGACCTCGACGCCGGCGGAGAGAAGTTCCCACGCCGCGGCAATCCCGGCGGGGCCGGAACCGACGACGGCCACTCGGAGTGAATTATCGACCACCGGGGTTCGCGCGAGCGCGGGAACTTCCCGCTGCTCGGTCACAAACCGCTCCAACCGACCGATAGCAACCGGCTGTTCACCGGCGAGCGCCCAGGAACACGCGCCTTCGCACTGACTATTCCAATCGCAGACCCGGCTGCAAATGTCGGGCAGGACGCTGGTTTCGCGCAGGATCGCGTGGGCGGTGTCCAGGTCACGCTCTCGGAGAGCCGCGATGAAACCCGGGATATTGTTGTGGGCGGGACACCCTCGGACGCAGGTTGGATCCGGACAGTCGAGGCAGCGATCTGCTTCCACCAGGGCCTCGCGCCACGAGGAGAACCCTAAGCGAACTTCTTGCGTATCCCCGATGAGCGTCGGCGGATGGAATGTCTGTACCGATTGCGACGGCGCGACCAGTCGCGGTCCCTCTACCTGAATCGCGCTAAAGGCACACACGCGGACGCACTGACGGCAGCCGACGCATCGCGTGTCCTCGGCCTGGATAACCCAGTCCAGAGGATCGAGGTGAAGCGCCTCGGTCGGGCAGCGAACCAGGCAATCCTGACATCCCGCGCAGCGCTCGCGGTTGACCAGCACTCGGGGATGCTTCGGATCAGTTTCCGATCCAGGGTACGTCGTGCTCGTCGTTCCGTTTCCCTTGGCTAGCCCGATCATTCCGCGCCTCCCATCATCACGAAGAGTGCGGCGACCCCAACCGTGAGGAGGACCACCACGGTTGAGCCGACCGCCGTCAAGATTCGGGGATGATTGCTCAGGGCTGGACCGTCGCGATGGAGAATGCGGGTCGTCGCGTAGGTAGCGGCCAAACCTCCGATCGCTGCGACGACGATCTGGCTGACGATCACGCCGGACGGCGAGAGAAGGTGCGCCTTGCCAATTGCCAGGTGAGCGGTGCCAAAAATGTTCCAACCGAAGCCGAAGGGATCGGAGACGGCGTTGATCAACCGCGGCACGTGATTCCAGAACTTGGGCAGTTGGCGCGCGAGGTAATCCGCACCCACGAGCGGAATGAGGCCATAGGCAATGGGAGCAAGCCAGTCATTGAACCGCTGAGCGGCGTCGGCGGCTGGATTATTGAACACCTGACGCATCGCCCAGGTGTAACCCGCGACCGCCGCAACGACCAGGGCAACAACGCCCAGGTAATCGATCGGATTGGGATATCCGGGGAAGTGCGTTGCCGCGTTCAGCGCATCGTCGAGTTTGCCGAAGCCGGCAAGGGCGTTGATTTGCTGGAAGACAACCAGGCCAAACAGGATCAGCACCCCGCCGGCGATGTCAAACCGCCGCCGAACTGGTGCGATGACCGAGGTGAGCGGTGGTTGAACGTAGAACCCGACGTTCTCGTGGGGGCAGTTCTTGAAACACTCGCTGCACAAGCCGCAGATCAGGTTCGAGCTCGCGCTGCCGGGCCACTCGTACCACGGACAGCCGTAACCCCGCTCACTGCCGCGCATGCAATCTTTCGTCGCGCAACTGAGACAGACTTCCCGATCCCGGGTGCGGAATCCGGCCGCCATACCGGTCGCCCCGACCGTTCCAATGAGCGCGCTGAGCGGGCACAGGTAGCGGCAGAACGTCCGCTGCTCGAAGATCAGGAAGACACTGGTGGCCATGACGATAATCACGGCGACTAAGAGCGCGGTAAAAATCGGCTGACCCGGACCGGCGATGTTGAAGAACTCTTCGAACCAGGTGAGGAGCAGGAATACGCCAACCGAGGGCAGCAGTCCGAACTTGGCCAGCGACTCCGGCCACTTAAGCCCGAGTCCGCGATTGGCGGTGAGCCGCTGCCAGAACGTGCCGCGTTGGAGCCATTCCGCCGCGCCGCCAAACGGACAGATTTGACACCAGCCCCGCCCGATTCCGACCATCAGGAGGAAGACTGCGCAGAACCAGAGGTACCAGGTAATGACGGTCGAAAAGTTCTGATTCGCTGCTCCCACGCCGAAGAAGCCGGTGGCAATGACGACCATGAAAATGATTTCGTTTGGCAATATCGCCAGGAATTGAAACTTGCGGCTCTTCAGCGCACGCGTGAGAGGTTCGCCAATGACCGGAAGACGGGTCAGATCGACCGGGGGATCGGTTGGCCCGAAATGTTCGCGCATGCCCTGAAGTTCCGGGGCACGCAGACGGCTCGCCGAGTTGCCGTCCTTGAGAGGTTTGAGCGGTATCACGACCTGGCTTTTCACGAATGAACCACCTCTCTCTTCTCGAATCGGTCCCACTCCAGATGCAAGGCGACGATGGGTGGGGACGACCTCACCGTTCTGACTGTATTTTCGCGCGATCCGGCGACCGCGCCGTCCCACGGGCAAGTGATTTTCCATATTATCCAAGAGGACAGCGGTGTCCTCTCGTGAGAGGACACCGCTACGCGACGGTATTAACGCAGAATCCAGGAGCAAGGAGTCAGGAGTCAGACGGAGAATCCGGGGAGGGTAGTCCGAGGAATCAGGGGTGGATCAAGCCACGACGAATGGCGTAGCGAACGAGTTCGACCGACGTGTGAAGACCCAGCTTCTGCATGATGCGGTTGCGGTGGGTCTGAGCGGTGGTCACGCTAATCGAGAGCGAGGACGCGATTTCCTTATTGCTTTTGCCCTCCGCGATTAAGCGCAATACGTCGGTCTCTCGCGGACTCAAGTCCGCGCCCACCGGATGCTCGCGGTCGTGTATATGCTGGCCGACCAGGGACTTGGCCAGAGACGGATAGAGGTAGACGCCGCCGTCGAGAACGGCCCGCAGCGCGGCGAGAATGTGTTCGGGGTCGCCGGCCTTGATGACGTAGCCGACCGCGCCGACCTGAAGGGCACGGAAGAAATAGTCCTCCCCTTCGTGCATGGTGAGAACGATGACTTTGGTGCCCGGCGCGGCGGCGGCGAGCGACGGAATCAGGTCCAAGCCGTTCCCGTCGGGCAACGTCAGGTCGAGGAGAATGAAATCCGGTCGAAGGCGACGGGCTTCGGCGAGCGCTTCCCGGGCAGTTCCGGCCTCGCCGACAACGGCCACGTCTTCCACGGTGTCGAGAAGAGCGCGGATGCCTTTGCGCACCACGGCGTGGTCGTCAACGAGCAAGACTTTGTTCTGATTCATCCAGGCCTCGCAATGACAAGGTGGTAAGTGGAACCGTGAGCTCCACGACGGTCTGACTCCCGGGAACGCTGCCCAATTCGAGATTACCGCCGACGAGCAGCGCGCGCTCGGCCATTCCCTGCAGGCCCACCCCCGGTACCTGGGTGGCCCGATCGAAGCCACGGCCGTTGTCGGTTACCGTCGCGGTGAGACTGCGCTCGTCGCGGCGGAGCTCGACCAGGGCGCGGGTTGCCCCGCTATGTCGGGCCACGTTGTTGATTGCTTCCTGCACGACGCGGTAGACGACGGTTTCCAGGAATGGGTCCAGGCGGCTCACCATACCGTGTTCGATGATCTCGAAGTCGATGCCAGCGTCGCCCAGGTACAGCTCCGCGTAGCGGCGAATCGCCGGTACCAGGCCGAGGTCGTCCAGTGCCGCGGGACGAAGCGCGACCGTAAGCCGACGCAGGTCCCGCAGACTCTCCGCGGCCAGCTTTTGGAGGCTCGCGAGCTCGGATTGGAGCGCGGGCGGGCAGCCGTCGAGCGCCTGAAGTCGCTCGAGATTCAGCGTTAATGCCCAGAAAGCCTGCCCGATGCTGTCGTGTAGCTCGCGCGAGATGCGCTGCCGCTCGTCCTCCTGGGCGGTGAGGATTCGCCCGAGTAACGCCTGCCGTTGAGTCTCTTGCTGGCGGAGGCTCTCGTAGATTTGACGAAGCTCGCGGTTGCGCTCGGCGAGTTCCTCGGTGCGCTTGGTCACTTGCTCTTCGAGGCTGGCGGCCCATCCGGCGAGACGCAGGCGCATGGTCTCCAGGCTCTGCGCCAACTCGCCAATTTCGCCACCCCAGGGAATCGCGAGGCCACCTGATGGCTCGCCGGCGGCGATCTGCCGGGCAATCCGACTCAACGCCGTGACCGGTTCGACGATTTTGTGCACCACGACGGTGGTCGCCAAGAAAGCAATCACCGTGATCAGTGCCAGGGCGGTGACGATTCCATTGCGGATCTGATCCGCCGGACCATAGGCGTCGGTGAGTGACGTGCCGATCTCCAGGGCCCACGGGAGATTCTGAAGCGGCACGAAGGCCATCAGGTGAGGACCGGCGAGGTCGCCCATCTCCGGAACCTCGGTCGCGGCCCGACCGATCGTGGCCTTTCCCTGGGAAGTCATCGCTCGGCAGAATGTTGGATGCTCGCCCGATCCGAGGAGGTGTCCCGGCTCGGTTGCGAACAACACCTGGCAGTTCTGATCGACGATTTCCGCGTGACCGGACTGGCCGAGGCGGACCGCCGACGCGAGGATGTGGTCGACTTCCGAGTTCCCGTACCCAATCAAGCCGACGAGATAACTCGGGCCGCTCGCCGACTGGAGCGGAACCGCCAGTGCGACGGACGGACCCAGGCTACCCCCGCCGGGTACCCCCCACGCCATGGCCTGGCTTGCCGGCGAGCCAGAAGTGGGCCACGACGCCCCCAGGTCTGTCCCGAGCAATTGTTCGTGCTTTTGATCGGCCGCACTGATGCGATGATCCGGCCCGACGACGACAACTCCATTCGTGAAGATCGGCGAATGTTGCGCGGTCAGGTCGAGAACATTCTGGGCCTGGCCGGCCTGGCCGCTCGCGGTGGCCTCCCGATACCAGATCGCGCTGTCTTTTAGAGTGCCGGTCGCGTCGGCGATCAGTCCCTCGATCGCGACCCCGGTACTCTTGCCGAGGAGAAGCCATTCGGCGGTCTGACTGGTCTCGAGCGACACCGCGAGGCGTCCGACGAGAAGCAGGCTCGCCGCGAACAGTAACACCAGGAGCACCGCCTCGGCGACGAGGAAGCGCGGCAGCAAGCCGGTGGCGCGTTCAAATGCTTTCAGCCGTGCGATCGGACCCTCGCGTGTGATCGTGCCCTCCTCGTTCGCCGCCCGGTGATTGGCGACCCGACTTTAGCCCCCTGCCTCGACGACATGGAGGCGCCACCTGAGCTTCTTACCCATCATTCGGGCAAAAAACCCACCGATCTCCCCACCTATGATTTTCGGCCAGTGCGGCTGAATCTCCCCAGAAATTAACGGTACCGTGCCTGAACAGTGCCTGAATATGGCCCGAAGCTAGGGGGCGACGGTACGCTCCCGCAAGAGGGCGGCCTGCTCGGGAGCCGTAACGTCCCCCGTCGGCGGCAGGTCAGATCGGCCGTCAAACGCCTCTCGTTCGGTTGCTGCATTGACTGATGAGCGATTCGCTCTAGATTGTGCTTGCAGACCGCCGTCGCTGCCTTAAATGGCAGGCGAAGGGACGAGGGACTAAAGTCCCGACGTTGGCCGCGGGCTTCGTCGCAGGCTTCAGCCCATCGGCCAGACGCCCGCGGGGTGCCCTTGGGGCCGGGGCGGCGATCCGGCCATTTGCAAACACAAGCTAGTACCCCCGCGCCTTGTCGACCACGTTGAGGAGGGGCTCACCGCGAGCCAGGCGTCGGGCATTCTCGCGCACGATCTCGATCACCCGCCGCTCCTTCTCGATCGAGTGCCCCGAGGAGTGCGGCGTGATCAGGCAGGTCGGGATGTCCCAGAGTGGGCTGTCCGACGGCAATGGCTCAGGCTCGGTCGCGTCCACCCCCGCCCAGGCAATGGTCCGGTCGCGCAGGGCGCCGGTAAGCGCGGCGTGGTCGAAAAGTGCGCCTCGGGAGATCACGACGAGGCCGGCGCTGCGCCTCATCCGTTGCAGTTGCGGGGCGCCGATTAGATGCCGCGATTCGGGCGTCGCCGGCGCCGCGATAACGACGACGTCGGATCGCGCGAGCAGGTCGTCGAGGCACCCGAGCGGCCACACCTCCGTCGCCGGATCGTCCGAGGGGACCGGCTGGGCATCGACGGCGAGGACGGTCATGTCGAAGGCGCGCGCCCGACGGGCCACCTGACGGCCGATGTTTCCGTAGCCGATTACGCCGAGGGTCTTATCGGCCAGCTCGTAGCAGAATTCACGGGCCCCGCGCCCCTCCCAGACGTGCTCCTTTTGGAACTCGCGCGACTGGAGGATGCCGCGGGAGAAGGCCAGGATCATCGCGAAGACGTGCTCGGCCATATTCGGCGCGTGGGCGCCCCGGGCGTTGGTGACGATGACGTCCGAGCGCTGCAAGTCGGGGAGCGACCAGAGGCGCTCGACGCCCGCCGACGGCGACTGCAGCCACCGGAGCTTTGTCGCGGTAGCGAGTAGCTCGGCGGACGGCCAGCCGTAGACGCCGTCGGCGTCGGGAAGCTCCCGCCGCTGAGCCGGCTCGTCGAAGGCGGGGACGACGTCGATTCCCTCGACTTCGAGCTCGTCGAGCAATCCGAAGTGACTGCCGTTTGCATCGGTGGTGAGAACTAGTTTCATTAGCTAACACCTCGTAGGTAAAATACTGGCTGGTCCTCCGCTTGAGATTGCTCCGTCGCCGACAACTCACGACATTGGTGCAGATAGTAGCAGCCAAACGCGCGCGTGGGTAGTTCCCCTTCGTAACCGAGTGCTACAATCAACGCACTCAACCGAGCAAGAATTCGAACGGGAGAGGACACGATGATCCAGTTCAGCGCGGAGGAGTTGCGGGATACCGCGACCCGGATCTTTCGGGCGGCGGGCGCCGACGCCGAGCCGACCGAGATACTGGTGAGCCACCTGATCGATGCGAACCTGGCCGGCCACGATTCGCACGGGGTGATCCGCATTCCGGCCTACATCCAGGCGCTCCAGAAGGGGCAGATTCAGCCGAACGCGCGACCGACGATCCTGCGCGAGACGCCGGTCTCCGCGCTGATCGACGGCGCCTGGACCTTCGGCCAGGTGTCGGCGCGCTTCGGGATCGACGCGGCCATCGCCAAGGCGAAGGCCCAGGGAGTCGCGGTCGTCGGGGTGGTCCGCTGCAACCACATCGGACGGCTGGGCACCTATTCGACCCTCGCCGCCCAGAACGGCGTCTTCGCCATGACGACGGTTGGCAGCCTCGGCAGGAGCACCGCGCCATTCGGCGGCCGGGCCGGAGCCTTTGGCACCAACCCGTTCTCGTTCGGATTCCCGGCCGCTGAGCAGCCGGACGTCATGATTGACTTCGCGACCTCGGCGATCGCCGGCGGCAAGGTCCAGGTCGCCCGGGCCAAGCACGAGCCGGTGCCGCCGGGCTCCCTGCTCGATCAGGATGGCCAGCCGACGAACGATCCGAACACGTATTTTGCCGGCGGCGCGCTCTTGCCTTTCGGCGGCCACAAAGGATCGGCTTTGGCGACGCTCTCGGTCCTCCTCTCCCACGCCTTGACCGGTGCGGCTGACTTTGTCGACTCTGGCCAGCGGGGCGGCAGCGGCACCTTTATGCTGGCCATCGACGCCGGCCTCTTTCGCGACCGGGCGCAGGTCGCGGCCGAGACCGACGAGGTCGCGACGCGGATCAAGGACGTACCGCCGGCCGCCGGCTTTGCCGAGGTGCTGGTGGCCGGTGAGCCGGAGGTCCGCTCCGCTGAGCGGCGGCGCCGGGAGGGCATCCCGGTCGCCGAGGACACCTGGACCGAGATCGTGGCCGCCGCTCAGAGCGTCGGGGTCGCGCTCGAGCGAAGAACCGTGGGCTAGAGGCGCGGATTGCGCCGACTACCGGTACGCGCTCGCCTTTTCGATCTCGTCAGCCTCGGGCAGAACCTGGATTGCCAGGCCGTATTCGCCGCGGGGAAGCTGTTCGATCGCTCGGTCGGCGGCCTCCGCTAGATTCGAACTGGTCCACTCGACCTCGCCGTTGCGCAGGTAGATGTACTGACCGGCGTATTGATGTAACAGTTCCTCGCGCCGCGCCTGGAAGACGGCCGCCTGGGCGATCGCCGCGGACCGGGCCCCGATCGCCTGCTCGGTGGTCACTTTCATCTCGGTCTGGATACTGAAGCGCCGGCTCACTTCGCCGATTGGTAGGCCGCGCACCTCGGTGCCCGGCAGGTCCAGGGTCCCGACGCCGGCCCGAGCCGCCAGGCGCAGGTGGTTCTCGGACACGACGAACGGCTCGACCGGGAAGTCGGCGTGGGGATCGAAGCCCATCACCGCGGCGCCGACCGCGTCAGTGGCGACCGGATCGTGGCCGGCCAGCAGCACGTTCATCTCGACCGGCTCGTGATCCATGCCGTGATCCGAGGCGATCAGCCCGTCCACGACCGCCAGGTCGGGGCGCAGGGTCGTGGCGATGTCGACGACGATGCGCATAAGCCGAAAGTAGTTGGTGTGCATGAAGTTGCGAAAGGTCGAGCCGTAGCGGTGAAACGGCAGGATGCCGAACATGTTCTTGACGCTCATCGTCACCCCGGCCGTGCCGTGCGCCTTCAGCTTGGCCACCGAGACGACCGCGTCGACCTCGGCGACCTCGCGGTTGAGGTAAACTGCTCGGTGGATCAGCCCGCCGCCCGGGACCGGCACCGTAACGATCTCGCCCTCGTTGCCGTTGATCAGCCGAACGCCAAATTCGTCGACCAGGCGGAAGGCATCCAGCCAGCCGAAGACGTCCGATGCCGTGCGGGCGGCGTGCGCGTCGACCCCCTCGGCCACGACGATTTCGGCGTGCGGATTGGCCGCGCGCACCAGCCCGACAACCGCTCGGGTGACGCTGGGCTCCGCGCAGCTGACAAAGCGGCCGTGGTGCTTGCGAATCGCCTCTTCGCTCGGCTTCGAGTTCGCGCCGACGTAGTTGGGCTTGATCAGAATCCTCCGGGCCCGCGCAACCTTCTCCGGTACGCCGCCAGCCAGGGCGACGGTCTGACGCACCGCTTCCTCGACCTCGGCGTCCGAGTGATTGTGCCAACAGCGCGTCAGTGCGACGACGGGCTTGCTCACGACTTCCTCGCTTTTTCTTTCGCTGATTCCCGCTCAGGTCGCGCCCATTGTAGCAAACCGCGGAGCGCTTGGACGGACCGGGGCGTTCCACCGACCGGCCGGATCTGCTAACCTGGGCGTAGTTACCGCAGTCTGATCGGATCAGGAGGTTCGAATGGCAACGTTTGTAATCGTCCACGGCGCCTGGGGGGGCGCCTGGTCCTGGAATAAGATCGTGGTGCCGCTGCTTCGACAGGCCGGGCACGAGGTCCACGCCGTGACCCTGACCGGCCTGGGCGAGCGCGCTCACCTCGGGACGCCGGATACCGATCTGGATACCCACATCGAAGACGTCTGTAACGTCCTCTTCTATGAGGACCTGAACGACGTCATCCTGGCCGGCCACAGCTATGGCGGCATGGTGATCACCGGCGTAGCCGATCGCGTGCCGGAGCGACTCGCTCAGCTCGTCTACCTGGACGCGGCAGTGCCGTCGGACGGGCAGTCCGGGTCCGACGGCTGGAGCCCGGAGCGGCGGACCGCGTTGCTGGCCCGGGCCGAGAGCGAGCCGAACGGCTGGCGGATGCGTCGCGATCAGCAGCCCCCGAATCCGCCGGAGCTGGCCGAGTGGGCCCTGGCCCGACGGGTCGACCATCCCTTGAAGACGGTTCTCCAGCCGATTCGGCTGACCCGGGGCGAGACGACCCTGCCGCGGACCTTCGTCTACTGCTCGGCGGACAAAGAGCCGGGTAGCCCGGGCGCCCTTCGGGCCGCGAAGATCAAGAACGACCCGCGCTGGCGCTACTTCGAGCTGCCAACGTTACATAATCTGATGTACCACGCGCCACGCGAGACCGTGGAGATCCTTTGCCGGGTCGCCACCGAGAGCTAGCTCGAGCCCATAACTACGCAGAACTTCAATTCTGCGTAGTTATGGCGCAATAGCGTCCACGCTTTATCCGCGCTCGGCATCGCACTGGCCACCGACAAAGCGACCATATCCCAGTCCGATCGTCGGCGGTGCGACGAGGTCGGGGCGACGCCGTTCGGCCACCTCCAGCCCGGCCCGATCGCTCCTCGCAGCAGCAACCGTGAACTCGAATAGGCTCAGCCCAGGACGAAAGCGTGGGATGAAGGGACGGTGAAAAGACACTAACAATTCGATGAATCCACCTCCACGCGTATTGCCTCTCCAGCCGGGCATGATATTTTCTTATCTGGACCAGATGAGGTATTCCGCTTCGGTGTTTTCGTTTCTCCTACAGTTGGGGGAGGCCCGCCTCGTTTCGGAAAAGCGGGCATTGTGTGGATGGTGATTGGCTCCCGCTTGGAGGGAAGGAGAATGGTGTAGTGGAGATTACTGTCAGCCGTGCCTTGCCGGCCGAGTATCCGGTGATCCTCAACAATTTACCGCCAGGTTGGTTCGAGCCCGCGCCGCATCTGCTTCATCTGCAGATCGCCGAGATGGTCAATGCGCAGCGATTCTTGATCGCGTACACTGAATCGAAGCTCGTCGGCACTCTCGGATGGCAAGACCAAGTCGCGTTCGGGGCGCTCTATGCCAAGTTCCTCTATGTAAAGCCGGAGTATCGCCGCCAGGCCGTCGAGTTCCGTCTCGGACGCGAGCTGGTGAATATCGCGATGGAAACCGGTCAACGGGCCGTGTTCGCGGATGTTCCGGTCAATTCACCGGTTATTGCGGTCCTCGAAAAAGTGCCGGGTTGCCGCAAAGCCGGTGAGATCGAAAGCTTCCAGGAAAATGGCGTTACCTCGGTGATCTTCCATTTCGAGCTGGGCAAGGCGCACGATTTCATCCACTATGCTGACCGCCTCATCACCGCGGCGGGAAAAGGGAGTTGAGAAATGAAAGAGGGTTCGGAGATTTTCATCCGCTCCGAGTTCCGTCCAGATCTACGCGCGAGAGTGGACTATGGTGCGAGCGACCCGCGCTTGCCCGCGGTTCCCTTGCCGGTACTCCCGTGGGGAAGCCGACGACAGATTCCCGATACGGCATCGTTTCCGGTCCTGCCGGTCTTTTCCGGCTGCGGCGAAAAGACCGACAAATCGGATAAGACGAAAGAGGTTGGGAAGGACGACAAATCTCACCGCGAGCCGGTGAAGGACTACCAGGCGATTGCTCGTGACGGCTTCCTGCCCGGAAAGATCCCCCCCGGGGGAGCACACGCGACTATCTTCGCTTAGATGAATCCCGTTCGCGGTCCGCGTCAACCTCGCGGTCCTGTGCTAGTTTTCGCGAACCCGGCGGACCCGATTACCGCCGGGTTCGCGCGGTTTGCCGCCGATCGGGGGCTCGTCGTTTGGCAGCCAGAACAAGTAGAAGACGTGGCGTGGAGTTTTCACCTTGAAGGTTCTGGTCGGTCGCTGGAGATCGCTGACCGGCGAAGCGGCCAACTCTGGACAGCGGAAGATCTGGCGGGGATCTGGTACCAGTCGTTGCCCCCAGTCGCAGGGCGGGAGGATCTGAGCGAGCGCGACTGGCGTTACGTCGCCGCCGAGCTTGGCGGCGCGACGCGGGTGATCTGGAACGAGGCGCCATGCCCGGTCGTCGGGCAGCCTCCCGCCGCCTGCCCCTCCGGAATCTTTGATTTGGGTCTCGAGTCGCGCATCCAACTGCGTCGGCTGGGGTTACCGGTTCTTCGGGATTGGGTTGGGACTCTCGCAAGGCTCCAGACGGCCTTACGCGCCACGGCGATGGAACAGGTGCGGGTGACATGCTTTGCTGATTCCCGGACGTTCTGGTTGTCCGACCTCTTCACCGCTACGTCTGGTGACGATCATCCCGGCGCCCCGTGGCAGAAATTCGCGGACGAGCCCCTGGCCGCGACGGTCACCGACGGCCGGTCCTCGCGCATCGCGGTCTACGTCGACGGCGAGATCCTTGTCGTCGAGGTCGGATGCGACGGACTTCCTCGGCTTGCTTCCGTCGACGACGATACGCGCGAGATCGAACGGGTCGTGCAACGCGTTCGGAAACTGACCAGCACGCGAGTCGGGATCACCTATCTGGGCCATCACACCGGGCGTTGGCAGCTGGCGCGCGTGTCGCTCCAAATTCCCTACTGGCTTGCCGACCTCATCACGCCGTGGCTATTTCCGCGGCTCTTCACTATATTTAGCGACGCTGGCCCCGAACCCTTCGATGCCCGGCAGCCCAGATGAGGCAACAACCGATTCTGATGGTCGGATCCCCACGCGATCCAACCTTCACCCACACGGTCAGCGCGCTGCATCAACAGAGGCGGGATGTCGAGGTCCTCGATCTTGATCGTTTCTGTCAGAGCGGTGTGATCGAGGGCCGCCTCGACGACCCCACGTCCCTCGTCGTCCGGGACGCTGAACTTGTGGTTCCCCTTAGTCGGTTTCGAAGCTGCTACGCGCGACTGATCGAGTTGTCACCCGATGTTGCTGCCGACGTCGACTCCCCAGCCTGGGGACGATATCGGCTGCTCTTCCTGGCAATCAGTTCGCTGGATGTGATGGTGGTAAACCAGCCCGGAGCGGGGGACTCCAACGCCTCAAAGCCCTACCAGATATCTCTGCTTCAGCGCTACGGCTTCCAGGTGCCCCGCAGCCTATCGACAAACTCGGCTGAAGCCGCCGCCAAGTTCGTAGCCTCCTGTTCCCGGGGCGCGATTTATAAATCCAACAGTGGCGAGCGGAGTATCGTTCAAGCGGTCACCATCGCTGATCGAGATCGCTTTTCCTTGTTAACAGTCTGTCCGGTGTACTTCCAGGAACGAGTGTGGGGGGATAATCTGCGGATCCACGTCGTCCGTGATCAGTGCCACGGCGTCCTAATTCGCTCGACCGCGGTCGATTATCGCTACGACCGATCCGGTACTGCTGTGGAACGCCCCTTTGCTGTCCCAGTGGATCTTGCCGAGAAGTGCATCGGCGTAACGCAGGCGCTCGGCCTCGAGTTCTCCGGGATCGACCTGATCGTGTCCGATGACGACGGCACCTTTCTCTGCCTGGAAGTGAATCCAATGCCTGGCTATCATGGCTATGATCTTAGCCTGAACTACGTCATTTCCAAGAGTCTCGGCGCCCTGTTGGCGACCGGAGCTCGCAATATGACGAGGAAATTGACGGGGCTGCGTGCCATTCATTAGCGCCAACGGAATCCGAATTTATTACGAGATTCACGGCGAGGGCGAACCGCTCGTCCTCATTCCGGGACTCGCGTCCGACATCACCGAATACGCGGCGATGATTCGAGAGTTTGCACAAAGCTACCAGGTCATCGCCTTCGATAATCGCGGCGCCGGTCGAACCGACAAACCAGACGTCCCGTACTCGATTGACCTGATGGCCGCGGATACCGCTTGCCTGATTAAAGCCTTGGGGATCAAGCCAGCACACGTCCTCGGGATTTCCATGGGCGGGCGAATCGCTGTAGCGCTCGCGTTGGGCCATCCCGAACACGTCAAGAGCCTGATCCTGGTCTCGACGTTCGTCAAAAGGGTTCCCCTCGGTTGGCTTGGCCATCTTCTTATGACAAGTATGCTCTGGGTCCCGGTTCTGCAAAGCCTGGGCAAGCAGCAGCGGCAGCCGTTCTCTGCCCTCGCGCGGCAGCGCGACGCCTCGCGAAACTATGACGCCGCCGACCGGCTCGGCGAAATCGCGGTGCCCACCCTGATTATCCACGGGACGACCGACCATCTCGCCCCGTTTCCGCTTGCCGAGGAGATGCACGCCGGCATCAAGGGCTCAAAACTGATCGCCTACAAAGGCGGCCATCTGGTTGCGTTTCTGAATCAGAAGCAGTTTGTCAGCGACGTGTTGAGTTTCGTCGACTCGTGCCGGTGAGTCGGGCGGTGTTACCCCTCGGCGGTTGCCACGCCGGCGAATTCGAGGTCGCGGCGGAACTGGCTCATATAAAGATTGTAGTAGAAGCCGCGCGCGCGGAGCAATTCCTCGTGGGTGCCGCGTTCGATGATCTGACCGTCTTTCAGCGCGAGCACCTGATTGGCGTTGCGAATCGTGCTCAGGCGGTGGGCGATCACAAACGAAGTTCGTCCACGGAGCAGTTCCTCAAGCGCCTTCTGAATCAGCCGCTCGGTCCGGGTATCCACCGACGAGGTTGCTTCGTCCAGAATGAGGATGCGCGGATCCGCGAGGGCCGCGCGAGCGATCGCCAATAACTGTCGTTGGCCCTGGCTGAGACCGCTGCCGCGTTCGCCGAGCAGAGTGTTGTAGCCATTGGGCAGGCGCTCGATAAAGCTGTCGGCGCGAGCCAGTTTCGCCGCGGCAACGCACTCTTCGTCGGTCGCATCCGGTCGACCGTAACGAATGTTGTTCAACACGCTTTCGCTGAACAGGAAGGAGTCCTGTAAGACGATGCCGACCTGGGCCCGTAGGGATGCCGCGGTCACGTCGCGCACGTCCACCCCATCGATCGTCAGCGAACCCGAGGTGACGTCCCAGAAGCGGGGGATCAGGTTGATCAGGGTCGTCTTGCCGGCGCCGGTTGGCCCGACAATCGCTACCGTCTGGCCCGGTTCGGCCACCAGGTTGACGTCGCGAAGCACCGGTTGGCCCGGGGTGTACTCCGCCCAGACGTGGTCGAAGACGACGCGTCCCTGAATCGGCGGCATCGTCGCGGCGTTCTCGCGATCTTTCAAGTCCGGTTCGGTGTCCAGAAAACCGAAGATGCGCTCGCTGCCGGCTACCGCGCTTTGCAGGTTGGTCCACATGATCGAGATCTGGGAGATCGGTTGATTGAACCGCTGAACGTAGGCAATAAAGGTGACGATCAGGCCGAACGACATCGCCGTGCCGGCGAGGTGCTGACCTTTGAGTAGGACCATCGCGCCAATGCCGGCGACCAGGGCGATCGAAACGTAGCCCAAGGCTTCCAGGGTCGGCTGAAGCGCGCTGGTATAGGCGACGGCTTCGATACTTGCGTCGCGGGAGGCCGCGTTCGATTCCGAGAAGGCTTGAATGTTTTGCCCCTCGCGGTTGAACGCCTGGGCTTCGCGCACCGCCGAGAGGTTTTCCTGGAGGTTGGCGTTGACGTCGCCCACTCGGGTGCGAACCTTACGGTAGGCGATCCGAGCATGTTCCGAGAACCAGGTCGTCGCCACGTACATGATCGGTACGATCGACAGGCTGACCACGGCGTAGGTCGGGCTGTCGGAGATCATATTGTAGGCGATCCAGACGACGAGGAGGGAGCCTTGAACGACGCCGACGAGCGGGAAACCGATCGCTTGCTGAATCGTGTCGGCGTCGTTGGTGATCCGGCTCATCACATCGCCGGCTTCGTGGGTGGTGAAATAGCCGAGCGATAGCCGATGGATGTGCTTGAATACGTCGATCCTCAGCCCACGTAGGACGTAGTAGCCGGTCGAGTTCATCAGGAAGAACTGGAGACCGGTGAGCAGCGAACTGCCAACGTACATCACGACGATCAGCAAGACCAATTTGCTCAGACCGAGCGCATAGTTAGTCGTCGAGGCTCCCGGATCAAACTGCACGAACCAGCAATTTGTACCGGACGCCGCCCCCGCGCTTGCCGCGCCGGGGTTTGCCGCGGCGAGCGCGGTTAGGGTCGCTGGAGTCAGATAGCAGTCTACCGCCTGGCCGAGCAGATTCGGGATCGTCACCTGGAGGTAGGTGCTGATGACGATGAGTACACCAATCGTCATCAGCACCAGCGTGTGTTCCCGGAAACGCATCCAGAGCCGCGCGAGCGATGCGCCGACGTCCGATGCCTTCGCCGCCTCGGTTCGGAAGGCGAAGTCGCGGTTTCCCATCATGGCGCTAGTCCCACCTCGGCGAGTTCGGCCACCAGCGCGGGCTCGGGGGTCGCATCGCCCACCAATTGCGAGTTGTAGATCTCGGCGTAAATCTCCGAAGACTCCAGGAGTTCCTCGTGGTTTCCCCGGGCGACGACGCGCCCTTTGTCCAGCACCAGGATTTGGTCCGCGTTGAGGACGGTGCTGATTCGCTGGGCGATGACGAAGGACGTGCGGCCTTTCATCAACCGATCGAGTGCCTTCTGAATCCGGTACTCGGTCGCCAGGTCGACGCTGCTCGTCGAGTCGTCGAGAATCAAAATCTTCGGATCCAGCAAGAGCGCTCGGGCAATCGCGACGCGCTGCTTCTGGCCGCCGCTGAGGGTCGAGCCGCGCTCGCCAACCGGCGTGTCGTATCCCTGCGGAAACTCCACGATAAAGTCGTGGGCCGCGGCCGCTTTCGCCGCCGCGATGACCTCGTCGAGGCTTGCCTCTGGACGACCGTACGCGATGTTGTCGCGAATCGAGCCGGAAAAGAGGGTCGTCTCCTGAAGAACGATCCCGATTTGCGCGCGAAGACTTTCGATCGTCACGTCACGAACGTCGACGCCGTCGATCGTTACCTTCCCCTCCGTGATGTCGTAGAAGCGCGGAATCAGGTTGATGACGGTCGTCTTGCCGCTGCCGGTGGCGCCGAGCAGCGCGACGGTTTGTCCCGGTTCGGCGACGAACGAAACCCCGTTCAGTACCGGATCCCCGCCCTTGAAGTAGCGGAACGTCACGTTATCGAACACGACCCGGCCGATCACCTCCGCGATTGGTTTGGCGTTCGGGCGGTTTTCGATGTCGTTCTGGGTGTCGAGAATCTCGAAGATGCGCTGCGCCGACGCGCTGGCCTGCGCCATCAGGTTGATGATGAATCCCAGCTGGCCGATCGGAAAGAACAGATAGGCGAGGTACAGACTGAACTTCTGCCACTCGCCCAGCGTCAGCGTGCCGTTGATGATCTGCTGACCACCGAAGTAGAGTACAACCGCCTGACCCAGGTTCGAGATCAAGAAAATGATCGGGAAGAGAAACGAAAAGGTCTGCGCGACCTTGAGCTGCTGGGCGACCAGATCGTCGGCCGAACGCGTAAAGCGCTGGGTCTCCTCCGGCTCGCGAGCGAAGGCGCGGACCACTTTCAAGCCGGCCAGGTTCTCCTGCAGGACGGTGTTCAATGCGCCGATCCGGATCTGTACCTGAATGAACAGCGGCTGGGCTAGCGTGCCGAAACCGAGAAAGGCCAGGAAGGCGACCGGGAGAATCGGGAGGATCACCAGGGTCAGGTTGTGATTGGTCGCCCACAGAACGATCAGAGTGGCGACAAGCAGGACGATCGCCTGTACGCCCATCACCAGACCCTGACCCAGGAAGAGGCGGACCTTCTCGACGTCGTCGGTCGCCCGAATCATCAGTTGCCCGGTCTGGTTGCGGTCGTGATAGCTGAAGGACAAGCGCTGAATCTTGGCGAAGAGTTCGTTTCGAAAGTCGTAGGCGACGTTCTGCGAAAGTCGTTCGGAGTTAAAGCCCTGGCCGAAGGCGAAAACGGCGCGCATCGCGGCGAAAATGGTGATCGCCACCATCGCCACGATGAGCCCCCGAGTTGCCTGGCCGTGAACGGACGGCAGGTGAAGAATTGTGCTCGCGAGGCCACCCGGGTCGCCACCGGTGAAGCCGGCGACGAGGGTATCGATGATCGACTGAATGAGTTGGGGAACCATCAGTTGCGCGGCGGTCGCTACGAAAAGCGACCCGTAGGCGAGGAAAGCGATTTCGCGATAACGCGGGAGGTACGCCATGGCGCGTCCGAGGAGCTTGAAGTTCGGTCGCTCCCGTCCCCGGCCGCCCGGACCACTGCGTCGCTCTTGCATCTCGTTGTCCTACTCCACACTGGCGGAGAGCGCGTCGAGGTAGACATCGAGCAGGCGTAGGAACTCGTGGCGGTCGTCGGCGCTCATCGCTCGGACGGTCTGAGCCACGCTTTCGCGCCGAGCCGCGAGGACCTCGTCGAGCATCTTCTGTGCCCGTTCCGTCACCCGGACTTGAACTGCTCGGCGGTCGCCAGGGTCCATGACCCGCTCGACGAGCCCGTCCGCCTCGAGGCGCGTGACGATACCGGTCATCGTTGCCGAAGACTGAAAGGTGTGATGGGCAAGATCTCCCATGCGGCAGTGCGGTCCACAGCGGGTAATGGCCAGCATGGTAAAGAACTGAGGAACAGTCAGGTTGAAATCGGAAAGAATCTGGGCCAAACGCTTGGAATCGACCCACATCAGGCGCATGATCCCGCGCGAAAGCCGCTCGACGTCGCTCTCGGCGGCGACAATCGTCGCCACTGGTTGGCCTCCGTTATCCACGACTTCTTCCCGCACGCAAAATACTCATGATGCGAATTATTTACTTAGCAAAATAATAGCCACGCGGAAGGAGTCGGTCAAGCATTTCCGGTAGCCGAGATCAATCTCCCATCGAATCCTCACGTCCGATTGTCTTCGGAACCGGCTTCGTAGCGGGGACGTCGTTCGACGAAGACCTCGCCCGAGCGGGGAAAAATCGACCGGGCGTATACTTCATGGCGCGAGATGTTGAGGAGGGGCGATGGCCGACGCGTTTTCGAATCCGCTCAATCTTCCGAGCGCGTTCATCGAGTGGAACGAAGAAGACCCGGTCTGGCTGCGGTGGCTTCCGACCCTGCTGGACCTCACGGCCAAGCGGTGGTCGCTGACCCTCGGCCCGCACTTTCCCGGAATTCGCATCAACTACGTCGCGCCAGCCAGCCGGGCGGACGGAACCGCCTGTGTCGTCAAGATCTCCCGACACGTCGACGAAACCAGGCACGAAATCGCGGCGCTCCGGCTGTGGGACGGAGTTGGCGCGGCTCGACTCTTAGATGCCGACGCCGACCGCGGAGCCCTGGTCGTCGAGCGGCTTGAGCCGGGTACAATGCTGGTCGACCTGGCGCGGTCGGACGACGCCGCGGCCACGAATATCGCTGCCGCGGTCCTACGACAACTCTGGCGCTCCATCGACGATTCGGCTGGCTTACAGTCGCTCGCAAGTTGGTGCGCTGCCTATGAGCGCAATCGAGAGGCACTTTCGCGCGGCGATCGAGGTTTTCCGGCCGACGTGTTTCAGCGCGCCGACGCGCTACGCCAGGAACTCCTCGTCTCTTCCCCGTCGCCGGTCGTGCTCCACGGTGACCTGCACCACTTCAACGTCCTGCGCGCCCAGCGCGCCGAGTGGCTGGCGATCGACCCCAAGGGATTGTCTGGCGATCCCTGCTTTGACGTCTGCCAATTCTTCCGCAACCCGGATGACATGCCCACCGAGGTCAATCGCCGTCGATTGGATCAGTTTTGCGCTGAGCTGGGTCTGGACCGGGAACGGACCAAGGCCTGGTGCTTCGTCCACGCCGTCCTCGACGCCTGCTGGGACTACGAAGACGGAAACTCCTGGGAACGAACGATCGCTTACGCCGAGGAAACCCAGACCTTCTAAGTGGGGTTAGTTACTCCCCTTTCCCTTTGGCTGGCCGTTGGAGGCGCACTGGCGGTCTTTCTAGTTTTCGTCTGGTACTACACAGAGCTAAATAGTTCTATGTAGTAACGACTCTCCAAAACTAAACCCTGTTGCGGCGCGTTACAATTCACTCGGAGGTTCCTGTCCATGTCTGAACTACACGAAACCGACCCCGCGGCCGATCCTTTCGAACAGTTTGCTCGCTGGTACGCAGAAGCAACCGCGGCGAGCCGGTCCGATCCGAGTGCCATGACGCTTGCGACCGTTAGGCCGAACGGTCGCCCGTCGGCGCGGATGGTACTCTTGAAAAGCTTCGATCCGAACGGATTCGTCTTCTACACCAACTACGCCAGTCAAAAGGGAAACGAGTTAGCGACTCATCCCTATGCCGCGCTGGTGCTCCACTGGCCAGAACTGCATCGTCAGGTCCGTATCGAGGGACCGGTCGAACGCGCGTCAGACGAGGAGTCGGATCGCTACTTCGCGAGCCGGGCTCGCGGAAGCCAGATCAGCGCCGCGGTCTCCCCGCAAAGTCAGGTCGTCTCGTCCCGCGAGGAACTGGAGAGTCGTGTGGCCGCGGCCGAGGCCAGGTACGCTGGCCGGACGGTCGCCCGACCGACCGAGTGGGGCGGCTATCGCGTCGTCCCGGAGACGATCGAGTTCTGGCAAGGCCGTGCGAACCGTCTCCACGACCGTCTGCGATTCCGACGCGAGGCCGAAGCCTGGACCGTCGAACGCCTGGCGCCATAAGGTCAACCCGGGCGCCGCGCTCCCAGTGGGATGCCCGGAGTGATCGGGCCCTTGCCGATGTGGTATAATATTATGTAATCTTTCAAGCTAAAGCTGACGATCATGAACCAGATCCCGGTCCTCTCTGAAAAAGACATCCGCCTGCGCTGTGGCGTGCAAAGCCTGGAGCGCGGACGCGGTTACTTCCAGAACGGCGCGCTCGCCGACACCCGGCGGCAAGGCTCGACGCTTCGAGCACGGTGCACTGGTACGGCCGAGGCGCCGTATCGAGTGTGGGTCGCTTTTCATTCGCACGGTATCGCCTCCGCTCGATGCTCGTGTCCGATCGGACACACCGGCACCTGTAAACACGTCAGCGCGCTGCTCGTCAACTGGCTCGAGCAGCCGGAAGACTTTCCGCCAACCGAGGAACTGCACCAGTCCATCGAACGCCGCGCGAAGGGCGAGCTGGTCGCGCTGCTAACCCACATTTTTCAGCGTTATCCGGATCTCGAGGATCTCCTCACGCTGCCCGTGCCGGGCGCCGAGTCGCCGCCGACGATCGATCCGATCGCCTATCGGCGGCAGGCGGCGACGGTGTTTGCCGAACACGGCGAGGATTGGACGGCGACCTCGGCGATCGCCGACGGACTACAGTCACTCGTCGACCTCGCCGACCGCTTCCGCGACGAGGGGAACCTCGCGGCGGCGGCTGTGGTGTACCGCGAAGTGGCCGGAGAGATTATCGCGCGTTTCCGCCAGGCGCGGTACGGGGAGGATGCTCTCGGCGAAGTCGTCGATCGTTGCCTCGCCGGTCTGGTAGCCGGACTCGCGGGATCCTCCACCGAGCGCGGAGCGTCACTGGACGCGCTCCACGCGATCTACCGCGCGAACCTGACGAGCGGGTCGAGCTTCAACCTCGGCCGCGGATCGGTCGCGCGGATCCTCACCGAGCGGTAGCCGACGCCGAGATAGACGTAGCGCGCGTCCGATGATAATGTATCCCCTGCTCCCGGCGACGAGAGCAGGAGGAACGAATGACCTCGCGACGGATCGAATTCGGCTATAACCCACCCACCGGACAGCGCGGCATCGAGCAGGTGAATCCGCGCAGCTTTCTTCCGGACCTCCAGAATGTGCTGGACCTCGCGTGTCAGCACTTTAGCTCGATTTGGATCTCCGATCACCATCAGATGGGCGAGCGCTTCCGCCTGGAGTGCTGGACCCAGCTGACCTGGATCGCCGCGCGATATCCGGGTCCGAAGCTCGGTACGGTTGTTATGTCCAATTCCTACCGACATCCGCCTCTCCTCGCCAAGATGGCCGCCAGCCTGCAGTACTTCAGTCAGGGCCGGTTCATCCTGGGGTACGGCGCCGGTTGGCACGAGGAAGAGTACCACTCCTATGGCTTCGAGTTTCCCTCGGCGAAGGTGCGAATCGCCCAGATGGTGGAAGGCATCAAGGTTATGCGCGCCCTCTGGACCGAACGACCGGCCAATTTTCAGGGAGAGTACTATAAGGTCAAGGACGCCTACTGTGAGCCGCGCCCGGAGCCGGTCCCACCGGTCCTGATCGGCGGCGACGGCGAGAAGTATCTGCTCCGGGCGGTTGCCGAGCACGCGGACTGGTGGTTGCCGTACAGCCGCCGCCTGGACCTCTTGAAGCAGAAGACCGAAATCCTCAAGGATCACTGTCGCGCGGTCGGCCGCGATTACGACAGCATTCGTAAGACCTACACCTTAACGGTATACCTTTCGGAGGACCGAGCGGCGGCCGAGCGGCGAGCCGGTGCGGCGACCGAACGCGAGAACCCGGTCTTCGCGGGCGATCCGGAAGGGTTACGAGATTATCTCGAAGCGCGGATCGAGCTGGGATTCGACCTGTTTCAACTGGTTTTCCCGGACTTTCCGGAAACGACCGACATCCGGCTTTTCGCGGACAAGGTGCTGCCCTACTTCCGATAGGTTTGACCAAACGTTCGGCCGCGGAGAATCGCCGAAGCCGCGAAATTCGCTTCGATTTCGCCTTGCGGAAGATTCTCCGCTCAGGTACAATCCCTTCGTTGCGCTCCGAACCGGTCGAGATCCAAATGGATCGCGTCGGTCTCCTTGACGGAGGCGGGTGCATCAGGTATAATATCTTAGTTGTCCTCAAGCGTGAGGGCGACGAGACGTTACCAAGTGAAGAGTGACAGGAAGCGGACCAACGTTGAAGTGAAGGCATCTTGATCTTCCGTGAGGGGGAGAGGGGTGTTGGATAGAAGCTAAGGAATTAAACGGAGAGTTTGATCCTGGCTCAGGATAAACGCTGGCGGCGTGCCTTAAGCATGCAAGTCGCACGGACCGAAAGGTGAGTGGCGGACGGCTGAGGA